>Ga0209509_1000092_pt1 | contig 98766 bp, 84 predicted proteins | sample BioC13SIPDNA_FD_185743 | JGI IMG/M metagenome (GOLD analysis project Ga0209509, IMG submission 185743) | Anaerobic biogas reactor microbial communites from Washington, USA - Biogas_R1_A C13 SIP DNA (SPAdes) (version 2) | ecosystem: Engineered > Bioreactor > Anaerobic > Unclassified | place...
AGCGCCCGCCCTTCCGGGTGAAGGGATCGGCGCTGCCGTTGTCAACCCGCTGGGCGCTGGGCCGGGGCGCTCATGTTTCCAATCCGGCGCGGGGGTATTTCCAGCCGGGGCGCTGGACATCGGCAGGGACATCGGCGCGACTTCATGGCCGGGATCGGCGCGGGGCCGGGGCGCGGATGGCGTTGACAAATCCGCCGTGGAATTTGTCAAAACAGCCCGACGAAATAAACGCCCGGATGCCCTATCCCCCGACGTTCAGCCTGAAAAACTCACATTCAGCGCGTTGACAAATTTTGACAAAACAGGCGCGTAAATCTGCCAAAATGCGCGTTTATCACTCAAAATTTGTCAATTTGTCAACGCCGAAACTTGAACCCACAAAACATCATTTCGACCAATAAACACGGGGGTTTTAGAGTGGAGCGGGAGACGGGGATCGAACCCGCGACGTTCAGCTTGGGAAGCTGACATTCTACCGCTGAATTACTCCCGCAATCAGCTTGGGGCATTTCTACCCCACCGGCGGCGGCCTTGTCGATAGGGATTTTGGCGAGACGACGGCCGTGGCCCGCCTTTTGCCGACATTGAAAATCCATCCGTGGTCGGGTAGGATACGCACATGACTCGTGTTGCCCGCTTCACGACATCCCTCTGGCTATTGCTCCTGACGGATGTGGGTCTGACGCCGGCGGCGGGCGCCGCGACGACCCTGGTGTTTGCAAGGGGCCGGATCACCTGCGATATCAGCTACCCGGGGGAGTTCCTGCCCGAGGCAGTCGGAATGACGTTGCCCATGGCCATGAATGCCGCCTTGGAACTGATTGGACCGCCCGCGACCCCGGCCCGTCTTTCCCTGCGCCTGCTGGAACCGCCTTCGTTCTACAAAAGGCTTAAGGCCATGTTCCGTGCGGAAGTTTTTGCCCTGCAGCAGGGAAATGAAATCGCGCTGCATCCGGGCAGCGATCCCCTGAAGCTGGCCTTTCGGCTCGGTCATGAACTTTCGCATTGGCTGGCCAGTCAAAAGAATCCCGCCCGCCCGCCCCTCTGGCTGGACGAGGGATTAGCCCAATTGGCCGGCACCACCGCTGCCGCCACCTGTGCCCGGACCCTGAAGCAAACGCTGTCGCGTCCCCCGCCCGCCCGGCTGGCCCAGCATCTGTTTGCGCTTGAGGAGCTGACCCGCCTGACGGACTACCCGCAGAACGCCCACCGTTCCGCTGCGTTTTACTGGCAGACCGAGGAGCTGGTACGGGCCCTTCGCGACAAACTGGGGCCTGAGGCATTTGCCGCCTATCTGGATCTGCTGTCCGGGCCCGATGCGCCGGCATGGGACACCCCCCTGCGGGACCGCTGGTATTTCTCTGACTGGGACATGAACTGGCTGGCCGGGCAGATCCAGCCGGAAAAACAAAAACCTTGATGCACCCGACCCACATTGACACCCCCGAACGTGCCTGGCTGGTGGCCACGGCTCACGACAACCAACCTCATGCCGAAGTGGAGGATTATCTGCGTGAGCTGCGGGCCCTGACGGCCACGGCCCAGGCGGAGATCGTCGGGGAAACCATTTGCCGGCTGCGCACGCTGCATCCGGCCACGTTCATCGGCCGCGGCAAGGCCCAGCAGATCGGCGCGAATCTGTCCGCAGCCGGTGCCAGCCTGGTCATTTTCGATGACGACTTGACGCCGGCTCAAGGCCGCACGCTGGAGGATATCCTGGGGGTACGGGTGGTGGACCGGACCCAGCTCATCCTGGACATCTTTGCGCAGCGGGCCTTGACGCTGGAAGGCGGGCTCCAGATCGAACTGGCTCAACTGCGCTACCTGATCCCCCGCTTGCGGGGCCTGTGGACACACCTGGAACGACAAAAAGGCGGCATTGGCCTCAAGGGACCGGGTGAAAAGCAACTGGAACTGGACCGGCGGCGCATCGAACAGCGCATCCACCGCCTGCAAAGCCAGCTCCAGCATGTGCGCCAGCGCCGGGCGGAACTCCGCCGCGGCCGCCGCCGCCACGGCTGGGCGCTGCTGACCCTGGTGGGCTATACCAATGCCGGAAAATCCACGCTCCTGAACCGCCTGACCCAGGCCGGGGTACAGGCCGACAACCGGCTTTTCGCCACGCTGGATCCCACCACCCGCCAGTTGCAGTTGCCCAACCGCCAGCAATGCCTGCTGACCGACACCGTGGGCTTCATCCGCAAGCTGCCGCACCACCTTGTGGAAGCCTTCAAGGCCACGCTGGAGGAAGTAAACGAGGCGGACCTGCTGCTACACGTCATTGACGCCTCGCACCCGCGCGTAGACGAACAGATCGCCGCTGTCGAGCTGGTGTTGCGCGAACTGGGCGCCCAGCATAAACCGGTTCTGGCCGTCTTCAACAAGGTGGACCTTGAACGCGGCCGGAACCAGGCCATCCGCCTGGCCGAACGTTTCCGGCATGCGGTGGCGATCTCGGCGGCGACGGGCGAAGGCACGGAGGCGCTGGGCCAGGCCATTGCCGACCTCCTCCATGACCGGGTGACGCATCTGCATCTGAAAATACCGGCCGGCGAAGGCCGCTGGATCGCCGCGCTGCATGCCAACGGCAAGGTCCTGACCCAGAAAGTGCGCGGCCGGCATCTGCTGGTCGAGGCAATTGTTTCGGCCGGCTTCGCCGCCACGCTGGACCCGGCTTGGGTTCAAGAAGATTGAAAGCGTTCCTGCCGCCGGAAGGACATCGAATACGCTTGTCCCGTGCCCACGTCGGGAAAACCGGGCCCTGGTCCGGTTGATTCGTTATCCCGCCGCAATGGCGGACTGCAGACAGCGCTGGATCATGTCTTCCGGCGGTGGTGGAATCCGGCCGGATGCCACCAGCAGTTCCAAGGCCGCGTGGGCCTCGGCAATATCCCGGCCGGCCTGTTCCAGGATCCGGGCGGGCGACATTGGGCGGCGGGCCACGCCATCCGCCACGGCCTGGGCGGCCACGGCAGCGGCCGTTTCGGCAAACACCGCCTCGTCCGTCATGAGCGGCATGATGTGATCTTCCGTCAGGCCCTGGCGCTCGGCAAACGCGGCGATGGTTTGCGCGGCGGCAATGGCCATGGCGTCGGTGATTTTCCGGGCGCGCACGAGCAACGCGCCTTTCAGGATGCCGGGGAAGCCGAGCGAATTGTTGACCTGATTCGGGAAATCCCCGCGTCCCGTCGCGACCACGCGGGCCCCGGCCGCTTTGGCGGCATGGGGATAGATTTCGGGCACGGGATTGGCGCAGGCAAACACGATGGCGTCTTGCGCCATGCCGCGCACCCATTCCGGACGGATCACATCCGGTCCCGGCCGGGACAGCGCGATCAGCACGTCCGCGCCCCGCAGCGCCTCTGCGATGTTGTCCAGGCGGTCCGGGTTGGTCGCCTGGCAGAGTTCCCACTTGCGGTAGAACCGCGGGTCGGAGGCGATGTCCTGACGCCCGGCGTGCAGTCCGCCGTGCGAATCGAACAGGGCGATCCGGGCCGGATCGGCGCCGGCCAGCAGGATGAGCCGGGCGATTGTCGTATTGGATGCCCCGGCGCCGAAAAACACCAGCCGGCTGGCGGCCAGTTGGCGGCCGGTCACTTTCAAGGCGTTAAGCAGGCCGGCGAGGGTGACGCAGCCGGTTCCCTGCGCATCGTCGTGCCAGACCGGAATGCCGCAATCCTCGCGCAGGGCATCGAGCACGCGAAAACAGTTGGGCTGGCTGATGTCCTCGAGGTTGATGGCGCCGAAGGAGGGCGCCAGGCGACGCACGCAATCCACGAGGATTTCCGGATCATGCCGGCCGACGGCGTTGCGGCTGTCGAGGCAAATCGGCACGGCATCCACGCCGCCGAGCATTTTCATCAGGAACGCCTTGCCCTCCATCACACCCAGTCCGCCCGGCGGGGACACATCGCCATCGCCCAGCACCCGTGTTGAATCGCTGACCACGGCGACGACATTGCCCCGCCAGGACAGGTCGAAGGATGCGTCGTGGTCATCCCGGATGGTGGTAGAGACGGCGGAAACGCCCGGCGTATACCAGGCGTTGAACCATTGAAAGCCTGGCAGAGGCGCGCGCGGCAGGATCTGGATTTTGCCGCCGTAGAACCGGTGGGCCGCCAGGGCCAGCTCCTTGAAGAACACCGTTTTGGCACGCGCCACCCGGCCGGCGTCCCATTCCGGCGGGAACTGCTTGTCCAAATTCTCCAGCCGCATGTCCATGCCGTTCAATCCCGCCTGCCCTGGATGACACGAGAACCGGTTTTGGCTGCAAAACCGGTTCTTGTCGGGGCCGTTGAAATCCGTGCGATCAGAATGAATAGACCAACCGGCCTTGTCCGTAGACATCCTGGGCGAGGCCGGAGGCGCCGCCGCCGTACAGCATGACGCTCACGTTGCGGTTGACCTTGTAGGCGAGACCCGCATGGCCGCGGAAGGCGTAGTCGTCTTCCTGGTCATTGATCGGATCGTCGCGGAGCTGGACTTCCCCGATCAAGCTCGCACGTTCGTCGAGGTCCCACACGATGGAAAGCGCGCCGGCCAGCAATTCATCCCGGTCGTCCGAGAACTCGTCTTCCGGGGCGGCGCCGTTCGACGTATAGCTGACATCCAGGGCGAAATGCACCACATCGTTCACAGTGGTGCCGATGGAGATGCCCACGCGCCCCTGCATTTCGCCGGTGCCAAGCCCGTCATCTTCATCGCCCGTAGGGAAGATTCCGGTGACATGGGGCACGATCCAGGCATATTCGAAGATATCCTCAAAAAAGAGGAACTCCAGGCCGGCCTGGGCATCGCCGAGCCCCTGCTCATCGAGGTCGCCGGCAGAGAAGCCGGCAAACGGCGCCGCGGCCCAAATGGCCACGCGATCGGTCAGGCCGAAGCGTGCGCCGGGGGCCACGAAATAGGTATCCGCGTCTTCGGCAACGCTGTCATCGTCCAGCGATGATCCGCCGCCGGCGAGGAAGAGTTCCCAGCTCATGGCGCCGGGGAACTTGTTCTCCTTGGTGAACAGCGTCCGGATCGGATCAGCCGACACCACTCCTGCCGTCACGCACAAGGCCAACGCGGCCAACCACAACTTGCGCAGATTCATCATTGCTTCTCCTTGGTTCAACGGCGCTGCCCGGCACCGCGGATGTTCGATTTGGCCGAATCATACCCTCTCCCCCCCAAGACGCGCAACCCCGTTTTGCAGGGCTTCGCCGCCCGGGGCGCATCCCTGTTTCCTTGACAACGATCGGCCAAATTTGGAGTGCGGCGGGAAGCGAGGCTCGGTGAGCGCCACGCCGCTTTGGGGGTTGGCAATCGAACGGTCAGCCCAAACAGCCAAAGCAGGGCCGCCTCCCGTTGGTCGTTGTCCCCGCACTCCAAACCGAGCCGCACAATTTGGAGTGCGACGAGCAGCGAGGCGCGGCGAGCGCCAAGCCACCAAGCACCTTGTCTCCGCACGTCTCAATAGCCAACCATGGGAAATGGCGGTTCGATTCCGGTCGGTCAATGAAACGGGGATGCGCCCCGCCGCCCGGGGCGGGGCTGGCGGACGGGCCGGGTTATTTGACGATGGCGCCGCTGGACAGGTCGCCATCGACGGTGACGAGGCGCAGGCATTCGCCCTTGCTGGCGGCCAGCAGCATGCCTTGGCTTTCCACGCCGCGGAGCTTGATCGGCGCAAGGTTGGAGACCACCACCACGGTTTTCCCGATCAACTGTTCGGGTTTGTAGTAGAGGGCGATGCCGGCGACGATCTGGCGACGCTCGTCGCCCATCAGCACGCTGAGCTTCAGCAGCTTGACAGCGCCTTCAATGGGTTCGGCGCTCATGATCTTGGCCGTGCGGAGCTGCACCTTGGCGAAATCTTCATAGGCCAGGACGCCTTCCGGATTGCCCACGGTGCCGGACGCCGGGACCTTTTGCGGCGGCGGGGTTTCGGCGGCAGGCGTGGGGGCGTCGATGCGCGGGAACAGGGCGCCGGGCGCGGCGACCTGGGCGCCGGGCTTGAGCACTTCGGATTTGGTCAATTCGTCGGGATTCACGGTCATGGGATTCTCCATTCCAAGGGCGGCGCGCAGGTCGGTCATTTTGCCGGGCATGAGAGGCATGAGCAGTCCGGCGCAAATGCGCAAGGCCTCCGCGGCTGCGTAGAGGGTCGTATGCAGGGGCCCGCGGTCCGCCGCGCGGGCCTGGGTCCACGGCTGGCGGGTTTCGATGAACTTGTTGGTCGCGCGGACCACCTCGATCACCTGGGCGACGCCGGCCTGCAGGGTGAAGTTTTCCACCGCGGTTTTCAGGGCGGCGGCGGCGGCGGCGGCCTGCGCCAGGAGCGCGGCGGCGGGACCCTGTTGAAAGGCGCCGGGCTCGGGCGCGGGCAGGCGACCGTCACAATACTTGCCGGTCATGCTGACCACGCGGTTGAGCAGGTTGCCGAGGTCGTTGGCCAAATCGGCGTTGTAGCGGCGGATGAAGGCCTCTTCGGTAAAGGAGGCATCCTGGCCCATGGCCATTTCAGCCATCAGGAAATAGCGGAAGGGATCCACGCCGTAGCGTTCGAGCATGTCGATGGGATTGACGACGTTGCCGAGGCTCTTGCTCATCTTGGTGGCGCCCGAGAGCCACCAGCCGTGCGCGAAGATCGTTTTGGGCATGGCCACGCCCATGGCCTTGAGCATGCAGGGCCAGTAGACCGTGTGGGTGGTGAGGATGTCCTTCCCGATCAGGTGGATCGCCGGCCACCAGCGGGCGAAACGGGCGTCATCCCGGCGATAGCCAATGGCACTGATGTAGTTGACCAGAGCATCGAACCAGACATAGGTGACATAGTCCCGGTCGAAGGGCAGCTCAATGCCCCAGGCCAGGCGCGACTTCGGCCGGGAAATGCACAAATCCTGCAGGGGCTTGCGCAGGAACCCCAGCGTCTCGTTACGGCGGAAATCCGGCTGGATGAATCCGGGATGGGCCTGGATGTATTCAACCAGCCAATCCTGATACTGGCTCATCTTGAAAAAGTAGTTGGCTTCGCGCACGCGCTGGACATCGCGGCCGCATTCCGGGCACTTGCCGGCGGCCAGGTCTTTCTCCGTGAAAAACCGTTCGTCGGACACGCAATACCAGCCGTCATACTCGTCGCGGTAGATTTCCCCGCGGTCGAACAGGTCCTGGAGGATTTCCTGCACGATGACCTTGTGGCGGGGTTCGGTCGTCCGGATAAAATCGTCATTGCGGATTTCCAGGCGCTTCCATGCCTCGACAAACCGCTGAACCGTCCGGTCCACGTGCGCCTGTGGCGGGATGCCGGCCTTGGCGGCGGCCTCCTGCACTTTCTGGCCATGCTCGTCGGTTCCGGTCAGGAACCAGGTGTCGCGCCCGAACATGCGCTGGTAGCGCGCCAGCACGTCGGCCAGCACCGTGGTGTAGGCATGCCCGCTGTGGGGCTTGTCGTTCACGTAATAGATGGGCGTCGTGATGTAATAGGAATCCGGTTTCATTCCATGTCCTTGACGGCGAACGGTTGTACCCCACCCCGCCGCCCTGCGCAAATCAATAGTTCCAATCGGTGCCGACCCGTGCCGGCCTCAAGCGGTCAGCGCCGCCCACACGCTGGAAACCGGCAGCCGCTCGAGTTCCCCTTCGGGGGCGTGCAGGACCTGCACCCCGCCGCGGCCGTGCGGGGCCCAGATCTCGGCATTCGTCGGACCAAACAAGGCCACCACCGGCAGGCCAACCGCGGCGGCCAGATGCGTGATGCCCGAATCGTTGCCCAGAAACGCGCGGCATTCGGCCAGGGATGCCGCCAACTCGACCAGCGACAACCCTTCAAGCCGCGGCAGGTCGGGCAGCTCGCGGGCCAGAAGCGCGGCTTCGGCGGCATCGGCCTCGCCCAGAACGGCGATTGCTTCGCCGCCCTTGGACCGCCAGCGGCGGATGATTTCGACAAACCGCTCGCCGGGCCAGTTTTTGGCGGGGCTGCCGCTGCCGGGATGCACTGCCAGGGGGCGCCCCGCCAGGCCGGCGGCTTGCAGGCGCTCGCGGCCGGCGGCACGGGCGGCGATGGGCAGGTCCAGCACCGGGATCAATCCGGTCTCGTAGATCGCCAGCGTCTGCAAGGGTTCCAGCAGAAAGGGAATCGCCGGACCGCGGGTCATGATGGGCGATCCGGAGACGACCTGCTTCGCCCCCGCCAGCAACAGATTGCTGCGTACCTGGCCCACCGGGTCGTGCAGATAGTTGAAGATCAGGTCAAAGGAACGGATCGCGGCCACCTGAGCATCGGTGAATTCCGGCTGGGGCACGAAGAACCGCGCCATTTCCGCGCGGTCCAGCGAGACAACCGTTTCAGCCAGCCCGCCCGCCACCGCCAGGCTGGCGATGTGCGGATAGCCCCAGATTTCGATGCGCGCGGCCGGCCACTGGGCCCGCAAGGCCTGCAGCACGGGCAGTGTGACGATGAAATCGCCCAGGGACCCGCCGCGCAGAAGCAGGAATCGCGGGGCATGGGACCGGATGGATTCGCCCACGGCCGCGACCTCAGCGCAGTTGCCACAGGCCGATGGCCGTGAACAATGCGCCGCCGATCAGCTTTACCCACCCGCTGCGGCGGACGGCGGCATCCGTGGGCAGCCAACGCTCACAGGCCCGGCGGAAGATCCACGGATGCAAGACGAGCGCACACCCGGCCAGCACCGCCGCGTAGGCCAGCAGAACAATGGCATAGCGCCAGGCGGAATCCGCCCAGCGCACGCCGGACAGCATCGGATTGGCCACCAGAAGCAGTAAACCGCCCAAGGCCCGCGGCGCCAGAAGTTCGTCCAGCAGCCACACCATGCCGGCGAACAGCGCCAACGCCGCCACGGGCACGAATGGCTTGAGTCCCTCGAAGCGCCCGAGCGCGGCATGCTGCACCACCCACGCCACCCAGAACAGGCATGCCGCCGTCAGGAGCCAGGCGGGCCACTTCGACCGCGGGAAGGTTTGCAAGGCGGATCGTGCCGCAGCCGGAAATCGCGCCAGAACCACGCCCAGCGCCAGTCCCAGCACACCCAGCAGGATCAGAAGACTACCAAGAAACCGGTTCGGATCCTGCATCGCGATATTCTCCTGCGGTGGGGGTGCGCGGGGCGGCAACGGCCGGCGCTCGGGGCCTAGGGGGAGCGGGACGGCCGGGCACAAGGGGCTCGCCCAGGGTGGTGGCATAGGGATGCGCGGGCGGCAGGGCGGGCGCGATCAACCGGCCGGCCTGCTGCGGGTCCTCCTGGAAGGGCGTGGCGCCGCTCACCTGGACTTCGCCGGCATCCGTGCGCACCAGGCGGATGGACCCGACCTCCGCCGTGTAGAACGTTACGCCCTGCGGCCCGCCGTCGTAGTCAAACCTGGAATGGACGAAGCGATCCGGGGCGCTTTGATGCAGTACATGGAACCCGCCGTTGCGGTCTTGCTCGAAGCGGGGAACAAAGAAGCGGATGATCCGTCCCAGTTCATACACGCCCAGGCACAGGCCGGCGGCCGGATCGTCGATCCGGCAGAACAGCCGGTCGGACCGGTCGCGGTGGATCAGCCGCAGGAACACGGTCCGTGCGTTGCGGGCGGTCGCGAGGCCAAACTCCCGCTTGAGCAGTTCCAGCCCGGGCTGCACCTCCAGTGACAGGCGCCGGCCGAGAAAGCGCAGCCCGGCGAATTCGACTGCGGGCGTCAGCATGTAGGACTGTCCCTGGATGATCCGATAGCTGTCGAGCAGATTCACCTCCACGTCGCGGGTCTCCCCGTCGGGAATGATCACGGGCCGGCGCACCAGGGGCTGGCCGGTGCCCGCCACGGTCGAGGTCGGCCGGTCTTCCACGTCGAAGGAAAGCCGGGCGTTGCCGCGGGGCGACAAATCCATGGTTTGGCCGGAATGATTGGCGATGTGGACCACGGCCTTGACCGGTTCCATCAGCACGGTGCGGTTGTGAACCAGCGACCAGGTGATCTCCACCTGGGCCGGGGCGGGCAGCCCCCACCCGCCCCAAACCGCAACGATCCAGATTCCAAGGCGCATGCGCATCACAACCCCGCCTGCCCTTACCGGCCGATTTCCAGGCGCGAGGCCGCACGGGCGGGCAAGCCCGCGGCCAGGATTTTCCGCTGCGTTTCGGGAATGTCATACACCACCCGCCGCAGTTCAACCACGTTCTGCGTCAGATCATAAATCGCATAGGCTGCGCGGGGGTCGCCGTCGCGCGGCTGGCCGACGCTGCCCACGTTGATGTAATACTTGCGCCCCGCCGTGATGCGCAGCTTGGTATAGAGCCCGCCGCGCACAATGCCCGCCTTTTCAAACGCCAGAGGCACGTGGGTATGGCCGAAGAAACAGACGGCGCACATCTGATAGGCGAAATTCGCCTCCGCCTCAAGCTTGTCAAAGACGTAGCCCCACATTTCGGGGTTGTCCAGCGTGGCATGCACGATCATGAAGGTTTCGACCGTGCGCGAATAGCGCAGGTCGCCCAGCCAGGCGCGCTGCCCTTCGGTCAACTGCTTCCGCGTCCAATCCACCACATCGGCCGCCAAGGGGTGGAAGCCATTGAGGTTCTCCTGCCGGGAGCAGTAGTGGTCGTGATTGCCCCGCACCACGGCGGCACCGGCCAGTTCGCGCACCTTGTCGAGACAAGCCTGAGGATCGGCGTTGTAACCCACGATATCGCCCACGCAGCAGTAATTCGTGACGCCCTGCGATTCCGCATCGGCCAGCACCGCGGTCAGCGCCTCCCAATTGGAGTGAATGTCTCCCAGAATGGCATACTTCATGGCCATGGGACACTACTCCGGATTTCCCGTGGCGGACAGCGGCGCCCCGGCCTCGGGCGCCAGAGGCACAGGGTCAGTTGCCGCCGCCGGCCCCTCCGCCTCGACCGGGCCGGACTCGGGCGGCGTTTCCGCGGCGGGGGTGGCGGGCGGCGCGGCGATCTCATCGGACTTGCCGTTCGAATCGCCGGTACGTGCGCCGCTGCGCGGCAGGACCAGCGTGGCATTGAAAAATTCGATGACGCCCCCGGTACCGATCAGGTTCCCCAGGTGCAACAGCAGTTCGGCGGCGGCCGGCGATTCCGGATCCGCGCCGGGACGCAGGCCATCGAGCACTTGATGGCGCGTCTGGCCGGGATGCGCCTCGAGAAAGCCCACGATCTCCTGGACGACGGCCGGCGCGGTGGCCAGGTCGACCGGCACGGGCGGCACGGCAGTCACATAGGTTTCCTTGGCGTTCACCTTGAACAGGTGCAGGTGCATGTGCCGGAAAGCCGGACGCAACGCCAGCAGCAACGTGAGCGGAAAGCGCGATTCCTTCTGCCAGGCCAGCGACACCGCCGAGAGCAGCGCGGGGTCGTCCATGCGCCGGGATTGCGGACCGGGCACCAGGCAGCGGGCCGATTCACGCAACAGCGGATTCACCCGGCCGGCGCGCATCCAGTTCTGCGCCTCCGTCCGGGTCATGGGTGCGGCTTCCGTCCCCTCCGGAGGCTCCTTCAGGCGATAGACCGTCACTTTGCGCAGCGAATCCTTCCACTGCTCCACCAGCGCCTCGTCCCGCAGCGTTTCAATATGCCCCAGATACTCCCCCTTGGACATGTGGGCATAGCGCGTCGCCCACAGTTCCTGGATCTTTTCGTTGTATCCGTGATGGTTCGGGGGGCCCAGCAGCGTCCCGCTCAGCCGACAGCGGGCCACGCAGGCAAAGCTGCCTGTCGGCGGCTCCACCTCGTTTTCCTCAATCAGGAAAAACTTGTCAAGATGGTCATTGAGAATATGGGCTTCGGCGTTGGCGCGCCGGCGAAATACCCGGCGGCATTCCAAACACTGCACGAAGGTCTGCCGCTCGGCCCCGGCCGCCGGCGGCGGCAGTTCCAGTTTCACCGCATAGAGATCTTCGCGTCCGAGAAACCGGCTGGCAATTTCCACCAGGGGAAACGCGCGGCGGCTGACCTGGATGTCCCGCACGACCAGCGCCAGGCGCGCGCGATCCGGCAAAAAAGATACGCGGACGTCGAGACGCTCCCGGACTTCGCGCGGCGGCCGATGGTCCCGCCCTGGACGCGGCCGCTCCCCCTCGCGCCGTGGTCCGCGCCTGTCGGCGGCAGACGCCCGAAAAGACGAAGGCCCGGAACGGCGGGATTCGCCGGCAAAACGCCCGCCGCCCTCCCGGCGCTGGAAGCCCCCCCCGCTGTCCCTGCCGCCGCCAGGTCGCGGGCCGCGCCGCTCATGTCCATCGCGCCGTCCAAACGGGCTGCGCCGTTCGTCCCGGCGGCCGGACCGCGACCGGTCACCGGTATCTTCCCGGCCGGCATACGGATTGTCAGGCGGCCGGCGCGCCCACGTGGGTACAAAACTCAAATCCAGCGCGAGTTCAGATTTGTCCTGCGCACCGTTCTCCGGCCCTGTTTCATCAGCCATAGCGACCACTCGTTTCCTTGCGGGCTTTCCATCCGGGAAAACCACTCTGGACATCGCCGAACGCGGCAATTCCGCACCGTTCCTCACCGCCTGCCGGGAAATGCCCGGGAAGTCAGCTTTTTTTGTATCACAGCAGGTCCATGCTGTGCAACGCACAACTGGTGCGCCCAACTTGTCCGGATGCATCCCTGCTTCACTGACCGAATCGAACCGCCGTCTCCCCAGGTTGACGTTTTGGGAGTGCGGGGACAACGACCAACGGGAGGCGGTCCCGCTTTGGCTGTTCCGGCTGTTGGCTATTCCGGCTGTCCCCCAAAAGCGGTGTGGCGCTCGCAAAGCCTCGCTTCCCGCCGCACCCAAATTCGGCCGATCGTTGTCAATGAAACCGGGATGCGCCCAACTTGTCCGGGCAAAAAAAAGCGGGGCGCGCTTTGTTGCGCGCCCCGCCGGGTACCGGCCGTTGGCCTAGTACATGTCGCCCATGCCGCCGCCGCCGGGCATCGGGGGCGCCGGGGGTTCTTTTTTCGGAATCTCGGACACCATGGCCTCGGTGACCAGCAGCAGACCCGCGATGCTGACGGCGTTCTGCAGCGCGCTGCGGGTGACCTTGGTCGGATCAATGATGCCGGCCTTGATCATGTCGCAGTACTCGGCCTTGGCCACGTCGTAGCCGTAGGCGCCCTTGCCGTTGCGCACGTCTTGCACGACGATGGACCCATCCACGCCGGCGTTTTCGGTCAACTGGCGCAGCGGGGCTTCGCACGCCCTGCGGATGATTTCAACGCCGATGCGGGCTTCGCCGGAAACCTTGAGTTCATCCAGCGCGGCCTGCGCGCGGATCAGCGCGACGCCGCCGCCGGGAACAATGCCTTCCTCGACGGCCGCGCGCGTCGCATGCAGCGCATCCTCGACGCGGGCTTTCTTTTCCTTCATTTCCGTCTCGGTGGAGGCCCCGACATTGATCACGGCCACACCGCCGGCCAGCTTCGCCAGGCGCTCCTGGAGCTTCTCGCGGTCGTAGTCGGAGGTCGTCTCCTCGATCTGCCGGCGGATCTGGCCGATCCGGCCCTGGATGTCGGCGGTCTTGCCCGCTCCTTCCACAATCGTGGTGTTCTCCTTGTCCACGTTGATCCGCTTGGCGCGGCCCATGTCCGCCAAGGCCAGGCTTTCCAGCTTGATGCCCAGATCTTCGCTGATGAACTTGCCGCCGGTCAGGACCGCGATGTCTTCCATCATGGCCTTGCGGCGATCGCCAAAGCCGGGGCTCTTCACCGCACACACCTGCAAGGTGCCGCGCAGCTTGTTCACCACCAGCGTCGCCAGCGCTTCGCCTTCGATGTCTTCGGCGATGATCAGCAAGGGCTTGCCGCTCTTGGCCACGTTCTGCAGCACCGGCAGCAGATCCTGCAGGTTCGAGATCTTCTTTTCGAACAGCAGGACATAGGCGTCTTCCAAGACGACTTCCATCGTGTCCGGCTTGGTCACGAAATACGGGCTCAGATAGCCCTTGTCGAACTGCATGCCTTCCACGACATCCAGGGTCGTCTCGATGCCCTTGGCTTCCTCGACCGTGATCGTCCCGTCCTTGCCGACCTTGTCCATCGCCTGCGCGATGATTTTGCCGATGGTGGTCTCGCCGTTGGCCGAGATGGTGCCGACCTGCGCGATTTCTTCGCTGTCCTTCACCTTCTTGCTCTGCTTTTCAAGGGCCTTGACCACCGCTTCGGTCGCCGTGTCGATGCCCCGGCGTAGTTCCACCGGATTCGCGCCTGCGGTCACGTTCTTGAGGCCCTCGCGATAGATGGCCTCGACCAGCAGGGTGGCCGTCGTGGTTCCGTCGCCGGCCACGTCGCTCGTCTTGCTGGCGACTTCGCGCACCATTTGGGCGCCCATGTTCTCGAACGGATTCTCCAGTTCGATCTCCTTGGCAACGGTCACGCCGTCCTTGGTGATCGTCGGACTGCCGAACTTCTTCTCGAGCACCACGGTGCGGCCGCGCGGCCCTAGCGTGCTCTTGACCGCCTTGCTCAGTTTCTCGATGCCCTTCAGCACGTACTGCCGGGCCTCGGCTTCGTATGCAATTTGCTTTGCTGACATATTCCTCTCAATGCTCCTGTTTGATTACCCTTCCAGGATGCCGAGGATGTCTTCCTCGCGCATGATCTGGTACTCCTTGCCGTCCAGCTTGATTTCCGTCCCGCCGTACTTCGGCATCAGGATCTTGTCGCCCTTCTTGACGTTGAACGGGATTTTCTTCCCGTTGTCATCGAGCTTGCCCGTGCCGATGGCGATGACCTTGCCCTGCTGGGGCTTTTCCTTCGCCGTGTCGGGAATGATGATTCCGCCCTTTTTGACTTCCTCTTCCTTCGCGGGCTCGACCAGGACCCGGTCTCCCAGTGGTTGGATTTTCATGTCTGTTTTCTCTCCTTGTGGTTGATCTGCGTCCGGCCCGCCCGGGCCGGACGGTTGTTTTCTTTTATTTTGAATTCTTCTTGTCGTCGTCGACCATTTCGAAGTCGGCGTCCATCACGTCGCCATCCGCCTTGCCGCCCGGGGGCGGCGGCGGCGGCGCGGCGCCCCCGCTTTCCCCGCCGGCCTGCGACTGCTTGGCCTGGGCGTAAAGATCCGCCGAAACCGCCTGCATGTCGGCCGTCAGCGATTCGCTGGCCCGCTTGATCGCGTCCGCATCCCCGCCCTTCAGCGCGTCCTTCAGGCTCTGGATGCCGTTTTCGATCTTCATTTTCTTGTCCGACGGAATCTTCTCGCCGTTCTCCTTGAGGAACTTCTCCGTCTCGTAGGCCATCGCCTCGGCGCGATTCTTGGCATCGACCGCCTCGCGGCGTTTTGCGTCCTCGCTGGCGTGGGCCTCGGCGTCCTTCACCATCTGCGCCACCTCCTCCTTGCTCAGGCCGCTGGAGGCGGTGATGGTGATCTTCTGCTCCTTGCCCGTGCCCAGGTCCTTGGCGCTGACCTTCAGGATGCCGTTGGCGTCGAGATCGAAGGTCACTTCGATCTGCGGCACGCCGCGCGGAGCCGGCGGGATGCCGTCGAGATGGAACTTGCCGATCGTCTTGTTGTCGGCGGCCATCTTGCGTTCGCCCTGCAGTACGTGAATTTCCACCGTGTTCTGGTTGTCGGCCGCGGTGCTGAAGATTTCGCTCTTCTTGGTCGGGATCGTCGTGTTGCGCTCAACCAGCGATGTCATCACGCCGCCGAGGGTCTCGATGCCCAGCGTCAGGGGCGTCACGTCCAGCAGCAGCACGTCCTTGACTTCCCCCTTCATGATGCCGCCCTGGATCGCCGCGCCGACGGCCACCACCTCGTCCGGATTTACCCCCTTGTGGGGTTCCCGGCCCAGGCGTTTTTCGACATCCTGCTGAACCTTCGGCATGCGCGTCATGCCGCCCACCAGAATGACCTCGTCGATCTTGTCCTTGGGAATCCCGGCGTCCTTCAGGCAGTTTTCCACCGGCCCCATGCTGCGGTCGATCAGGTCGCCCACGAGCTGCTCCAGCTTCGCCCGGCTCAACGTCATGTTGAGGTGCTTCGGCCCGCTGGCGTCGGCCGTGATGAACGGCAAATTGAGGTCCGTGCTCTGGGAACTGGACAACTCGCACTTGGCTTTTTCCGCGGCTTCCTTCAGGCGCTGCAGCGCCATCGGATCCTTCGACAAATCGATGCCCTGCTCCTTCTTGAACTCGGCCACCAGCCAGTCGATGATCCGCTGGTCGAAGTCGTCGCCGCCCAGATGGCCATCTCCGCTGGAGGCCTTCACCTCGAATACCCCGTCGCCGATGTCCAGCACGGAAATGTCGAAGGTGCCGCCGCCGAGATCGTACACCGCCACCTTTTCTTCTTTGTCCTTCCCCAAACCGTAGGCCAAGGTCGAGGCGGTCGGTTCGTTGATGATCCGCAGCACCTCCAGGCCGGCGATCTGGCCCGCGTCCTTGGTCGCCTGCCGCTGGCTGTCGTTAAAGTACGCCGGCACGGTGATCACGACCTGGCTGATCGATTCGCCCAGGTACGCCTCCGCATCGGCCTTCATCTTTTGCAGGATCATCGAAGAAATTTCCGGCGGCGAATACGTCTTATCGCCGATCTTCACATGGGCATCGCCGTTGGAGGCGCGGACCACCTCATACGGCACGCGCTTGAGTTCCTGCTGCACCTCATCAAACTTACGGCCCATGAAGCGCTTGATGGAAAACACGGTGTTCTTCGGGTTGGTCACGGCCTGTCGCTTAGCCGCACTGCCCACCAGCCGCTCGCCGCTTTTCGTGAACGCCACGATGGAAGGCGTGGTACGTCCGCCTTCGGCATTCGGCACCACAACCGGCTGGCCGCCCTCCATCACCGCCATGCAGGAGTTGGTCGTTCCCAAATCGATTCCCAGTACTTTGGACATTCTTATCCTCGCTTTCTAAAAAATCTGCGCTGGACACAACATTCGATATGAACAGAAGCAATCTCCATGCCAGATATACTGAATTAGGTATAATATCAATCCATGCAATTAGTAATGAATTAATCTCGATCATTCAACCGCTGCTAATTTCCTACCAAAACGAGCCATTATGTCTCTTCCAGCGCCATCGAAGTCACTCTTTCTCATCAGACCTCCCTTGGGATTGCGCCATCCGGACTTGATTAACTCCGGGTCGATCATGGCTCCCAGATATTTCTACCAAGATCATTGTTTTTCGTTTATTTTGCTTTTCAATCTAATCGGAGTTTATTAAGTGTGGTTCACCAAGTTTGGAACCGATCTCGATCCTGAACATGAGGTATTTGGGAATCATCATTGTCGATCGCGCCATTCGGTCGCCAATCCCGACGGGGCCAGAAGTTGAGTTGAATACCCATCCCCCAACCCCAGGTCCGGTGAGTGTGGAACAAATACATTCCCCGTCACCGTTTCCGGCGCAGGGGATTGCCATCGCCGCCCGCCCTGGAAATCAGTGGCAAATAAGGTGAAGATGGCTGGTGAACGAGCACCGGACCCGGCGACAACAAAGAGACTAGCGCTAGGACGAAAGGAATTCAGTCATGGCCAGATTATTGCATCCCACGTTGTGGAGAACCTGCCGGGTTTTGTCAGGGAAAACGCGGCTTGAATTGCTGCGCCTGGTGATTGACCGGCCGGACCAAACGGTATCCGGACTCGCCCACTCCTTGAAAATCAGCCTGCCCCGGGCCAGCCAGGAGCTGCGGCGGCTGCAATCCCGCGGCTTGATCCAAGCGGTGGCGACGGGTCTGCATGTGCGGTATCGACCGGTTCCGGATCCGCTCGTCGCCACCGCAGCCCCCTTGTTGCAGGCAATGCGGGCGGCTTTTCAACGCCAGCCGCCACCCGCCGACGAGGAAACCAGCCGCATTGCCACCGGGTTTTCCCATGTGCGGCGGCTGGCCTTGGCCCGCCTCTTGCTGATCGGCCCCATGAATACCCAAACGCTTGAAGAACTTTCGGGGCTGTCGCGGAACGTCCTGAACCGGCATTTGCGCCGGATGCGGGATGCCGGCGTGGTCCGGCGGCTGGGTCAAATGAATGCCATTGCGGATCATCCCCACCCCTTGGCGCAATGTCTGCTTGGCATTCTCAAGGATTCCCCCGCGCGCGCGGGCTGACGCCCGCCTCCCGGTTCGGATTTATTGGCGGCTGGCCGCGGCGCGGCGGATCAATTCGTCCGCCAACCGGTCCAGCGGGACGGATTCCTGCCGTCCCGCCGCCAGATCCTTGAGCGCTGCGAGGCCCTGGGTCAACTCATCATCACCGCGGATCACGGCCCACGCCGCGCCGGACTTGTCGGCCGCGCGCATCTGCGATTTCAGGCTGCCGCCCGGCGCCATGCGGCACGCCAGTCCCGCGGCCCGCAACTGCTGCATCAGCGCCAGATTGCCCTGGATCGCCTGTTCGCCCAGCCCCACCAGCCAAACCAGGGGCGGCGGCGCGGGCAGCAAGGCCGACGTACGTCCCAGGGTCTGCAGCACGCTGATCACCCGTTCCAGCCCGATGGCGAAACCGACGCCTGTCAATTCCCGCCCGCCGATCTGGATCCGGTAGCGGCCGCCGCCGGACATGGCATTCTGCGCGCCGAGGGCTTCGCTGGTGATTTCCCAGATGGTGTGTTCATAGTAATCCAATCCGCGCACCAGCAGCGGATCCATCCGGCAGGCCACACCCAGCGCATCCAGGTGCCCCGCCACCTGCGCCAGGTAATCCCGCGAAGCCGTGCTCATGAAATCGGTGACGGGCGGCAGTCCGGCCACGACAGTCCGGCAGCCCTCGGTCTTGCAATCGAGAACCCGCAGCACATTTTCCGAAAACCGGCGCCGGCAGTTGTCGCACAAATCCGCCTGATGCGGTTGCAGGGCGGCCCGCAGGCCGGCGGTCACGGCCGCGGTCTCGCCGCCGGCGCCCCGCGTGTTCAGCCGTACCACGCAGTCGCCGAGCCCCCAGGCCCGCAGCAAATCCACCTGCAAGGCGAGCACTTCGGCATCCACGAGCGGCGACGGCGGTTCGAGGCACTCGACGCCGCACTGGTGGAACTGGCGGCGGCGGCCGGCTTGCGGGCGTTCGCTGCGGAACATGGGGCCGAAGTAGTACCACCGGGCCCCTTCGGCCTCGCCCGGAGCCAGGCCGGCCGCGTAACGCATGACCCCAGCGGTGCCCTCCGGACGCAGCGCCAGATGCCGGCCGCCCTTTTCGAACACATACATTTCCTTCTGCACCACGTCGGTGGTGGCGCCCAGCGAGCGGGTAAATACGGATTCGAACTCCACGATGGGGGTGCGCAGCTCTTCAAACCCGTAGCGGGCCAGAACTTCGCGGGCCACGGCCTCCACGCGCTGCCAGAGGCGAATCTCCGGGGCGGCAATGTCGGACATGCCCTGCACGGGCTGATGAGCGGAAGACATGCAGTTCTCTCCTGCCGCGCGGATGACCCGCCGGCAGCCAGATGGGATGGGAGGCCGGGGCGACCTACTTGAACATTTCCTTCATGGTCTTGCCCGGCCGGAAGCGGACAACTTTCCGGCTGGGAATCACCACGACTTGATCGGGCTTGTGGGGATTGCGCCCGATCCGCTGGCGCCGCTCGCGGACATCAAACACGCCGAATTTCCTGAACTCGATCGTCTGCCCCGTGCGCAAGGCCTCCACGATGGAGTCCAAGGTCTTCTGGATCACGGCCACCACCTGCTGTTGGGTCAATCCAGTTTCTTCCGCAATGCGAATCGCCAGGTTCCTTTTCGTCAAGTTTTGCATCTCGTCCCTCGCTTTATACACGGGCGGCTGTTGACAGCCCGTCAACGCTGGAACATAGGTTCCCCGGCTAAGTTGCGTCAAGAAAAACAACGCGGTAAACCTGATTTTAATAAAACCCGGATTGATCCCCCCGCCTGTTCGGGGCCGCCGACGTTCACGGATCCCGCGGCCAGGGCGCCGGCGACGGGAAGAAAACGTCCACGCGGCCATAGAAATCATGGGGCAGATCAACCCCTTGGGAGTCGAAGGTCTGAATGGGCTCCCCCTTGGCCAGCACCCGTTCCGGCATCATCTGGCGCGGCCACCAGATGCGATAGCCCCCCGGGGGGCGAGCCGGGCCGCCGATTTCCACGGCCAAGTGCTTCCGGTGCAAGTGACCGGACAGGTCGAGCAGCCCGAACTCCGTCGGCAGGTCGGCAACCTGAAACCCGTTGCCGTGCTGCAGCCATTCGGGTGGCGCGCCGGAAAACAGATCCAGTCGCGCCCCGGTTTCGCGGGCGGCCAACCCCCGCACGCCGATCAGGTATGTGGCGGCCGCGCGGATGTCCGGCATGGTGCCGGCCACACCCGGCTGACGCGGATCGCGGCCAACGGCATCCGCCCAGACGTGCCAGCCGGCGGGCACCTGACGGTTCAGCAAATCATAGAGCACTTCCCGGGCATAATCCCCTCGTCCCATGCTGGCCAGGGGGCCGAGCAAACTTCCTGCGCTGGCGGGAATGCGGCCGGACCAGCCCGGTTGCTGGCGGGCCAGCAACTCTTCGTAAAAGGCATCCAGGGTCGTTTGCAATTCGTGCGGTTCGGCCAGATCCGTCTCCCCGCACGGCCAGAAAAGCAGGGCCGTCGCGGCGGGATCCGGACGTTCATCCTCGGCGGCCCCGGGCAGCCAGAACCCTTCCATCCGATCCATGCGTTCGCGGAGGGACCGGCGCACGGCCGCCCGCAGCGTGCGGTAATGCGACTCCGCCCAGGTGGCGTCCTCCGTGTGCCCCAGGCGGGCGGCGGCGGCCTTCATTTCCTTCCAGCCCAGCAAAGCCCAGAATTGGTCGGCATAGGGATGCACGGCGGGGCTGTGTTCCCGGACGACCCGCGGCGGCAGCAGGCCTTCCACCAGATCCCGATCCCGGTCCGACAACCGCCATTCCTCCGCAGCCAGCTCCGCCCTCAATTCCGCCAGATATTGCAGCGCGGCCTTCAGGCGTGGATAGGTCTCGTGCAGGAACGCGGTATCCTGCGTGAACCGGAAATAATCCAGGACCATGAACGCATACTGCCCCTGGGACGCATGCCAGCCGGCCCGGCCGTCGGGCGCATCCACGCGGCCGTCGGGCCGCCATATGGCGGGCACCCAGCCATTGGTCTGGATGCCGGCTCCGGCCCGTTCGATCCATGGGCGGGCGGCATCCGCCCGCCCGGCGCGCAGCAGCGCGGCCACGCGCAGGCAAATGGACTCCATGGTCTCGCCTTCCGCCGCGCCCATGACGGTCCGGACGCCCAGCAGCCAGCCCGTCTGCATCCTCAGGCTCTCCATCGCTCCCGGCCGCGCCACTCGGGGATTCAGCCGGGTTGTGGCTTCGCGCCAGGTCCAGGCCGCATCGAGCCATTCGCGGTCGAACATGGCGGCTGCCTCCTCGGCGCCGGCCACATCCGGCCAAGGGAAGCGTCGCCAAGACCGAACGAGCGGCGCCTGGGCATTGGCCGCGATGACCCGTCGGATTTTGCCGCCCGGTTCCAGCGTGTAATCCAGCCACCAGGCTGCCGAAGCCAGGCCATCGCCATCCCACGCCATGCGCGGTGGGGGCGTTTCGCCGCGCAGCAGAACCTCGACCACATCGCCCTCGTCGAACGCCGCCGCCCCGAAGGCAAGTCCCGGCTCCGGTACGGCGAACAACGGGTCGCCGTTCACCCGGATCTCCTGCCATCCCCCCGGCGCCATTCCTGCGCGGATCCTAGCAATGGGTGCCAGCCCCCCGCCTGCCCAGGGCGGGGGCAGGCGCGTGGGACGCACCACCCAGCACAGGCGGCCGGTATGCGTCATGAGCGAATCATTTGCCAGTTCGTACTCCACCCAGCCCATCGGCGGCGCGGCGCCCGGGCGCGCCATGGCCCGGATGCGCAGCCGCAGCCCTCCGCCCAGTTGCCAGACCGTCTCCGGCAGCGGTGCTCCGCTGCCGCCCAGCCGATGCTCCACGGCTTCCGCCTGGCGCGCCGTCATCACGCCGTCCGCGGTCAGGAGCAACGGCGTCAGCGTCGGACTGGCCTCCCGCGGCGCAAAAACGCCCCACTCATCCAGCAGGCATTCCGCCGCGCCCTCCTCCAGCCCGCAGGCCAGCGCCCAGAAATTCTGGCGTTTGCGCAACGCATCCGGATACACCCCGTCCGGCGCCTTTTCCGCCGCCAGCTCATAGCGCGACCAGATGTCCGCCACCCCTTTCGCGCCGCGAACCTTGAACTCCGCCACCGCAAATCCTTCCGGAGCGGACGCGCCGGAAAACGCCAGCCGCAGATAGCGCGCCGGTTGGACCGTCGCGGCCATCAACACGCTGAAATCCCCCTCCTGCGCTTGCAGATATCCGAACGACACCCAGTTGGTGCCGTTCTCCGACACTTCCACGACCGTATTGGACGCAAAGCCATCCGGCCCCCAGTCCACCCGCACGCCGCCCACCGGCCGGACCCGCCGCAGATCGAGCAGGACGCGGGCCGTGGGCCCCGGCGCGTGCCAAGCCGTTTCCGACTTGCCGTCCAGCATCGCCTCCGTGCCCGGGGCGGGCGCATAGGTTCCCCCGGCGCCTTCCAGCAGGAACGCCGACTGGGTTTCGAGCCCCTTGATTTCCAACTGACTCAGCGCCGCGCCGGTGCCTTGCCGGCCCTTGGTCACCACCACCCGCACATAGCGGGCCTCGATGGGCCCGAGCGAGCCCTGGTCCCAGTCCCCGTCTCCGCTGGTCGTTTCGTAGCCGATCGCCCATTGCACGCCATCGAGGCTGGTTTCCACCCGATAGGCCAAGGCCGCCGGCTCCATCCACTGCAGCGAGAATCCGCAGACGGTCGCCGGCCGGGACAGATCCGCCTGGATCCATTGCGGTTCCTGCGGCCCGCTGCGCCACCAGGTATTCGTCCGGCCATCCACCGCCCGCCGCGGTTCCCCGCCCGCCTCCCACGCCGAAGCCGTCATCCGCCAATGGCGCGCGCGGGGAATGCCCAGCGACGGCGTGCGCGGGCTCCGGCACCCCGCCCCCGCCAGCCCCGCCGCCAGCAGCACCAGCGCCAGCCGTTTTCCACACCGTGGAAACATTTCTTCCATTGTGTGGAAAATCCCAAAAAACTTTTTCCATTGTGTGGAAAAAAACGGCATTTTTTTCCACACCGTGGAAAACCGGTGATCTTGCCGGGAGAGAGCTGCTCGCGCGCGCGCCATGCCGTTGGGGTCCTCAGCCAACGGGCATGGCCAGCGTGCGCCGGATGCGCGCCAGGACGCGCTCCTTGCCCAGCACCTCCAGCATATCGAACAGGCCGGGGCCCACGCCGGTGCCCGAGACCGCCACCCGCACCGGGTGCACCAGGTCGCCCATGGACCGCCCAGTCCGCGCCGCCAGCGCATGCAGCGCCGCGTCCGTCGCCGCCGCCGTGAAGGGTTCGACCGCCTCCAGGGTCGCCAGTTCCTCGCGCAGGAGGTCGAGCGCCCCCTCCTTGCGCAGGCGTTTCTTCACGCTTTTCTCGTCGTACGGATATTCTTCGGTGAAGAAAAACGCGGCTTGTTCGCCGAGGTCGCTGAACAGCCGGATGCGTTCGCCCATGCAGGCGATCACGGCGCGGAAGTACGCCGGATCGATGTCCTCGCGCCAGAGACCCTGCCGCTGCATGGCCGCCCGGCAGCCGGCGGCGATTTCATCCAAACCGCGCCGCTTCAGGTGCTGCCCGTTCATCCACAGCAGCTTGGTCATGTCGAGCTGGCTCGGAGAGCTGCGCACGCGCTCGAGGGTGAAGGCCGCCACCATTTCCTCGCGCGTCATGACCTCGCGGTCGTCGCCCGGGCTCCAGCCCAGCAGGGCCAGCGAATTGAACAGGGCCTCGGGCAGGAAGCCCTTCTCGCGGAACTCGCCGACATAGGCCGCTCCGTCGCGCTTTGAATACGGCTTGCCCTGCGCGTTCACGATCATCGGCAGGTGCGCAAACACCGGCGGGGGCGCCCCGATGGCCGCGTACAATGCCAGGTGCTTGAAGGTATTCTCCACGTGGTCGTCGCCCCGGATCACATGCGTGATGCCCATGGTGATGTCGTCCACCACGTTGCCCAGATGGAACACCGGCGAACCATCGGAGCGGACGATCACGAAATCCTTCAGATCCTCCGCCTTCTTGGTCAGTCCGCCCTTGACGGCATCGCGGAACGAAATGTCCGTGCCCGGCATTTTAAAGATGACGCACTCGCCCTTGCCGGTGCCGCCCTTGTCCTCCTTGTAGGCCGCGCCCTGGGCCAAAAGCCTGTCTGCCACTTCCAGGTGGTGCGCCCGCTGGGTGCTCTGGTAGAGCGGCTCCCCGTCGCAATCCAGCCCCAGCCATTCCAGCGACTCCAGCACCGTGCGCACCGCCGCCGGTGTTGAACGCTCCTGATCGGTGTCCTCGATGCGCAGCAGGAATTCCCCGCCTGCGTGGCGCGAAAACAGCCAGTTATAGATAGCCGCCCGGATGTTGCCGATGTGGACATTGCCCGTCGGGCTCGGTGCAAAACGTGTGCGGATTGTCATGGAATGGCGGGTCCTTTCGCAGAATCGACGGCCGCATCCTACCCCGCCCCCGCCCCGCCCGGCAAGCTCCGGCGCACCTGTGGCAGCCCCGGGGGCCAAAGGGACGCGCGAACCCAGGCTGGATTTGCACCACGGTGTCCGGTATATTGTTGAGGTGGGCGCGGGAAACAATGCCGCCTCCCGCCCCGCCGCGGCCGGCGGACACGGATCCAAGGCAGGGCACGCCCCCCAAAACGACAACCAGGAGCAGGTCATGAAAAAGATTCCGTTAAGCAAGGCCTTTACGCTGCTGGAACCCGGGCCGGTCGTGCTGGTGACCACGAGGGATGGCCGGCAGAACAACATCATGACGATTTCCTGGACCATGGTGGTGGATTTCACGCCTCAGTTCGCCATCACCACCGGCCCCTGGAACCATTCGTTCGCCGCCCTCCGGAAAACCAGGGAGTGCGTGATCGCCATTCCGACGATCGACCTGATCGATCAGGTCATTGGCATCGGTACCTGTTCCGGTGTGGATACGGACAAGTTCCGGAAGTTCGGCCTCACGCCGCTCCCCGGCCGGCAGGTCCAAGCGCCCCGGATCAAGGAATGCTGGGCCAACCTGGAGTGCCGGGTGATCGATATCGTGCGGGCGCACGGCATCGTCGTTCTGGATGGCCTGGCGGCCTACGTCGACGACAAACGGCAAGAGAAACGAACGTTTCATGCCGTCGGCGATGGCACCTTCATTGTGGATGGCCGCCGGCTCAGCCGCCGGAGCATGATGCGGTCCAAGCTGCCCGCGGGGGTCTGAGCCGCCATGAAAACCTCGCAACGGGATCCGCGGCTGATCACCGTGCGGCGCGGGGGCACCCTGCAGGACCGCGAGCATCGCCTGCTGGCCGCATGGGCGGCCGATTGCGCGGCACATGTCCTGCACTTCTTTGAACAGTCTCGCCCCGGGGATGACCGGCCGCGCCAGGCCATCGCCCAGGCGCGCGCCTGGGCCCGGAGCGAAATCTCGATGATGGACGCCCGCCGGGCCGCCTGTGCCGCGCACGCCGCGGCCCGGGCGGTGTCCGGCCCCGCGCAGGCCGCGGCCCGCGCCGCCGGCCATGCCGTCGCGGTGGCCCACATGGCGGACCACGAACTGGGCGGGGCCGCCTATGCGATCCGGGCCGTGCGCGCGGCGATGCCGGACAGTCCATCCGGTGCGGCCGGCCGCCGGGAATGCCGCTGGCAGCGCGCGCAACTCCCCGCCCGCATCCGGAAACTCGTGCTCGATGACCAGCGGTTGCGCAACGCGAAACTCGGGTCCCTGTTCGATGCCTGATCCGCCAGCGGCGCCATGCCGGCCCCGAATCCGGCCGAACGGTTGAATGCCCGCATGCAATCGCGGTGCGTCCCTGCCGCGCGGCATTTTCTCCGCCCTTGTTCATCCGCTCCCGGGTGCGCTAGGATGATTCCATGCCCGCAGCCTGTCCCATGCCTACGCCCCGCTACGACACGATCACCCTCGCCCATGGGGGCGGCGGCACGCTGACGGAAGAGCTGATCCGCGACATTTTCCTGCCGGCCTTCGGCGCGCATTCCCCCTCCCCGCACGATGCCACTCCCTTTGCCCTGCCCGGCCAACGCGCGGCGTTCACCACCGATTCCTATGTCGTCCAGCCGCTGTTCTTCCCCGGGGGCGACATCGGCACCCTGGCGGTCAACGGCACGGTGAACGACCTGCTCATGGCCGGCGCGCGGCCCGTGGCCCTGACCGCCGGGTTCATTCTGGAGGAGGGCTTGCCGCTCGAGACGCTTCGCCGGATCGTCGCCTCCATGCAGGCCGCGGCGGAATCCGCCGGCGTACGCATCATCGCGGGGGACACCAAAGTGATCAACCGGTCATCCGGCGACGGGCTCTACATCAACACCAGCGGCGTCGGCGCAATCGTGACGGCCTCTTCGCTCGCGCCCGAGCATATCCGGCCCGCGGACCGGATTGTGCTCACGGGCGACATCGCCCGGCACGGCATGGCCGTGATGGCCCGGCGCCACGGCTTGACGTTTGAACCGCCCGTCGCCAGCGATTGCGCCTCGCTCCACGCGCCGTTCCTCGAGCTTTTTGCGCAGGGCCCGGTTCCCCATTGCGCCCGGGACCTGACGCGCGGGGGACTGGGCGGCGCGCTCTGCGAGCTGGCCGCCGCAGCCGGCGTGGCCATCCAAATTGACGAAGCCCTGGCGCCTGTCGAAAAGCCCGTGCGCGCGGCTTGCGAATTGCTCGGCTTCGATCCGCTGTTCGTCGCCAACGAAGGCTGCGCCGTGCTGTTCGTCGCTCCCGACGAAGTCGAGGCCACGCTGGCGATCCTGCACCGCCACCCCGTCACGGCCCGCGCCGCGGTCATCGGCGCGGCCGGCGAAGGCGCAGGGGTGTCTGCGCGAACGGCGCTGGGCACCGTCCGGCGCCTCGCGCCGCCCTCGGGTGAACAACTGCCCCGGATTTGCTGACAAAAAAGGCCGGGCGTTTCCGCCCGGTCCTTCTGAATTCTGACTCCTGAATTCTGACTTCTTCTCCTACTGCTCGTGATCCTCGTAGAGGGTCTCGCCGGTCTGGCCGTGGGTGATACGGAAGCCTTCCACATGCAGGTTGACGTCGCTGACGAACGTCAGCCGCGTGCCGCACTTCTTCTCCAGATCGATCAGCACCTGCTCGTCCTCCTTGCGCAGGCGGTCCATAATCATGGGGTTGACGGAAATGCGCAGGGGCAGTTCGCCGCGGTGCTGGTGGCGCTTGATGACCTCGAGGATGCGGCGCTGGATGCGCACGCTCATCGACAGGTTCGACAGCACCTTGCCGCGCCCGTGGCAGTAGGGGCAGTCCGCGAAGTTGGCCGCCCGCAGGCTTTCCTCCATGCGTTGGCGGGTCATTTCGACCAACCCGAGCGCCGAGATGGGCAGCACGTTCGTGCGCGCCTTGTCGCTTTGCAGGGCTTCCTTCAGCGTCCGGTACACGGCGTTCTGGTTCTTGCGCGACTTCATGTCGATGAAATCGATCACGACCAGCCCGCCAATGTTGCGCAGGCGCAGTTGCCGGGCGACCTCGACGGCGGCCTCGGTGTTGACCTGCAGGATGCTGTCTTCCTGCGACTGGCTGCCTTTGTGCCGGCCCGTGTTCACGTCGATGGCCACCATGGCCTCGGTCTCGTCAAAGACCAGGTAGCCGCCGGACTTGAGCCACACCTTGCGATGCAGGGCGTTTTCGAGCTGCCGCTCCACCTCGAAGTGCTCAAAAATGGGTTCGGCGCCGGCGTAGAGCTTGACGCGGTTCTTGACGCCGCGGGCGATGCGACCCGTCATCTCCCGGATGCGGTCGAAGGTCTCGCGCGAATCGATCACGATACGATCGACCTCCGCGGTCAGGGAGTCACGCACCACGCGTTCGACCAGGTCGGGCTCGTGGTAGAGACAGCAGGGGGCGGGCGTGTTCCGGATGCCGTCCTCGATCTTCTGCCAGATGTCCAGCAGGCTGCGCAAATCGCGCGCAAAACTGGTACCGCGCACGCCTTCGGCGGAGGTGCGGATGATCAGGCCGATGCCGGAGGGGATCGGCAGGCGCCCGAGGGCCTTCTTGAGCCGCGCGCGCTCCTGGTCGTTCTCGATCTTGCGCGAAACGCCCTTGAGCTTGCTGCCGGGCATCATCACCAGGTAGCGCCCCGGGATGCTCAGGTTCGCGGTCACGCGCGGGCCCTTGGTGCCGATGGGCCCCTTGGTCACCTGCACGATGATCTCGCTGCCGGGGGGAAACCGCTTGGCCATCTCGCCGGGCTGGGCCTTCTTGCGGCGGGGCCGGCTGGTGGCCACCCCCTCTTCGGCTTCCAGCCGCGCCGCATCCTCCGGAATCATGTCCCAGTAATGAATGAAGGCGTTTTTCTTCAGTCCAATGTCCACAAAGGCGGCCTGCAGGCCGTCCTCCATGTTCTGGATCCGCCCCTTGTAGATGCTCCCCACGATGCGCTCCTCGGTCGGGCGCTCGATGAAGAACTCCTCCAGATGGCCGTCCTCCACGATGGCCACCCGGGTCTCCAGGCTTTCCACATTGACGATGATTTCACACTTGGTCTTTTTGCGCAGTCCGATCATTTTGAGCCATTCCCACATATCACACCTCGCGCCGTTTGCGGCGCACATGTACGCTTTGCACCAGCCCGAAGCCCGCGAGCGTGCTCACCATGAAGGAGCCGCCGCTGCTGACGAGCGGGAGCGGGAGCCCCGTGATCGGCAGCAGGCCGATGGTCATTCCGATGTTCACGAACACATGACTGAACAACAGGCTGGCGATTCCCGTTGCAAGCAGGCTGCCGGCGGGGTCCCGCGCGGTCCAGGCCGTGCGCAGATAGCACGACAACAGTCCCGCGTAGGCCAGCAGCAGCAGGCTTGCGCCAATAAACCCCGTCTCCTCGGCCAAAACCGGGAAGATGAAGTCCGTGGGCGCCACCGTGCGGGGCAGGAACCCCAGCACGTTTTGCGTCCCGTTCAGATAGCCTTTGCCAAACAATCCGCCCGAGCCGACCGCAATGGCCGACTGCAGGGCGTTCCAGCCCGCCGCGAGAGGATCCCGCGACGGGTCCAAAAAGGTCAGGATGCGCTCGCGCTGGTAATCGCCCAGCACGAACCAGCCCAGGGGCGCCAGCGCCACAGCCAGCGCGCCCAGCCCCATCAGGTGGCGCAGGGACGCGCCGGCCGCGAACAGCATGAGGGCCGCCACCGGCAGGAGGATCATCGCCGTGCCCAGGTCCGGCTCCTTCAGGATCAGCACGAAGGGGGCAGCGGCCAGGGCCAGAGCCCCCAACACGGTCCAGAACGACCGCGGACGCACCACGGGACTGGCCAGCATCCGCGCCAGCACCAGCACCAGCGCCACCTTGGCGAACTCCGACGGCTGAACCGGCAGCCCAAAGATTTCCAGCCAGCGGTAGGCGCCATACACCTTCTTGCCGACCACGAGCACTAGTCCCAGCAGCCCCAGCACCGCCGCGTAGATCCAGCCGGAATGGCGCAGCCAGAAGTGATAGTCGGTGAAGGCCAAAGCCAGGGCCGTGGCCCCGCCGATAACGACCCACAGAATCTGCTTCGGGAACCATACCCCGACGATGCCGGTTTCCGCGCCCCGCCACGACGCGCTGTAAATGAAGAACAGGCCCGCCGTCAGCAGGCCCGCCGCCAGCAGGATGGCCAGCCAGTCCTGGGCCAGGAACAGGCGCCAGCCGGTCAGCACGCGCTTGTTCATGCCGGCTCCTCTCCCGGGGCGTCCAGCGGCGCCGGCTCCAGCGGCCCCGGAGGCGCCAACTGTTCAACCTCCTGGAACACAAGCGCCAGCAGGTGCTTGACGCGCGGCGCCGCCGTGGTGCCGCCGCTGACGCCATCCTCTACCAGCAGGGCCACCGCGTAGCGCGGCTCCTCGTACGGCGCGAACGCGATCATCCACGTCATCTTGCGGCCCGCGCCCTTCACGCCGTATTCCGCCGTGCCGGTCTTGCCGGCGACGGTCACATGGGGCAGCGCCGCGCGCTTGCCCGAGCCGTCGTCTTCATTGACGGCGTCCCGCATGCCTTCCCGCACGACGCGGATATGCGACGCCTCCCACTGGGGGCCGTCCGGCGCAGGGGCCGGAGCAATTGCCTGCGGAACACTTTGCGCCGGCGTGATCTGCCGGACGAGGCGGGGCCGCCACAAGGTGCCGCCGTTGGCCAGCGCAGCCGCGTACAGCCCCATCTGCAGCGGCGTCACCAGCAAGGCGCCCTGGCCGATCGACAGGTTGCAGGTGTCGCCGTCGCGCCAACTGTCGCGCCGGACCGTGCGCTTCCAGTGGTCATCGGGCACCAGCCCCTCCTGCTCGAAGTCCACGCTGATGCCGCTGCGGCGTCCGAAGCCGCAGGCGCGGGCCATGGCCTGAATCGCCTCCGGACCGCAGGTGAGCGCCGCATGGTAGAGATAGACATTGCAGGAATAGCGGATGGCCGAGCGCAGATCGAGGCTGCCATGACCCCAGTGCTGCCAGCAGCGGAAGCGCGCCGGGCCGAGGTCGAAGAAGCCCGGGCAGGCAAAGCGCGTGCCAGGGGTGACCTTGCCGCTGCCCAGCGCCGCCAGCAAGACCACCGGCTTGAAGGTGCTGCCCGGGGCATATTCGCCGGCGGCGGCGCGGTTGTACAATGGCCGGTTCTCGTCCTGGAGCAAACGGTTCCAGACCCGCGCCGACAACACGGGCACAAACGAGTTGGGGTCATAGCCCGGAGAACTCGCCAGCGCCAGCACGTCGCCATTGCGCGGATCAATGACCACAGCCGCACCGCGCTCGTCGGCCAGCACCGCCTCGGCCGCCTGCTGGATGCGCCAATCCACCGCCAACTCGACATCGCTGCCCCGACCCGGCGCGCGGCGTGACACCTCGTCGAACTTGAAGCCCGCCACATCCACCTGGATTTCCAACTTGCCGCCCGCGTTGGCGCGCAACACCCCGTCCAGCCGCTTTTCTATGCCCGACTTGCCCGCCATTTCGGGCAGGTAATAGTGGAATTTCTCCGGCGGATCGTCGGCGGCCTCCGCCGCGGGCGCCTCCGCGCGCCCGACGTAGCCGATCAGGTGGCAGGCGGATGTCCCGCGCGGATAGATGCGCACCGGTTCAACCGTCAGCGCCGCGCCGGGAAATTCGGCGGAGCGCTCCATGAAGCGGGCCAGGGCGGTCTCGTCGAGATCCTTCCAGGCTACCAGCGGCAGGGGAGTGCGCCGGTTGAGGTGCTGGCGCACCTCGTCCGGCCCCAGTTGCCTGGGCCGGTCCATCACTTCCGCCAGCCGGTCTAACTGGTCCATCACGCCGTCCACCGTGCGCTGCACGGACCCGGATTGGCGCAGTTCTTCGAGATAGAGCGACACGCAATAGCTGGGCCGGTTGTCCGCCAACGGCACGCCGTTGCGGTCCAGGATCCGGCCGCGCATCCCGGGAATCCGCACGCTGCGCAGACTCTGCCGGGCCAGCCGCCGCTGATATTCCATGCCCTGGGCCACCTGCAAGTTCCACAGGCGCAACCCCAGCGGCACCAGCAGGCCCAGCATGACCAGCCACAGCAGCAGCAGGCGCCAGAAATGGATTTCCGGTTTGAAGCCCGCACGGGTCATCAGGAATCCTCCCCCAGGCCCAGGCGCCGTTCCAGGCCGCGCATCAGGCCGAACAGAATCGGCATCAGGACCGCACCGAGGATCCCGGCCCCCGCCATGCGCCGCCCGATGTCCCCGCGGGACAGATCCACCAGGCCGTTCATCCGCAGCAGCAACGCCATGACGCCGGTGGCTGTTGCCGAACCGGCCGCGCCGAAAACCATCACGATGCGAGCCTTGTCCGCGAAGAAATCCCGCCGCAGCAGCAAGGCGATCCCGCCCGCGAACAGGAAGGCGCAAGCCGAATAGCCCAGCGGAGCCAGGCTGAGGGAATCCTCCAGCACGCCGGCCAGCAGCGCCGTCAATACAAAGTAGCGGGCCTTCTTGTTCACGGCCGCGTAGAGCACCACGCCCAGCAGAAAAGGAAAGGCCGGCTGGCCCATGTGGCGCCAGGCCGGAACCAGCATCTGCAGGGTGCCCCCGGCGATCAGCCAGAACAGCAGCATCAGAAGCGTCACGGTTCCTCCCCCTCCCGCGAGCCGGATTCGTCGCCGGGTGGTATATCCGGCGCCATGATCCGCGCGCCGGCCAGGTCATCCATCGTGGCTGTCACGAAGGCGTATTCCAGTTCGCCGAGTCTGGCCGCCGAATCAATCCACGCCGTCTGGTACAATCCCTCCTCGTGCGGGACCACCCGGCGCACCTGGCCCACCAACAGACCCTTGGGAAACAAACCACCCATGCCGGCGGTCACCACCTCGTCGCCCTCCTGCACATCCGCGGCCCGGGAAATGTAATCCATCCGGCAGGCCGGCTGTTCCCCGGGCTTGGCGCCCAGGCCTGCCACAACGCCGAATACCCCCGAGCGCGCCAGGCGGACCGAAACCCGGCAGGCCGGATCCGATAGCAGCAGCACATCGGCCGTATGGCTGGAGACCGCCACGGTGCGGCCGATCAGGCCCGCCGGCGTAATGACCGCGCGGCCCTCCGCCACGCCCGACGCCGCTCCCCGGTCCAGGCGCACCGTCTGCCACCACCCCGTGCTGTCGCGCCCGATCACCTCGCAGGATATCAGCCGGTGGGGCGAACGCTTCACGAAGCCCAGCAGGTCGCGCAGCATCTGGTTGTCCCGCTCCAGTTCACGGGCCATGCGCATCTCCCCGCGCAGATAGACGATTTCCTCGGAGAGGGCGCGGTTCTCCAGGGCCAGGTCCCCAATGCCCCTAATGTAGCGGAGGATCTCGCGTAGCTCGCGCACGCCGCCCCGCAGCGCCGCCTGCAACGGACTGATGCCATCGCGCACCGCCCCCTTCACCCGCCGCGAAGCCGAGTCCGGCAGGTTCATCATCGCCAGCACAATCAGCGCGATCGTACACAGCGCTATCCAACGTCGATCCTTCATCATTCCTTCCGACCAGGCCGGGCCCACGCGGCAAATGCAGAAGGGAAAGAGAAGGGAAACGGACCGGATGAGGCCGGACGCGCCGGCTTAAGAGCCCGACGACACCTTGCGCAGGAAATTCAGCTCGTGCAGCACGACGCCTGTGCCCTCGGCCACCGCGCTCAGCGGGTCCTCGGCCACATGCACCGGCAGCCCGGTCTGTTCCGCCAGCAGCTTGTCCATGCCTCGCAACTGCGAGGTGCCCCCCGCCAGCACGATGCCCCGGTCCACCAGGTCCGAGGACAGCTCCGGCGGACAGCGTTCCAGCGTGATGCGGATCGCCTCGATGATCGCCGACACGGGCTCTTGCAGAGCCTCCCGGATCTCCTCGGAGGTGATCGTCAGCGTCTTCGGCAGACCCGCGACCAGGTCGCGGCCCTTCACCTCCATGCTCATCTCCTCGCCGAGGGGATAGGCGGAGCCGATCGTAATCTTGATCTCCTCCGCCGTCCGTTCGCCGATCATCAGGTTGTAGACCCGCTTCAGGTACTGGACAATTGCCTCATCCATCTCGTCGCCGCCGACGCGCACGCTCCGGCTCAACACAATCCCGGCCAGGGAGATGATCGCCACCTCGGTGGTGCCGCCGCCCATGTCCACAATCATGTTGCCCGCCGGTTCCTGGACCGGCAACCCTACGCCGATCGCCGCCGCCATTGGCTCCTCGATCAAGTACACTTCCCGCGCGCCCGCATGGGTCGCGGAGTCCTTGACCGCTCTCTTTTCCACTTCCGTGATTCCGCTGGGGACCGAAATGATGATCCGCGGCCTCACCACCCACTTGCGGTTGTGCGCCTTGCGGATGAAATACCGCAGCATCGCCTCGGTCACCTCGAAATCCGCGATGACGCCGGCTTTCATCGGACGGATGGCGACGATGTTCCCGGGCGTGCGGCCGAGCATGCGCTTGGCCTCCTCGCCCACCGCCAGCACGCGGTTCGACCCCTGTTGGATCGCCACCACGGATGGCTCGCGCAGCACAATCCCCCGGTCTTTGACATAAACCAGAGTATTGGCCGTGCCGAGATCGATGCCGATATCGTTCGAAAAATAGCCTAAAAGCCAGCTGAACATCTGGGCTCTTTCCTGCTTCCTAACTAATTAAAGAAATTGCCTTTCGAATCTGAAACCCCCGCATACTGCCTTCCCCCCTCGCCCACCGTCAAGCATCAATTGGACACTCCGAGAACCCTGGCCCCATCTGTGATTCAGGGCAAGAATCCCGCCTAGGCTGACCGCCGTTCCGGCGGCAGCCGCCGTCAAAGACATCCCCCTTGGGCGGGTGTTGCCCGCCTTGGACCCGGCGCCCCCCCCTCAGAAACCTGGCAGGACCCTGCCCCTCCCGAACCGCCCTCTTTCAAAAGTGGATGCCAGTTGAACTTCCAAGCAAATGGGCGCTGAACGGCATCGCTGGGCGGAGCGTTGCATTCGGGGAATGACGCGCGGAACGGGACCATCTTGCACTAACGACAACTTTTCATAGTTCCATGACCCCTTTGGGAAACGGATATTCGCGCGTTTTCGCACTTGTCCACACCCTGAAAAATTCGCCGCAGGAAAAGCCAGAATCGAAAAAGGAAGCCCTCATGCATTCTGTTCCGGGAACACGCGGCGCGGATCGTCGCGCACTTCCAGCATCACTTCAACAACTCCACCGCCGAACGGAAATCCCGGTCACACCTTAACATTTAAGGGCTGACCCCGATGCGGGGTCAGCCCTTAAATGTTGAAAGATCGGAGATGTTTTGAGGATTGACTCGCGGGCCGTGTTCTTCTAGGTTTTGCGCGATTTTCCTCCGGGGCATCTCCCGGCGGCCCGCCTAGGCGGGAATTCCATCCAAGGCAGGTGAAGACCCCCATATGACTGAAGTTAAGATCAGGAAAGGCGAATCCGTAGAAAAGGCATTGCGCCGCCTGAAAAAGAAACTCGACCGCGAAGGCATTATGCGCGACATCCGCGCCAAGCGGCATTTCGAAAAACCGAGCGAGAAGCGGCGCCGCAAGGCGGCCCGCGCGCGGATCAATGCCCGTCGCGCGACCCGCGAGGCCGCCCTGTAATCATGGTCCGGCCAGACCTGTCCCGGGCCGGGAGCCAGGCTCCCGGCCCTTTTATTTAGCCAGTGCCCATGCTATAGAAGGACCCATGAAAATCCTTGTCATCAATGCCGGCAGTTCCTCCATCAAGTACCAGCTCATGGAATTGGAGGATGTGCATCACAGCACCCTGCTGGCGGCGGGCCTGGTCGAAAAGATCGGCGAACCCACGGGGCGCATCATCCATCGGAAATACGCCGGCGGCCCGGAATCCAAGTTTGTTGAGGAAGAACACCTGCCCACCCACCACGAAGGCATGTCCCGGGTCGTGGCGCTCCTTACCGATCCGGACAAGGGTGTCATTCGCAACGCGTCCGAGGTTCAGGGCGTCGGCCATCGCGTCCTCAACTGCGGCGAAGTCTATTCCGACACTGTCCGTGTGGATGCCAAGGTCAAGGACACCATCCGCGATTTTTTTCTCCTGGGCCCGCTGCACAATCCGCCCAATCTGATGGGCATCGAAGTGGCCGAGGAATTCTTCCCGCACGCCCCCCAGGTCGCCGTCTTTGACACTGCCTTCCACCAGACCATGCCGCCCAAGGCCTTTCTCTACGCCGTGCCTTACGAGTGGTACACGAAGTTCCGCCTGCGCAAGTACGGTTTCCACGGCACGTCCCACAAGTTCATCGCCCAGGAAACCGCCGAATACCTCGGCAAGCCCCTAGACCAGACCAGTCTGATCAGCCTGCACCTCGGCAACGGCTGTTCCATGGCCGCCATCCGCAACGGAAAATGCGCGGACACCACCATGGGCGTCACCCCGCTCGAAGGCCTGGTCATGGGCACGCGTTCCGGCGACATCGATCCCGCCGCCATCCCCTACATCATGGGCCAAACCGGCATGGATGCCGCCCAGGTTGTCAACGCTCTCAACAAACAGTCCGGCCTCAAGGGCATTTGCGGCGTCAACGACATGCGCGAAGTCGTCGAAGCCGCCGGCGGCGGCAACGCCCAGGCGCAAACCGCCCTGGATATCTTCGCCTATCGCATTCAGAAATATATCGGCGCCTACCTGGCCGTGGTGCCCGGCCTTGACGCCCTGGTTTTCACCGCCGGCATCGGCGAAAACTCCGCGTCTGCCCGCGAACACATCTGCCGCGGCCTCGAACACCTTGGCATCCGCCTCGATCCCGTCAAAAACCATGCCCCGTCCCGCGCGCCCCGTGAAATCCAGCAGGATGGCGTTCCCCTCAAGATCCTCGTCCTGCCCACCAACGAAGAACTTCAGATCGCCTTGGAAACCAAGCAGATCATTGAGGGACACAACGGCTGAATCCGGCCCGCGGACCGGCCGCAGACCGCTGCCCCGGGGCGACGCGGCGCGGTCACGAATGCGGCGGGGGAGATGACGGTGCGGGGGAGTGTTTGGCGGGTTGGGCCGGGGCCATCCAGCGGGCGAGCAGTTCCTTGCGGGCGGGGTCGAGGCCGCCTGCAAATTTCAGGTAGATCAAGGCTTCTTCGAACCCATTGCGCTGGCGCAGGCGGGAGGCGTACTTGCTCTGGCCCGACGATTTCCGCATCTGGACCTGGATGCCCAGGATGCGTTCGACATCAAAGACCACGGCCTTGGGGATCTGGGTCAGGTTGGCCTTGTCGCGCAGGACGGTGTTGACGGCTTGCAGGACGGCTTCGAACTCCGGCAGGCCTTCCGCGGCAAACGTACCGGCCAACCCCTCGATGAAGGGGCCGAAGAGCAGGGCGTGTTGCAGGGCGGGCATGGGTTTGAGACCGGCCTGCTTCCAGACATCGAACTGGCGCAGGGCTTTCTTCACCCAGTGCAGCGCCGGGTGGCCGGCGGGCGACTGCAGCCATTCGGCAAAGGCGGGATAAATCCTTTGGAACAGGCCTTTCTGCCAAGCGCGGTCGAAAACCTTGCCGGCGCTGCCGCAGTTCAGGATCTTGAGCATTTCCTCGTGCAACCGCTCGCGGGAGGAATTCTTCAACTCCCCGCTCAGCCGCACGATGGTCTCGCGCGCGCCTGCTTCGATCTGGAAATCCAGTTGCGCGGCGATCCGCACGGCCCGCACCATGCGCACCGGGTCTTCGTGAAACCGGGTCTCGGGATCGCCGATGACGCGCAGCACGCGGTTCTCGAGATCCTTCAGCCCGCCGACATAGTCAATGATGCTGCCGTCGGCGATGTTATAAAACAGGCCATTGATGGTGAAATCGCGCCGCCGGGCATCCTCTTCGGGAGTGCCATAGACGTTGTCGCGGACAATAACGCCCCCGCGGGTGGCGAACGTGGGATCAGGCACATCGGTCCGCCGCCGCGAAGGCAGCGGCACGTCTTCCGCCTCGGGCGGCGGGGTATCGAGCAGGGCGCGGAACGTCGCCGTCTCGATAATCACATCCCGAAAAAACACATGCGCCAGCTTGAAGCGCCGCCCGATGATCCGGCAGTTGCGGAAGATCTTCTTGACCTCCTCCGGACGCGCGTCGGTGGCGATGTCGAAATCCTTGGGCGTGCGGCCCAGCAGCAGGTCGCGCACCCCGCCGCCGCACAGATAGGCCTTGTAGCCGGCTTCGTCCAGCCGCGTCAGCACCCGCAGGGCCTCATGGGCGATCCGGTCGCGCCGCAGCCCGTGCTGGTGCTCCTTCAGAATGACGCACTCGTCCATCTCAGCCGTCTTTTCCGCAGCACTTCTTGTATTTCTTGCCGCTGCCGCACGGGCACGGATCGTTGCGCCCGACCTTGGGGGCATCCCGCACCACCGTTCTGGCGCCGGCCAGCGCCGCATTCATCGCGGCCTCCGCCCCGGCGTCCGCCGCCCCTCCGGCGCCGCCGCCGCGCCCGCCGCCGACCGCGGCATGCCCGCCGGCCAGCGGGGCCAGGTCGGCATGCTGGGTGCGGACCTGCCCGTGCAGGCGCTGCAGGTCGCCCAGGAAGTTCTGATAGGCCTGCGGGGAGGTTGTCGCGCGGAAAATCCGCCCGGCGATTTCGCCCTTGATGCGGTCCATCAGGTCCGCGAACAGCGTGTAGGCCTCGTTCTTGTACTCCACCAGCGGGTCGCGCTGGCCGTAGGCGCGCAGTCCCACGCCCTGCCGCAGGGTGTCCATGTTGCGCAAGTACTCCTGCCACTGCGTGTCCACCGCGTTGAGCATGATGAACCGCTCCATCGAATTCAGTTGCTGGGGATTCTCCAGCGCGCACTTGTCGGCGTAGGCCTTTTCCACGCGCTCAACCACCGCCCGGGCCGTCGCCTCCGCATCCACCCCCGCCCGGCGCCCTTCTTTCTGCACCGCATGGTCCGGATGGAACCCGATCGGGAACTGGCTGTTCACCCAGGTCGCGAACGCCTCCAGGCTCTCTTCGTCGTCGCCCAAGTCCTCGGCGCGGCCGTAGATCACGTCCTGCACCACGTCCAGCAGATGCTCGCGCACCTGTTCCGCCGCGACGATCTGGCTGCGGAAACCATAGATGATCTCGCGCTGCTTGTTCATCACGTCGTCGTATTCCAGCGTCCGCTTGCGGATCGAGAAATTCTGCTGCTCCACCCGCCGCTGGGCGGTCTCGATGGACCGGTTCAGCCAGCGGTGCTCCAGCACCTCCCCCTCCTGGATCCCCAGCTTTTCCATGATCCCCGAAATGCGGTCGCTGCCGAACAGCCGCATCAGGTCGTCCTCCAGCGAGACGAAAAAGCGCGACATGCCCGGATCGCCCTGGCGCGCGCAGCGTCCCCGCAGCTGGCGGTCGATCCGCCGCGACTCGTGCCGCTCGCTGCCGATCACGTACAGCCCGCACGGCCGTTCTTCGATCAGCTCCCGCAGGGTCTTGCGGCCCTCCGTCCGGTCCGTCAGCTTGATGCCCCCCGTGATCAGGTCGCGCGCCATCCACACCACGCCCGGCCCCAGCTTGATGTCCGTCCCGCGTCCCGCCATGTTCGTGGCGATGGTGATCGCCCCCGGCTGGCCCGCATTCGCCACGATCTCCGCCTCGCGCTGGTGGTTCTTCGCGTTCAGCACGTTATGTGGAATGTTCACCCGCCGCAGCATCCGGCTGAGGATCTCCGACATGTCCACCGAGATCGTCCCCACCAGCACCGGCTGCTTGCGCTGGTAGCACGCGGAAATCTCCTCGATGATCGCGTTGAACTTCTCCCGCTGTGTCTTGTAGATCTGGTCGTTGAAATCCACCCGCCGCACCGGCCGGTTCGTCGGGATCACCACCACGTCCATTTTGTAGATTTCGGCGAACTCGTCGGCTTCGGTTTCCGCCGTGCCCGTCATGCCCGCCAGCTTCTTGTACAGCCGGAAATAGTTCTGGATGGTGATGGTGGCCAGCGTCTGCGTCTCGCGCTCGATCCGCACCCCCTCCTTTGCCTCGACCGCCTGGTGCAGCCCGTCGCTCCACCGCCGCCCGGGCATCAGGCGCCCCGTGTACTCGTCCACGATGATTACCTGGTTGTCCTGCACCACGTACTGCACGTCGCGCTCATACACGCTGTACGCCCGGATCAGCTGGTCCACCGCATGGATGCGCTCGCTCTTGTCCGCAAACTGGTTTTGCAGTTCCTGGCGCTTCTGGAACTTCTCCTGGTCCGTCAGCGTTGTGTCCCCGTCGAGCTCCGCCAGCGCGCTCACCAGATCCGGCACCACGTAGTAGTCCGGGTCCGACGGGTTCATCGTGTTGCAGCCCTTGTCCGTCAGGCTCGCGTCGTTGCCCTTCTCGTCAATGACGAAAAACAGCTCCTCGCGCAATTCCCTCGCCTGCTCCTTGTTCATGTCCACCAGCATCATGCTCTGGACCTTCTCCAGCAGGCGGCGGATCTTCGGCTCCTCCAGCAGGTGCAGCAGCTGCTTGTTCTTGGGCATCCCCTGGTTCACCTGGTAGAGCTTCAGCATGGCCGTCTCGTCGTCGCCCGCATCGATCGCCGCCTTGGCCTCCGCCATCAGCTTCGTGCACAAGTCACGCTGCTTGCGCACCATGCGCTCCACCGACGGCCTCACCAACTGGTACTGCTCGGTCGAGTACGGCGCGGGGCCCGAAATGATCAGCGGCGTGCGCGCCTCGTCGATCAGGATCGAGTCCACCTCGTCCACGATGGCGTAGTTCCACCCTCGCTGCACCATTTCCTGCGGCGTGTAGGCCATGCCCATGTCGCGCAGATAGTCGAACCCGAACTCCGAATTCGTGCCGTAGGTGATGTCGCACGCATACTGCGCCCGGCGTTCCTCCGGCCGCATCTGATTCTGGATGCACCCCACCGTCAGCCCCAGGTACTGGTATACCGTGCCCATCCACGTCGCGTCGCGCTTGGCCAGGTAGTCGTTCACCGTCACCACGTGCACCCCCTTGCCCGTCAGTGCGTTGAGAAACACCGGCAGCGTCGCCACCAGCGTTTTGCCTTCCCCCGTCGCCATTTCCGCGATCTTGCCGTGATGCAGCACCATGCCGCCGATCAGCTGCGTGTCGAACGGCACCATGTCCCACGTCTGCGGATGCCCGCAGACATCCACCACTGTGCCGCACAGCCGCCGGCAGGCGTTCTTCACCACCGCGAACGCCTCGCACATCAAGTCATCCAGCGACTCCCCCTTCGCCAGCCGCTCCCGGAACTCGCCCGTCTTTGCCTTCAGCGCCTCGTCGCTCAGCGACTGCAACTCCTGTTCCAATTCATTGATCCGCCCCACCAGCGGACGCAGCCGCTTCAGGTCCCGCTCGTTCTTCGTCCCCACGATTTTCTTTAAAAACCACTGCATAAATCGTCTCGTTTCCCGTCAGGCGGCCGATCCGCTGAAATAAACTCGCCGACTCTACTCCCCAGCCGCCCCCCCTGACAAGTCCCGAACCCCGACCCAAACCCTGCAAATAACCAAAAAATAACTAAAAATCGGCCATTTTAGGGATTATAGCTCATTTTTGCCCCATTTATGGCTATATTTTGATGTTTTTGGCGATTTTTAAGGGATTTTGTCCCACTTTTTGCCGATTTTCGACCTAAAACAGTGTTTTCAGCCCGACGCAGCTTGATCACCCTCCGCAAGGCATTTTTCGTGAAAATCTGCACTTTTTTGCGAAAAACAGCAAAAAACGACCTCCATCGGCCCCGGAAGCCCCTTCAGTGCCTCCCGGACGGTCCGAACGGCAATTTTCGCGGCTTTTTCGGCCGGAAAGCCGTACACGCCCGTGCTGATGGCCGGAAACGCGATGCTTTTGGCCCCCTTCTCCGCCGCCAGTTCCAACGACCGCCGATAGCAGCTCGCCAGCAGCTCCGCCTCGCCGTGCTCCCCGCCGCGCCACACCGGGCCGGGCGTGTGGATGACCCACTTCGCCGGCAGCCGGTAGCCCTTCGTGAGTTTCGCCTCACCCGTCGCGCATCCACCCAGCGTCCGGCACTCCGCCAGCAGCTCCGGCCCCGCCGCCCGGTGGATCGCCCCGTCCACCCCCCCGCCCCCCAGCAGGCTCGTGTTTGCCGCATTCACGATCGCCTCCACCCCCAGCGTCGTAATATCCGCCACCACCACCTTCATCGTCCCGCTCATGCTTTCCCTATTTACCACCCTGCCCTTGTCAAATCAACGTTCCCGCAGCTCCCGGCTCCGTTCTCCTCTCCTGTGTTCCTGCTCATTCCTGGTTTCCTGCTTCTCTTGCATTCTCGCTTTCTTTTCTGGTTTTCGGCTTCCCTTGCGGCCTGGTCTCGCATCCCCTTTCGTGCTTTTCGCGCCTTTCGTAGTTTCATATACTTCTCCATATGAAGCCGCTCTCCCGCGACGAGCTCGTCTATGGGTTCACGCCCGAACCCGGCCTGGTCGCCCTCGAACATGCCCCCGGCGACGAGGCCGACGCGGTAACGCTCTTCCTCCGCCGCGACGGCCAACTCACCACCCGTCAGGAACCATTTGCCCCCTTTTTGTGGCTGACCCAGGCCCGTTTCCTCGACGGCTTCGAACCCGCTCCCATTCTGACGCCCCTGGCCGGCGACAATCCCTACGCCATTCTCGCCCGCTTCCCGACCTGGGCCGCGCTCGAACGCGCCCTCGGTCACCTCCGCAAGTCAACCGGGCGCACGCTTTCCGACCCGGCGGCACCCTATTTCGTCCTGCGTGATCCCGTCCAGCAGTTCATGCTCGACACCGGCCGCACCTCGTTCCGCGACCTGCTGCTGACCGATTTGAATTTCCTTTTCCTCGATATCGAAACCGATTGCGCGCCCGGCCGCGAATTTTCCAACCCGGATCGCGAAGAAGACCGCATCCTGGCCATCGCCCTCGCCGACGGCCAGGGCTGGCAGAAGATCCTGGACGGCCGCGATTTGGACGAAAAGACCATGCTGAAAGAATTCGTTCGCCTCGTTCGCCTGCGCAATCCGGACGTGGTCGCGGGCCACAACCTGTTCAAGTTCGACCTTCCCTATCTCGAAACCCGCGCCCGCCGCTGCCGCGTGCCCCTGACCCTTGGGCGCGACGGCAGCAAGCCGCAAACCCACGCTTCACGCTTCAACGCGGCCGAGCGAGTGGTTTCCTATCCGCGTACTCATCTCCAGGGCCGACACGTGGTCGACACCTATCTGCTGGCGCTCATCTACGATGTTTCCCACCGGGCCATGGAGGGCCACAGCCTCAAGGCGGTCGCCCGCCATTTCGGCGTCGCTGCCCCCCACCGCACCCACATCGATGGCCGGGAAATCGCCCACGCCTTCCGGCACGATCATGCCGCCTTTGTGCGCTATGCCGCCGACGACATTCGCGAGACCGCGGCCATCACCCCCATCCTGCTCGCCGCCAGCTATGCCCAGAGCCAGATCCTGCCCATCCCGCTGGAGACCGTCTGCGTGCGCGGCAATGCCGGAAAGATCGAGGCCCTGTTGCTGCGCGAATACCTCCGCGCCCGCCACTCCCTGCCCGCCCCCGAACCCGCCCGCACCTTCGAAGGAGGCTATGCCGACCTGTTCTTCGAAGGCTTGGCCCGCGATGTGCATCACTGCGACGTGCGCTCCCTGTATCCTTCCCTGCTGCTCCGCGAGGGCCGCCATCCCCGGCACGACTCCCTGGGCGTTTTCCTCCAACTGCTCTCCCATCTGCGCGACTTCCGCATCGAGGCCAAGACCCGCGCCGTTGAGCCCGGCATTGCCCCGGCTGCCGCCGGACGCTGGCATGCGCTGCAAACCACCTTCAAGATCCTCATCAATTCCTTCTACGGCTATCTCGGCTTTCCCCAGGCGCGGTTCAACGACTTCGACCTCGCCGCCACCATCACCGAACAGGGCCGCAACCTCCTCCGCGGCATGGTGGACAAGCTCCGCGCCCTCGGCGCCATGCCCATCGAGATCGACACCGACGGCATCTATTTCACCCCGCCCTCCGGTCTGGATGAAAACAGCCTCGCGGCGTTCCAGGAGAAATTCCGCGATCACCTCCCCGCGGGCATCGAAGTCGAATTCGACGGCCGCTTCCCGGCCATGTACTCCTACAAAATGAAAAACTACGCCCTCCTCGAGGACGATGGCACCGTCATCCTCAAGGGCGCCGCCCTCAAATCCCGCGGCCTCGAACCCTTCCTCCGCGACTTCCTGCGTGACTGGATCACCCTCACCCTCCAGGGCCACGCCGAGCAAATCCCCGCCATGATCGCCCGGCGTCGCGACGAGATCCTCCAGCGCCGCCTCCCCGTCACCGCCCTCGCCAAGACCGAAATGCTCTCCGACGCCCCCTCCACCTATCTCAAAAAACGCGAGGCCGGCGGCAAGTCCCGCCAGCCCGCCTACGAAGTCGCCCTCGCCTCCGGCCGCCTCTTCCAGGCCGGCGACGCCGTCTCCTATTACGTCACCGGCGACAAGAAAAACGTCCCCGTCCATGCCCACGCCCGACCCGCTTCCGAATTCGATCCCGCCGCCCGCGACGAAAACGTCCCCTACTACCTCGCCAAACTTGACGCCCTCGTCAAAAAACTGGATGCTCATGCTCCGGAAGCCAAGGAATCCGACAACGGCCAGCCCACCCTGTTTTGAATATGAAAAAATCCCTCCTGAACCCTGAACCCCGAACCCTGAACCCTTTCCCGCGCGTTCCGCGCGCGGGCTTCACCCTCGTCGAAATCCTCGTCGTCATCGCCATCATCTCGCTGCTGGCGGGCGTGGTGCTGCTGAACATCGCCCCCCAGCTCGGCATGGGCAGCCAGGCCGCCGCCCGGGCGCAAATCCAAGTGCTCTCCTCCGCCGTCACCACCTACCGCCTGGCCCACGGCCGCTACCCCACCCAGCAGCAGGGACTGGAAGCTCTTGTGACCCAGCCCGACCAGGAACCTGTTCCCCAGAATTATCCCGAACAGGGCTATCTCAACAGCCGGACCCTCCCCCTTGACCCGTGGAAGCGCCCCTATGTCTATCTGGTCCCCGGCCGCCAGAACGAATACTTTGAAATCATTTCCTACGGGGCCGATGGCGAACCCGGGGGCAGCGGCGCCGACGCGGACATTTCTTCCTCGGATTCACTTTAATCCGATTGAACTTGCGGCCCTGTTCCACCCGCTTGGAACCGTACTTCTGAAACACGACTTTCAAGATCCGACCGCACGAATTCAGCCCGGCCTTCTTTGCCGAACGGCAACCCGGGACCATTCCTGTTTTCCATTTACGCCAGACAGCCATTCAGGATAGTATGACAGAGTGATTTGATCCTTCTGATTGACCCGCGCCTCGCAACCCCTGGCGCAGAACAGATGGAATGGAGTTTCATTCATGGGCATAGCGGCAAACGTGACAATCGGCAATGGCGTCAGCATCCCCCAGCCTGACCTGGTCAACCTGTACGGGTGTACCGTTGGCGACGAGACCCGGATCGGGGCTTTTGTCGAGATCCAGAAAGGCGCAACGATCGGCGCCCGATGCAAGATTTCCTCCCATTCGTTCATCTGCGAAGGAGTGACCATCGAGGACGAAGTATTCATCGGCCATGGAGTGATGTTCATCAACGACAAGACCCCCCGCGCCACCTCCGGCGATGGAACCCTGCAAACCGAAGCGGACTGGGCCTGCATTCCGACGGTCATCAAGCGTGGCGCCTCCCTGGGCAGCGGGGCTGTGGTCATGTGCGGCGTGACCATTGGCGCGCGCGCCTTGGTCGGCGCCGGGGCCGTGGTGACGAAAGACGTGCCGCCCGACGCCGTGGTGGCCGGAGTGCCCGCCCGCCTCCTGGCCCGCTCCTCCGGGAAATGAATCCAAATTCACCGCAAACGCAACGATATCAATGTGGAATTATGACTGGCTGTTTCTTTGTGCGCTCTGTGTTCTCTATGGTTAAATCCTGTCCGGAAACGAGGTAATTCCATGATCAAAATCGGCATCATCGGCTATGGCTACTGGGGTCCCAATCTGGTCCGCAATTTCTCCGAATGCGGAACGGCTACGGTGTCCGCCGTCAGTGACCTGCGCCCCGACCGCCTCAAACTGCTGGCCGCCCGCTATCCCGCGGTTGCCACCACCACCAACCAGCAGGAGTTGCTGAACAGCCCGGCCATTGACGCCGTGGCCATTGCCACCCCTGTCTCCAGCCATTTTGAACTGGCCATGGCCGCCCTGAAAGCCGGCAAACATGTGCTGGTGGAAAAACCCTTCACGGCAACCGTCGAACAGGGCTTGCAGCTGATTGCAGAGGCGGAACGGCGGAAACTGGTCTTGATGGTGGACCACACGTTCATTTTCACCGCCGCCGTGCGCAAGATCAAGGAACTGGTCTTGGCCGGGGATCTCGGCCAACTCTATTACTACGACTCCGTCCGGGTTAACCTGGGCCTGTTCCAACACGACGTGAACGTCATCTGGGATCTGGCCGTTCATGATTTGTCCATCATGGATTACGTCCTGGGAACTCCCCCGCAAGCCGTATCCGCGACCGGCGTGGCACATGTGGCCGGCCAGCCCGAAGACGTGGCCTTTCTGACTTGCTTCTTCGCCGGCAATCTCATCGCCCATTTCCACATCAACTGGCTGGCTCCGGTCAAGGTCCGCCGCACCCTGATCGGCGGATCCCAGAAGATGATTGTCTATGACGATCTGGAACCCAGCGAAAAGGTCAAGGTCTATGACAAGGGCATCACCCTGAACGAGCCGGATGGAGTCTACAAAATGATGGTCGGCTACCGGACCGGCGACATGTGGGCTCCCCAGCTGGCTACGACCGAGGCCTTGCGGGAAGAAGCCCGGCATTTCATCGAATGCATCAAGCAGGGCCAACGGCCTTTGACCGATGGCCGCGCCGGATTGAATGTCGTCCGGATTCTCGAGGCCGCCACCACCTCCATGCACAACCGCGGACAACCGGTCGAACTGGACTGAAAGCCAAAGCCATTTTCACCACAGAGGGCACAGAGGTTCTGAAACAGGATGGGGCATGTGGGATTGATTGATCTTGTGTGTTTACCCCTGATTGGTGCCATTCAGGCCATACGCCTGTTGCCCACTGTTGCCCGGTTCCCCCTTTGTGTTCTCTGTGCTCTCTGTGGTAAACTCCGTTTCTCTGATTTCCGGTTTCGGTTGACAAAGACCCCCGCTTGAAATGAGAATGCCGCCATGATTCCGCTAGTTGACCTCAAATCCCAATACCACAGCATCAAACCTGAAATCGACGCGGCCATTGGGCGCGTGCTGGAAACCGGCGCATTCGCCCTGGGCCCCGCCGTGGCCGATTTCGAAAAGCAGTTCGCCGCCTATTGCGGGGTCGCCCATGCCGCCGGCGTGAATTCCGGCACGAGTGCTCTGCACTTGGCCCTGCTGGCCCTCGGGATCGGCCGCGGCGACGAAGTCATCGCCCCGGCCATGACGTTTGTAGCAACCGTGTCGGCCATCGATTATACCGGGGCCCGGCCGGTGCTCGTGGACGTGGAGCCCGGCACCTGCACGCTGGATCCCGCCAAGATCGAGGCCGCCATCACGCCCCGCACCAAGGCCATCCTGCCGGTGCATCTCTACGGACAGTGCGCCGACATGGACCCGATTTTGGCCATCGCAAAAAAACACGGCATTCCCGTGGTCGAAGATGCCGCCCAGGCCCATGGCGCCGAATACAAGGGACGTCGCGCCGGCAGTATGGGGGTCATGGGCTGCTTCAGCTTCTATCCGGGCAAGAACCTCGGCGCCTATGGCGAAGGCGGGGCCGTCGTAACGAACAACCCCGACTACGACAAGACCATCCGGATGCTGCGCGATTGGGGCTGCCCCCAGCGCTACCACCACGACCTCAAGGGCTTTAATTACCGGATGGAAGGCATCCAAGGCGCGGTGCTGGGCGTGAAGATGAATTACATCGAAGGCTGGACGGACAAGCGCCGTGCCGCCGCGAAACTCTATCGCGAACAACTGGCGCAGGTTCCGGGCGTCCGGTTGCCGACAGATGCCGCCGATCGCCGCCACGTCTATCATGTGTTTGCGGTTTTCGTGCACAACCGCGACGAAGTGGTGCGGCGGATGCAGGAGGCCGGTGTCGGCGTCGGCATTCACTATCCCATACCGGTTCACTTGCAGAAGTGCTTCGCCGAGCTGGGCTACAAGCCCGGCGATTTCCCGGCGGCGGAGCAGATCGGCGCCGAAGAAATGACCCTGCCGCTGTATCCCGAACTGACGTCGGCGCAGGTTCAGACCGTAGTGGACACCCTGAAGGAAGTTCTCCGCCAGGTGTCCTAGCCCCCGGTGGAGCGCACGCCGAGAACCCCGTCCTTGACCGAAACCCGAACAACCGGCCGGTCTGACCGGCGGCGTCGAACCGGCTGAAGCGCGGCCATGCTGTTCAACAGTTTTGAATTTCTGGTATTCTTCCCGCTGGTACTGGCGTTGTATTACGTCCTGGGCCGGCGGGGGCAAAATCTGCTGCTGCTGCTGGCCAGCTATCTGTTCTACGGATGGTGGGACTGGCGGTTCTGTTCTCTGCTGGCGCTGTCGACCCTGATCGACTTCTTCTGCGGCCTGGCGATGGGCCGCTGGCCCGGCCGCAAACGGGTCTGGCTGGCCGTCAGCGTGGGCGCCGGCCTGGGCATCCTCGGGTTCTTCAAATACTTCAATTTCTTCGTGGACACCGCGGCGCTGGCCCTGTCCTCCCTGGGGGTGGAGCCCCATCTGCCGGTGTTGCGCATCGTTCTGCCGGTGGGGATTTCTTTCTATACCTTCCAGACCATGTCCTACACCCTTGATGTCTACCGCGGGCATCTGGCGCCCACCCGCAATCTGCTGGATTTCGGGCTGTATGTCGCATTTTTTCCCCAGCTGGTGGCGGGACCGATCGAGCGGGCCACCCATCTGCTGAAACAGTTTGCCGCCCCCCGCGTGGTCACGCGTTCCATGATCGAATCCGGATGCTTTCTCATCCTGCTGGGATATTTCCGCAAGGTGGTGATTGCCGACGGCGTTTCCCCGATGGTGGAAACCATTTTTGCCTCGAGCGCCACCGCCCCCTGGCATCAACTGGTCACCGGAGCGGTTTTGTTTTCCATTCAGATCTACGGCGATTTCGCCGGGTACAGCGACATTGCACGCGGACTTTCCCGCCTGCTGGGCATTCAGCTGATGGTCAATTTCAAGCAGCCGTATCTGTCCCGCAACATCACCGAATTCTGGCGGCGCTGGCACATTTCCCTGTCCACATGGCTGCGCGATTACCTGTACATTCCCCTGGGAGGAAACCGGGGCGGCACGGCCGGCACGTATCGGAACCTGATGCTCACCATGCTGATCGGGGGACTCTGGCACGGGGCGAACTGGACGTTTGTCGTTTGGGGGGGGCTTCACGGAGTGTATCTGGCGGTCCACAAGATGTGGCTCGCCCGGCGCCGGATCCGGCCGGAGTTCGGCCCCGTCGGGCGCATGACTCCCGGAGCGGCTGCCGGCATGGCCGCCACGTTTCTGCTGGTCGGCTTCGCCTGGATCTTTTTCCGCTGCTCTTCGCTGGCCGAAGCCTTCCGGTTCATGGCCGGGATATTCTCGTTTCGCGGCGGTCTGGAGGCGGTGTCCGTTGTCGGGCTGCTCAAGCTGTTTTTTTATTCGTTGCTGGTTTTCGTCACCGACTGGCCCGCCTATGTCCGCGATTCCCAGGAGGGGATGCTGGACTGGCCCTGGATGGTCCGGGGAGGAGTCTATGCGGCCATGGTATTTCTGCTTCTGTTGCTGAGGCCTTTGAATGAAACACCGTTCATCTATTTTCAGTTTTAAGACCCTGCAAGGGTCATTTCGTCCCGGCGCGGCGGTTTGGCTGGCCCTGGCGCTTCTGGTTGCCGCAGAACTCGGACTGCGCATCCTGACTCCGAATCTGGGCTGGTACGAGGGAATGTCTTCGCTGAACCAATGGGTCTCGCTGCTGCGGCATGAACTGAAGACCCGTCGGCCCGAGATCTGGCTCATGGGCAACAGCATTCTGGCCTATTCCGTTGATGTGGAGCGACTCAACGCAGACCATGGACTTTCGGTGGCGGCGCTTCCGATCGGCGGGTCCACGCTGGGCGGTGACACCGCGATGCTCGAGTATTTCCTGCGTCGCGCCCCTCGTTCGCCCCGGACGGTTCTGTTCTGCATCACCAAGGACGATCTCAATCCCAACGGGGGCCGGGCCAGAACTTCGCGCAGATACATCGAGTACGACACGTGGCGGGGACTTTCTCCCGAGCGGCTGTTCCGTCTGGTGGATTCCCGGCAGACGCTCATGAATTCTGCCAAAGGTCTCCTGCTGGGCCGATCTACGGCCTCGGAGCGACATCCTTCGCTGCCGCCCTTTAAGGGGGTGGTCACCCCGGAAACCGCGTTTTACATGGATGGCCATATGCGGAACTACGCGTTCGATGAATCCGCCTTCCCGGAGATTCAGCGGCTGTCCCGGAACTACGGCTTTCAGGCCGGGTTGGTTCTCCTGCCCGTGTCCCGGGTGTATCTGGAGTATCACGACGAGCATCGCCCGGAGCTCACCTATTCCCAGATCACGGAGAAACTGAAAGCGCTTTGCGAGCAATACGGACTGGCCTTTCATGACTTTTCGCATCTGGCGCCCGACACCGCCGCCTTCTATACCGATCCCTATCACATGACCGCGGAGGGGCGGGCGTTTTTCACGCCCCGGCTGGCAGATCTCCTCCGGTCTGACGCATCCCGGTCAGGCGGCAACCGGGCAGCGATATTTGGGGTAGAGGCGGCGGCAGAAAACTGATACACAGAAAAGAAAGGTTGGGGATGGACTTGTCGGGGCAGAGGATGCCGATGTGAAGCAGAAACGACCGAGTTTCGCTATACTGCGATCCGGGGAGCCGGCGCAGAAGGCCGTCGCCGGGCGTGGACTGTTCGGGGTCGGCCGAAGAACGCAACCCGGGAGACACGCCCGGGGACGTCTGCCGCTCTGTCTTCCGCCTCCGGCGGGACCGGGTTTGGAAAGGCTCGGGACGTAGATGGCCTGCGGCAACGGATCGGCGAGCTCTGGCAATTGGATGCCACGCCCCACGCGTGGTTTCCAGGGGATGCCGACCTCTATCCGATGATCAACATGCTCGACGACTGCAGCCGCCTGTTCGTGGGCGCGAAAATCTATGCGCACGAGAATCTGCTGGCCTATATGGACTTTCTGCCCGCCGCTTTCCTGGAATACGGCTTCCCCTTGGAGATCTACGTCGATTACCACAGCATTTTCTTCGCGCAAAACCCCGACAACCTCACGGAACTGGGACGCGCGCTGAAATTCTATGGCGTGTCGTTCCGCTATGCCCCGACGCCGCAAGCCAAGGGCAAGGTGGAGCGCTCCCATCAATACTGGCAGGGCCGGGTACCTGCCCTGTTCGCCGCCGAACAGGTCCACGACGTTGCCCCTGGCAACGAAATCATTGCGGCTCTTCGGCGCCACCGCAATGAGCGCGAACCGCACCGGGAACTGAACATGCCGGCCAAAACCGCCTGGGATCTGGCCCGGGCAGAGGGCCGCAACGCTTTGAGGCCCGCCGCAAAGGATGCGTGGTGGCCCTATGTTTGGAGCATGAAGTGCAAAACCCGGGTGGGCGATGACGGACGCATCCAAGTGGGAAACCACCGGATACGGCTGGAAGTGCCGCCGCGCACCTCCGTGGGGCTGTGCCTGCATCCGGATGGCTCGCAATCCGTCCTGGCCCACATGCCCGATCCCGACCGGCTCCCGGCCGTTCTCTTCACCAACCGCACCCCGTGAAATATTCCTGCTTTGCTAACTACAAAAATTCCTGCTTTGAAATCTACACGGCACGAGAAATTGTTGGACTTGATGTGCCGGATGGGGTAGTAATAAAGCTGAGTTGTATGTTTGGATGCGGACTATCGGTTATCATCGATTCATAGATCGATCTATTTTTCGACTCCTTTTCTGATCCTTGTTTGTCCTGTTAACAACTGCGAGTCCGGATGAAATACGCGGCCGTTCTGGCTTTATTGGCTCTGAATCTTAGCGGGACTCTTCTGATCAAGGTGTCTCCCCGCGTATATCACCAGTTCTTGTTGTTGGGAGCCCTTGTCGGCAGCATGCTCGTTATCTATGGGCTGCGAGCCGCCATTTGGCTGGTCCTCGGAAGGCGCTACCAACTTTCATACATATATCCTGTTTTGGGGATCAATTACGTCTTGTCCCTTTTCGTCGGCATGGCGGTGTTTAACGAGCCGTTCATTTGGCAGCGCATGTTCGGGGCCGTCGTGATCCTGTTCGGGGTATCCCTGTTGTCGTTTTCCACGCATCGAGACGAAAAATCGCCGGAAAGGGGCGGCAAGTGAATGTGCCGACCGGGTATGCGTTGCTGATCGCCGCCACGATGCTGACAGCCGCCGGCCAAATCTGCTTCAAGATAACGGCGCGGAAGGAGTCGTCGATCTGGCGAAATCTGTTGCATCCCACCTTCCTGCTGGGAGGCGCCCTGTTCACCGCGGCGCCCGTATTGACATCGTTGGCGGCCAGAACCATTGATTATTCCATCTTGTACGGCATGTCTTCGCTGAGCATGCTGTTTGTCCTGCCATTGGCGCATTGGCTTCTGGACGAGCGGATCGATTGGCCGAAGTGGGCCGGCGTTTGCACCATTATGATTGGCTTGACAATCATGGTCTCGGGAGGCTGATCGTATGCGACGAATATACGTCTGCCCGCCCCTGTTTTACACATCAGGCTCCGATTGATAAGTGCCCGATATTATAGGTTTATTATAGCCCGCCAGCCAGCAGCCAGTGCAACACTGGCTGCTGGCTGGCGGGGGAGTGCCTTCGTGAATGCCTGTGGAGAGGGGAAAGTGCCTTGCCTTGAGCGAGGAGGCAAGGGGAAAGCTCGGGCCGGGGCAGAGCTTCGCCGTGGGGCACGGCTCTGACCGGCCCCGAAGGGGTGCCCCGCAGGGGCAAGGTCGGAGCCGTGCCCCACGGCGAATGAAGTTCAGAATGCCTCGTTTTTCACGAGGCCAAAACAAGGAAGGCGACCATCTTCTCCCTTGGCGTCATCCAACCCAGGCACTTTCGGGGGCGATCGTTCAAATACTGGTCGATCCGTTGGATTTCCGCCTGCTGGATCTCCGCAAAAGAGCTTTTCTTCGGATGGAGCCGGCGCACCAGCCCGTTGGTATTCTCGTTCGTGCCTCGTTCCCAGGAATGGTAAGGCTTGGCAAAGAACACCTCCATATTCGTTTCCCGCTCGATTTGCTCGTGGCCCGCGAATTCCTTGCCGTTGTCGAGCGTCAGGCTCTTCCGGCAGGCCTGCGGCATCGCGGCAAACAGCCGACTGATCGTTGCGGTGACTTCCTTGGCCTCTTTGTTGTCCGTGCGCCCGATCAAGGTGAAGCGCGTACTCCGCTCCACCAGCGTAACGAGATTCCCCGTTTTGCTCGCCCCGTTGATCAGATCTCCTTCCCAGTGTCCCACGGTTTTTCGTGTCTCTACCTCGGCTGGCCGGGTGTCGATCCTTCTCTGGTTGGGAATCCGGCCACGCCCGCGATCCTCTTTGCGGGGACAACGTCGTTTGCGCTTGCGGCCAGACCGCGGAAGATGCTCCCAGAGATTCCCGCCCGCCTTGGCATCGGCGTAGACGTGCTTGTAGATCGTTTCCTTGCACACCCAGGCGCGCCCCTCCAGCCGGGCACGGCCACTGATGATCTCGGGCGTCCAGCCTTCCCGGAGCCGTTTCTCCGCGTTCACCCGCACCTCCAGGGTGAACCGCCGAGGCCCCGCCCGACGGGCCCGATGCTGCGCCAGCGCGTGCGCTTGCTTCGGGCGGTAGCCTCGCCTCCCGCTATTCCGATGAATCTCCCGGCTGATACTGCCTGCCGAACGCCCCAGCCTCCGCCCCAATTCTCGCGGCCCCAGACCTTCTTGACGCCATCTGTGTATCAACCTACGCTCTTCCTTGGTCACGCGCTTGTAAGCCATCTTGCTCCTTGTGTGTTGCGCACACGAAGGGCTTAGCTTACCGCGTGGCCTTTCTGCAACTCACCTGTTGCAATAGCCGGTCGCGCGCGGGTAGAGAATAACATGAAGACCAGCAACAACCCATTCCGTGCGAAATGGCATCACATGATGCCGCGTGTCATGAACTGGTTATACCGGTCGGTGGTGCTAGTGGTGCTGCTTCTCTCGTTCCATGTGCACCAGAGAGCGGGGTTGACCCTGCCGCCTCCATGGAATGACGAAGCGTATAATCTTTGGCAAGCCAAGGCCGTGGTTGAGACCGGGGCATTTCTGGCTCCCGAGCAAAATCCGGAGCGCCCATCCATGTCCTACGGTGGCGGAACGGCTTTGGCATTTGGCATCGTTATGCAGACCTTCGGGTTCTCGCTCGAAACCGTCCGTTGGTTTTGCTGGTTGTGCGTGGCCGTCGCCTGGCTTTTTTCGGCGGCCATGATCCGTCGGTTGCCATGGAGCCACCTGTTGTTGGCAGTCGCAGGACTTTTTTTTCTCGCTCCCGTCCATGTCGTGACGGGCAATACCGCCAGACCGGACGCGATGATTTTGCTGGTGGCAACGCTTGGCTGCTGGCTTTTGATGAAGGAACAGCCGGTCAAAGCGGTGTTTTTGTGTGGCATGGGAGTCATTATTCACCCCAACGCTCTGTACTTTTTGTTCGGAGTTATGTTCTATACGGCTATCACGCCGGCCCTGTGGCGGCGGGTTTGGCCACTAAGTCGAGGGGACTGGGCAACCGTGGTTTGTTGCTGTTTGCCCGTTGCTTGGAGCGTTGTGACCATTTGGAACAACTGGCATTGGTTTCATTACGATTTCTTTGTCATTGCGTTGCCCCACAATCTAACCTATAACCCCCTTTCAAAACTAATTCAATTCCGATGGTGGCTGGCACTGCTGGGCGGACTGTTCCTTGCCGCGCGCCTGATGCAACAGCCGACTGCGATATGGATGCTCCTTGGCTTTGTCGCCCTGCTGGTCGCGCTGATGGGCGGCGAGATGTGGTACGACATATATAAGATGACCGGGTTCATGGTTATGCTGACGGGGGGGGCCTGCCGTGCTGGTCCATATCGGAACCAGACTCAAGCAACGGCGGATGGGCCATCCGGCGGGGTTCGCGGGTTCCGGAGCGGGGCGCAGCATTGCCTTGCTGTACCTTTTGGCCATGGGGGCATTGTGCTACCGGCATGGATTTATCGTGGGCCCCCGCCACTACCCCCAAAAGTTGTCTTGGGGATGGGGCATGGTCATGCCTGATCCACATGTGCCTTACATTACCGAGGCGGACAAGCGAGCAGTCGTGGCGTTGGCGATGCGCGCGGCGGGAGGCCATCCCGCACCCATCATCGAATTTCCCTCCACGGGCGATTCCCTCCTATTCATGGACTCTTTGCCGAATAACGCCCTGCCATTTATTCGTCGCCGGACCGGCGTGGAAAGCCAAGTGGTGGTGTACCATCTCTCGCGCTACATGCCACCATGGGTACAAAACTAAGTTGTTTTACGCCAGATGGAAACCCGGAACATAAAGGCATCGGAACCGGATTATGAGCGGGACGGCACCGAAAAATGGTATGTGCGGGCCGTAGCGCCCAAGGTTGACGCGAAATGAGGGCCCGGGTTGATAATTCTCTCGTCTTCTACAATACACTGACATATTTTCCATCCGTGAAAGCGTGTTGCTTTTATTGGCCTCCATCATGAAGGAATCCAAATGCCGGAAATTAAAGAACTTATTATTATCGGAGCGGGATTTCACTCCCTTAGCGTAATCGATTTGATCGACGAGTTGAATGTCCGAGGATTGCTCAACTATAAAGTGCTCGGATATCTTGATGACAACCCGCAATTACTCGGGAAAACCTACGGGAGCCATCCCGTTCTGGGTCCAATCGAACACGCACAGCGTCATCCAAACGCCCACTTCATCAATGGTATTTACGGAATAAACAACCTGGCGCAAGTGGAGTCTATTATCCGGCGTACAGGTGTCCCGCGCGAACGCTGGCCAACCATTGTGCACCCAACCGCCTGGGTGTCGCCGCATGCACAATTGGGTTGCGGTGTGTTCATCTACCCCATGGCCTATGTATATCATTCGGCCGTGGTGAATGATTTTGTCTTAATCAAGCCCCGGGGAACCGTCGGCGTAGCCGCCGTTGTCGGGTGGGGAGGAGTGATTGGAACAAATGCCATCCTGGCTGGAGGCGTGCACGTTGACCGATGCGTTTATGTCGGACAAGGCTCATGCATTCGAGAAAAAAAACGGATCGGAGCGAACAGCGTTGTGGGGATGGGTTCTGTCGTCGTTCGCAATGTCGACGAAAAGACCGTCGTTTGCGGGAACCCGGCTAGGCCGCGCTAAATTGGAGACAGGCGCGCCGGTTCTTTACGTTCAAGGAATGGCTTCCGCCTTGTCGAATTTCGCCCAACATCATGTCCATTCCCCTCTTCCTTTTGCCTGCGGGCTGGGAGGGAATGCCAATAAGATGGACAATGCAAAAAGATGGTGCTAGGTAAGAACGAAATCGGCAATGTTCGCCGTGGTACAGACAAGGCACATCATGGCTGAGTTCATATCCATCGTTACGCCCGCATTCAACGAAGCCCGGAACATTTCGGTCCTATACAAGCGTCTGACGGTTGTTTTGTCCGGCCTCGATGTCCCCTGGGAGTGGGTTGTGGTGGACGACCATTCCCGGGATGAAACCTGGGCGGTTCTCCAGGAACTGGCAGCCGGCAACTCCCAGCTGAAGGCCGTCCGGCTCGCCCGCAATTCGGGGTCGCACATGGCCTTGGCCTGCGGATTGCACAAGGTGTCTGGCACTTGTGCCGTGGTGTTGGCCGCCGACCTTCAGGATCCACCCGAAATCATACCGGCCCTGCTGGACAAATGGCGACAGGGCGCGCAGATCGTGTGGGCGGTTCGGGACGGTCGCGAGGGCGTGAGCGTCGCCACTGTAGTAGCGGCCAAAGTGTATTACTGGCTTATGCGCCGGTTTGTCGGAATGGCGGAGAGGCCGGCGACGGGCGCGGACTTCTTCCTGCTGGATCGCCGGGTGATCGACGTCCTCAACGCCTTCAAAGAATCCAACGTCAGCTTGATGGCCTTGTTGACGTGGATGGGATTCCGGCAGGATCGGATTTTCTACGTCAAGCAGGCCCGGCAACATGGCCAATCCGGCTGGAGCATGGAAAAGAAGCTCAAGCTGGCGGTGGATTCGGTCACGGCGTTCACCTACAAGCCCATCCGGTTCATGAGCTATGTCGGATTCATCGTGGCGCTGGCGGGTTTTCTGTACGCTCTGTTCGTGGTGGTTACCCGGTTGGTTTTGAATACCCAGGTGCCGGGTTATCCGTCCCTGGTGGTGGCGGTTCTGGTGGTGGGGGGACTGCAGATGATCATGCTGGGCGTGCTGGGCGAATACGTCTGGCGCGCTTTGGATGAGGCGCGCAACCGGCCGAGGTTCATCATTGAGGACACAATCGGCCTGACCGGCCCCAAGCCCCCATCATGTGCAAGCCACGGCACAGCGTTATGATGTACTGGCCTGTTGAATCGCCTACCACCGGATTGCGCTGATGAGCCTTTATGACATTCTGAATCGCCCGTGGATCTACGCGCTTTCCCAGTTTCTGATTGCCCCGGGCAGCGAGTATTTTCTGGTCCGGCACCTGAAGCGTTTGATCCGGACCCTCCCCCCTGGCCGGCAACCCGTTCTGGACGTGGGTTGCGGCCCTGCTTCGCGACTCTGGAAATGCGGGCTCAAACCGGTCGGGATCGACATTTCGGAAGCCTATGTGGAGGCATTTCGCCAGGCAGGAGGGGAAGCACACGTCGGCACGGCCACCGACCTCCCCTTTGCAGACCAGACCTTCGGCGGCGTGTGGTGCTTCGGCATCCTGCACCACTTGGATGACATCGAAGCCAGGAAAGCGATCGAAGAAATGCGCCGGGTCTGCCGTGACGGGGGGTATGTGGCCATTTTTGACGCGGTCTTGCCGCGTTCTTATTGGACGCGCCCCCTGGCCTACTGGACCCGAAAAATGGACCGGGGGCGACATGTCCGGAACATGGAGGCGCACCAGCGCCTTTTTTCTGGAGACGGCTGGCGCTTTTCGCGCTTAACGTACGCCTTGACTGGATTGGAGGGGTCGCTTTCAATACTTGAGAACAACGGGACGACAAGAGACGGGTAGCATATGGATGAATTCATCGTCATCACGGGGGGGGCCGGATTCATCGGCTCGGAACTGGTGCGGAGGGCGGCCGCCGCGGGCCTCTCCGTTCGCATCGTCGACAACCTGGTGAACGGGAAGCGGGAAAATATCGAGGAGGTCCTGTCGGACAAAGTGCAGTTTGTCGAGGCGGACATTCGCGACTTGGAGCGGATGAAGACCTTGCTGTCCGGCGCGGACCGCGTCTTCCACTTGGCCTGTCTCGGCGTCCGCCATTCCATTCATTCGCCCCGTGAAAACCACGATGTCAACGCCACGGCCACGTTGGATCTGCTGAAGCTCTCCCAGGCCGCCGGGGTGCGACGATTCATTTATGTTTCCAGTTCGGAGATCTACGGCACCGCCCATCAAGTGCCCATAACGGAGGAAACCCCGGCCTATCCCCATACCGTCTATGGAGCCTCCAAACTGGCTGGCGACTGCTATACCCGCGCTTACTGGGACACCTACCGCTTCCCAACCACGGTGGTGAGGCCGTTCAACTCCTATGGGCCGCGGTGCCACCACGAAGGCGACAGCGGCGAGGTCATTCCCCGGTTCATGTTGCGCGCCCTGGCGGGTAAACCGCTGATCGTGTTTGGCGACGGCCGGCAGACCCGGGATTTCATGTTCGTGGAGGAAACCGCCCGCTGGATCCTGCAGGTTGGACTGATGGACGATCTGGTCGGGCAAACCGTCAATCTAGGTTCCGGAAAGGAAACCCCCATCGGCGATTTGGCCCGGATGGTCCTGGAGATTACGGAAAAACAAAACGGTCAAATTCAAAACGAGGCCCCGCGTCCCGGCGATGTTCTCCGGCTGTGGGCGGATACCAGCCGCCTGACCTCCCTGGTGAATTTCCGCAGTCATATCGGTCTGCACGAAGGCTTGCGCAAGCTGTTGGACTGGTACAGGAACTCGGGGCGGACGCCAGAAGAACTGCTGTCGGAGGAAGTCATCCACAACTGGAAAGCCCCGCACCGGACTCCGCCTTTCATTTGATCCCGTCCCCTACTGAAATAACCTCCTCGAAAGTGAAAAATATGAATGTCGTCTTTGCACGGCCCTGGATGGATGAGGCGGAAGAACAAGCCGCCGTTCGAGCCATCCGGTCCGGTTGGGTCACCCAAGGACCTGAGGTTGATGCGTTTGAACGAGAATTCGCGGACTATACCGGAGCGGCTCATGCCTGCGCCGTGTCCAGCGCCACCACCGCTTTGCATCTGGCAATGAAGGCCATCGGCATCCGGCCGGGCGACGAAGTCATCACCGTCAGCCATTCCTTTCTGGCCACGGCCAACTGCATCCGTTACATGGATGCCATTCCCGTCTTCGTGGACATCGAACCCCTGACCTATAACCTGGACCCCCGTCAACTCCAAGGAGCCATTACCCCGAAGACAAAAGCCATTCTGTGCGTGCATCAGATCGGCATGCCCTGCAACCTGGCGGACATTTTGGATGTCGCCCGGCGGCACAATCTCAAGGTTGTGGAGGATGCCGCGCCGGCCATCGGCAGCGAAATCCTGTGGAACGGGCGGTGGGAGAAGATCGGCCGGGCGCACGCCGACATCGCCTGTTTTTCCTTCCACGCCCGCAAGATCATCACAACAGGCGATGGCGGGATGATCACGACCAACAACCCGGAATATGATGCCCAGTTCCGCCGCTGGCGCTGCCACGGCATGAGCATGTCGTCCGACGCGCGGCATGGCGCGAAAACCGTCACGTTCGAGGAATACGTCGAACTGGGCTATAATTACCGCCTCACCGACATCCAGGCGGCGATCGGCCGTGCACAACTGAAGAAAGTGGAGGAAATCGTCCGTCGCCGCCGGGACTTGGCTGAGCGGTACCACCGGCGGTTGAGTGATATTGCGGGACTGGGCCTGCCGCGCGAGCCGGAGTGGGCGCGCTCCAACTGGCAATCCTACTGCGTCCTCCTGCCGGAATCGGCGGATCAATTGACGATCATGCAGCGCATGCTGGATCAAGGCGTGCCTACGCGGCGAGGGGTGCATACGTCGCACATGGAGCCGGCCTATCAAATCGAACCATGGCAATGCGCAGGCAATCGCAGCATCTGCGGGTGTCCGCCGCGTCGGTGCCGCTGCTTGCCAGTAAGCGAGAAGGCCCGTTTGTATGGACTGCTCCTGCCGATCCACTCCCATCTGACCTACGCTGAACAGGATGAGGTCTGCCGCGTCCTGGCACAATCCCTCCATAACGGTTAAGCCCTGCCCGAGTGGATGGTGCATTGGCTTCAGGCGGGGTGCCACTGCCTCGCACGGTGGGAGGCGCCAACTTCGCTTCCGCGGGCCAAGATCGTCTGGGTGCGCACGGGCCGCATTTTTAACCTGCAGATGCCAGACTTCCGTTGCGCCGAAAATCCGCGATCCGGCCGCTGCCGGATTCCATTGTATGGAAAAAAAAGGTGATTGTTTCCACAGTGTGGAAAAACCGCCACTCCGGGGAAACAGGGAAATCAGGCCACGGGCGTGGAAAAGGCCCGGGCCATGCGCACCAGTGCGGCGGCTTCGCGGATGTTGTGCGCCAGCAGTTCGCGGACTTCATCCACCACGGCCACGCGGGCGGCGGCTTCAGCGATCGCAAGCCCCCGGGCCTGCTCGGCAAGGCAGGCTTCCTCGCCGGGAAAATTCGCAGGGACCGCCTCGGCCCCGCTGGCCCGAGCCAGGACGTCGCGCTGCCACAGTTGGATGAGGCGCAGGATGTCCTCGCGCATCTCCTTGACCCGCGACGCCACGCGCCCCTCGATGACCCCTTTGTCCGCCTTGGTGAATTCGGATTCGAGACGTGCCCGGGTCACATCCTCCTGGCGGGCGGTTTCCTCCGCGGCCGCCAGCTCCTCCAGCGCGCGCAGCGGCGCCGTCAGGCGATCGGTCCAGGCTATCATCTCCACGCCCCGCCGCAGAGGCGGATTCCGCAGCAGGTCGAGCACCACGGGCTGCCACGGCGCGTCCGCCGGACCGGACTCCTCCCGCACCTCCACGTATTGCGCCCGGGAGCGGATGGTTGCCTTGAGACTGGCGGGAGAATCCGTCAGCAGCAGCAGCAGGCTGCGGGGAGGCGGCTCCTCCAGCGTCTTCAGCAGGGCGCCCTGGGCGTTGTCGTTTAACCGGTCCGCGAACAAGATCACGCCGGCCTTCCAGCCCCCGGCGTAGGAAGTCAAACCGATGAATTCAATCAGATTCCGGATTTCATCCACGCGGATCACGCGCGATTTGCTCTCCGGTTCGAGCCACATGATGTCAACATGCTGGCGGAGCCGTTCCGGGTCGGCACCCGGAAACAGCAGTCCGAGCAGGCCGGCGACAAACTCGGCGCCCGAACCGCGTGGATGACCGGAGACCAGCAGGGCATGCGGCATGCGGCCCGCCGCCATGGTCCGCCGGAAGGACCCGAGGGCCCTTTCAACCTTGGGAGAAAAAGGCATCTTGCACCAGCTTCCAGACATCGACCGCCACCCGCTCGGCCGCCCGCATGGCATCCACTCGCCGGAACCGTTCCGGATGGCGCCGCGCCAGCTCCAGGTAGCCCTGCCGGACTTTTTCGTGGAATTCCAGCGCTTCGCTTTCGATCCGGTCGTACTGGATCTTCTTGCCGACCTGCCGTTTCGCGCAGCGCTGCATGCCCAGGCTCACGTTGACGTCGAGCAGGATCGTCATGTCCGGCACCGCCGCGCCGATCGCGAAGCGGTTGATGGTTTCCATCAGTTCGACGGAAAACCCGCGGCCGAAGCCCTGGTAGGCCGTCGTGGAGTCCGCGAACCGGTCGCACAGCACCCACGCGCCGCGTTCGAGCGCCGGCTGGATCACGTGGCGGACCAGTTGGGCACGGCTGGCCTCAAACAGCAGGACTTCGCTCTCCGGGCACGGATCTTCTCCGGCTGCGTTGTACTGCAGGAGTCCCCGGATGGCCTCGCCGAGCTTCGTGCCGCCGGGCTCGCGGGTATAGACCACCTCGATCCCGTGCGCCTCCAGCTTCGAAATCAGCAGCGCCGCCTGCGTGCTCTTCCCCGCCCCCTCCGGCCCCTCGAACGTGATCAGTCTGCCTTTTATCGTGCTACCACTCACTGCATTTCCTCTTATCACCTGCCAACGAGAAGTCAGAATTCAGTATCCAGTCGTCAGAAGAACAAACCGCACAAAATCGAATAATCGGTTTCCATGCTGACTCCTGACTTCTGACTCCTGAATACTTACGCTTTGGTTGCGACCTGGCCTTTGGGGGTGTCCTTGACGGTCCAGCCGCGGGCGGCGATTTCGTCGCGCAGGGCGTCGGACAGCTTCCAATCCTTGGCCGCGCGGGCAGTCTGGCGCTTGTCCAGCCGCGCCTGGATATCGGGGGGCACGGCCTCGGCCGGTTTTTCCAGCACGCCGAGGACACCGTCCCAGCGCTTGAGCAGCGCCTGCACCGCCGCGGCATCGGCCGGCGTCAACAGCTTGGCGTCCATCACGGCGTTGCCTTCGCGGATGGCATCAAACAGCGCCGCCAGGGCGGCGGAAATGTTCAGATCCTCGTCCAGGGCCGTCTCGAACCGGTCCGCCGCCGCCCGGGCCCACCCGGGCAGTGCACCGGCCGGGGCGCCGCCCGCCGCTGGGGCCAGTCGCGCCGTGAATTCGTCCACCCGCCGCAGCGCGGTGCGCGCCGCATCCAGGGAAGCAAACGTGAAGTTAAGCGGCGCGCGGTAATGGGTGGCCAGCAGTTCGTAGCGCACTTCGCGGCCTGCATAGCCCCGCGCCAGAATATCCCGAAGCGTATGAAAGTTGCCGCGCGATTTCGACATCTTCTGCCCGTCCACCATCAGATGGGCGCAATGCAGCCAATAGGTGGCCAAGGGTTGCCCGTTGGCGGCCTCGCTCTGGGCGATTTCATCCTCGTGATGCGGGAAAATGTTGTCCACCCCGCCGGTATGAATGTCGAAACTGGGCCCCAGGTATTTCATGCTCATGGCGGAGCATTCGACATGCCAGCCAGGGCGGCCCCGGCCCCATGGGGAATTCCAGGCCACGTCGCCGTCCCGCTCATCCCAGGCCTTCCACAACGCGAAATCGGCGGCGTTCTCCTTATCATATTCGTCGGTCGCCACCCGCACCCCCGGGCGCAGGCCCGTGCGATCCAGATGCGCCAGCTTCCCGTAGGCCGGCCATTGGTCGATGCTGAAGTACACCGAACCGTCCGCCGCGCGATAGGCGTACCCCTTCTCCTCCAGCGTCCGGATCAGGGCGATCATCTCGGGAATGTGGTCGGTGGCCGCCGGGTAGTGTTCGGCGGGCTGGATGTTCAGGGCGCGCATGTCTTCGAAAAACGCCTGCTTATACTGCGCGGTGTAATCCGCGAGCGGCATGCCGGCCGCCTGCGAGTCGCGGATGGTCTTGTCGTCCACATCGGTCAGATTCATCACCTGGGTGACGCGGTAGCCTTTGAACTGCAGCCAGCGGCGGAGCAGATCCTCGAAGACATAGGCCCGGAAGTTGCCGATGTGGGCCACGTTGTAGACCGTAGGCCCACAGGTATACATCCGGGCGTGGCCCGCCTCCCGCGGCTGGAAATCCTCCAGTTGCCGGGACAGGGTGTTATGAACCCGGAAGCCGCTCATTCCGCGCCCGGGTCCTTCTTCCGGCGGGTCGCAGGCTTTGCGACCGGTTCGGGCTTGATCTCCAGCGGTTCTTTCGCTGCCTCGCCCGACGGAGGGCGGAAGACCAGTCTGTCCTCGCCGCCCTCCACTTCGATGATCTCGCCATTGGCGATTTTCCCGCGCAGAATCTCCTCCGCCAGCACGTTTTCCAGATACCGCTCCACGACTCGCCGCAGCTGGCGCGCGCCGTACTGGCGGTCATACCCCTTGGCCAGCAGAAACGCAAAGGCCGAGGGCTGGACCGACAGGACAATTTCGCGCGATTTCAGGCGGGCGGCCACCTTGGCGACCTCGATCTCGAGGATCTGGCGGATGTCTTCCTCCTGCAACTGGCGGAATACGATGATTTCCTCCACACGGTTCAGCAGCTCGGGCCGGAAGTTCTGCTTGGCGGTCTCCAGCATCTGTTCGCGCAGCTTGGCGAAGTCGGCCGCGGCTGTATGCCCCCCGAAGCCCAGCCCGGCGCCGCGCCGGACGATGTCCGACCCGATGTTGGAGGTCATGATGATGATGGTATTGCGAAAATCCACCGCCCGGCCCAGACCATCCGTGAGCCGCCCCTCTTCCAGAATCTGCAACAGCATGTGCATCACATCGGGATGAGCCTTCTCGATCTCGTCAAACAACACCACGGAATAGGGCCGGCGACGCACGCGTTCGGTCAACTGGCCGCCCTCTTCGTAGCCCACGTAGCCGGGGGGCGAGCCCACCAGTCGCGAGGCATTGAACTTCTCCATGTATTCGGACATGTCGATCTGGATGAGGGCGTCGGGGCTGTTGAACATGAATTCCGCCAGCGACTTGGCCAGCAGCGTCTTGCCCACGCCCGTCGGGCCCAGGAAGATGAACGAGCCAATCGGTCGCCGGGGATCCTTCAACTCCGCGCGCGAGCGCCGCAACGCCTTGCAGATGGAGGAAATGGCGTCGACCTGGCCGATCACCGTCTTGGCCAGCACGGATTCCATCTCCAGCAGCTTGGCGGTTTCCTTCTGCTCCATCTTCTCGAGGGGCACGCCCGTCCATTTCGACACGATGAGGCGGACGTCGTCTTCCGTGACTTCCACGATCTGTTCCGCATGGCCGCGGCGCCACTCCGCCAGTTCTGTGTCCAGGGCGGCCCGTGCCGCGCGTTCCGCGTCGCGCAGCTTGGCCGCCTCTTCGAACCGCTCCTCCTGGATGGCCGTGTTGCGCTGCGTCAGGAGCGCCGCGATTTCCTTCTCCCGCTCCTTGACATGGACCGGCCGGGTCATGGAGCCGATGCGCGCCCGCGCCCCGGCCTCGTCGATCACGTCGATCGCCTTGTCGGGCAAAAACCGGTCCTGGAGGTAGCGGGCGGACAGGCGGACCGCCGATTCGATCGCCCCGTCGCTGTAGTGCACGTGGTGATGAGCCTCGTAGCGCCCGCGCAGGCCCTTGAGGATCTCGATGGACTCTTCGATGGACGGCTCGCGCACCAGCACGCTCTGGAAGCGGCGCGAGAGCGCGGCATCCTTTTCGATGAAGCGGCGGTACTCGTTCAGGGTCGTCGCCCCGATGACCTGCAATTCGCCGCGCGAAAGCGCGGGCTTGAGGATGTTGGCGGCGTCCATGGCGCCCTCGGCGCTGCCGGCGCCGACCAGGCTGTGCAGTTCATCCACGAACAGGATCACGTTCTTCACGCGGCGGATTTCATCCATCACCGCCTTGATGCGCTCCTCGAACTGGCCGCGATACTTCGTCCCGGCCACCATCAGCGCCAGGTCCAGCGAAACCACCCGCTTGCCGTGCAGCAGTTCCGGCACCTCGCCATCCACAATGGCCTGCGCCAGTCCTTCGGCAATGGCGGTCTTGCCCACGCCCGCCTCGCCCAGCAAGGCCGGGTTGTTCTTGGTGCGCCGGCACAGAATGCGCATGACCCGCTCGATTTCGTCCGCCCGGCCGATCACGGGATCCAGCGCACCTTTTTCCGCCAAGGCGGTCAGGTCCCGTCCGAAGGTCGACAGCGCGGGAGTCTTGGAATCCTTGGCCGCCGGGCCGCGGGCCTCGCCCGGAGCCTCGCCGGGACCGTCTTCCCGCTCCGGGCGGCTGCCGGGTTCATAGTTTGGGTCCAGTTCCTTCATCACGGCGTGCCGGGTCTGCTCGAGGTCCACGTTCAGGTTGGCGAGCACCCGGGCGGCCACGCCCTCCCCTTCGCGCAGCAACCCCAGCAAAATGTGCTCCGTGCCGACGAACTCGACATTCATGGCCCGTGCTTCCGTGCCCGCCAGCGCCAGGACCTTCTTGACCCGCGGGGTGTACGGCACGTTGCCCACCGTTTTCATGTCCGAACCGACGCCCACGGCCTTCTCGACTTCCATCCGGACGGTTTCAAGGTCCAGCCCCATGCGCCGCAGGACGGTTACGGCGACGCCCTGGCCGAGGGCAATCAACCCCAGCAGCAAGTGTTCCGTGCCGATGTAACCGTGATTGAACCGGTCGGCTTCGCGCCGGGCCAGCTGCAGCACCTGCTGCGCTCGGGGGGTAAAATTGTTCATGGATTCCTCTTGGCCGTTCGTTTCGCCGGTCGCCGCAGCTCCTGCCGCAGCCGCCGGGCCCGCTCCACATCCCGTTCCTCGCCGGACATGCTCCGGCCCGCGGCGGTCTGCAGATGAGCCGGCTGCACATCGAGCAATAGCCGGTCCACCGTCTGCATGTCCAATCCTTTCACCAGGCCCAGGGCGATACCCAGCCGCAGCTCCGACAACCGTTCCAGTGCCTCCTGCGCGGTCATGAGGCGCGCGGAACTCAGCAGCCCCTCGGCGCGGGCCGCCAAATCCTCCGCAAACAGACCACGTTCCTGCTTCAGGCGCATCCGCGCATTCTGCTCGTGGCCGGCCACTTCCTTCACAATGGCCTCCAGATCCTCGACGATGCGCATCTCCGACAAGCCCAGGGTCAATTGGTTCGAGATCTGGAACATGTGTCCGAGGGCCGCCGTACCTTCGCCCCACCGGCCCCGGACCGCCAGGCCGATCTTGCTCAAGCCATTGATGATCGGCTCGATCTCGCTCATGATCACCAGCCCCGGCAAGTGCATCAGGACGCTCGCCCGCATGCCGGTGCCAACATTGGTCGGACAGCTCGTCAAATAGCCCAGGGTCGGGGAAAATGCGTAGTCCAGTTGCTGTTCCAGCAGGTCGTCAAGCGCGTTCGCGTCCTCCCAGGCCTCCCGCAGGGCGAGGCCGGCCCGGATGGCCTGGATGCGGACATGATCTTCTTCATTGATCATGATCGAAAGGGGCCGGTCCGCATTCCGGCACACGGCCGATTCCGGACGGCCTTCCAGCAAATGGTGGCTGATCAAATGGTCCTCGAACAGCCGTTGCCGGAAAAGACGCGGGCTGTCCGCCAGGGATTCCTGGATGGGCAGCGCCTCCCGCGCGGCCGTCTGCACGCACTGCAGGACCTGCGCCCGGATTTGCGCCGTGGCCTGGTCCGGGAAGGGCAGGCCGCGCAGATTCCGCGCCAGCCGCACCCGGCTGCTCAAAGTGAGGCCGTAGGCTTCTTCGTAGGCCACCGCCGACCCGCGTCTCGTGGTCATCCGCCCGTTCATGGGGCCGTCTCCGCCGCCGGCAGGGCCTTGATCTGATCCCGCAGGTTGGCCGCCAATTCGTAGTTTTCACTGGCGACGGCCCGGTCGAGCTCCCGCTGCAGGCGCGCCGCCTCCACGGAGCTCTTCATCCGTTCCGAGGCGCGACGGGGCACCTTGCCCAGATGCTGGTCGCTGTGCTGGAGCGAGACGATCACCGGCAGCATGTCCGGGGCAAAGACATCATAGCAGTGATCGCAACCCAGCCGCCCGCGTTTCAGGATGTCCTTGCGTGTCAGGCCGCAGACCGGGCAGGCCGCCGGCCCCGCCGGTGGGCGCACGGTGGCCGGAGCATCCTGAAGATGAGCCAGGTGCTTTTTCAGGTTCGCCATCATTCCGCTGAGATCCATGGGCTGGGCATGTACATCAATCCCCTGCTTTTCAGCGCACCCCTCGCAGAGGTGGTGTTTCGACACCCGTCCGTCCACCACCTGGGTCAGGTGGACCGTCGCTTCTTTTGCATGACAGCTCTCGCACAACATCATTCCTAACGTATCATGCACCTGGCCTCCTTTCCAGCCTCAAAAGGGTTCGCTTAGGCCCGGAGCGCGCAGTTGGGGGTCGATCTCTCCCCATTTTCGGGTGGCAATTCCGCGCGGGCGCCGTAGAATCCGCGTCATGAAGTGGAAAGACGCCGGTGATGCACTGTGGCAGCCCCTGCAGGCCTGCTTCGACCTGACTCTGGCGGAGCGGCGCTTCCTGCTGGGACTGCTGCTGCTCTTCTGCCTGGGCCTGGGCGCCCGCTGGCTGCACCAGCGCACCGACCGGTCCGAACCTTATCTGCCCCCGAAGGAGCAACCCGCCCCATGAAAAATCCCGACTGCGTTTTCTGCAAAATTATCGCCGGCGAACTGCCGGCCTTCAAGCTCTACGAGGACGCCGACACGCTGGCCTTCATGGACATCGGTCCCCTCGTGAAAGGTCATGCCCTGGTGGTTCCGAAAACCCATTATGATTCGTTGTCCCAAACCCCCGACGAGGTGCTCGCCCGAATCATCGCCGTGGTCCGGCGCATTGCACACGCCCAGGTGGAAGGGCTGGGCGCGGACGGAGTCAATGTGCACCAGGCCAACGGCAGCGTCGCCGGGCAGGTGGTGCCCCATATCCACTTCCACGTGGTGCCTCGATTCAAACACGATGGCCACCACTGGAACTGGTCGCCCCATCCCTATGCCGACCCGGCGGAGGCCGCCGCCCTCGCCCAGCGCCTCCAGGCCGCCCTGCCTCGTTGACGGCATGAAAATCCCGCCCCTCGCCGAAGCCATCAAGCGCCTTTGCGCCCGCGACCCCCGTTATGCCCCGGAGGCCTATCAGTTCCTTTTGGACGGGCTGCAGGAAACCGTCCGGCAGATTCATGAAAAGGAAAAGGCCCCCCGCCATGTCACCGGGGCGGAACTGGCTGAGGGTCTCCGGCGCCATGCCTTGGCACAGTTCGGTCCCCTGGCCATGACGGTTCTCAACCGCTGGGGCGTGCGCACCACGCGCGACTTCGGGGAAATCGTCTTTGCCATGCTCGAGGCGGGACTCCTCGGCAAGACGCCGGACGACAAGATCGAAGACTTCGACAACATCTACGATTTTGACCGCGTCTTCCGGGCCCCGTACCGACCGCGCCGATCCCGCCCGCCTCGGAAAAAACCGGACCCGCAAGCCTCCCCCGCGGCCGGCCCGCCGGGCGGCTAAAACCGCCCCCTACTCGTCCTCTTCGGGCAGTTGCGCCTCGTAGGCATCGCTGTCGAGCAGCTCGTCCAGATCCGCGCGCCGATCGGGCTTGAGCTTGAAAATCCAGCCGCGGCCGAACGGATCGTGGTTGACCAGTTCAGGTTGCTCCAGCAAGGCCTCATTGACTTCGACGATGGTGCCGGCCAGGGGCGCGAAAACATCATTGGTGGCCTGGACCGATTCGACCACCGCCACTTCCTCGTCCGCCGTCACGTGTCCGCCCACTTCGGGCAATTCGACGAACGTCAGTTCCGACATCTGCTCCTGGGCGTAATCCGTGATGCCCACGACGACCACATCCCCTTCGTCCCGGACCCAGCAATGGGCCCGGGAAAACAACAAATCGCCTGACGACATATCCACCTCCAGAATCCGAAATGCCCCGCTTGTACCGTCCCCTCCCCGGAACAGGCAAGCCTTCATTTTACGGCCCGGGTCGGCGCCGAGAGCGGCCTACCCGCTCAGACCGCCGATGATCGAGACCAGCGGCATGAACAACGCGATCACGATGGTGCCGACGACCACGGCCAGGAAGATGATCAGCAGCGGTTCGATGATCGAGGTCATCGCGGCCACGGCATTGTCCACATCGTCGTCGTAGGAATCGGCAATCTTCATGAGCATGTCCGGCAGGGCGCCGGTTTCCTCCCCCACTTCCACCATGCTGATCACCATCGGCGGGAACACCTTCGAAGACGCGATCGGCGGCGCCATGTTTTCGCCTTCCTTCACGGCGTCATGGATGGTCGCCACCGCGCGCGAGATCACCTCGTTGCCGACGGTTTCCTTGACGATGTTGAGCGCCTGCAGCACCGGCACGCCCGCGGACATCAGCGTCCCCAGGGTCCGGGTGAAGCGGGAAATCGAATTCTTGCTGATCAGCGTGCCGAACACCGGTGCGTGCAGCTTGAACTTGTCCAAGGCCAGGCGCCCCTGGGTGGTCTTGGCCAGCAGCTTGATGACCATCACCAGCGCCGCCACCGCAATCAGCACCATCAGGATGTTGTTCTTGATCATCGCGCTGGCGTTCATCACGAACTGGGTGATCAACGGCATCCCCTTGCCGCCCATCAGGTCACCGAAAATATCGGAGAACTTCGGCACGATGTAGGTCATCAGGAACATCAGGATGGCGATGGCCATGAAGAGGACCACCATGGGATAGGTCATGGCGCTCTTGACCTTGCCCTTGATCTTCTCGGCCTTCTCCTGGAACTCGGCCAGGCGGGCCAGCACCACGTCCAGTACGCCGCCGAGTTCGCCGGCCTTGACCATGTTGACAAACAGGCGGTCGAAGATTTTCGGATGGGCGGCCAGGGCTTCGGCGAAGGTGCTGCCCGACTCGATGCTTTCCGCCATCTGCGTCACCGCGTCGCGCAGGGCCAGGTTCTTCTCCTGCCGCTGCAGCACCCGCAGGGCCCGCATCAGGGGCAAACCGGCGTTAATCAGCGTGGAGAGTTGGCGGGTGAAGGTCGTCAACTGCTTGGCCTTGACGCCGCCCTGCAGGAATTTCGGCATCTTGATTTCCATCTGCAGCGCGCCCTTCTTGGCCGCTCCTTTGCGCGCCGGGGCGGCGCCGCCGGACGCCTCCTCGATCTTGGTCGGGAAATACTGTCGTTCCCGGATGCGGGCCACGGCGGCCTGCTGGCTGTCGGCTTCGATTTCGCCGTGAACTTCCTTGCCCTTGGAATCCAAGGCTGTGAATGTGAAGTGCGCCATGCTGGTTCTCCCTTTGCCTGCCTCGTGTGATGGGCCGCCCGGGGCGGTCGGCCGCTATGTATACTTCAAAATCTCTTCCACCGTGGTATAGCCATCCAGGATGCACCGGATGCCGTCCTCGCGCAGCGTGCGCATGCCCAGTTCGATCGCCTTGTCGCGGATCACCAGGGTGGGCTTGCGCTGGTTGATCAGGTCGCGGATGGGGTCCTTGACGCGCAGATATTCGTAGATGCCCCGCCGCCCCTTGTAGCCGGTCTGGTTGCAATAGGAGCAGCCGGCTCCGTAGAAGAAGGGCCGCCCGCCCACCTGCTGTTCCGTCAACCCGAGCTGCTGCAGCAGGTCCGGGCCGGGTTGGTATTCCGTCTTGCAGTTCGTGCAAATGGTTCGGACGAGCCGCTGCCCCAGCACCGCCTCGAGGGTCGAGGCGATCAGGAATGGCTCCACGCCCATGTCGATCAGGCGGGTGACCGCCCCGGCCGCGTCGTTGGTGTGCAGCGTACTGAACACCAGATGGCCCGTCAGCGAAGCCTGGATCGCGATCTCGGAGGTTTCGATGTCGCGGATTTCACCTACCATGATGATATCGGGGTCCTGGCGCAGGAACGCCCGGAGCACGCGGGCAAAGGTCACGCCGATCGCTTCGTGGATCGGTACCTGCACGATCCCGTCGATCTCGTATTCCACCGGCTCCTCCGCCGTCAGCAGCTTGTTTTCGATGGTGTTCAGCCGCCGCAGGGCCGAATAGAGCGTGGTGGTCTTGCCCGAACCGGTCGGCCCCGTCACCACCACGATGCCATTGGGCTTGGAGATGTCCTCGCAGAAATACCCGTAGATGTCATCGGGCATGCCGATGTTCTCCAGATCCAACGAAACCGTGCTGCGGTCCAGCACGCGCAGCACCACGCTCTCGCCAAATTGGGTGGGCAGGGTCGATACGCGGAAATCGATCATGCGGCCGGCCACGGGCAGCTGGATGCGGCCGTCCTGCGGCAGGCGCCGCTCGGCAATGTTCAGGCCCGAGATCACTTTCAGGCGCGAGGTCACCGGCAGGGCCAGGTGACGAGGCGGCGGCGCCATCTCGTAGAGCGCCCCGTCCACCCGGTAGCGGATCTTGAATTCGTTCTCGAACGGCTCGAAATGGATGTCGCTGGCCCGATCCTGCACGGCCTGGTAGATCACCAGGTTGACGAAGCGCACCACGGGCCGCGAATTGGCCGCCGCCTCCACCGAGGCGATGTCGTCGCCCCGGGCCCCGCTCTGCAGCAGGTCGCCGGCCCCTTCCAGCTCGCTCTCGAGGCTCGCCAGCATGTCTTTCATGCTCTCGTCCTCGGTGCCGTAGTAGCGCGAAATCGCCGCGGCGATGGCCGTCTGCGTGGCCACGGCGAACTGGATGTCCTTGGACAGCACGAAGCGGATTTCGTCGCTGGTTTCCGGCCCGATCAGGTCGGCCACGGCCAGGGTAACGGAGTTGGCATCGGCCGCCACGGGCATCATGCTGTACATCCGCGCCACGCTGCCGGGCACGGACTGCACGACCTCCATCGATAGACTCAGGTGGTCCAAATCCACCCGCTCGGCCCCCAGCAACTGGGCGATCAGGTCCAAGGCCTGCTCTTCGGTGACCAGCCCCATTTCCTGGGCGATCTCGCGGGTTGGTTTGCCGGTGCGCTCGTGCTCGTCGATGACCTCGCCGGCCTGCACGTCATCCGCCAGGCTCGCGCGAACCAGCTCCTCCAGGAAAATATCGGTGTATTTGGCCATCGCTTTGCCCTGCCTATTGCTTTGCGCCCCGGATCTGCTGAACAACTTCTTCGGTGTCCTGGGCCTTCGTCACCAGCTCCTCGTAGGCGATCTTGCCGGCCTGCCACAACTGGATCAGGTGCGAATCCAGGGTTTGCATGCCCCATTTTGCGCCGGTCTGCAGGTCGGAGGTGATCCGGAAGGTCTTGTTGTCGCGGATCAGCGACCGGATGGAAGGGGTGGCAATCATGATTTCGAAGGCCGCGATCCGGCCGGGCTTGTCCTTGCGCGGCATCAGGATCTGGGAGATCACCGCCACAATGCTGGTCGCAAGCTGCGTGCGGACCTGCTCCTGCTGGTTGGTCGGAAAGGCGTCTACAATCCGGTCCACCGTGCGCGCGGCACCGGTGGTATGGAGGGTGGCGAACACCAGATGGCCCGTTTCCGCCGCGGTGATGGCGGCCTCCATCGTTTCCAGGTCGCGCATTTCCCCCACGAGAATCACGTCGGGATCCTGGCGCAGGGCACGCCGCAGCGCCTCCTTGAATGACGGCACGTCCACCCCGACCTCGCGCTGGGTCACCAGCGATTTCTGGTGCTGGTGATAGTATTCGATGGGATCCTCCACCGTGATGATGTGACAGTCGCGCTCCTGGTTGATGATGTTCAGCATGCTGGCCAGCGTGGTCGTCTTGCCCGAACCCGTCGGCCCCGTCACCAGAATCAGCCCCCGCGGCTTGAACAGCAGATCGCGCGTCTGCGCCGGCAGGCCGATCTCCTCCAGCGTCAGAATCGTCGAGGGAATCAGGCGCAGCACGATGCCCACATGCCCTTTCTGGCGGAAGATGCTCACGCGGAACCGTGCCAGCTCCCCGAAACCGAAGCCGAAGTCCGAGCCCCCGCTCGTCTCCAGGTTCTGGATATGCGCTTCCGGCGCAAAACTCCGCATCAGGCGGTCCGTGTCTTCCGGGGTCAGGGGCTCCGCATCCAGCGGCGCCAACGAGCCGTTGATGCGCAGGACCGGCGGCAGGCCCACCGCCAGGTGCAGGTCCGAGGCCCCCTCCTGAACCGTCAGCTCCAGCAGGTCGTTGATCTGGATTTCGGATGATTTCATCAGACTCATTATTCGCTGTCTCCCATGGTCACCCGCAGCACTTCCTCCAGCGTGGTCATGCCGGCCACCACCTTGCGCAGGCCGTCCTCGCGCAGGGTGCGCATGCCCAGCTCGCGCGCCTTGGTCCGCAGCTCCGCGGCGGCGACCTGCCCGAAGATCAGGTTGCGCACCTGGTCGTCGATCTGGAAGATTTCATAGATGCCCATTCGGCCGCGGTAGCCCGTGAAGTTGCATTCCGGACATCCTTTGCCGTGAAACAACTGGACCTCGGCCAACTGCTTCGCCGCCGGCCCCAGCAGCCGCAGCTCCGTTTCCTGCGGGGCATGCGGCTCTTTGCATTTCTCGCAGATCCGCCGCACCAGCCGCTGCGCCATGATGGCCCGGACGGACGAGGCCACCAGGAAGGGCTTGACGCCGATGTCGATCAAGCGCGTCACCGCACTGGGCGCGTCGTTCGTATGCAGGGTACTGAACACCAGATGGCCCGTCAGCGAGGCATTCACCGCGATCTCCGCGGTCTCGTAGTCGCGGATTTCACCGATCATGATGATGTTGGGCGCCTGGCGCAGGATCGACCGCAGCGCCGCGGCGAATGTCATCCCGATGTCGGAACGCACCTGCACCTGGTTGATGCCGCTCATCTGGTATTCCACCGGATCTTCCACCGTGATGATTTTGCGGTCCGGCTTGTTGATGGCGTTCAAGCAGGCATACAGCGTCGTCGTCTTGCCCGACCCGGTCGGGCCCGTCACCAGCAGGATGCCGTCCGACAGGCCGATCAACCGCTCGAACACCTGCTGGTCGTCGGCGAAGAAGCCCAGTTGGGGCAGGCCCAGTGCAATGCCGGATTTGTCCAGGATACGCATGACGATGCTTTCGCCGTGGTTCGTCGGGATGGACGACACGCGCAGGTCCAGGTCGCGGCCCATCACGTTGATCTGGATGCGGCCGTCCTGGGGCACGCGCTTCTCCGCGATGCTCATGTTCGACATGATCTTCACGCGGCTGATGATGGCCGATTGCAAGCGCTTGGGCGGGCTGTCCACCTCGTGCAGCACGCCGTCGATGCGGTAGCGCACACGGAATTTCTTGGGCATGGGCTCCAGATGGATGTCGCTGGCCCGGCTCCGGAATGCCTCCATGATGATCAGGCTGACCAGCTTGATGATGGGAGCGTCCGACTCCGTGACGTTTTCATCCCCCACCAGCTGTTTCTGGACATCGTCCGGCAGCGCCAGGGTGCCTTCCGTAATCTCCTGCAGCATGCCTTCGACCGCACCCGTGGCGCGGCCATAGTAGTTGGCCAGGGCCTTTTCGATCTGTTCCGGCGGCGCCACCACGCCCTCGACATTGCTCTTGAGCACGTAGCGCAGGCCGTCCAGGGTGTCTACGTCCAGCGGATCCCCCAGCGCCACGGTCAGGACGTTTTCGTTTTTGAAGACCGGGACCACTTTATAGCGCTGGGCCACCTCGCCCGGCACCATGTCGAGCACCTCCCGGGGGATGTCCAGTCCGGTCAGGTTGATCATGTCCATGCCGAACTGCCCCGCCAGCGCCTTCAGCATATCGTGCTTCGGAATGCCCCCCTCCCGCTCCAGGACTTCCATGACCCCCTTGTCCTCCTGGGTGGCGATTTCCCGGGCGGCGATCGCCTGTTCCCGTGTCACCAGCCCCACATTCTCAAGGATTTCAAGGATATAATCGTCGTTCGATGTCAAGGGGCCGCTCCTTGCTCATGATCATGCCCTCGCAGGCCGGCCCGCCGCGTGGTCGCATGTCCAGCATGTTGCAGGGAAAAATAACGGCACAAGTCTGCCGAGGCAAGTCCGGAATTCAGGCGGGTCCGGCGCGGGCGACCGTGCCGGCCTGCATTGTGTCAACCCGGTTGCCAGGCAATCCGGAACTCCGTCGCCTCGCCCGCTGCCCATGCGCCCCGCCATTCCAGGACCGGACTTGCCCCGGCAGGGGGCGCCACGCCAGCCCCCGTGAACAGTTGGTCCGCCCGGCCGCCGGATGGCGGCAACACGGCATATTGTGTCTCCGGCACCCGCCGGCCGTTCCGCCACATGGCGGCAGCGCGGACGCCGGGGGGCAAATGGATTCGCAGCACGACTTCGCGCCGCTTCGGGCCGGCGGCAACGGTCAGCGTGGTTGCGCAGCCGGCCTGTCGGAGCGTGAATTCCGTCACGGTACCCGCCCCCTGTTCATATGCCGTGGTGATGCCGTCGTCTTCATAGAGCCGCTGCGTCCGGCTCCCGTTGTCGGTCGATAGGAAGGCGTCCACCACCAGTTGGGGCCATTCGGCGATTCCGGTCGTGTGCCGCTGCGGAATCGAGAATACCATTCCGCCGCGTCGGACATAGATCGGATATTCCGTCAGGGCGCAGCGGGCTCCAATGGTAATCGGGCCGCGATACGTCCGGCCCGTCCAGGCCTCCATCCATTCTCCGGGGGGGATCCAAACCGTCCGTTCGGCCTCTCCGCCCGCCGGTGCAGGCTCCAGAACGGGCGCCACCAGCAGGCTGTCGCCCAGCAGATACTGCGTACTGTCAGCCGCTTCCGGCCGGTCCGGCCATTCCAGGTCGCATCGGCGCAGCAGCGGGATTCCGGACCGGCTGGCCTCGTATGCGGCGGCATACAGCATGGGCAGCAGGCGGTAACGCAGCCGGAAGAAGTCGCCCACAATCCGCGTCACTTCCGCCCCGTATTCCCAGGGATAGCGGTGCACCTTGGCGGTGCAATGCAGTCGCGCCACGGGCGCGAATGCGCCGTATTGCATGAAGCGTACGTACAGCTCGGCCTCCGGCTGGCCATGATGCCCGCCCAGGTCTTCGTGCACGTAGGGCATCAGGGACCGGATGCCGCTCTTCACCCCGTTGACCACGCCCATCCGCAGGTAGTGCCATTGCGCCACCGTGTCGCCGGTCCACCACACCGGAAACCGGTGCGCGGCCGGATGCGGCGGCGCGTCCAGCCGGCCGTTGTTGATGCCATCCGCGTTGGACAGGATCAATGGCCGCTGCTGAGGGCGATGCGCCCGGGTGATGTCGTGATACAGCCGCATGCCCCACGTCTCCCGGCCCAGCCCCGGAGCGGGCGTCTGCAGATGCGTGTGCCAGTTGCGGTCGTACCACCACACATCCACCCCTTGTTCCAGCAGCCCGGTCAGGCCCTGCTGCCGGAACCGCAGTTCCTGCGGATCCAGCGCCGCCGGCCCCTGCGGCTCGGGATGGTCGTTGAACATCACGCGCACCTGCCGGTCGTGCGCCTGTCGGAGGAACCGCGCCATGTCCGGAAAGAGCATCGTGTTGATCGCATAACCGCACGATGCCCCCACGCGCCAATCGGTATCCAGCGTGAAGACATCCAGCGGGATGTGTTCCGTGCGGAACCGGTCAATCACCGCCAAAGCGGTGTCCTCGCTGTAGGGATGATAACGGCTGTACCACAGACCCAACGCATACAGCGGCACCAGCGGCACACCGCCCGTCAACCGCAGGAAATCCGCCCGGAAGGCCGAATAGCCGGAGGCCGCCGGAAAGAACACATAGGCATCCGGAGCGCTGTTCCGCAGGTCCCAGCCCGAGTGCTCATCCTCCTCGCCCGCCGGCGGCGGCAGGGCGCCGCGCCCGGCCGGCGGCACGATCCGGGGTGCGTCGCCCAGCACCCACACCGCCGGCAGCGCCGACGGCGCCGGCAGGAATTTTTTCGCCAGCATGGCAGATGCCAACACGCAAAGCGTTTCGCCCGTAGCAGATTCCACGCGGATCCCCTCCAGGCCTGCCGCACCCGCCGGCACCACGACTCGGTAGGTTGCCGTTTCGACGCGGACTGACTCCCCCGCCGGCGTCGCCGTGGCATCCACCTCCGGCCCCGTGCGTTCGACCACCGTGAACGTTTCCCGGTCCTCAAATCCCGCGGGGCCGCGCTGTTCAATCCGCACCAGGTGCGGGCCCAGCGGCTGCACGCGCACGTCGCCGATCACGAAAGAAACGGGAACAGGTTTTGTCATGGCGCAACTCCCGGTTGAAGGGGAAAACAAGAGACCCTCCCTTCGTATGCGCCCCCTCTCTACGCCGAGCCCGTGGATAATTCTTCTCATTTCCTGCCATGGCAGTTATCATTTTTTGCCATGACACCCCCCGTTTCCCCCTTCGCCACCCGCCCCGGCTGCCATGGCACGGTCGTGGCGCTTTCGGACAAGCGCTGGTATCTGCGACACTGGCATTCCCACGATACGCTCGAAATCAACCTGATCCTGCGCGGGTCGGGCCACGTCCTGCTGGACCACCGCCGCTATCCCCTCCTGCCCGGCCACCTCATCTGGCTCTGGCCGGGCCAACGGCACATCCCGGCCGAATGGTCAGCCGACATGGCCCTGTGGATCGTCGAATGGCAGCCCCAGGCCATCCGGCGCTTCCGCCAGGCCCGCGCCGGAGATGTCCCGGCCCCCGCCGATCCCACCCGCCCCTTTTGCCGGCGCCTGGCCCCCGCCGCGGTCCACCGCCTCGATGGCCTGCTCTGCGCCCTCGCGGTCCAATCCCGGCCCGATGCCTTCAACCGCGGACTCGACTTCGCGCTTTTTGCCCTCTGGGATGAATTCCGGACCGCGGAACCCGTGGCCGAATGCGATGTCTTCCACCCGAAATTGACCGCCGCCCTCGCCCTTCTGGCCGATCCGGAATGCAACCTTTCCCAAGCCGCCCTGGCCCGGCGCGTGCACCTCTCCCCCTATTACCTCAGCGATCTCTTTCGCCGGCAAACGGGCCTGTCCGTACCCGCCTACCGCAACCGCCTCCGCCTGCAGGCGTTCTTCCGCCGCCTGCACGAACATCCCGAAATCCGTTTACTGCAGCACGCCTTGGATGCCGGTTTCGGCAGCTACGCCCAATTCCACCGGATCTTCGCCGCGGCCCTGGGCCGTTCCCCCCGCGCATGGCTCCGGGACTCGCGCCCCGGAACCCACCCGGTTCCCCGTCCCGCCCGGAAACCAAAAGCCGTCCGCACCCCGCAGGGCAACCGGACGGCTGGACGAGGGGACCCAGACCTTACTTCACGTAGGTCTTGATCAGCGCGGGCTTGGCCAGCAGCAGGCGAATCCGCTCGTGATCCATCTGCCGCACCTTCGCCTCGGGCACGCCCAGCGCCATCAGGCGGCGGCGATGCTCCAGCAGCCGGCGGGTTTTGGCCGCGCCGTGCTTGCGGGGCCGGGTCGTGTCGTTGTTTCTCGCATTGCGGGACATGTTGTTCTCCTTGCCTCTTCCCATTGGCCCGGAAATGGCGACCCCAACGGGAATCGAACCCGTGTTACCAGGATGAAAACCTGGTGTCCTGACCTCTAGACGATGGGGTCAAACGCTCCGGCCAAACAAAAGCCCGCAAACACTAGCCCACCCCACCCCCCAGCGCAACAGGTTTTTTCAGACATGCCCTTCCAAGCCTGCCGTGCAGTGGATATTCCTCCAGCAGCGGCCTATGGGGCCCTGCCACTGACGCCGGTTTTCCGGGTCCGCCTCCCCCAAAACCCCGCGGGTGCCGGACGTGCCTCCCCGATGCCCGGTTTTTTTGTTTTGCCCTTGAACGGGGCTTGGGTTTCACGTATATATTGAAGGGTCAACGATCCTTTGGGAGCGAGGTCGGTCGTATCATGCGCAAAATCATCTGGCGGAGTGTAGGGGTCTGCCTGCTGCTGGCAGTGGCGGCCGGCGCCTATGTGGGCTGGCGGGCTTTCGGCGTCTATCGCGCGGGCATGGGCACCTATCAGCACCTGCGCTATCTGCTCGAATCCGGGGAGAGCGTCGAGGGCGTCCCCGCCGACGATGTTCTGTCCGACAGCTACCTGCTCTCCCTCTTCGGGGACAACCCCGAGCTGGTTGACCGCCTCAAGACCGTGGTCGACCTGGGAATGGCCACTGACGCCAACCTCAAACTCGGCAATGTGTCCTGCATGATCGTCACCTACCGCCGCGATCCGGAGGGCAACGTGGTGGATACGGCGATTTATGCGATTGGGGGCTTTCCCGACCCCAAGAGCAAACGCCTCGGGTTCCATTCGGCCGGCTATTTTGAACAGCAGCTCGAGCCGGCGATGTGGCTGACCGGCAATGCGATCATGAACCTGCTCGGCCGCGACATCATCGTCTTCTGCGAGCAGGACAAGGCCGAGGCCCATATGTCCCTGCTGTTCGACGTGCTCAACGGTCATATCCTGCCGCTGGCCCAGCGGATCGCGGAAACCAAGCTGTATTACGCCATTGTCTTTCCCTCCCCCAAGGAACTGGCGCCGCCGCATCTGCGCACCAAGCTCCAAACTGTCATCATCAAGGGGGAGATGGACGGCGACTCCGGCCATACCGAAACCATGCTCATCAGTTCCAGCGCCCGTGCGGCCGCCCAGGTCCACATCATCATGCAGGACATGCTGCGGCTGGCCCGGATTGTCTTCCACGAACGATACACCGGCTACATCAAGGAGATGAACTGGGGCGGGCCGATGAACGACATGTGGTGGGCGGTGGAGTACGTCCGTTTGGTCGACAATATCAAGATGTTTCAGGACCAGGTCCTGGTGATTGCCCGCGCCGATTCCGACCGCTTCCAGAACAATGCCATTCTCAAGACCATCGAGCGCGCCGGCCGCGACATGGCCATGCAGAAATCGTATCTGCTGGCGAGCGAACTGCCCTGGGAATTCGCGTTCAACAAAGAGAATCCCTCCGGCGGCTACTGGAGCGTTCCGCACCGCTGGGGAGCCGAATGGCCGCTGGGCGACGAGGGCATCCCCACCCCGGGTTCCATCGCCGCCGCCGCCGAACGCGAACGCCTCCGCGCTGAGAAGGAGGCGGAACAGGCCCGCGCCCGTGCCGCCCAAACTGATGACCTGAAACCCGCCGACGCCCCGGCCGGCGAACCGCCCGTTTCACCCCCGCCGACCGGAACCGCCACCCCGGCCCCGCAAACCTGATTTCCATGGTTCCTTCCCGCCTGCCTCACGCTCGCCGCCAGACCGCTTGCACGCTGGCCTTGTTGATGCTGGCTGTGGCGGCCGCGTCCGCGCGGGAGTTCACGGTCGAAGCCCTCACCGCGCCCACCAACAACGCCCGGCGGCCCGTGGTGGGGGAAACCGGACTGATCGCCTGGCAGATGTTTACCGCCGCTGAACCGGAGGTCTCGCTTTTCTACCGCCTGGATACTGTGCGTGGCGTGCGTGGCCAGCAACGCTCCAGCATCATGGTTTGGCGCGACGGGGAAGCCCGGGACATCACCGCCTCGGACGCTGCGATCGTGTATGCCGAACAGCCCCGGGTCTACCGTGATTCCGTGATCTTCACCGCGCATTTCCGCGAAGGTTCGGGCGGCGGGTACCCCTTCAGCCTCGCCACCCCGCCCAAGACCCCGGAGATGCGCCAGCGGGAAATGGAATATCCTGATCTCTTCGATCCGCCCTGGGCCGAACAGAAGGTTGAAGATAATGCGGAATATGCCGTCCAGAAATCCGCGCGGGCCCAGCAATGGAACACCCGCTCCTGGCAGACCGGCGACTGGCCCCAATCCCAAGCGGCAACCAACGCCGAAGCGGAATCGCCGCCCCCGGAGACGGCCAGCAAGCCGGGTAACCTGCAGTATCAGCTCTGGCGGCACAGCGGCACTTTTGGCGACATTGTCGTATACCAGGGCGACGGCAACATGCATCGCATCACCCCTGGAGGGCGGCACGTCAGCATGCCGGTGTTGTCGGAGGCTGGCCTAGCCTTCCAACATGCCCGCGGCTGGCCCTACGGATATGAAATCATCGCCTGGAAGCCCGGAATCACCAACCTGATCCAACTGACCACGAATTATTTCTATGCCTTGAACGCGGACATGCACGGCAACGAACTGGTGTTCCAGTGCTGGGACGGCATGGACTACGAAATCTACCGATACCATTTTGACACGGAACAGATGGAACAGATCACCAACAACCAGTTCGACGACACCGATCCGGTGGTTTCCAACGGCCGAATCGCCTGGATCGCCCATCCCGCGGTCAATGCTGAAATCTTCCTCCACTCCGAGGGCACCATCCGCAAGATCAGCGAGGGAACCCAGGACAACGGCGCGCCGGCCATATGGAAAGATCGGGTTGTCTGGCATGGCTACGACGACACCGATCTGGAAATCTACTATTTCGACGGGCGCCGCACCATCAAGCTCACCAGCAACACCTGGGACGACATGAATCCCAACATCGCCGATGGCATCATCACCTGGATGAGCTACGTTGACAACTGGGACGCCGAAATCATGGCTCTCGACCTCGGCGACAACACCCCAGTCCAAATCACCGACAACGAATTCGAAGACTCGTTCCCGAACACCAGCGCTGAAATCATCGTCTGGCAGACCCTCACCGATACCGGGTCCATCATCCAGAAGGCCACCCCGGCCACGCCCCGCGCCAATCCCATTCCCTGATTTTCCCACCCTGTCCGCCGGAATGCGGCGCAGGCCAGCCGCCCCCCCCCGTTTCAGGCCGGACGGGACTGCACCGCGTCCGTCCCGGACCTCATTCGGAATGATCCCAGACGTCTCATCATCACGCCGGCCAGCAGCAGGGCGACGGCGATCAGGTTCAGCACCCCGAGCACGCCGGCAATCTGGAGGGGATGCCGGTGAAACAACACCACACCACCCAGATAGGCCAGGCCGCAGGGCACCAGACCCAGTCCCCAGCGAAAGCGCTGCTGGGCCATTTCGAAGTTGAGAAGCAAATAGGCCAGGGCCAGCGGGCTCATCGCCAGCACCATGGCGCGAACCAGCGCAGCGGACAGGGCGGCATGACTGGCCGACCAGGGCCCATAGAGGACGGTCCAGGGCAGCTGGGGAAATGCCAGGCAGACAGCAGCCACGGCGACAATCAACACGCCCGCGAACGCCAGAGCGCGAACCAGCAGACGCCAGCTTTGGTCCGAGAGCGCCCCGGACGAGGTGACCTTTGGAAACAAGGCCGCGGCAACCGGCACGGGCAGAAACACTGCGGTACGCGCAATGGTGGCCGCCTTGGCAAAAAGCCCGGAAGTTTCGGCATCGAAGTAGTGCCGGGCCAGGGTGGTGTCGAGGTTCATCAGCATGGCATAGCCCCCCAGGCAAAGCAGCGCGGAACCCAGATAGCGGTAGGTCCCCGACGGCCGCCGGACGGCCGCGGCAGCCCGCGGCAAACGCAGACGGGCCATGGCCCAGCTGCACAGCACCAGCACCGTCAGGACGCCGATGCCCTGGGCCGTCATGGCCGCCAGGGCCGTGGCGGATACAACGGCCGTGAGCACCCACCCCATAACCAGCCGCGCCGCGCCCCAGGCTTGCGGCGCCCATGCCAGCCAGTGGAACGACTGCACGCCCTGCAGGATGCCATAGAAAAGGTACATCCAAAGGCTCGCGGCCAGCACCACGAACGTGAGCACAACCAGCCGCGAGTCCAGCCCGCCCCAGAAGGCGCCCAGCGAGGCCCGCCCCATCCAGGCCCCGGCCATCAGCACCACCGAGAGCACCGCAAACAGATTCACCCAGTGCCAGAACAGATTCCGCACTTCCTCACGCCGACCGGCCAGCAGCAGTTTGGAGGTGAAATGCGCCAGCGTATTCTGCATGGCCAGCATCGGCGTGCTCGTGACCAGCACCAGACCATGCATGGCGATCAATGCGCCATATTCGGCGTTCGGCAGGGTGCGTCCAATCACCATGTGGAACACCGCATTGAGCAGCGCGCCGGCGAAAGTGGCCACCACCATGATGGTGCCATGCCGGAACAGCCCCGCTTCGTCCTGGCCGAAAAAGGGGATTTTCATTGGGTTCCAGGCTCCAGTTCGATCACGCGCCCGAGCAGCCGGTCGTATAGATCCACAACCCAGCGCAGCGGGGAATACAGCAGGCGCAGCCGGCAGATGGCCAGCAGCATCTGGAACGACACGAGTCCGATCCGGAGCTTGGAGCCGCTGATGTCGCTCCACGTCGTCGGAATTTCCCGGATGGCGTAGCCGGCCCGGCGGGTCTTGAAGAGCATGTCCACGTCAAACGCCCATTTTGTCAGGCCGATATGCGGCACGATGGCCCGCCAGGCCTCCGCGGTCATCAACTTGGCTCCGCACTGGGTGTCCGTGATCTTGAGCTTGAAAAAGCGGCGCACCAGGAAATTGAAGACCCGCGAGGCGGCGCGGCGCTGCCACGACTGGCGCGGCTGCACCACCGCGCCGGGCAGCCGGCGGGAAGCGATGATCAGCCCTGCCCTGCCAATGTGCCGCACCAGATCCTCGAACGCTTCCGGGGGTGTGGCGCCGTCGGCATCCACAAATCCGATCAGCTCCCCGCGGGCCACGGCCCCGGCGGCCATGATCGCGCCGCCTTTGCCGATGCGGCGGGGCTCAACCAGCACACGCAGCTGGGGATGCTGCGTCGCCAGCCGGCGGACAATCTCGGCCGTGCGGTCGCGGGAGCCATTCACCGACACAATCAGCTCGAAATCCATTCCGTAGCGGGCCGCGAAATAGGGCAGATAGGCCTCGAGCATCCGTTCGATGCGCTGCTCCTCGTTATAAGCCGGAACAACGATCGAGAGTTTCATTCTTCGTCCGTTTCCGTGGGCGGCACATAGGCCTCCGGCTCGGTTTTCAGACGCCAGAGCTCCAGGGTGGTGCCCGCCTGCCCGAAGCCGGGCACGGATTCCACATGCTCGTAGCGGGTTTGAAGGATCTCCTCAAACGCGAGACGGTCTTCGCGGCTGATCTCCTCGACCTCGGGCGAGCGGATGGCAAGGCTGTAGCCGCTGAGAGCCGCAATGGGCGCGTTGGACTGCGCGGATAGAAGTTCAAACATCATGTCACGATTCAAAACACCCACGCGTTCGGCGCGGTCACGGGACCAGTCGGGATAATAGCTGAAAGGCCCCATTTCGAGGCCGCGGGGAACCGGCAGGCCGGCCTCGACCGCCAAATAGGTATCCTGGGTCAGCAATTGGGTGCCCTGGGCGGCATCGGACAGGGCGCGAACCCACTTGGCCATATCGCGCAACTGGGCAACCGGACTCTGCGCGCGCAGGCGCCACCAAATGCGATCGCGGCCCGCCACGAACCAGCTGTGGGCCATCGGCGAAGAAACCGCATGCAGTCCGCACATCAACCAGATGACGGTCAAGATGGCCAGCCGCCGGGCTCCCCGGCCGGCTGGAGTGTCGGCGCAGAAGCGCCGGGCCTCTTCGCCCAGCCACCACCGCCCCAGGGTGGCCGACAACGCGACGCAGAACACCGGATAGACCGGCACCTGGTAATCATCGTACGGGAACGGAGCCGCCAGGTGAATCACGCCAATGACCGCAACCACCACCCACAGGAACCAGGTAAAGGCCCGCCCCAAGCTGTCAGCCGCTGAGGCCTCGGCGTCGGCGGGCTCGGTGCACGGCGCGCAAGAGCCGCGAGTCCATTCGCGCCAGGCCAGAATGACCAGTGCCAGCCCGCCGACCGCCGCCGGGAAATAGGCCTGGGCCAGGCGGGACAGGCATCCGATCTTGTAGGCCAGTTGCACCAGCCACGGCCCCCCCTCGCGCAGGGAATGGTATTCCACAATGCCGAACCGGAAACCGTCGGGCCCCATTGACAGAAACGGCAGCAGGGTCAGCGCCAGCCCCAGCAAACCGCCGAGGCCGTAATCCAGCCAGACCCACGCCTTCAGCCGGCGGCGGCAAACCAGCAGGTACAATCCGCCCAGAGCCAGCGCCGCACCCAGCGAAATCCGCGTGGCCGTCGCGCACGCCAGCAGGAACCCGGCGCCGGTGGCGGCGAAAAATCCCTTGCGCGGCCCCACAAACGACAACAGAGCCAGGCCAGCGCACAGGAACATGCTGGCCAGCGCGTAGGTTTTCACCACGATGGTGAAATAGGACTGATACACGTTCATCGCGATGAGGATGACACACAGGCCGCCGGTCAGGCGCTGAGCCGTGCGGGGTCCGGAGCGCATCGCCAGCGCAGTGGCCGCCAGCATGCCCAGGGTGCCGAACAGCCAGGTCAGCACGCGCCCGCCCAGCAGGCCGAAGTTCCCCACCCAGTTGAAGGCCCAAGCATAGACCAGGGGCAGCATGGGCGGCTGGGTGAAGGCAAAATCCCGGTACGGCATCCGGCCTTCCGTCATCAGGCGGGCGGCATACAGATACCAGCCTTCATCCTGGTTCAATTCACCCAACCAGACATTGAGGGCCGACAGCAGGAGCCAGCAGGTTCCAACGGCCAGCAGCAGGGCTATGTGCCCCCAACGCCAGGCCCGGTGCGGCATTTCCATCACATTGACGGGCGCTTCCATATGCCGACGGATTCTCCCCGAACCGCACATCCGCCGCAATCCCAAAATGGTTGTCGCCGCGCGGGTTCGGCGCTATCCTGCGGGCAATGAATCCTAAGTCGTTTTCCCCCGTGCCCGCCACGCGCTTCGAGGAATATTCCTCGGCCTGCACACTTTCCGACATGGAAATCTTCGTATTTCCGGGCCTGCTTTATCCGCTCGTGCTCGCCAACCTCATGTCGCCGCGCATCTGGGCCTGGCGCGCGGACCCCTGGTTTGCCAATTTCTCCAAGCTCACGCCCTATCGCCGCATTCTGCGCCTCAAGCAGTTCATCATGGACCACTACGCGTTCAACCTCGATCTCGAGACGTGGGGCCTCACGACCCAGGATCGCGAACTCGCCCGTTTCGCCCCGTACATCACGCCCGAAACCATCGCCCGGAGCAACGCTCTGTTCGGCTACGAAGGCGATAAGTTCTACTTCGATCTCGATATCCGCCGCCACTTCGGCCTGGACAAGTATTCCGCCGATGTCATCCCGTACTGGAAAACCGAAACGATCGAGGCGATGGACGCCTTCCGCCACATGCCCGGCCACCACCGGGGCGCCGGCGAATGCGTATCGCTGTCCACGCTCTATGCCGCCGCACTCTACATCCTCTGCGGCATCCCCCTCGAAGACATCTTCCTTGTCGCCACTCCGCTGCACTCCCAGAACTTTGTCGACGTTCACGACGGCATCCTCACCAACAACCGGCGGCTGGTCACCAAGGCCATGTGGTTCAACGGCACCGAACTCAGCGCCAAGGCCCGCCGCGCCCTCGAAAACGAGCAAATCACCATTGTCTCCCACTGTTCCGGCTGGGTCCATGTCGTGTATCCCGAAGCCGGCATCGACCCCGCCGCGTATACGCGTTTCCGTGACAAACTCGGCGCCTTCCTGCGCACGGATGTCACCAGCGAAATCCTGTTCAATTTCCTGCGCCAGAGCCCCGCGCGCCAGAAATGCTTCCAGATCGAGCACGCCTGCTTCGGCAAGCGCCGCTGGATTCCCGCCGAACGCGCCTACGCTTTCGAAAATTCCTGCTCCTACAAAGTTTCCGACCGCACGCGCGTCAAACTCCTCGAGGAAATGGACGAAGACGACTTCTTTGCCGAGCCCCTTCCCGACCGCATCCCCCTCAACAAATTCGATGATTTCTTCAAGCAGGGACAAATCGATCTCGACCGCGAGGAGGACCGCCAGCGCCTCGGCCGCGAGTTCAACTGCTACTCGTCCGATGCCTGCGAAATCATCCAGGAACTGCGCGCGTTCTGCCACCTGGCCCCGCGCTGGCCCGACGCTGAGGCCGCCAAGTCTTTCCGCCCCGGCCCGCGCATCGCGCTCCCCCCCGGCCTGGACCGCGACGAAATCATCGCCGCCCTCGAAACCCAGCGCGCCGAGAATCCTGCCGCCGATCTGGCCTTCTACGCCTTCCGGGACCTGACCCGCACCGATCCCGGCCCATTCCTCAAGGCCGCCATCGAAAGGTCCCCCGTTTGCCTCGCTGCCACCCGCACTCTCGACATTCCCGGCGTTGTGGCCGCCCTGCGCGCAATGGCCGACGATTCCATTTACGACTCCACCCGCGCCGCCCAGCCCGACGAAGTCTGGAATACCCGCCGCGGCGACGGCTTCGAGAAAACCATCACCCTGGCCGCCATCCTGCACGCCCGCGCTCCCGACACCGCCTTCACCCTCAAAGCCGGGGCCGATTCCGCCACCCTCTCTTTCGACGGCAAGAACTACTCCTTCCCGTCTCGCAAGGGATTGAATCTCGATCTCTCCTGGCCCTTCTGATTTTCCACTCGGAGGTTGGGGCTTCTTTGCATCGGGGTCAGCCCTTGAGTTAGAAGTTTGCGCCTGACCGACACACGCCGCGAGGCCGGGTGACCCTTCTGTCCGCCGAACGACCCGTCCGCGAATTCATCGCTGTCCCCGTTTGACGCCGTCGCCGTTGATTGTCCATGACCAATCCGGATTCGCCACGCAATCCTGCGTCGAGTTGATGGTAAAGCATGTCTTGGCAGCTGCGGCCGGGTTTCCGGGGCGGCAGCCGACGCACAATAGTGCGCACGGCCGGGGAAGCATGCCGGATGGCCCACCGGATTTCCGAATCGGCGGCGGCTGAATTCCCCGCTGATAGCTCGCATGCCAAAGCGGCATACATCGCGGCCCCCAAGGCGTGTTTTTCCTGACCCGGGGTGTACCGGGCGTGCATGAAGGTGACACTCGCGGCAGAGTAGGCGGCGCGCGCAGCCGCGATCGCCGCGGGCTCGTACGCCTCGCGGGCGGCGGCCATGGCCGCCCAGATCAGCCGACGCAGATGGTTTGTCCGTTTTCCTCCCCGGGCATATGCCCGGACGCCCGCAAGGGCCGCGCGCGGCCGGTCATCGGCGGGCACCTGCGCTTCGAACAGCGGGAGCACCCGTCCCGCGCATTTGGCTGCCCAATGTCCCAGCCGACGCAGATCTCCTTCATTGTACGTCATAGCCGGACAAAAGGGTGTCACGGTCCTGGCAACGGGACAAGCGCGAATGATCCAAACTGTCCCGAGCGCTTCTGCAAGCACCTGCGCACCCATTCGCCCCATCCCCTAACAAAATCAAGACAACATCAAGGGGTGCATTGCCTTTGGACCGGCGGCGTGATAGATTGGTGAACTTGAACCCGGTCAAAACACAACCATGAACCCTCCTGGCTGCCACATTCGTAAAGCCTGTTTCAGCGATGGCCCGGCGATTTTTCGCCGGATCAAGGCGCATCCGGAAGAACTTGTCCCGCGGCCACTGAGCGACATCATGCTGCACATCGACCGTTTCCTGGTCGCCGAACTCGACGGGGAAATTGTCGGCACCGCGTCCTGGGCGGTATTGCCGGAACTGGATCCGGCCAAAAACCCTTCCATTGAAATCCAGTCGGTTTCGGTGCGCGAGGACCTGCAAAAGCATGGCCTGGGGCGTCAGCTTGTCGAGGCGGCACTGGCGCGCGTGGCCGAATTCAAGCCCGATCAGATCATCGTGCTGACCTTCACCCCCCTGTTTTTCGAAAAGCTGGGTTTCACGCCCATCTCCAAGGACAAAATCCTCTACAAGCTCTACAAGGGCTGCATGAACTGCTCCAAGTACGACAATCCGCTCACGTGCCCCGAGGTGGCCATGGCCTATGCCCCCCGGCCGCGGGCTACAGACGGGCCGGCGTGAGACACCCGCTCACGATCCCCCGCCGGGGCCGCACGGTGTTGGCCGGACTGCTGCTGCTGCTGGCCATCCGGCCCGCCGCCGCCTGGGCATGGGCGGGGCAGCAGCATGTCCAGGTCGCCCGGGTTGCCAGCCGGAACATGCCCGAGGACGCGGCGGCATTCCGCGCTTTCTCCCGGTCCATGGCTTTTCCGTCTATTTATCCCGATTTGTGGAAGGGAGCCGACTCCGGCGAAGCCCCCCGGCATTATTTCGAACCTGATCGCCTCCCGGCGGGATTCGACCTCCTCGCCCTCAACCCGGATCAGGATCAGGCCTTCACCTCAGAAATCCCGGCCGCGCCGGTCGACATTGGCATCGCACCCTGGACTATTGTCGGGCTGTTGGGGCAGATGACTGACGCCATGCGCACCAACGATTGGCTCTGGGCCGCCCGGTGCGGCGCCGCCATGAGCCACTACGTGGCCGACCTGCACATGCCCCTGCACTGTACCCGCAATTTCAACGGCCAGGAAACCTGGCAGCATGGCATTCATCTGCGCCTGGAGTCCGACATGACCCGGGCGTTTTTCCATGCCGGCCTCATCCATCCCGCCCCGGCCACTCATCTGCCCGATCCCTTCCGGGCCGTCATGGAATGGATCGCCCATTCCGCGTCGTTGGTGCCGGACATCCTCAAGGCGGACATCATCGCCAAACGGTCCGCCGGCGGCCGGGTGGACACAGAAGGCTACTACCGCAAGTTCTGGGAACTGACGGGCGATACCGTCGTGCAGCAGCTCGAGGATGCCGCCACCCACCTGTCTTCCCTGTGGTACACGGCTTGGATCAATGCCGGCCAGCCCGCGATTCCCGAGCCCATCGAGGACCTGCCTCCCCAGTCCGTTTTTTCAGGCGTGGGCATCGATCCGCCCGCCGAGGGACAGTCCCTGGGCGTCGTCCGGCAGGGCAACCGCACTTTTGACATCATCATCTGGTCCGTCATGGTCGTGTTCGCCGGGATCGTCATCGTGTCCTCCCTGCGTCGTTCCATCCAAGCCCGCCGGGCCAAAGGCCTGTGAAGCGCCAGCGTCTGGATCTGCTCATGGTGGAACGTGGCCTGGCGGACAGCCGCGAAAAGGCCCAGCGGCTCATCCGGGCCGGCGAGGTCCTGGTGGATGACGCCCCGGCCGCCAAACCCGGCCATGAAGTGCCCCTCGACTGCCATATCCGTGTTCGCCAGCCGGAGCGCTTTGTCGGCCGGGGCGGCCTCAAACTGGAAGAGGCCTTCGTCCGTTTCCCGCTGCTCACCGCCGAAGGCAAGATCTGCGTGGACATCGGCGCCTCCACCGGGGGCTTCACCGACTGCCTGCTGCAGCATGGCGCCGCCCAGGTGTTTGCGGTCGATGTCGGCAAGTCTCAATTGCATCCACGCCTTGCCGCGGATCCCCGGGTGGTTGTGCTCGACGGCTGCAACGCGCGCCACCTGCAACCCGACGACCTGCCCGAACCCGTCGACCTGGCCGTCACGGACGTCTCCTTCATCTCCCTGCGCCTGATCCTGCCGGCCATCGACCGCCTCCTGCGTGCCGGGGGCGAAACCGTGGCGCTGATCAAGCCCCAGTTCGAGGCGGGCCGCGAGGAAGTCGAAAAAGGCGGTGTCGTGCGCAATCCGCAAACCCGCCAGCTGGTCGTCGAACGCATCCGGGACTTTGGCGTCCAGTCCCTGGGCTGGCAATGGCTGGATTTTTGTCCGTCGCCAATCCGGGGACCGGCTGGTAATGTGGAGTATCTCAGCTACTGGAGGAAAGGTTCATGAAGATCGGCATCTTTGCCAATCCGGCCAAACCGGCCGCGGCCTCAACCCTGGCGGAATTTTGCGCGGTTGCCAGGGAACTGGGCGTCCGCCTGGTCGCCTGCGACCCCAACACCGCGCGACTGGCCCCGACCGCCCGGCAGGTTGCCCCCGCGCGTTTCGGGGCATCCATTGATCTGCTGGTCTCGCTGGGAGGCGATGGCACCGTGCTGCAGGCCGTGCGCGCCCTGAATGGCGCCAAGGCTCCGATTCTGGGCATTAATCTCGGCAATCTGGGATTTCTCACCAGCGTGCCCGATACCCAGGCCGTGGCGGCGTTGCGGGCGTTGGTTGCAGGGGCCTATCAGACCGCGACCTATCCGTTGCTCGAAGCTCGGGTCCTGCGCGGGCCCCGCCGCCGCCAGATCGTCCGCGCGCGGGCGCTCAACGACATCGTAATGGGCTGGGGCACCTCCCCCCGCGCCACCATGATTGAAGTCGAGGTGGACCGCCAGCCCGTTGCCTCGTTTGTCTGCGATGGCTTGATCGTGGCCACCCCCATCGGCAGCACCGGCCACGCCCTGTCGGCGGGCGGACCGATCCTGCATCGCGAAACTCCGGCCCTGGTGATCGAGCCCATCTGCCCCCACACCCTCAGCAACCGGCCCCTGGTTTTGCCTCATGACCGCCTGATCACTCTCCGGGCCGCGGATTCGCGCAAGCGGCTCCTGCTTTCCGTGGATGGCCAATCCCACGGCTGGCTGGAAAACGGCGACCAGTTGGAAATCCGCAAGGCCAAGGAAACCGTGCGCTTCGTGCACCTGCCCGGCTATTCCTGGTTCAAGCTTCTTTCCCAGAAACTTCATTGGCGGGGATCCAGCGCCGATCCCAAGTAGCCGCCGGGCATACCGTTCCGAAGTTGTTCACAAATCTTTTGCATTTTGCGCTTGTGTCCGGGCCTTTCATTGTCTAGTTTATGTTTCCAGCGAAAGGAAGTGGCCCGGACATTCTTTTTGCCAGTTGCTCCGAGGAACGGCGGAATTTGGCAACGAACAGCAACGGAACCGCCAGGAGGCGTTGATGAAGCGAGCCCTGCTTCGGCATGTGCTCTGGATCTGCCCGTTCCTCTGGATGCTGTCCGCCGTGGCGGCGGACTCCACCCCCGTGGTTCCGCCGGCATTCCGCATGCCAACCGCCAACACCCGATTCAAGAACATTACTTTCGTGGTCTTCGACACCGAAACCACCGGCTTCAGCCCCGCCAAGGACCGCCTGGTGGAAATCGGCGCTGTCAAGATCCGCAATGGCGAATCTCTCGGCCAGAAGAGCTGGCTGATCAATCCCCGCCGCTATATTCCTTCCTATGTCCAGAAGGTCCACAACATCACCCCCGACATGGTCAAGGATTCCCCCACCTTCGCCGAGGTCTATCCCGAATTCCTGGAATTCATTGATGGCGCGGTCCTGATCGCCCACAATGCGGCCTTCGATGTTCGCTTCATCACCGCGGAAGCCGAGCGCAACAACCTGCCCGTTCCCCGGAACGCGGTCCTCGACAGTCTGACCCTGTTTCGCCACTGGTATCCCCAGCGGAAAAGCTACCAGGTGCGGGACCTGATCGAGCTGTTCGATCTGTCCACCGCGGGCCTGCAAGAACACCGGGCCACCGACGATTCGCTCTTCGTCTTTCACGCCATCCGGGAAGAGATGAACCGGCGCAGCGACAGTCCCCGTTTCAAGGAACTGCTTGAAAGCGCGGGCAAGGTACATCGCTTTGCCAGCCCGTAGGGCTCCCGTTGCGCCGTGAGTCCTGCCGTGCGGCTCTGGATCCTGCTGGGGGCAGGACTGCTGTTCCTGGTGGTCCTGTGGCTTGCGGGCGATGCCCTCTACGCCCGGCGCATCCGCATCCGCGCCGCCGCCCCGAATGCCCGGCGCGCGGATCCGACCCCGTTCACGCTCAATGCCTCCGGCACCTCCGCCCTCCTGCTCATCCACGGTTTTGCCGATGGGCCTGCCGTTTTTGCCCAGCTAGCTCCCGTCTTCGCCGAAGCCGGATTTGCCGTCCGCGCCATGCACCTGACCGGCGCCGGCGAATCTCCGGGCGAAATGCAAGGCACCACCCTGCAAAGTTGGCGGGATGACATTCATCGCGAAATCGCCGACTTGCGCATTGCCGCCCCGGACCGGCCCGTCTGGCTGGTTGGACATTCTCTCGGGGCTACGCTGGCCTTCGATGCCGCCCTCCGATCCGGTAACCACGTCGCCGGCCTCGTGTTGCTGGCGCCCCTGATCGCCCCCTCCAATATCCGTTCTCCACTGCTCGGTTCCAACCAGTGGTTCCGCCTCCTCGATCGCGCGCTGGTCTTCACCGATGTCGTCGAATGCCGCCTGCCGGCCGACCTGCGCGATCCCGAATCCCGCGCCCGCTACCGGACCGACCGCTACATTCATCGGGATATCTACCGCGCCCTCTTTGCCGCCATCGCCGCCATTCGGCCGCGCGCGTCCGATTGGCACGGGCCGCTCCTGATGGTGGTGTCGGCCACCGACCAGATCGTGGACACCGCGGCCGCCACGCAGTTCTTTTTTGCCGCCACCAATGCCGCCCCGGCCCGCTTGTCCGAGCAATATGCCGCCGGCCATGTCCTGCCCCTCGATTTCGGCCATCGGCAGCTTGCGGATCGCATCATCCGCTTTGTGCGCGACACCGCCGCCCTCCCCCCGCCCCCGTCCCCGTCCCGGCCGGCATTCTGACACCGGGCCGGGTTCGAAAGCCGCTGCGTTTTTCCCTTTTATCCGCCAGGAACCGGCGGTATATTCACGCCCATAGCATGGAGGCACCTATGAAACAGGCCCTGTTGTTCTGCGCTGCAATTCTCCTCTCTTCCGCCGCGTTCGCCACCCCGCCCAATACGCCGACCCTCGATGGCCGCCCCATCGAATACGACAACTTCGACTATCGCAGCACGTTCCAGGGCGAATCCACCTGGGGTGCCGCCGGCACACTGACCAATCTCTTTGTGACGTGGGATGCCACCTATCTGTATGTCGCCCTGCAGGCCTGGCAGACCGATAACAACAAGCTGGTCGTTCTCCTGGATGTTGATCCCGATGCGGGCACGGGGGCAACCACCACCACCAACTGGACCAGCGTCGAGCCCAGCTTCATCAAGTACAACGACTATGGCTGGGTGAACGGCAGCGGCTTCGGCCTCGACTACATGATGGCCAGCGAAGGCACCTACAACAACGTGATCCGGATCCTCTATGACGGTGTCGAACCGCCCTCCACCAATAATCTTACCTCCCTCTTCGACCAGGGTAATGGGACCTCGCCCGCCGGCCTACCCATCGACATGGCCAGCCTGAATGACACCACCGCCTGCCCCCACAAGGGCTTCGAAGTCCGCATCCCGTGGTCTAATCTCTATGAAGGGGTCCGGTTTGGCACCGTCGAGCCGGGGGAAACCATCCCGCGGGGTGCCAGCCTGCGTTTGTTCGCGGGCATCCATAACAACAATCCCGACAGCGCCTGGAGTTCCCCCGACACCATCCCCAATCAGGACACGCCCAACTATGCGGATGGCATTCTCACTACCGCCACCTACATGGATGTGACGGTGGACGGCAATAACGACGGGCTGCCGGATCTTTTCGGTGCCAATGGCAATGCCCCCTACATCCGCTCGGCCGCCGGTGCCTTGGGCGGTAATTCCATTTACGTGGTCTTCAACGAGCCGGTCACCGCCGCCACCGTCGAAGACCTCGCCAATTGGACCGTTGGCGGCGTTGCGCCGGTTTCGGCATCCGCCCAAGGTCCTTCCGGCGTCCAACTGGGCCTGGCCACCCCCATTGCCACCAATTACCTCCTCATCCGCGCCACGGGCGTTGAGGATCCCGATGGGTACTCCCGCAGCACGGAGCATTGCCTCTTCCCCGCCTCCGGTGGTATCTCCCAGCCGGTGTCCGTCACGTTCCTGGTCAACACCAACTCCGGTATGGGCCTGTTCACGCCGCGACCCAACGCGTTCTTCATCAACGGCGCGACCCTGCCCCTGGAATGGGGCTACCCGCCCCTCGAAACGATCCCGCTGGTGCCTGTCCCCGGCTCCAACAACTGGGCATCGGCCACCGTCGTCTTCCCCGCCGGATCTCCCAGCAACATCTTTTACAAGTATAGCGCCCGCATCAACGGCACCAACAATTACGAAGCCATCCGGCTCACCGATTTTGCCGATGCCGCCCGCCCCCTGGAACTCAACAACGATGGCACCCCCATGAACGTGACCGACTACCTTGGCGCCGTGGCCCATCCCCTGCGCAATCCCAGCGATACCAATTTGCCGTCCGCCCAAAACCAGCTCTTTGAGGATCCCCAGCGCGGTGACGCCGGCGTCCGCGTCCGCCGTGAAATCCTCTTCCAGCTCGACCTCTCCCTGCGCCGCCGCGACAACCTCGCCCGCGTCATGGTCCTCGGCTCTGATCCCCTGCGCGGCTTCAACGACAACGGGGACAACCAAGGCGGCAATTCCAGCGACTATCCAGGCAATACGGCCTATCTTTCGTGGACCAACGCCGGCATCCAACTTGTCGACGACGGCACCTTGGGCGACGCCGCGGCCGGCGATGGCATCTATTCCCGACTTTGGTCACTCTCCACCGATGGCTACGACTCCGCTATCGAGCCCGGCGAGCCCTATTCGCTCGTCGGGGGCCGGATCGCGGATTGGATCAACGACATCCCCGGCACCGAACCTTACTTGGGCGACACCTACTGGACCGCCCGCCGCTCACCGCGCAGCTTTATTTACAAGTTCTACGTCCTCACCACCGGGGACAACCCCTACGAAAGCCCGAGCAGCAACCTCGACTATTATGTGGTGGATCCCGAAGACACCGCGCAGATCGTTCTGGCACCCCACGTCTGGGACAACGACGCCATTCCGCCGCCACCCCCCTCCAATGCGCCAACGATGACCGACGTTTCCATCGCCGGCACCACGGCGACTGTCCTGTTTGAAAACGTCCCGAACGAAGGCGCCCACGGCATCACCATCTCAACCAACCTGCTCAACGGCTTTGACAACTACGGCCACCGGGCAATCATCGGCGAGGTCGTCGGAGACAAGCGCCAGTGGACCGCCACCATCGCCGAAGCCACTCCGTTCCGGGAGTTCTACGCGGCCTACGCCGGCGTGGAACCGGCTCCGACTCCGACCTACTGGGAACCCAACGCCAATATCCCCATCGGCGCCACCACCGTACGCGTCTATTTCTGTCAGTTCCAATCCAACCTGAGCGGCATGCGCACCATGAACCTCACCGGCACCTTCCGCCCTGCTCCCGGGTGGGATAATGGCCTGCCCATGACCTTCCTCGGGAATGGAACCTGGATGATTGATCTGGCCCTCCCGGCCGTACCCGACGGCGACGCCGTCAAGTTCAAGCCTCGCGGCGGGCCCACCTTTGTCTGGTATGAAACCGGGGGTGACTTCCAGTTCGTCCGCGGTTCTGGCGGCGTCACCATGACGCCCATGCCCCCCGTGCCCGGCGAGGATTTCACCATTACCCTGGATGCCGCCGGCACCCCGCTGGCCGCCGCCACGGATATCCGCCTGCACATGGGGTTTGACAACTGGAGAGATGTCCAGGAATCCCCGCGGCCAGCCATGACGAATATCGGCGGCTCCGTCTGGTCATACGCCTTCACCGTCCCCACGAACTATTCCGTCAGCATCGATTGGGTATTCACCGACGGCACCGGTTCGACCTGGTACAGCTATGGCAACTGGCACGCCTTCATGGCCCCCTACTACAACAGCCCCTGATCGTTTTCTGGAAGGAACCCCATGAACCGGAAATCCGCCTTTACCCTGATCGAACTGCTGGTCGTCATTGCCATCCTCGGCATGCTCGCCGGCATCCTGATCCCCGCCTCGATGAAAGCCCTCGAAATGGCCAAGCGCTCCAACTGCGCCAACAACCTCAAATCCCTCGGCGTGGCCTTCACGTCCTACGCCACGGATTACAAGGGGGCCATGCCCCATTACCGCCCTCTGCCCCCTGCCGACGGCTCCTTCCAGGAAATTCCCGATTTTTCGGCCATCGCCGTGAAGGTCTACACCAACGGCTATGTCACCGATCTGCGCCTGTGGGTCTGTCCCAGCGACAGAATTGACGGCAATGCCCCCGTCAGTGTTGCCAAGGACATCGCCTCGTTCCGCTCGCAACAGGGCAACTGCAGCTACATGTACATCTCCGGCTACCACCTCATGCGCACCGCGGAATCCCCCGCCGTGGCCCCCATGCTGTGCGACGAAGCCAACGCCCGGGAATACGGCGCCGCCACCCCCGGCCGCATGCCCCGGATCGGACCCGGCGACAACCATGGCGACAGCATCCGCAACGTCCTGTTTCTTGACGGCCACGTCGTGACCTTCAAGGATGCCGACGCCTCCAACGCCATCTTCAACAACCTCAAGAACCCCGCGGTCGTCTGCAGCGTGGATTAGCCCCCCCCACCCCTCATTCCTTAAACCTTAAGGGCTGACCCCGGTTTCGGGGTCAGCCCTTAAGGTTTAAGTCCTGACTTGCCGGATGGTTGGGTTATTGTGTTTTCAACGGGATGCAGATGTCGAACCGGCAGGTTGGACCGGTGCAATCGTCGTGGTACCGCTCGTAGCAGGGCCGGTCGTCGCACTCCAGGCCGCTTTGCACCAGGTGCCGGAACGCTTCGTCCCAAGCCCCGGAGAAATCGGTCGCCGGCTGGTTGAACTCGCACACAAGGTGCGGCCCGCCGGCGATTTCCTGCAGCGCGACCGGCGGTTCCACTTTCGTCCCCGCTGGCACCACCAGGCAGGCATCCGTCCGGCATTTCGCCGGCGGGGTCACCTCCGGGCTGTCCCAGTACACGCCCAGCATTGGGGCCTTGCCGACCAGACCGCGCGGCCCGGCCCACTGCATCAACTCGCCAAACGCCGCCTCGCAGACTTCCTTGCCGTAGGGGCCCAGCTTCCGCACGTACGCCACATGCCAGGCCGGCAATTCCTTCACATTTGCCTTCATCTTGATTCTCCTTTGGTTGTTTGGGGAAACCATCTTCACCCGGAGTACATCCTCCCCCGCGCGCAGGGAAACCGCTTCTCCTCCCTTGCTGGTTATGGTTCCAACCTTGCGGCGGCGGAATTCGGACGGCGACATTCCGAAACCCGCCCGGAACGCTTTCGCGAAATTCTGCGAACTGGAAAAACCGCAAGCGAGCGCCACCGTCGTAATGTCCTCCTGAGGTTTGGCCAGCAGGCGGTTGGCCGCGCGTTCGAGCCGCAGACGTCGCAGGAATCCGAACACCGTCTCGCCCGTCACCGCCCGGAAAATCCGGTGAAAATGAAACGGAGAAAAGCTGGCCGCCTGCGCAATCTCCTCCAACGAAGGATCGCGACCGAGGTTTGCGCTGATGAAATCCATCGCCCGGCAGACCCGCTGCCGGTAATCCAGTCCTGTCGCCATGCTGGCCGATTTCATGGCCTGATCCTAGCGCAGCCTGTTGCCGCCGGCAATCGGTTTGCCGAGGGTGGAGTCGGCGAATCCCATTGCACCCACGCGAGTCGTGCCGTAAGGTGCTGCTGATTGACGGGCGGTTAGCTCAGCTGGTCAGAGCGTCACGTTTACACCGTGAATGCCGGGGGTTCGAGTCCCTCACCGCCCACATCGGTTTCCGACCGGCTCCGCGGGGCCGTCTGATTTTTCCGGCCAAACCGCTTCCCATGCGGTAGAGTATCCGCATGAATCGTCTGCCGATCATCCTGGCCTGCGCTGCCGCATCGCTCGTGCAGGCACTCCCCGGAGGTGCCATGCCTGCTCCCCATACCGCGGAAACCGCCACGTTTGCCGGCGGTTGTTTCTGGTGCCTCGACGAGGTCTTCCGCCAGCAAGTCGGAGTGCTGAAAGTCACTTCCGGCTATACGGGCGGGGAGACAAGAAATCCCACCTATCGCGAGGTTTGTGCGGGCGATACCGGACACGCCGAGGCGGTTCAAATCGTCTTCAACCCCCAACGGATTTCGTACAACAAAGTAGGGATTAGTAGCGTGCGAAGCCACGCTGCAATCCCGGGTTGAACAAGCCCGTCGGGGGCGCATGTATTTTGCTCTCGGGGCGGAAGCCCAGATGGGGCTAAAGGGATGGCCGGAGGTCGGCGACGAGAGCCTGG
>Ga0209509_1000096_pt1 | contig 96929 bp, 94 predicted proteins | sample BioC13SIPDNA_FD_185743 | JGI IMG/M metagenome (GOLD analysis project Ga0209509, IMG submission 185743) | Anaerobic biogas reactor microbial communites from Washington, USA - Biogas_R1_A C13 SIP DNA (SPAdes) (version 2) | ecosystem: Engineered > Bioreactor > Anaerobic > Unclassified | place...
GTGAATTCAATTGTTTTTGAAAGTTCACTGTCGGTAATAGAGCTGATTTCATATCCCTCCGGCACATAGGTCGGGACATACGATTGATGCCAGTCAATGTTTGTGCTGACCCCATCCGAATCGCTGCTACTGTCCTGCAACTGAAAAGATGTATATTCCTGTTGAACATTCATTAAAAAATTAAGCGCCTTGACTCTAACCGCTTCTACGGTCACCACTGTGGTGCCCAATATAACCAACGCAATCAGCATGGCGACCGCTGCTTTATTTAAGACCGCCAATATGCGACGATTTTTAGTATAAGCCTTTGACTTCTTTAGATAACCGTCCATTTGGCGGCTGAACTTTTGAACGGCTTCTCGGGAAGGCAGATATTCAGGATCGTTTTTTAGCTTGTCTTTTTCGTCCAGAAAAAGCTGACCTTCTTTTTCCGCGACATCGTGCATGACCAATTTGAACAGGCTGTCTTCATATTCTTCATAAAGCTTTCTGCGAATTTGTTCCGGACTGTTATTTGGCATGCTTATTCATCTCCCTCTCCATGAGCTCTTTATCCAAAAGCTCTTTGGCGTTTCTTCGGGCTCTGGTCAAATACTGCCGGACGCTGTCGGGAGCTATTCCTAGAATTCCTGCTATCTCTGCATCATTCAAATCCAATATGTATTTTAAATACAATACATCTTTCTGTTGCACGGGCAGCTCTAATATGGCATTCCTCAGCTCGGTTATTTCTTCCTGATGGATAATCCTTTCATCTAGAATATTCGCCAATTCCGGTATCCTTTCCGCCAGGTCCATGTCTTTTCCATAATAGGTATGCTTCTTCTGCACATCCAGATGTTTGATAAAGTTAATAGCTACGCTCCTAGCAGTATAGACAATATAAGCGGCTAATTTGCAACTTTCCAGTGTTCGAATTACAGATATTTTCTCAATCAGTCTTATAAAAGTATCATTCGTCAGGTCTTCCGCATGGTCCGCATCACGGGTGATATTGTAAACGGTCTTTTTCACCAAGCCGTAATATTCTTGATATAAATTCATCATGAAGACCTTATCTTCATCGCCTTCCAGAACGGCGACTGCAGTCATGATTATCATTCAGAATCACATCCTTTGTAAGAATTATACATGCATTCATAAGAATTGGCGGCAATAAAAGAACAGTGTCCATTTTTAAAGCGAGAAGGCGCCGAAAGAATATTTTTAAAAATGGTGTTGCAAAAATAATTCTAACTTGTCTTTATAAATAAGAGATTAGGAAAATTGGATTGAAGGGGGGTTATACGTGGGGTAGTTTTTTAGAAATCTTGCCTTGTTATTATTAATTGGTGCCGTGGATACGCAAAGTATAAGCCAACCTTGTTAAGGGAGGAGGTGACAATTAATGCGCAAATTTAGACTATTGCGAAGGAAGAATATTGTTAGTGTCTTTATAATTGGATTACTGATGGTTTACGCCTCGTCCCCATTTGTATATGCTGCCACTAGCTATAAATTATTAGGCGTATATGGATATGCACAAGAAATGAGCAATTGGTGCTGGGCAGCGTGTGAACGATCCATTCTTAATTACTTTGGATTTAGTCCTTTGCCAACCCAAACCCAAATTGTCAGTACCGTATACAATCCACCGGTAAATCAAGGCGTAACCATGAATCAAATAGCTGCTTCTTTAGTGTCATATGGCGTCAATGCTACTGCAACGAGTTCTAAACTTTCATTCACCTCCATTGAAAGCTACATAAACAACAATCAACCCATTATTGCAGATCAGTGGGGACATGCTACTGTTATTCGCGGTTATTACTACAATACATCGACGAGTGTATATGACGTATATTGGATTGATCCCTGGCCATCAAATCCTAGGTATAATATAACTTCATATAACACATATAAAAGTGAGTGGATTGCCGGAACTGTCAAAGATATTTGGGTATAATTTTACAAAGGAGGCTTAAACATGAAGTCTTCAATGAAGGGCTTTTTTTCCATGGTATTTAGTCTGGTGCTTATATTAGTCTTCAGTTGTAATATCCTTGCCCAAGAAATTGATGAACAACAGCAAATTGACTTTATTAAGGCATCTGTTGCCATGCAATTCGAAGCAAAAAAACCACAATTGGAATTAGACAAATACAATTTCGGTTTATCAGCATCTGAATCTTTCTCAACTGCAACTTTAGGCGAGGATACACCGTACTATGTAATTTCCACGGATTATCTGGATGGTCAAAAAGGTAGTTACTTTGTTTTCGAAGGTTATATTTACCCTATTATGGTTGGGGACAAAAACGCTGGTATTATCAAAGTTAAGATTATCGAAGGAGAACCAGCGATTGTAGAGATGAGCAGTTATACCGGATTTGAACAGGATATTAAGGATGCTCAAAAAGTTGTGGGGAACTCCTCAACGAAATTTATTTATGACAGAAGATTCCATATCAGCGGATTGGCAGTGCCAAACGATTCAGGGTATGATTTCGTACCGACTCAGGAAAACCCAAGTCTTGGTCTAGAAAAGAATAGAATAAAATCCTTCGATAAAAGTCTTATCCAGATACAAAAAGAGTACGTGAATTTTCTGGCAAACAAAGATATTGTAGGCGGGGTGAAAAGTAATTCGAACGATAGGATCTTTAGTAATTATGGTAGATTAGGATTGGTACTCTTTTTTATTTGCTTCGGATCAATCCTTTTTGTGCGAAAGAGACAGCATACAAGCTGATAACAAGATGACTTAAGGCATCGAGACGCTCCGATACTATATTTCTTCCGGGAGTTCCAGATTAAATGACTTACAACCAAGGAGGTGCTCTTTATGAATGCTCCTATATCCCCTCCGGCGGGCAGTCCGCCTGACTTCCCGAACCTATATGTTACGTTCTGGTCATTCTTCAACATATTGATGCTAATTGCTATTGTGGTACTGGTTTTCTGGTATTTTAAGAAACAGAGCGATGACAAGAAACGAATGTTTGAAAAGCTGGACAGCATCATATCCCTACTCCAATCCAAGAAAAACGATTGAGTATAAGGATATAAGGAAGCATTATAATTTACCGGCTTACCTTGGGGATATTGTTTTCCCTGGCGGTGGTCTTTTTGCCCTTGGTCATTGTTATAATAAAGGCCAAGAGGTGATGAACAGTGTATAAAGAAATTGAACGGACCGCCCTGATGCTCAAGACATCCAAAAACACGGTGGTGGTGACCGGAGCGGGGATCAGCACCGAGGCCGGCATCCCCGATTTTCGCGGGGAGAATGGCATTTACCGCCGGTTGGGTGAAGACAGGGTGATGGAGATCATCAATAAAGACTGTTTCAACAGCAATCCCGACCACTTCTATCTCTTCTACCGCCAGAATTTCCAGTCTTACGCCGAGATACAGCCAAGCCATGCTCATTTCGCCCTGGCCGAACTGGAGGAGCAGGGGCTGGTCAAGGCCATTGTGACCCAGAACATCGATGGGCTTCACCAAAAGGCGGGCAGCCGCAGGGTGTATGCCATACACGGCAGCGCCGACCGCTACTATTGCACCAACCGTTCCTGTCAGCAGGCATACAATCAGGAGTATGTAGACAGCTATCCTCTTACTGTGCCCTGCTGCGAAGAATGTGATGCCATCCTGAAACCGGACGTGGTCTTGTTTGGTGAACCGATCAAGCACTACTATGATGCCGTACAAGCCATAACCGGAGCTCATCTGTTGGTGGTGATCGGTTCTTCGTTGACGGTTTATCCCTTGGCGGGTTTTGTAAGGGATTACTGCAACTCCAACAAGGATCTGCTTATTATCAATAAGGGACGGACTGAGATGGACTATGCCGCCACCCTCAAGGTCGACACCAATCGCACCGGTGATTTTCTCAACCAGGTCATCGACCGGCTCTAATACAGGGGCGGCTCCGCGGGGGGTCTGATGAGGGCCAGGAAATGGGTGAGGATCAAGGCGGTCAGCCCCCAGATGACATATTCCTGCCAGATGTAAAAATGCTGGGGATAATTGGCCTCCCGAAACGGGTACTGGCGGCCGTGGGGTATCAGTTCGTAGGGGAAATCCTCCGGGGCATCCATTTTGAAAGCCAGGTTCTTCCGCATCGGCTTGTTGTGCAACAGGTAATCCAGGGGTACGTAAAAGATCCTCTCCACCTCGTCCAGGTTGATATGGATGCGGTGGTTGTCCTTGATGTAACCGACGTATGGATAGATTATGGCGCTGAAGGGGGTGATGAGCAGGTCCAGGGGCGCGATCACTTCCAGGTCATCGGTCTCCAGTCCCAATTCCTCGCAGGTCTCGCGGACTGCGGTTACCTCTGGGTCCCCATCATCGTTCTCAATCCCGCCTCCGGGAAAACAGATCTCGCCTGGCTGCCGGAACAAATGCGGGGCCCTCTTCTCAAACAGCACCGACAGTTCTCCCCCTACCTCTACCAGGGGCAGCAGTACCGATGATTGGGCTGCCTGTTGGTGGCCCATTATCTTGCGTCGACGCCCTTGCAGGGCTTTGATATTGTCAGGCAGCATCGTCTTTTTCCTCCGTGGATGTAGGTTCCCGGGCGTTTCGCTTTGCTTATGCAGTCCGTAATTAAATCTTGGGTATTTTGAAATTGCTCACCATCATATACGATAAGAAAAGCATCAAGACCAGTGCCAGGTAACCATTTATGCCGGCGGCCAGTAAAGAAAGCAGGGCCATCAGGAAGCCGGCCATGGTAATGGGCAGACCAATGAAATGGTCAGAGATATTCAAGACGTTGAAGCGCGCCAACCGGAAGGCTCCGCACATTATATATATCAGGGCCGCCACCACCCCTAACAGCAGGGGCAGATCATAAAGCAGCTGGGCATAAATAAGGATAGCCGGGGCAACTCCAAAGGAGACCAGATCACACAAAGAATCGAGCTGTTTGCCGATATCCGACATCACCCCGAATTTCCGGGCCACCCGCCCGTCGATACCATCCATGAATACCGCGCATAAAATAAAGATGGCCGCGATGACGTAGTTACTTTCCATGGTTTGGATCAGGGCCAGCGAACCAAAGATGATGTTTATTAAAGTTATGATATTGGCGCTTTTATCCATCAAGTTTTGCAATCAGTGACTCCCCTCCTCTCACCTTCTGACCGGGAGCAACCAGCACTTTAGTCCCCTGGGGCAGGTACAGTTCGGTGCAGGACCCAAAGCGTATCAACCCGAACCTTTCCCCCGCTTGCAGGTAATCCCCGGGCCTTACCCAACAGACCAGGCGGCGGGCCACCAGACCGGTCACCTGTACTACCAGAACTTTCCCCCACTCAGTGCTTAAGCCTACATAGTTGCGGGCGTTTATGATTCCCGCCTCATCCCGGTAAGCCGCCAGGTATTGACCTGGGACCCGCTTGACCCATTCTACCCGACCAGCCACTGGCGTCCGGTTGATATGCACATTGAACAGGCTCAGGAAGATCCGCACCCGGACTGCTTCCGACTGCATAAATTCATTCTCGGAGACGTTGATTATGTCCATCACCCGGCCATCGGCCGGGGCTACCACGTTGCCCCATTCCCCGGGAGCGGTGCGCTTGGGATTGCGGAAGAAGAAAGTGACGAACAGGGTCAGCAGCACTCCCAACAGAAGCCCGATCTCATTGGTAAACACATATAAGAGCCAAGCCGCGAAGGCAAACAACAATATGAACGGCCAGCCTTCGCGTGCCACTGGTTCCCGGTGGGACATAATCTACTCCTGCTACTATCTTATTTGTATCCGCCCAACCTATACCTGGGTTCTGAGAGATGCGGCTATATCTAAATAATTTTAGCTTATAAACATATAATATGTAACCGAACGGGCGTTCGCGAAGATGCAAAGGCCCTATTATAGTATGTTTTCCAGCTGATGCGGTTCCCAATCGCAGGGTTGGTCCCCACTCAGATCCAGTACCTGAACGGCAGTAAGGGTGGAAGGATCATAAACGAACATGAGCTTCAGTTCCCGTCCTGGCTTTTCCCGGTCCATCCCGCGGAAATATTCGACATGCAGCAGTTTTTTTATTTCCCGGGGGGTTCTGCCCTCCAGTTGGGGCAGCCAGCGGTGCACGAAATCCTTGTCCCGGGTGTACCCATATAGAACCTGGTTGATGTCGGCCGGATTATGACTGGTCAGTCCCTCCGGAAGGGTGTAACGATGGTGGTGAAGGAGGTAGTCATGTTTCAGGCGTTCATCAACCCGGTGACGGTGGGCGGAATGATGGTCCTGGATGAAACCGCCCAGATAAGAATAGAGCGCTTCCTTCTTGTGCCCTCGGTTCCACCAGTCATGGACGGACCAATAACTGGCGAACTCCTGGTAGAAATCGGCCGCCCGGCCTTCATATATATGGGTGGTTATGTAATCCAAAGCGGCTGCCATTTCCCCCGAGTTATAATACTTGCCCACCAGCGATTCCAGCCTGGTCAAGGTGATGATGTCGCCGAAATCCAGGAACGGAGTGGATATTACCTGGTAGGGCGGGTGGGATTGGAAAACATAGCCCAAGCGCTCGCTGTCCTGCTCCAGAGGGGAACCCTTCAAGATTTTGAGAAAGCCCAGTTGCAGCATATGGGGCCGCAGATTATAGACCATATCGAAGGACTTTTTGAAACGGGCCAGGTCCTCTCCGGGCAGCCCGGCAATGAGATCCAGATGGATATGGATGTTGGCGGAGGTTATCAAACGAGTTATGTTTTGGCGGAGGCGTTCCCAGTCCTGCTTCCGGTTCACGGCTTGCAGTGCCGGTTGGTAAGTGGATTGGATGCCGATCTCGAAATTGAATCGACCGGGAGGTACTGCGGCCAGAAAGTCCAGCATGACATCCGAAAAAAGGCTGGCGTCGATCTCAAAATGGGCCATGACCCGATTGGGGCTGGACAGAATATGCTCCATAATAGCCCGGGCCCGTTTTTCATTGAGATTGAAGGTCCGGTCCACAAACTTTATTTCCCGTACCGGGAGGGACAACAAAACATCCAGGTCAGACTTTACCCGCTCCAGGGAAAGGGTGCGGACCCCTGACGATGAGGCCGACAGGCAATAGGAGCAGCGGAAGGGACAGCCCCGGGAACTTTCGTAATAGACGATGCGGTCGGTCAGGTCGTCCCAGTCATGGGCGTAAGCGAAAGGGAGATCGTCCAGGTCGGGCAGCTCCTCCCGGGGACTATTGGAGCAGATTCGGTTTTGATAATCGCGATAGGTGATCCCCGGGATGGATCCTAACGCCAACTGGCCATCCAGGGCAGCCAGCAACTCGGTCAGAACCGTCTCCCCTTCCCCGCTCACCACCAAATCCACGCCTGGATTTTGTTTCAGGATAGAGCCGGCGTCAAACGAAACCTCGGGCCCGCCCAGGATGATTACAGTGGCCGGAGCGGCCTTTTTATAATCGTCACAGATCCTTAAAATGGGCTCTATGTTCCAGATGTAGCAGGAAAAGGCCAGCACGGCGGGTTGCTGCAGATAAATCTCGGCCAGGATATCGCTGGGCCTTTGGTTGATGGTGAATTCCATTACCCGGATTTCCCGGTTGGTACGGGGCCGGCTGTAGGCTTGCAGGCTGCGCAGGGCCAGACTGGTGTGCAGATAGGTGGCATTCAAAGTCGACAGGATGACACTGCCGGAGGGGGCGTGGACCGACATGGTTATGGTTCCCCCACGATCCGGATTTCGGTGTGCAGGCTTATACCGTAATGGTCGGATACTTTTTCCTGGATAACGACAATCAGCTGCAGTACATCCTCGGCAGTGGCCCCACCGGTGTTAACGATAAAACCGGCATGTTTGACGGACACTTGGGCCCCTCCGATGGAAAACCCCTTCAAGCCCAGTTCCTCGATCATCGGCCCCACGAAATGGCCCGGGGGCCGGCGAAAAACGCTGCCGGCGCTGGGGTATTCCAAGGGCTGTTTTTCCCAGCGGCTCTGCGAATATTTTTCCATCTTGGCGGTAATCTCCTGCTCCTCCCCGGTTCTGAGACCCAGCCGGGCGGCGACCACTATATGGTCGTTGTGCTGAAATATACTCTGGCGATAGCCCAGGTTCAATTCGCTGCGTTGAAATGTCTTGCGTTCCCCGCTGGGTTTTATAGCGTCCACTTCCAGCAGCACATTCCCCATCTCCTCGTCATAGGCGCCGGCATTCATAACTACTGCCCCGCCCATGCTCCCGGGGATACCCTCGGCAAATTCCAGCCCGGTGAGATGGAAACTGGCGGCGCAGCGGGCCACTTGCGACAATTGCGCCCCCGCTTCAGCATATACTTGCTCGCCGCGAATCTGGATGCAATTGAGTTGGGAAATCTTGATGACCGCCCCGCGGATGCCCTTATCCCTTACCAGCAGGTTACTGCCAGCGCCCAGAACCATCCAGGGGACCTGGCGGGACAGGCAGTATTCCAGGGTGGTTTTCAATTCATATATGGATTTGGGGGTAACCAGGACATCGGCCGGTCCCCCGATCTTGAAGGTGGTATGATTGCTCATGGGTTCCTGGAAACTAAGGCTGGCGGCGGGTAATAGTTGTAACAAATCTTTATACATGCAAACCTCCTTTGTCTATTTATATCTTTATGGCACGAAAAGAAAGATTATTCGTCGCCTGTCAATTTGACTCCCAGTTTGGGCGCTTCGGGCATCAGGATTACAGTGGCTTGCTCGCCATGGTGATGCTGCGCTGCTTGCAGAGCTTGTTCCAGGCTGTCGGCCGGGGTCATGAAGAGGCGATGCACCTGATCATCATCCAAGCTGCTGACCAGAATTATATCAGCTTGCTCCGCGGTGCGGCAGATGGCGTAAGCCTTATGGCCCCCCAGCTGAAAACGCCGGTGAAAACGATCGATTATATCCTGACGGCAGGTGGCCGTATTGATCCAGTCCTGGAAGACATCCTCGCCCAGGCCTTCGCGGCACTCGGCCGCCAGGATGATGGTCCCCCCCGGCTTAACCGCCAGAGCCGCCGCGTCCAGCGCCTTCTGAGCCTGGTACATATTGATATCCTTGGGGTAACCGCCGCAGCTGGCCACCACAATATCAGCCCGGGCGGAAATAGGTATGGTGGTCATCTCCTCACAGAATTGGACTGCTGCCAGCCAGGCCTGCCGGACATCCCCGGCTGCACAGAAAGCGATGTCATATTTGGAGCGGGTCACTACGTTTAGAATGAAATCCACCCCGGCCCGATAAGCGGCCTCCAGCATCAGATCGCTGACCGGATTATCCCGGTAGTTGCCCAGGCAGGCGCGCGGGTCGCTCATCATCCGGTGGTTGGCTTCGATCACCGGGCGGGAGGCGATGCCGGGCAAAATGGATTTACGGCCCCCGGAGTAGCCGGCAAAATAGTGCAGTCCCACCACCCCGGTGGTCACCAGCAGATCAGCCTCGGCGGCGGTGCGGTTAATCACCAGGTCCATACCATTGGACAACTGCCCCAACGACGTGAGGTTGTGATCGCAATCGTGATTGACGATCCGGTAACGGCGGTAGATTTCCTCGCCAAAGACGGACCGGTTATCCTCTTCCGTGTGGGGGCGGTGGATACCGGTCGCTACGATCAGGTCGATATCGGCAGGTCTTATACCGGCTGCCTCGATCTCCGCCAGCAACGGCGGCAGCATGACTTCATAAGGGGTGGGCCGGGTTATATCATTGACCACAATAACCGCGCTGCGGGCTTTTTTTTGCCTGATGATCTCTCCCAGGCGGGGACCGCCCAACGGATGGGCCAGCGCCGTTTCCACCAGATTCTTCCCCTCGGCTCCCGCGGGCATGGATCGTGGTTCCAGGACCGCCAGCAGATGGGCCGGGTCCAGCTCCAGGGGCAGGTGGGTTTTTCCATATGCCAAATTGAATTTCACAACGTCTCACCTATTTGCTTGGGTTTGGGCACAACTCCCAGATATTAGTTTATTTCTCCTCCTGCAGAAAAGCAAATTATCTTCAGGCCGGCGATTGTATACCCCAGACGCCAAAATTCTTGTGTTATAATGGCACTGGATTCGCATCCCTATTTACCTTCATTAGATGCAGGAGAGTGATAGCTTGGATAAGTCGGCCATACAGAAAGAATTGCTCAAAATGTTCGGTAAGGATAGAATACTGAGCGATGAGCTTGATTTAATGTATTATTCCTATGACAGCTCTTTTTTAACCAAATTGGAGAACACCTCCCCCTATGCAGTGGTGTTCCCCCGGTCCACTGAAGAAGTGCAGCAGATCGTGCAATTTGCCTACGCCCATGATGTCAACATAGTTCCCCGCGGGGCGGGCACCGGTGAGACCGGCGGCTGCGTAGCGGTTGAGGGCGGTATCGTGCTGGATCTGTCGCAATGGAAAGAGATCGTGGAGATCGACCAGAAGAATATGCAGGTAGTGGTCCGCCCCGGAGTTATTCACGCCGACCTCAACAATGAACTGGCTCCATACAACCTGTTCTTTCCGCCCGATCCGGGCAGCAGCTTGATGTGCACCGTGGGCGGCATGGTGGCCAACAATGCCTCCGGGCTGCGGGCAGTCAAATACGGCACCACCGAGCAATATGTGCTGGGTCTGGAAGTGGTCACCCCCCAAGGGGATATCATAATCACCGGGGGGATGAAATCGCGCGCTATCAAGAATGTTTCCGGACTCAACCTGACCAAATTGATGGTGGGTTCGGAGGGCGTCTTGGGGGTCATAACCAAGATTCGGCTGCGCTGCTTTCCCAAACCCCGGGCCCGCGGCATTGCCATGGCCGTTTTTGACCGTCTCGACGACGCCCCGGCTACCGTCCTGGATGTTTACCAGGCCGGCATCCTGCCTTCTGGTATCGAGATCCTGGACGGTTCAGCCATCAAGGCGGTCAACGAATTCAAGCCCCATATCAAACTGCCCGATGCCGAGGCCATCTTGCTGTTCGAAGTGGATGGCAATCCTCCCAGCGTAGAATTCGAAGGCGATGTTATCAAAGAGATGGCTGGCAAGCGAGCTCGTTTGGTGGAATGGTCCACCGATCCCAAGAGAATGGCCCAACTATGGGAAGGGCGCAGTGTTACCGCCGCCGCCGCCTCTCGCGTGCGGCCTGATGGCAGCCGTATTTTTGCTGGCGAGGATATCAGCGTGCCCATCTCCCGGGTGGCTGACGTGTTGCGGGCGGTCCGCGCGCTGGGCCAAAAATATGGCATACAGGTAGTCAACTATGGGCATATCGGTGATGGCAATGTCCACACCGCCCCGGTCATAAATCCGGAAGACCCGGCCGAAGTGGAGAAAGTCCTGCAATTGGTAGATGAGATCCACCTGCTGGCCATCGAGATGGAAGGCACTACTACCGGGGAGCATGGAGTAGGCGCGGTGCGCCGCCGCTATGCGCCGCTGGAGCACGGCATCGCCCATGAATACATGCTGAAAACCAAACAGGTCTTTGACCCCAAGGGCATTATGAATCCGGGTAAATTGATTTAACCGCGGCATACATGGCTGCGTAAATTTTAGGGAGATAATGATAATGGAATTCAAGGAACTGCCTCCGGTCAAGGAGCAATTGATGAAATGTGTGCGCTGCGGCAAATGCCGCAGTGTTTGTCCGGTATTCGCGGAAATCGGCAACGAAACCGTGGCTCCCCGCGGGCATGTTTTTATGGTGCAGATGCTGCGCGATGGCACGGTAGCCCCCGAGCAAAAGGTTTATGATCATCTGACCAACTGCCTGATGTGCGAGACCTGCAGCGTGAACTGCCCTTCCGGCATCGATATCCACGAGCTGAACGCCGCGGCCCGGTCCTATATTTACGAGCATAATCCCAGCCTGGCCAAAGATTTGATCTTCGACACCATGTGGACCAACCCCGCCTACCTGAAAAATGCAGTGCGCATGATCTGGGGCGCCCAGGCCAGCGGAGCCCAATCCCTGGGACGGAAGCTGGGTTTGACTAAACTGCTGCCGGGGGATATGCCCAAGGCCGAGAAGATACTGACTGATGTCCCCTTCCACGCAGCCCGCCGGCATATACCTGCCGTTAGCAAAGCGCTAGGCGAAAAAAAATACACGGTAGGCTATTTTCTGGGCTGTGCTACCGACCTGCTGAACCCGGAGGTTGCCAAGGCCACCGTGGACGTCTTGACCCGCAACGGCTGCGAGGTGATTATCCCGCCCGACATGAAGTGCTGCGGTCTGCCCCACATGGCCAACGGTAAAATGAAAACTGCCCAGCAGTTGGCTATTGAAAACCTGAAAGCCTTTCAAAAATATGATCTGGACTATATCGTCACCGATTGCGCTTCCTGCTCTTCGGCCATTGGGGCCAAGAATATGGAACTGCTCTTGGGTGAAACCGAGTACCGGGCTGAGGCCAAGACTTTTGCAGCCAAAGTCATGGACCTGACCTATTTCCTGATTCACATCCTGGATGTCTGCCCCCCTGCCAATGACCAGGCTCCCCGGGTAAGGATAACCTATCACGACCCTTGTCATCTGGCCAACGCCCAGGGGATAAAAGACGAGCCCCGGGAGTTGTTGCGGCGCATTCCCGGCGTGGAACTGGTGGAGATGAAAGACGCCAACCGCTGTTGCGGAGGATCGGGGACCTTCAGCCTTACCCACTATGACCTGTCCATGCAGATCCTGGACAAGAAGATGGATAATATCGAAGCCACCGAAGCCGACCTGATTGCTACCTGCTGCCCCAGTTGCATGATGCAGCTGCGCCATGGGGTCAGCCGGCGCGGACTGCAGTCCAACCTGGTGCACCCGGTGCAGATATTGAGCCAGGCTTATAAGAAGGCGGAGAAGTCTAACGTAAAAACAGCTGTATAAAGTGCGAACATGTGTTTTCAATCGAGCTGGGCTTGTGCTATAATCTAACAAAAATAGTGGGAGGATTTGACATGCCTGGTTTGTCTCCACTCAGTCAGCGGCAGCGGCTCATCCTGGAATTCATCCAGGAACGGATAAAGACCAAGGGCTATCCCCCCTCGGTCCGGGAAATCGGGGAAGCGGTCGGTTTAAAATCGAGCTCCACTGTCCACGCCCACCTGGTTCAACTGGAAGAGAAGGGTTATATCAAGAAAGACCCTACCAAGCCCCGGTCGATCATCCCGGTTGGGCATGAAGCGGCGCCGGACCTGGCTGCCATATCCCTGCCGGTGGTAGGACAGGTAGCGGCCGGAACCCCTATCCTGGCTACCGAGAATATCGAGGACTATTATCCCCTGCCGGTCGAATTTGTCGGCCAGGGCAATCATTATATCCTAAGAGTCAAGGGCGACAGTATGATCGAGGCCGGCATTTTCGACGGGGATTACCTGATCGTGCGGGAGCAAGCCACGGCTTCCAACGGTGAGATAGTAGTGGCCATGCTGGAAGATGAGGCCACCGTCAAGCGTTATTACAAGCGGGACCGATATATCGAGTTGCGGCCGGAAAACTGCGCCCTGCAGCCTATCATAGCGCCCGAGGTGGCCATCCTGGGCAAGGTAACGGGCCTGTTGCGGCACATGTAACATTATCCATTAGTCAATTAAGAAGCCACCCGAACCGTCGCGTACGGGGTCGGGTGGCTTTTTGCTGTGGTGGCGACCTTAGCATGGAGACAGTCTAAATGGATGCATAATCTGATTATCCATCCGTACCCAATATGTAAAATTGGACACATCCCTAATCTTTACAAACACAGGGTAAACCGTCCATTAAGTGAGTATGAAAACCATGTTTGATGCGGATGCCCATATTTACCAAAAGGTAGTAAGACAATTGTCTCGAATAACCTGATTAAGGGAGGCGCGTATGGAAATGTTGGAAGGTGCGAATAAAACTGCCAAGCTATTCTGGAAATCGAAAAATGGAAGTCTTCTTGATCCTGACTAAAGAGAGGAGAATCAAATGTTAGCATTACGTTGCAAGCGATTGCTTTGGGGAGGCATTTTAGCCTTGCTTATGGCGGCCATAATACCGCTGGCGGCCCAGGCTGCAGATTATGGCTCTAAAGACCTTATCCTGGGCAGCCGAGGTGTAGCTGTCAGTCAGTTGCAGACGGACCTCCGCGGGTTAGGCTTTTATACCAGCAGTATTGATGGTTGGTTTGGGCCGAAAACCAATGATGCGGTGCGGGATTTCCAAAAGTCCCGGGGACTGAAAGTGGATGGCGTCGTGGGTCCGATAACCAAGGCCGCCCTGAATTCCGCGACACCTGCCGCATCTGCCGCTTCAGGCACATATAAATCCAGCAGCAGCAGTTACAACAATCACGAGAAACCCATCGTCGACTCCCTGCGTGCCAGTTATGACGGCAGCCTGGCGCAGGCCCTGGTGGGGCGTGCGATTTGGTACATGGAATACGGTTTCATGAAGTACGGGCATACCAAATACGCTTCCACCGGTTACATCGATTGTTCCAATTTTGTCTCCCTGGTTTACAAAGACTTTGGCTACTCCATTACCTCGGCAGCCAAAAACTATGACCAGGTGGGAGTAAAGGTGGCCGGGGTTTATAGCAAGAAGATACCCGGTTCCTCCAAATATACGTTGGTGGGCGTGAAAAAACTGAAACCTGGCGATATATTTACCTACTGGAACTCTGATGCGCCGGCCCGGACCCATATAGGTCATGTAGCTATTTACATGGGTGTGGTGAACGGCCAACCTTGCATCATCGGCACCTGTAAAGGACGCCCGACGGCGATCGGAATCATCGACAGCTTTGCGTACTGGTATGGCTCCGACCTAATTGAAGTACGCCGGGTTTTACCGAACAGCGCCTATATTGCAAATGGCACATTCAAGGATGCGGGCCCGGTTATCCCGGCTAAGTATCAAATCAAACCGGACCAGCCCATTATTATGCCAAATCGCCTTCCGGCTGGTTTCTAATCCACCAGCGCGGCAATAAAATGCGTAGTCTCCTGATTCTAATCAGCGCTGGCTGGGACGGACTCCCGGCTGGCGCTGCTATTTATATACTGAAGGAACATAAAGTTCCCGCATTTCAATCACCCTAAGCTGCAAAAAGCCACGCAAGCTTTAGCTTGCGTGGCTGAAGGTGCGGAAGCTGGAATCCAGCCGTTCCCATACACTAGTGCCGGCTAGAATTTTTCCAGGTACTCGTTCACTTCCCAATCATAAACCCGGGAGCTGTAATTCTCCCATTCGGTGGTTTTCGCTTTTAGGAAGCGGGAAAAGATATGCTGCCCCAGGGCTTCCTGGATGAGCGCGTCGTGGCGCAGTTCCTTCAGGGCCTCGAATAGGTTCTCCGGCAGGGAGGAAATACCCTGTTCGATACGGCTGGCCAGATCCATTTCGTAGATGTTCTGCTCGACGGGAGCGGGCGGTTCAAGCTTCAAACGGATACCCTCCAGGCCGGCCTTAAGCAATACGGTCATGCCCAGATAGGGATTACAGCTGGGATCGGGACTGCGTACCTCCAAGCGGGTACTCATGCCCCGCTTGGCCGGGATTCTGATCAAAGGACTGCGGTTGCGGTGGGACCAGGCGATATAAACCGGGGCCTCGTATCCGGGTACCAGTCTTTTATAGGAATTAACGGTGGGGCCGGTGATGGCAGCGATAGCGGGGGCGTGTTTGAGTATACCGGCTATGAAGTGACGGCATACATCGCTCAATCCGTCTTCCTTGTCGGCATCGTAGAAAGCGTTTTGGTTTCCGTTAAAAAGGGATATATGCATGTGCATGCCCGACCCGTTGATCCCGAATATCGGTTTGGGCATGAAGGTGGCGTGCAGGCCATGGCGCTGGGCTACGGTGCGCACCACGATTCGAAAAGTCATGATATTGTCGGCCGTTTTCAAAGCCTCCATGTATTTAAAATCGATCTCATGCTGTCCGGGGGCCACTTCATGATGAGCGGCCTCGATTTCGAAACCGATGGACTGCAGGGTCTCGACCATATCGCGGCGGGCTTCCTCTCCTTTGTCCACCGGGGGAAGATCGAAATAACTGGCCTTGTCATGGGTATTCAAGGTAGGGGTTCCGTCCTCGTTGATCTGGAAAAGAAAGAATTCAGGCTCCGGGCCTACCTGCATGGTATAACCCATCTCACGGGCCTCGTTTAATACCCGGGTCAGGGCATAACGGGGACATCCCTCGAAGGGGTTGCCGTCGGGATCGAAAACATCGCAGATAAGCCGGGCTGTCCTGCTGGCGGAGTTGGGGCTAATCCAGGGCAGGACCAGAAATGTATCCAGATCAGGACGCAGATACATGTCCGATTCTTCGATGCGAACGAATCCTTCGATGGAAGAACCGTCGAACATCAATTCCCCGTCCAGGGCCTTGCCCAATTGATCCACGGTTATCGATATGCTCTTGAACACCCCCAGGATATCGGTAAACTGCAAGCGGATGAATTTGACGTTCTGGGCTTCAACGATTCTGAAGATCTCTTCCCTGTCCACCAGACAATCCCCCTTTAATGTATAAGTCGTATTAACTCAGAAAGATTAGCATATTATATCATTGCCGGCAATCAGAAGATTAATATCAGGAACGAGACCAGCATGCCGATGCCGATTGCGACCTTGAAAGCGATACCGGAAAAAAGGCCAATGACCGCTCCCAAACCAGATTTCATGGCCTTCTTATACTCATGGCCTTGGATCAATTCCCCGCCTACCGCTCCCAGCCAGGGACATATCAAGATTCCCAGGGGAGGAAACAGGAATATTCCCACCACGCTGCCCAGTACTGCACCCCACATCCCCAACCGGCTGGAGTCGAAATATTTGGCTCCCCAGTAGGCGGAAAGATAGTCAACCAGCATGGATATGACGGTTAGCCCGGCCAGTACCATCAGGTAACCGGCGGTTATGGATTGGAATCCTTCATACCAACCATAAGCGGCGATGGCTGCGAAGATCAGAGCCACACCGGGCAGGACCGGGAGAAAGGTGCCGGCAATACCGACCAGAATAAACAATAAGGCGATGATTAAAACCGCTGTGTTCATTACCCAGCCTCCTTTAATGTCCGGTTATTTAGAAAACGACTCCACCAAATTCTTTATCGTCAAACGGCAGTGTTCATAGCTCAGCCCGCCCTGCCAATAGGCCACGTACGGTTCCCGCAGGGGCGCGTCGCAGGAGATTTCAATCGACGATCCCTGGACAAAAGTGCCGGCAGCCATTACGATGCGGTCTGCATATCCAGGTACCTCTCCATATTCCAGATGAACATCGCTGTCTACCGGAGAACTGTTCTGCACGATTTGGCAGAAGCGGATGACCTGTTCGGCACTGCCCAGCCGTACGGCCTGGACGATATCACCACGGGGTTGGTCGGGTCCGGGGAAGACCTTATAACCCAATTCGCGGAACGTATGAGCCAGCAGAACGCTTCCTTTCATAGCCTGCAGAACGGTATGGGGAGCCATGAAAAGACCCTGATAGAGACTCCGTTTGTTGGCCAAACTGGCCCCCAAGGCTTTGCCGAGCCCCGGGGCGGTAAGATGATCGGCCACCGTGGCTACCAGTTCCCGATGTCCGGCAATGTATCCGCCCGATGGGGCCAATCCCCCCCCCGGATTTTTGATAAGAGAACCAGCCATCAGGTCCGCACCGACGGCTGACGGCTCCTGGATATCGGTAAATTCACCATAACAGTTGTCTACAAATATGATGGTGGCTGGGTTGGCAGCCCGAATCACCCCGACCAGCTCGGCAATGTCTTCAACCCGCAAGGCGGGTCGGAGACTGTAACCTCGGGACCTTTGGATCAGGGCCAGACGAGTGCCGGCATTCACCTGGGCGGCGATAGCCCGATGATCAGGCCGGCCGTTGCTGTCCAGGCTAACCTCCCCATATTTGACGCCCCGGGCGACAAGGGTGCTCGGAGCCGGTTCAATGCTGCCGATCACCCGGGTAAGGGTGTCATAGGGGGTACCTGCCACCGCCAACATTTGCTGACCAGGCTGTAACAGAGCGGCCAGACAGGCGCTGATAGCATGGGTTCCCGATACGATCTGGCCTCTGACCATGGCCTCCTCGGTACCCATCACCTCGGCATAGATGCTTTCCAGCTCGTCCCGTCCCTGGTCGCCATAACCGTAACCCGATGAAGGGGCGAAATAACTCTCCCGCACCGTGTGATTCTGAAAGGCTTTCAGCACCCTGGCCTGGTTGTCATAGGCGATTTCTTCATAGTGTGAATAAACATCCCGCAGAGCAAGTTCGCTGCTGCGGATCAAACCCAGGGCATCCAAACAGTTACCTACTTTCTCTCTAAAATCGGTGTAGTGAACAAATTATACCTGCAATTCAGGGTCCTACATCTGCAGCTCAGTGTCATCAGGCAGGTCTATATCTTCCACCGTCATCAGATCCCGGCGGGTCAAAAAGTCAGCATCCACGATCCGCAGGGCTTGCAGCCGCAGCGATTTCTCCACCAGGTTGCGCACGTAGCGGGCGTTGCCGCTATGGGGATGGCGCCGTTTGACAAATTCGTCCAACCTGGCTTTTAACCGCCAACGGCATTTGCTGCTCAGTTCATAGTCTCTTTCGGCGTACATCTGCACCGCTATCCGGAACAGCTGCTCGCTCTCGTAATCGGCAAAATCTATCTGCACTGGGAACCGGGAACGCAGTCCGGGATTGGAACGCATGAAATGATCCATCTCCTGGCAATACCCCGCCAGGATCACCACCAGATTGTTGCGTTGGTCTTCCATGGCCTTGACCAGGGTGGCAATAGCCTCTTGGCCGAAATCCTTTTCACCACCCTGGGCCAGGGTATAGGCCTCGTCCACGAACAGCACTCCCCCCAGGGATTTCTTGATCATCTCCTTGGTTTTCTGGGCGGTATGGCCGATGTATTCTCCTACCAGGTCGGCTCTTTCTACCTCGACCAGGTGGCCGCGGTTCAGGATGCCGATGTCGCGGTAGATACTGCCCATTATCCTGGCCACTGAGGTCTTGCCGGTGCCGGGATTACCTTTGAAAATGGAGTGCAATACGATCGGACACGACTTTAAACCCTTGGCGTTCCGCTGTTTTTGGATCAAAGCGAATGCGGTGATTTCTGCTATCGTCCGTTTTACCTTTCTGAGGCCGATCATCTGCTCCAGTTCATGAAAGGCATCGGTTTTAATGAAACTAGGGGGAGCGGATTGCTCGGCGCTGATACTATCAGCTGTGACCGCTTCATTTCTAAAGCGCATGGATATTTCCATTCTCATCACCATTCTAGTTTATTCTACCCTATATTATGAGAATAGGACCGAAGTGGTGACACTTTGCGGCCGTTTTGAAACCCAGCCGTCTAACCGAACCTGGAATTAATGCGCCGTGCCAGTCTCATTTTTAAACCCCAAACAAAAACTCCCCGGGCAGACCAAGGGAGTCAACCAATCTCTGTTATTCGGGCTGCTTTATCAGGCCTTGTCATTCTCCGGTTTGTTTTCCATCGCCAGTATTACCACTGGTTTCATCGGCGCCACCGTCGAGATGGCATGCTTATAAACCAGTTGTTGTTTGCCGTCCAGTTCTACGACCACGGTAAAATTGTCAAATCCCTTAACAATGCCTCTTATTTGAAATCCGTTGACCAGGTAGATGGTCAATAAAATCTTTTCTTTCCTTACCTGATTGAGGAATGCATCTTGAAGATTAAATTGACTTTTATTTAACAAGGTAACAGCCTCCACTCACTTCGTTAGATATCTTTTACCAATATTATGATTATATGCTACGCGTTCAGGAATTGTCCATCCAAAATCTCACAAATCTTTTTAACCACCGCTCCGTCATGCCCATTGTTGCCGACATTCACCCAGTGAATGCGCTGGTCCTTTTTGAACCAGGTATATTGCCGCTTGGCGAAACGGCGCGTCTCGTCTTTGATAGCCCTGACCATCCCCTCGTAATCGAGTCTTCCCTCCAGGTAGGCCCACACCTGCTTGTAACCAAGAGCCTGCATGGAATTTAACCCCGGGTGATATCCCTGGGAACGCAGACCGATAACTTCTTCCACCAGTCCCGCCTCTATCATTTGGTCTACCCGCTCTTCGATGCGGGCGTATAAAGAGGTCCGCTCCAGATACAAGCCCACCGCAGCCAGACGATAAGTGCCGCGCCGGTTGGTTTGCAGGGATGAGAAAGACTGCCCGGTCAGCTCATATACCTCCAGGGCACGGATGATACGCTTGCGGTCATTGGGGCCCACCTTTTCAGCGTAATCGGGATCTACCTCCCGCAAACGGTCGTAGAGTGGGCTCAGACCCTGTTCCCCACATTGTTCCTCCAATCGTTGCCGCACTGGCTGCAGCGATTCTACCGGGAAGAAGTTGTAATCATCGACTACCGCCTGATAATACAACCCGGTCCCCCCAGCCAGCAAGGGCAGCCGGTTACGATCATGGATCGATTTGATCAATTCCTTTACCTGGCGCTGGTAGTCGGCCACCGTGAAATTGATGTCCGGATCGACAACGTCGATCATATGATGAGTGATCCTCTTCTGCGCCTCTTTATCCGGTTTGGCTGTACCTATATCCATGCCCCGATAAACAGCCATGGAATCGCAGGATATTATCTCTGCTCCCAACTTCTCCGCCACTTGCAGGGCTATTTCAGTTTTGCCTACTGCGGTAGGGCCCACCAGGGCTGCCAGTCTAAACATGGTTTGACTCCTTCATCAGCGACTCCATCCTCAAATATCGATCACCCCATAGATGATGGGATTGTGCCGGCTGCCTGGAACCCGGCGAAATCCCAGTCGTTCAAGCTCATCACCGGCGGCTTGGGTTTTCATAACCACCCGGCGGCGGGCTGCCCGGCAGGCTTGTTCAACCGAGGCCGGGTCGAGGGGCTGGGAGTTTGCCAGTTTGCGCAACGGGTTTAGGGGTTGGCTGCGCAGTAACGGTTGCTTGAACATGGGGTCGAAATAGACGATATCATAAGACCGCGCAGGCAATTGGGGCAAATAGTCCCGATGGTCGCTATTGACCACCTCGATGCGATTGACCGCTTGGTTGAGCCAGCCCATACGGCTGGAATACATCTTCATCCCCCACCCTATCACCGCAGCCGCGGCCGCTTCCGATTCCAGTCCGGTTATCTGGCCGGTCTGGGAGAAATATGAAGCTACAATGGCATCAGCCCCCATACCCAAGGTGCAGTCCAGAAAACTCCAACCAGGCTGTAGCTGACAGGCCTTGATCAGCAGATCTTCCTGTCCCTTTTTGCGATAGGCGGCAATGCGGCTCTTGGCCATGCCGGGATGAAAAAAAAGCTTCTCTCCGTCAATATAAAGCACCGGACCGCCTGGCTCCCAGACAATCACCCCCCGGGCTCCCTGCTCCCGGGCCAGTTCGGCCAGACCCCGTCGGCGCCGGGGTCTGAATTCAAACCCGGTAGCAGTTGCAAATTCCAATAGCCCTGGACCTGGTTCCGGTTGAGATTGGGTGGTGGTGATAACGAACTTCATGTCTATTTCCTTTTGAAACGTTTTTCCAACTCGGGACGGCTGATTTCTATCAAAGTGGGGCGCCCATGGGGACAAAACCGAAAATCCTGGTTATTCAGCAGGTCGCTGATCAGCAGCATCATTTCCGCCCGCGACAGCCGGTCGCCGGACTTTACTGCCTGCTTGCAGGCCATCATGGCATAAATCTCGTCTTTGAAATCGAGCGGCTTGTCACCGCTCAGCAGGTCCAGGCATTCAATTATAAAATCCACTTCTTGTCCCTGCAGGGCCGGAGGGGCCGCGCGCAGGATAACCGAATCGGGTCCCAGCGGCTCCAGATCGAAACCAGTTGCCCGGAATACGTCCAGATATTCTTCCAGTACCTCCATGGCCGCCTTGGACAAATCGAAGGTGAGCGGGAAGGCAAGCAACTGTCCCCCACCATTCTTATCCCTGCCCAGCTCCCGTAATCGGTTGAATATGATGCGCTCATGGGCAGCATGCTGGTCGACCAGCCAGATCGAATCACCCCGCTCAACAATAATATACCCGTCAAAGCACTGGCCGATAACCACCAGATCGGACTCCGGGTGGTTACTTTCGTAATCAGTCTCATCCTCCCCGATATCCATACTTCGTGGGTTGTAAACCGGTTGAGGGCTGGTTTCGGCGATGAACAGCGGCGGTTGGGCATGGGGTCGGCTGGGTTGCGATTCAAAACGATAGTATGGCAGCGAGCTGTCGGAAGGATTCTGCCGGTAGTGAAAATCCGCCGGTTGGGATCCGGCCAGAGTAGCTTTAAGGGCTTGGCTGACCAGCTGGAAGATGGCTTTGTCATCGCGAAATCGGACTTCCGTCTTCTGGGGATGAACATTTACGTCCACTTCCTCAGAAGGCAGGTACAGATACAGAAATACGGCCGGGTATTCCCGGGCCAAGAGCGAACCGCGGTAACCTTCGTCCACAGCGCGAGCCAGCAGGGGGCTTTTAATGAGCCGGTCGTTGACGTAAAATAGCTGGTTCTTGCGATTCAAACGCCGAAATTCCGGTTTGGAAATCAATCCCCGCAGATGGTATCGGTCCCCTTGCCAATTCAAATCGATGAAGTGGCTGGCAAAATCTCGCCCGTAGATGGCGACCACCGTGTCTTTGCGATCACCGCTGCCGGGGGTCTTGAAATAGAGCTTTTTCTCGTTGGCGTAGCTGAAGGAGATGTCAGGCCGGGCCAGGGCCAGGCGGCACATCACATCGTAAACCTGGGCGCCCTCGCTCACCAACGATTTTAAAAATTTACGGCGCGCCGGGGTATTGAAGAACAAGTCGGTTACGGTCACTTTAGTGCCTGGTGCGGCCGGCGAGTTTTCCATACTGATATACTTGCCCCCGCTAATGGACACACGCACCCCCGCCTCTTGACCGTACTGGGTGTGCAGTTCCAGCCGGCTGACGGAAGCGATGCTGGGCAAGGCCTCTCCCCGAAAGCCCATGGTGGATATATGGGTCAGGTCTTCTTCACGGTCGATTTTACTGGTGGCATGCCGTTCGAAGGCCATCAGCACCTGGTCATTGGGAATGCCCTGCCCGTCGTCCGCAACCTCGATCCGCTCGATGCCGCCGCCGGCTATCTGCACCGCTATCCGGTGACTGCCGGCATCTATAGCGTTCTCCACCAGTTCCTTTACAATCGATGCCGGCCTTTCGATTACCTCGCCGGCGGCGATCTTGTTGATCAAATGGTCATCCAGCAGCCTGATTGCCATGTTTACAGTACCGTTTCAGTTTTGCGGCCGGTGTTCATGCTGCGATACACATCGTGAGCCCGATCCTGCAGATATATATAATCGAAAGGTCCGGATTTACCCACCATCTCATCGTAGATACGCTGGCCTTCCTCTTGGCACTTGGGGCAGCTGTACATCGGTACAGTGATACAGAAGACGTCATAGTTGTCCCAGCCAGGGTGATGTGCGCTTGACTGGATGGTCCGGTATCCGGAACAATCCGGGCACATCCGCAGGCGGACGGTCTGCTGTTCACTGATTCCGTCGGTATCATAATAAATCTGTTGGTTGTAGGCATAGTCGTGGGGGAAGCGCTCCCGATAATTGCGGATTTTGGCTTCCCGGCCGCGGAAATTGGCCAGCTGGGTATTTACGATCTGGTTGAAATAGTCCTGGGAGCCAGATTTCTTGCCCAATCGGGCTGGCGAGTAGTCGGGTTCTCTAAGGTTGGAGTAATCGATCCCGGCCATGGCCATGATGATCCCCAGATTGACGTAGGGCAAAGCCGTCTCGACGGAGTAGCCGCCTTCCAGGACCGCGATGTCAGGGGCTAGTTTCTGATTCAATACCGCATAGCCCTGGGCGGAAAAGGCCATGTTGGCCAACGGGTCGCTGTAGTGGTTGTCCTGGCCGGCGGAATTTATTACCAGTTCCGGCTGGAATTCATCCAGCAGCGGCATTACCAAATGGTCTATTAGGTAGTGGATGCCGCCATCATTGGTATTGGGCTGCAAAGGAATGTTGATGGTGGTGCCATAGGCCAAGGGCCCGCCCAATTCATCCATAAATCCGGACCCCGGGTAGAGAGTCCGCCCATCTTGGTGGAATGAAATAAACAGGACGTCGGGGTCATGCCAAAATATTTCCTGGGTCCCATCCCCGTGGTGGACGTCGGTATCCACGATGGCTATCTTGCGCAGGCCGTATTTCTTGCGCAGGTACTCGACCATGATGGCCTCATTGTTGATATTGCAAAAGCCGCGGTTACCGTGGGCCACCGTCATGGCATGGTGTCCGGGCGGACGGACCAAGGCAAAACCATTCTTGATCTCCTTATTCATTACCGCATCGGCAATAACCAGGGCCGAACCCGCTGATACCAGATGGGCCTCGGTAATTTGGGCATCGACATTGGGGACACAGAAATGGACCCGGGCGATATCCTTGTGGGTAGCCAGTCCGCTTTTATATTCCCGGATCTGGGGCAGGTCCATCACTCCTTCTTCGAAGAGCTGGTCACGGGTGTATAGAAGCCGTTCTTCCCGCTCGGGATGGGTGGGTGAAATAGCCCAGTCAAAGGCCGGGAAAAAAACCAATCCAGTCTGTTTCATTTGCTCACCCCCTGGTATTCCTTTATCAATCCAGGTGCGATCTGCACCCCGATGTCGAATATTTTACCGGAGGTGCTCCACCCCCGGATTACGTTGAACTGTTCCTGCAGAAATACCTCGGCCTCATCGGCATAATCCTCCATATGGCGGTCCAAGGCTAGTTGCCGTAGGTTGCGGCGGGCCAATTCCAGGGCTTCTGCCATCTGCATCCTGGCCCCGCTCTTCACTTCCCCGCCCCGGCCTTCCTGGTCCATCACCCAAGTGCCGTTCTGGGTATCGATGTGGACCTTCACGGTCAAAGTAGGCCGGGCTACGCAAGCCCCCAAGGCGTTGGCCACCGGGGCGAAGTCGGGGATGGTGCATTCTACCTGCATGGCACGGGCTAAGGCCGGCACTATGGCTGTCGATGCAGCGCCGATACCGACTATCTCATGAAAGTCGAACTTGCGTCCATGGATTACCTCCCAGACCCGGTAAGCCGGCTCTTCCTCCCATTCCCGGAACATACCGGTGATAGCCTGCTGCAGTTGGGTGATGACGAGATTCTCAGCCTGGCGGCACAAATCCTCAATACTGATTCCCGCCGGGTCGGCCAGGTTTGCCAGGGCCTGTCGTGACAAATCGAACTGGCCAATCTGCAGTTGGTAAATATAGTTGAACGCATCGGTTACGGTAGGTTCAGGGCCCCCAAAACAAGCAGCGTCGCCTCGCCTGGTCAACTCCACCTTAACAGCGCCGTTGTCGATGGCCAGGGGGCTATCTCCCCCCAGAGGCAGCGAGCATACCGAAAAGGCTTTGATATGGGTATAATGTCCCTGGATCTTGGCTCCTTTGGAGGCATAAAGCGGCTGCCCATCGATAAGCAGGGAAATATCCGAGGTGGTGCCGCCAATATCAATGATAACCGAATTGCGGGGGTTGGAAGCCAGAGCCACTGCCCCCATGGTGCTGGCGGCCGGTCCAGAGAATACAGTCTCACAGGGACGGTTGCCGGAAAGTGCCAGAGACATGGTGCCGCCATCCGCTTTCAATATGTCCACCGGCGCTGCGATTCCCCGGGCGCTCAGGGCGGCGGCGATTTCGCGGATGAAGTTTTCCCATATGGACTGGGTCATAACCGAATAGTAGGTGGTCACCAGACGGCGCCGGAAGTTTAGCTGGCCGGCGATGTCGCTGCCCAGGGCTATTTCCAGATTAGGCAGCCTGCGGCTGATTATGTCCCGGGCTTGCCGTTCCAATTGGCTGTTGCGGTTGGAGAATTTCGATACAATAGCTACCTTTTCGATCCCACGGGCGGCGATCTGGTCGGCTGCCGCTTCCACTTCAGCCGCTGCCAGAGGTTCGGTCACCCGCCCCCGGAAGTCGACACTGCCCCGTAAGAACAGGGTGTTGGGGAAAAGTTGATAAACGTCCAGCGGCAAACCCGGCCCGGGAATCAGCAGCAAAGCCACCGCCGGTAAATTGCCGGTGGCCAGCATATTGGTCACCAAGGTGGTGCTTAACACCACTCTTTGCACCTGACCGCTATCCTGCCCCGTCATGAGGCAATCCAGCACCTCCATTATGGTACCTTGCAAGTCAGCATTATTGGTCGGCCGCTTTACGGTAGCGGCTACCCTCGTGCCCGACAACAGCACGCCGTCGGTAAAAGTCCCACCTACATCAATACCAATCAACATGAGAATACACCTCCTTAGCTATGCTCCTGTTTTTAGCTGGTCCTGCCAACGGTAGAGCAGATCCAAAGCGTTGCGGGGACTGACATCATCCAATTTCATTGATTCCAATTCGTCCAGGATCGGATTGCCGCCGGATCCGAACAGGCTCAGCTGCTCCGCCGCCGGCTTGGGAGCACTGCGCTCCTTTTCCAAACCATGAAGGATTTCGTAAGCCCGGTTGATGATTTTGGATGGTATACCGGCCAACTTGGCCACATGGATCCCATAGCTCTTATCCGCCCGGCCCGGCAGTACCTTTTTCAGAAAGGTTACGGTATCGCCGGATTCCAGCACCGATACCGACAGGTTGAACACCCCCGGTCGGCTGTCCGCCAGGGTGGTCAACTCGTGATAATGGGTGGCAAACAAGGTCTTGGCCTTGATATGGTCGTGGATATATTCGCTGGCCGCCTGGGCGATGCTCAATCCGTCATAGGTACTGGTGCCCCGTCCGATCTCATCCAATATCACCAGGCTGTCGCGGCTGGCGCCATTAATGATACGAGCCAGTTCGAGCATCTCTACCATGAACGTGCTGCGGCCGGCCGACAGGTCGTCGGAAGCCCCTACCCGAGTAAAAATGCGGTCCACCACCCCGATGTGAGCGGCATCTGCTGGTATGAAACTGCCCATCTGAGCCATGATCACTAGCAGGGCGGTCTGGCGCAGGTAGGTGCTTTTGCCTCCCATATTAGGGCCGGTTATGATTCCCAAACGGGCCTGGTCGGTATCCATCTCAATATCGTTAGGAACGAATCGAACCGCGGTCAGGGACTTTTCCACCACCGGATGGCGTCCCGCCCGGATATCGATTATCCCGTCCCGGGTGAGTTCCGGGCGGACGTAGTCATTCATATAAGCAGCCTGGGCCAGAGATTGCAGCACGTCCAGGTCGGCGATGGCGGCGGCGCATTTCTGCAGCGGCTCTATATATGTCTTTAATTGTTTGCATAGATCCATAAACAGATCGTATTCCAGCTCGTAAAGACGCTCCCGGGCGCCCAGGATTTTTTCTTCCTGCTCTTTCAATTCCAGGCTTATAAACCGCTCCGCATTAACCAGGGTTTGCTTGCGTATGTATTCCGGCGGTACTAAGCCGAGGTTGGCTTTACTGATTTCTATATAGTATCCGAATACCCGGTTGAAACCGACCTTCAGTGTACGGATTCCGGTGCGTTCCTTTTCCCGGTTTTCGAAATCGACCAGCCAAGTCTTGCCCTGCGAAGCCAGCTCCTTCAATTCATCTACCTCGGCCCGGAAGCCGGGTTTGATGATACCCCCTTCTTTGATCCCGGGAGGAGCATCGTCATTTATGCTGGTATCTATGAGCTGGAACACCTCGCCCAGAGGATCCATGGCGGCTATAGCTTCAAGGTAATCGCTGCCGGCGGCAGCCAGCAGGCTTTTGAGTTGTGGAATCAACCCCAGGGATGATTTCAAGGCCACCAGGTCACGGGGCAGCGCAGCCCCGCTGCCGATTTTACCGGCCAGGCGCTCCAGATCGTTGATCTTTTGCAGGGTAGCGCGGCAGTCCTGGCGCATGGTTAATTGTTCGACCAGTTCACCTACCGCATCCAACCGCCGGTTTATGGCGTTCAGATCTTTAAGGGGCTGTTCCAGCCAACGGCGCAAGGTGCGCTTGCCCATTGAGGTGCAGCAATGGTCCAGAACGCCAAGCAGGCTTCCTTCTTTTTTATTATCGTGGAGGGTGGCGGTAAGCTCCAGATTACGCTGGGAAAAGGAGTCGATCTCCAAGAACATACTATTTTCATAAGCGGTCAGGGAATTAATTTGGCCCAACTGAATCTTTTGGGTACGGTTGATGAAAGCAAGTATGGCGGCTGCAGCCTGTATTCCGGCGCTAAAATGCTGGACGCCGAACCCATCCAGGGAATCCACCCCGAAGTGCTCCAGAAGGGAGCGCCGGGCTGTCTCCAACCCGGGCAGGTCATCCTGAATCCGGGACAGGAGTACACCGAGACGGGTGAAGTTGTCCTGCCACAATGAGTCCATGCTGCTGCCAGCCGGCAGCAGGCATTCAGCCGGGGCCAGCCGCTGTAATTCGTTGTCCAGATTTTCAAAACGGTCGGGACCCTTGAGCTCGGTAACCATGAAGGTGCCGGTGGAAATATCGACCGCCGCCAGTCCAATGACCTGATCCTGGTCAACAATGGCGGTCAGGTAGTTGTTCCGGCTTTCATCCAGCATAGCATCATCAATGACCGTCCCCGGGGTTATCACCCGGGTTACTTCCCGTTTAACTATACCCACGGATTGTCTGGGGTTTTCAACCTGATCGCATAGTGCTACCCGGTACCCTTTACTGATGAGACGGGCGATATAGTTATTGACTGCATGATGGGGTACTCCGCACATCGGTATCTTTTCCTTATTGCCTCCCTCGCGGGCAGTTAGGACTATATCCAGTTCCCGGGAGGCGATGCGGGCATCCTCGAAAAACATCTCATAAAAGTCCCCCAAACGGAAAAAGAGGATCTCCTCAGGATAATCCCGTTTAGTGGCCAAATATTGTTCGATCATGGGCGTGTAGCCTGCCAATTATCCTTCCCTCCCCGGAAAAACAGTAGCTGCGTATTGAGCCGAATATGTCACCGGCGTTTAACCGGTTTCCTGCAGTTGACCAAACAAGGAGAAGGTCTTGCCGGTAGTGATTTTTACCTGCACCAGGCGGCCAATCAATTGATCGGACCCTTTAAATAGGACAATACGATTGTTTCTGGTCCGACCCGTCAAATTGTCGGGATTGGTCTTGCTGGGTCCTTCCACCAGTACTTCCTCCACCTTACCCTCCAAGGAGCGGTTCAGGTCCAGGGCGATGCCGTATTGCAACTCGTTCAAGCGCAGCAGGCGGTCTTTTTTAATGGTCGGGTCCACCTGCCCGGGCATGGTGGCCGCCCTGGTTCCGGACCGGATCGAATACATAAAAGTGAAAGAGGCATCAAATCTGACCTGCCTTACCATATCCAGGGTGGCTTCGAAATCCTCCTCGGTTTCGCCGGGAAAACCGACGATCAGATCTGAGGTGATGGCTACACCCGGAATGCGTTCTCTCATCTTGCGCGCTAGTTGCAGGTAATGGTCGCGGGTATAGCCACGGTTCATGGCTTTGAGGATGCGGTCGCTGCCGGCCTGCAAGGGTACATGGATATGTTCGCAGATCTTGTCTCCCTCGGCTATTGCATCCATCAATTGCTCCGACATATCTTTGGGATGGGAGGTGGTGAAACGTATTCGGGCGATCCCTTCGATTTGATCTGCCCACCGTAATAAATCGGCGAAGCTGTATGGATCCGACAGCCCCTGGCCGTATGAATTGACATTTTGGCCCAGGAAGGTCACCTCCCTGAAGCCTTCCTTGGCCAGTTGCTCCACCTCGCGGATTATGTCACGGGGATGGCGGCTTCTTTCTCTCCCCCTGGTATAGGGGACGATGCAATAACTGCAGAAGTTGTTGCACCCGTACATGATGTTGACAAAGGCGCCGATTCCTTCCTTGCGATGAGACGGCAGATCCTCGATCACACCGGTATGGCCGGGCCAAACCCGCACCACTTTTTGATGGTGCTGGCGATATTCATTGATTAAGTGGGGCAGTTCGTGCAGGTTGTGGGTACCAAAGACCACATCCACGCCCAGGCGTTGGACCTTGGCCACCACCTCCGGCAATTGGGCCATACAACCGCCAAATGCGACTATCAACTCCGGCTTCTGCCGTTTCAGTTTGACGTATTCGCCCAGCTTGCCGTATACCTTGTTTTCAGCTGAATGTCTGACGCTGCAGGTGTTGAAGATTATGATGTCGGCCTGCTCAGCCCGGGGTTGCTCCCTATAACCCTGCCTTTCCATCAGGCCGGCCATTATTTCGGAGTCGCGGACATTCATCTGGCAGCCGTAAGTTTCAATATGATAATTCAACTGCGAATCTTGCATAATCTGATGTTCCTTTGCTGTTATGAACCCAGGCAACGGTGTCGGGGTTAATCGTCAACGTTTTTTAAATCGCGAATGGCTTGTCCTATGTCGGGGGCACCGAATATAAACGAGCCTGCCACCAGTACATCGGCGCCGTGATCTACCGCCAATTTTCCCGTCTCCACGTTGATGCCGCCGTCAACCTGCAGGCGAGCCGCTGAACCGGATCTATATATCATGGATCGTAAAGCACTGATCTTGGGCAGTACCGAAGGGATAAACTTCTGACCTCCAAATCCGGGGTTGACAGTCATGGCCAGGATCAGATCGACTTCCCCGATTACATTTTCCACCATGGCCACCGGAGTGGAGGGATTGAGCGATACGCCCGCCTGCCGGCCCGCCTCTCTTATCATGGTCAGGGTGCGATGCAAATGGGGGCAGGTTTCAGCATGCACAGTGATCAAATCAGCCCCGGAAGCGATAAACGCCGGAATCAGGTTTTCTGGTTTCTCGATCATCAGGTGCACATCCAACAGCAGCCCGGTTTCTTTTTTGATATCTCTTACCACCAACGGTCCGATGGTCAGGTTGGGGACGAAATGACCATCCATTACGTCAATGTGCAGCCAATCGGCTCCGGCCCGCTCCACCCTTTGGATGTCCTCAGCTAGGTGGGCAAAATTGGCTGACAGTATCGAAGGTGCGATCAAAATCATTAATAAATCCTCTCCTTGTCCATGATTTCTGCCAGCATGTTGAGATAATTTTGGTAACGGGATGGCAGAATCTGTTGGTCCTCCACGGCGGACTTGACCCCGCAGTCCCTCTCCCGGAAATGGATGCAATCGCGGAAACGGCAATCCTGGCTGTAACTGGTGAAATCAGGGAAATAGCGGGTTAAATCCTCTCGGCGGATTGACGGCATGTCCAGTACGCTAAAGCCTGGGGTATCAACAACCCATCCTCCCTGGGGCAAGGGAAAAAGTTCGACATGGCGGGTGGTATGTTTACCCCTCCCGATTTTGGCACTCACTGGCCCGGTTCGGACTGTGCTCTGGCCGGTAAGCCTTTGCAGCAACCGGGATTTGCCTACTCCCGATGGGCCTGCCAGGACTGCTATCTCACCGGCAATCGCCTCTGATAGTTGCTCGATACCTATCGCCTGGCGGGCTGATGTTCGAATCACTTTATATGTGTGCGGATAATAGCGCAGGATTTCTTCAACCGTTTCATGACCCTCCAGGTCGCATTTGTTGAGTATGATGCAGGGAACGATTTTATTGTACTCAGACAGGAACAGCAAGCGGTCCAACAGACTCAAGTCCGGTTTGGGCTGGTTATAGGCCATCACTACCAACACCCGGCTGACATTGGCCACTCGAGGACGGTACAATTCGTTTGTCCTCGGCAAAACCCGCTCCAATACCCCCTGCCCAAATTCCAGAGGGGTGAACACCACCCGATCGCCGCTGAGGAGCTTTTCCTTAACTTTTCCTCTCACTTTGCATGCGTAAATGGTGCCGGTGTTATCCTGCACGTAGTAAAAACCACTATAGTTTTTGATAACCAGGCCCTCCAGACGTTCCGGGATCATAATTGCTCCTTATAACCCGTTGGGCCTATCATGGCAAATCGTAGGAACGCAGAGCGCTTCCGTCCAGGAGAACCTGGGCTGTCCCAGTCCCATAGTATGTTATCCCCACGGTAACCGTATCTCCCCCATCGTGCCTTTCATCGTAGACCTTACGGCTCCCTTGTGCATCCGTCACATTTATAACCACCCGGTAGGTTCTTTTATCGTCGGGAAGCTCGAAATCCAGCCTCTGTATTTTGGATGAAGGTCCTGGACCAGTGCTCACTACCACGTTGACCTTGGCGCCTTCTTCGACTTGGACTCCGGCGGCGGGGTCCTGGGAGGCGACCTGTTCGGTGAAATAAGCCGTACTAGCGGCACGGGTCACCGTCCCCAACTCCATTTTGGCGGCTTTCAGTTTGGCGGTGGCCTCGGTTACTGTCAGCCCCTTCACATCTGGTACCTCTACACGGGGCGGTTGTTTGCCCTTGCTGACCGATAAATTGACTTTAGTGCCGGCCGCCACGGTGGTATCGGTGAGCGGGTCCTGGGATATTACAATCCCTTCGGCATATTTTTCGTCCCAGACGTTTTCAATGGTTCCAAGATTCAAGCCTTTATTGGAAAGACGGGTGGTAGCATCGCTGAGTGTAACTCCGGTTACATTAGGGACTTTAACCTGTTCAACCCCCTGGCTGAGTATTACCTCAATCTCCCGTCCGGCCTTGACCTTACGGCCCGGGAGCGGGTCCTGCTTGATGATGGAATCGACTGCCACACTATCATTGTTTTCCCGGCCAATCACTTTCAAGACCAAGCCCAGTTCGCGAAGCTCTTGGTCGGCTTGGGCATAGTCCTTACCAACTATATTGGGTACGGCTACCTCGGAGCCGAAAAGATTGCCCGCCAGCGACCACAAGATTCCGGACAGGAACGCCAATATTGCTACGGCGATAATGCCTTTGCCCAGCGGTTTCATCTTTTTCTTGGATTTCACAGCATCCTCCTTGCCATCTGTCCATACCCCGCTTATGGTCTGCTGTATTTTTATAAGGGCATTGCGCATCTCGTGAGCGGTCTGGAACCTTTGTCCCGGCTGTTTGGCCATGGCTCTGAAAATTAATGCTTCCAGGGCAGCGGGAACGTCGGGATTGATGGACCGGGGCGAAGCAGGTTCTTCGTTGATATGGCGCAAAGCAATGGTGATTGGACTGTCGGCATTGAACGGGACCTTGCCGGTAACCATCTCATAGAGGATGCAGCCAATGGAGTAAATGTCCGTAGTACGGTTAATCGGTTCACCTTTGGCTTGTTCCGGTGAAAAATAATGCACCGACCCTACAATATTATTACCATACGTGATGGTTCCGGCACTGACCGCCTGGGCTATCCCGAAGTCAGCCACTTTGACCATGCCCTGTTCAGTGATGAGTATATTGTGGGGTTTTATGTCGCGATGAATTATGCCTTTTTCATGAGCATGGTGAACCCCGTCACAAACCATTATGGCGATATCAACCGCTTTTTCGACTGGCAGGGGGGCTTGCTCGCGGATCAAGTGTTTGAGGGTATAACCATCCACATACTCCATTACAATATAATAAATGCCGTCTTGATCACCTACATCAAATATATTGACAATGTTGGGATGGGAGATGCGGGCCACCGATAAGGCTTCCGCCCTGAACTTCTCCACAAACCCGGCATCCTTGGCAAATTCGTCTTTAAGTACCTTTACCGCCACGATCCGGTCTAAAATGCCGTCCCGGGCTTTGTATACAACGGACATCCCGCCTTCTCCGATGACATCCAACAACTCGTAGCGTCCGCCTAAAGTCACGCCGTTCAACATTCTACCTCCTATTTAAACGCATACGACAATGACCGTAATGTTGTCATGGCCGCCCTTCTCCAGGGCTGCATTGACCAGGCTCAGGGCAGTTGATTCCGGTTCTGACGCCGCGGCCATGAATCCGGCAATTTCCTCATCCGTCACCAGGTCGGTCAAGCCGTCGCTGCAAAGCAATATCCAGTCTCCCTCGCTTAGCTCATGCTGATATATGTCAATATTGACCTCCGGTTCAACCCCAACCGCCCGAGTGAGAATATGGCTGTAAGAACTTATGGGAAGGTCACCATTGGTAAATATGTGATCTGCTTTCATCTGTTCTGCCAGGGTATGATCCTTGGTAATTTTGGTCAGAACCCCGGCATGAAAGTGGTACAGACTGCTGTCGCCGACGTGGGCTACAGTCAGACATCCGTCCCGGATGATGGCCGCGGTGGCCGTCGTCCCCATCTCGCGCAGCGCCTCGTCGGCATTGCCGGCCTTGTATATAGCTAGATTGGCTGCCCGTACAGCTTGGGTCATGACCGATGCCAAATCCTCTGCCCCGGTTAAATCCAGATGATCCCTGATGGTATGCACCGCCAGGCGGGAAGCTACATCTCCGCCTCTGTGGCCTCCCATGCCATCACAGATAATGAAAATGCCCTGAGCTTCATCAATGTAGTAGCAGTCCTCGTTCCGTTTCCTGTGGAATCCGATATTAGAAACACCAGCTGACTTCATACTTCACCTCGGAATTACTTACTGTTATTACTTATTATATGCACTATTCCCCTGTCTAACGCTCACCGTTGGCGCTCAACTGCCCGCAGGCAGCTTCAATATCACCGCCATGTTCTTCCCGCAGGGAAACATTCAAACCACCGTCAGCCAGCAGGTTGTAAAAACGTCTTATCTTGTTCGATGAAGGCCTTTTGTACTCGAGACCGCTGACTTCATTATAAGGAATTAGGTTGACGTTAGCCAGCAGTGGTTTGATGGAGGTAATCAATGCCCGCGCATCTTCGGACCCGATATTGACCTCATCCAGCATAATGTATTCAAAAGTGACCCGGCGGTTGGTTCGTTCAGTATAATAACGTACCGACTCGAAAAGAAGCTTAAGGGGGTATTTGCGGTTAAGCGGGATCAACCGGTCTCTCAGGCTGTCGTTGGCAGCATGCAGCGAGATAGCCAGGGTGACCTGCAGATCTTCTTCCGCCAGTTTTTTGATGCCATTGACTTCTCCCGCCGTAGAAATAGTGATGTGCCTCTGGCCGATATTAATACCCTTATGATCATTCAAAGTGTGGATGGAACTGATCATAGCGTCGTAATTCAACATTGGTTCGCCCATCCCCATATACACTATGTTAGTGATTAGTTCCTCATTGGTTTTAAACTTGCGGGCCAACTCCCGCCGCGAGCCCAGCACCTGGCCAACCATCTCATATGCGTTGAGGTTGCGCTGGAAACCCGATTGCCCGGTAGCACAGAAAAGGCACCCCACCGGGCATCCCACCTGAGTGGAGACACACAGCGAATAGCGGGTATCCTTGGTTCCGCTCTGTGGAATAACCACGGTCTCAATTCTCTTTTTGTCGTTCATCTCAAACAGGAACTTGCGGGTTCCGTCGGCCGAGACCCGCTGTTTCAAGACTCGCGGTATGGAAACCTGGGCGGCAGACTCCAGGCTCATTCTGAGCTCTTTGGGCAAGTCAGTCATCTCATAGAAAGAGCTGACCGCCTTCTTGTAAATCCAGGTATATATCTGATTGGCCCGAAAGCGGGGCTGCCCCAACGATTGCACAAATGATTCCAGACTTTTTAATTCCATTCCCAGAAGTTCGGTTTTGATTATTGAACTCATATTAAACGCCGTCTGTCCTCCTGAGCCTGGCATAGAACATGCCATCGGTACCGTATCGGCCCGGCAGGATGGTCAACATGCCCTTGCTAGCCTCGATTTTGTCCTGGTTGTCAAGGGGGAAAAAGGATATCTTAGCCTGAAAACCATCCAGGCTAAATTCCGGGTGCCGGTCGAGAAATGTCTGGACCACATCTTCGTTCTCAGCTTTCATAATGGTACAAGTGGAGTAAACCAGTATACCCCCGTTGGCCACCATTAGGCTAGCTCTTTCCAGCATTTGAGCCTGCAGCCGCTGCAGGTTGGCTAGATCCTGGGGCGTCTTGCGCCAGCGGGAATCGGAACGACGGTTCAAAACCCCCAGGCCCGAGCAGGGGGCATCCAAGAGAACCCTATCGGCCTGCAGTGATCCCGTGGGCAGGTTCATTATGTCCTCCTGGTGAGCATGAATAATCGCCAGTCCCAATCTAGCACAGTTAGATTTTAGCAAATAAATCTTGTGGTTGTGAATATCATAGGCGTCTATTCTGCCTTCGTTACCCATCAATTCCGCTATGAAAGTGGTTTTTCCGCCCACTCCGCAGCAGAGATCGAACACTGTGGTGCCCGGTTGAGGGTCAAGGATATTAACCGCCAGCATCGAAGCCTCGTTTTGGACATAGAAGAGACCAGCTCGATAAGCTTCCGATTGGGACAGACTGCGTTCCATGCTATCCACCAGAATCGCTCGGGGCGACCGGGGACTGAACTGGCTATTAATCCCATCCCGGGCCAAAATGGCCGTCAACTGCTCCCGGTCGGTTTTTAAGGTGTTAGTGCGCAGCACAACTTGCGGCCGCTGATTGAAATACGCCAGCATATCTTCAACCTGTTGATGATCGTATTCGGTCAGCAGTCTTTCTACCAGCCATTCCGGCTGCGAATAAAAAACGGAATAGAAAGCGACCGAGGAGGCCGGCTCCGGGTAACGGATTTCATCTCGGTGGCGGGCTATGTTGCGCAGAATACCATTGGCCAGCCCGGCCAAGCCGGGACCAACCTTGCTTCGGGTTAATTCTACCCCACTGTTGATTGCCGCGTAGTCAGGGATACTATCCAGAAATAGCAACTGGTAAAGGGACAAACGCAGGATATTGCGCAGCCAGGGGTTTTGGGCCGAGACCGGACGTTTCATAAAAAGATCAAGCACCCAGTCCAGGTGCTTTAACATGCGTATGGTTCCATTCACCAGTTCGGTTACCAGATGCCGGTCCTGGGACGATAAGTCTGCAGCTTGTTCCAATTTCCTCTCCAGAATCAAATTGGCGTAGGCTCCTTTTTCAGCCACCTGGTAAATGACCTGAAGGGCTGCCAGGCGCGGATCAGCGATCCGCGCTCCTCGTTGTTTTGGTTTCATCACTTACTCCTGTTGGCGGTGTTATTCGTCCCGAGCGCCGGCAAAGATCATTACGTAATAGAGCAAGTTGGCTATCGCCGTCAAAGTAGCGGCCAGATAAGTCATGGCAGCCGCGCCTAAAACTTTTTTGACCATTGGCACTTCATCGTAGCTGATCAATCCCGCTTGCGACAATTGAGCCACCGCCCGCTGGGAGGCATTGAATTCGACCGGTAAGGTGACCAGGTGAAAGACAACCACGGCCGTGAATAGTAATATACCCACCAGTACCAGATTCATGCTGTTGAGCAGGAAGCCGACCAACAATATCGGGAAGGAAGCCGAGGATGCAAAATTGGCCACCGGCACAATCGCCGCCCGCAGCTCCAAGGGGGCGTACCTCTCATTGTGTTGTATAGCATGCCCAACCTCATGGGCGGCTACACCTATGGCGGCAATTGAGGTGTTTCCGTAAACGGTTTGGGAAAGGTTTAGGGTATTGTCGCGGGGATCATAATTGTCGGTCAGATCGCCGGGGATCTGATTAATGGCCACTTTGCCGCCTAAACCATTGCGCTGCAACAACGCCGCGGCGGCATTAGCCCCCGTAGTTCCACGGCTGGACCTGACTTGGGAATACTTCTTGTAGGTTGATTTTATATTGAACTGGGCATACAAAGAGATCAACAAAGCCGGGATAATGAAGATCAAATAACCCATCTATTCATCCTCCTTTACAAATTGACTGCAGGGCTTGTTCGACATCTGCCACTACCACGTTGGTGTTGATGCAAGGGCCGTGGGGGCGGCAGTTCAAAACGCCGATGACCGGTACCTGGGCAGCGTCCTGGATGCCCAGTGACAGGTCCCTTTCACAGGCTACTGCCACCACCCCGCGCGGTCTGGTTTCTTCCATGAACTTACGCGCCAAGGTCCCTCCGGTAGCGACTTTGACCACCGCGTGATATTTTTCCCCCAATTCTATTAGATCGCATATTGAACATTTGTGACAACGCTTACAATTACTGATGTCCATGGTTATCTTATGAGGACATTGCGAATCTTGCAGACAGTGCGGCAGCAATATCATCACCTGCGGACCTTCTAACAGCAATTTTCTGGACTTTACCAGATAATTATTGACCGCAATGTACGATTGCAGTATTTTTTCTTTGCTGATACCCGCCAAGCGACCGGTCAAAAGGGTAACTGGAAATAGTATTTCATTGGCTATCCGGGTAAAGGTCTCCAGGGACGGGATGCTTTGCGACTTTATGATCATGATAATGATTGCCAGTACGCCTATACCTGCCAGTATGAATATAATTCCCACCATGCCCAGAATTATTGAGAGCAATACCTGGCCCACCAACAATTCCCGATTCTGCAGCAGAAACCAAACCGCTCCCACCAGACTCACGGCCATCAACACACTGGCCATCAGCAGGCCGACATAGATCCTTTTTTTTATTTCCACTGCTTGCACCCCCTAGGAGAGGACCTCTCCCGGTTCCAGGTTAAATCCTTTCATAAATTCGCGGCTGGAAATCCTTTTTTTGCCTTCCTTTTGGACCTCCAGTATTTCCAACGTCCCCTGACCGGTTTGTACGACAAATCCATCAGCGGTGATGTCTACAATTTCACCTGGTTTAGCGCTGTAATCCTGATCAATCAACTGGCTGCGGAAGATCTTGAACCGCTGATCCCTCAATGATGTGTGGGCGCCGGGTTGTGGGCTTAAAGCCCGTATCTTGTTCCTAATGGTCAGAGCGTTCTGTTTCCAATCTATTCTCTCTTCCTCCCGGGTTATGCGGGGGGCATAGGAACTGCGATGGTCATCCTGCTTGCGGCGCGGGTTGGATCCGCTAATCAGAACCGCCATAGTATCCAGCAGAAGGTCGGCGCCAGCCTGTGCCAACAGATTGTGAACCTGACCGAAGTCCATCTCGGTGCTGATCTCGATTGGAGTCTGCAGTATGATATCGCCCGTGTCCAATCCGGTGTTCATAAACATGGTGGTGACCCCGGTTACCTTGTCCCCTGCCATGATGGCCCGTTGAATCGGAGCGGCCCCGCGATAATGGGGTAATAGGGAACCGTGCACGTTTATGCACCCCAATCTGGGCAGGTCCAAGATCTCCAGGGGAAGAATCTGTCCGTAGGCGACGACCACAATAACATCAGGTTCCCACTCCCGCAGGACATCGATACTATCGGTGTCACCTATCCGGTTGGGCTGAAAGACCTCCAAACCATGCTTGAGGGCCAGTTCCTTGACCGGGGAATAAGTAACCTTTTTGCCCCGTCCCCGCGGACGGTCCGGTTGAGTCACAACGCCCGCGATACTGTAGGGGTGTTCAATCAATCTGGCCAGCGAGGGTACGGCAAAATCGGAAGTCCCCATGAAAACTAACTTCAATCCAATTCTCCTCCCTATCAGGTCAAAAATCGTCGTTCCTCAAGCGAACGGCTTTATCCGGGAAAAGGATTCCATCCAAGTGGTCGATCTCATGCTGAAGGACCAGTGCCAATAAACCCTCGGCCTCCAGATCAACATCCTCTCCGAGTGCGTTCAGGCCCGTAACCCTTACTTTTTGGGCTCGGTTGCACCAGCCAACTTTGCCTGGCACGCTGAGGCATCCCTCGCTGCGGTTTTGTTCCCCTTCGCGGGAAACAATCACCGGATTGATGATCTCCAGGTAGTTATCCCCGGGGTCTACCACGATAATCCGTTTGGACACGCCGATCTGGGGAGCCGCCAGGCCTATTCCTTCAGCGAAGTACATGGTATCGCGCATATTTTCCAATACTCTCAGTACTCCGGCATTGATCCTTTTTACTTCCGCGCACTTCTGTCGCAATACCGGGTTAGGATCAGTGAGTATTTTATAGACAGACATTCCTGCCCTCCTTATAGTGTACTTATGGGATCAAAATCTATGTCTATTCTAACATGTTTAGCCGGGGGTCTGGCCATAATATATGCGGCAATGCTTCTTAGCAAGGCCGGATCCCGGCATTTCACCATTAATTGGTGGCGGTGACGGTTCCTTATCCTGGCAATCGGGCATGAAGCCGGGCCAATAACTGTGATATCGGCTTCACTGGCATCGGTTATTTCCTCGATGAAACTGGCTGCTGCCATAGCTGTGTCCTGAACTGCGGATTCATCTTCTCCGCTGATCACCAGCCTTAACAGCCGGGTAAACGGAGGGTAACCGAGAATTCTCCGTAAATCGGTTTCGTATTCATAAAAACCTTGGAAATCCTGTCGGGCTGCCAAGTTGATTATAGGATGATTCGGATTAAAGGTTTGGATAACAACTTCTCCCTGGGTTTGGCTGCGGCCGGCCCGACCGGCTGCCTGTACCAGCAGTTGGAAGCACCTTTCCCCGGCTCGAAAATCGGGCAGGTTGAGCATCCCGTCGGCATCAATTACGCCCACCAATGACACATTGGGAAAATCCAGCCCTTTGGCTACCATCTGGGTTCCCACGAGGATGTCAATCTGTCTGCGGCGCATTCCGTCCAGGATAGACTTCTGGGCGCCTTTACGACGGCTGCTGTCAGCGTCCAGCCTGGCTACAACCGCCTGAGGAAAGACATTCCTTATATACTCCTCGATTCTTTGCGTACCGGAACCGATAAGTTGCAAATGCGTACCTCCGCAATCCGGGCAGCGGTTCTCCGCCGGCAGATGGAGATTGCAGTAGTGACAAACATTCTCACCGATGTCGCTGTGATAGGTCATCCCTACCGAGCAGGAGGGGCACGTTGCAATACTACCACATTCCCAGCAGACCGTCATGGGTGAATAACCCCGGCGGTTGATAAACAGGATAACCTGTTCCCCCCGATCCAGGTTTGCACTGATCTTTTCCCGTAGAAATGGGGACAAATAACCGCGGCAGTCATTTTTGAAGGCCGTTTTGAGGTCTTCTATGAATACCTGGGGCATCTGTCCCCCTCCGATTCGTGAGGTGAGCGGCAGCAACTGAATAGAACCGGTGACGGCTGCATGGAATGTTTCCAGGCTGGGAGTGGCGCTCCCCAAAACAATCACTGCCGATTCCTGGGTGGCTCTATGTCTGGCTATTTCCCGGGTATGATAGCGGGGGTTGTCCTCCTGCTTGTAACTGCTCTCCTGTTCTTCATCCATTATTATCAAGCCCAGGTTTGGTACAGGCGCAAAAACCGCTGATCTCGCTCCTAACACCAGCCGGGCTTCACCGGACTTGATACGGCACCATTCTTCATAACGTTCCCCAGCCGTCATGGCACTGTGCAGCACAGCCAGATCCGGAATACGGGAGGCAAATACGTCTACCAGCTGTCGGGTCAGGGCTATTTCCGGGACCAGCACCAAGACCCCGCGGCCTTGCTGGATGGCAGATTGGGCCGCCTGAACATATACCTCGGTTTTACCGCTTCCGGTCACTCCGAACAACAGGAACTCGGATCGGGCACCGCTGTTAAGTGCTTCCTTGATGCGGGCTGCGGCCCATTCCTGTTCACCGGTAAGATCCACCTCGGTCGGCGTCGGCACCTGATGCTGCTGCACTCGAATATAGCCTTTGTCAAGCAGGGCTTTCAGGCTTGATGGGGGCAGGTTGGAACGTATGGTATCTTCGTCGAGTGAGCCATTTTGCAGCAGCATCTCCATGATCGCTGCCTGGCGGGGAGCCCTTCTGTGCAGTGCCGGCATATTACAGTCCGGATCAAAATCTCCCAGTATATAGGAACGCGTCCGGCTGACCCGGCGGCCCAGGCGGTAGTTCCCGGTGCTGATCAGATAACCCTGCTCAATCCAATCCCGCAGCTGCGCTTCATTTATATATTTCAGAATCTGACTATGGCTTAATCCGCCCGACTCCCATAGCTGAGTCATCAGGTCGGCATCCAGCTTAGTTCCCTGGCGGACCAGTTGTGCGTATTCCAACTCATCGATTCCGGCTACATATATGCGGCCCTTCTTTTGGCGCAGGATCTTGGGCACCATCAGATTCAGGGCAGTAGCTAGCGGGCACAGATAATAGTCTGCCATCCACCGGGCCAAGGCCAGCAAATCTTGGTCGAATACGGTGTCGGTATCCAGAACTCTTAATATTGGTTTCATTTCTTCCCCGATTGGATGCCGGCCCTCACCTACAATATACCCTTCTTCCCGGCGTCCGCCAAAATCCACCAATACTCTTTTGCCGAATACCGCTTCGTCCTCATATGGGGGCGGTACCAGATAGGTGAAAGTGGAATTCAATTTGCTGGTTGGCAGATTAATAATCAGCTCCACCGTTTTCAATAATGTCACCCCGCCGGCGCCAGGATTATGATACAACCAGTCCTGCTGAATAATACAACAAAGGCGGGAAACCCGCCTTTTTGCTTGGTCTGTCCGATAACAACCTTCTTGCTCCCAATGCGGCTAAAACCCTGGATACCGCTGGAAGTTACAACCCGGCTGACTTTTTGATGTCTTCCACCTTGTCAAGTTGCTCCCAAGTAAAATCGGGATCTTTGCGGCCAAAATGGCCATAGGCGGCTGTCTTTTGATAGATTGGCCGTCGCAGGTCAAGATTCTGGATGATGGCCGCGGGACGCAGGTCAAAATGCTGGCCGATCAATTCCCTGATCTGTTCATCGGGCAGCTTGCCCGTACCGAATGTCTCCACCGAAATGGAAACCGGGTGGGCGACTCCAATCGCATAAGCGATCTGGACTTCCAATCGATCCGCTACTCCGGCCGCCACCAAGTTCTTGGCTACATGACGGGCCGCATAGGCTGCAGAGCGATCGACTTTGGTAGGATCCTTCCCGGAGAAGGCTCCTCCGCCATGACGGGCCATACCTCCATAGGTGTCAACGATTATCTTGCGGCCGGTTAGCCCGCAGTCGCCCTGTGGGCCGCCGATCACAAATCTGCCGGTAGGGTTTATATAATATTTGGTGGACTCATCCAGCATATCCGCCGGTACCACCGCTTTGATGACCTGTTCAATGATGTCTTTCTCAATCACGGCATGTTCAATCTCTGGATGATGCTGAGCGGAGACCACCACGGTATCTACACGCATTGGCTTACCGTCCAGGTATTCGACGGTTACCTGGGTTTTGCCATCCGGGCGCAGATAATCCAGGATTCCAGTTTTGCGCACCTCAGTCAAACGTTGAGCCATTTGGTTGGCCAGGTAGGCAGTCATTGGCATATAAGCCTCGGTTTCGTTGGTGGCATAACCGAACATCATGCCCTGGTCGCCAGCGCCAATGAGTTCCAATTCGTCGTATCCCATCTCTCCCCGCTTGGCTTCAAGGGCCTGGTTGACTCCCATGGCTATATCAGTAGATTGTTCGTCGATAGAGGTCAATACCGCGCAGGTTTCGCAATCAAATCCAAACTTGGCTCTGGTGTAACCGATATCACAGACTACGCCCCGGACCAATTTGGGTATATCGACGTAACAATCGGTAGTGATCTCTCCCGATACCAGTACCAGACCGGTAGTAACCATGGTCTCGGCGGCAACCCGGGCGAACGGGTCCTGGGCCAACATGGCGTCCAGAATGGCATCTGATATCTGGTCGGCCATCTTGTCCGGGTGTCCCTCAGTAACTGATTCAGACGTAAAAAGCTTTCTGGTCAAAGGGTTCCTCTCCTTCCCTGATTACAATAGCAGTTCCGCAGCCCGATTTAGAATCGCCTCCGCTACATCATCCTTGCTGATTAGGGGCATAGGCCTGATGTCTGTGCGGCTGCTGATTAGGGTACATATATTGGTATCACAGGCAAAGCCCGCTCCCTCCATGGAAACATCATTGGCTACTATAAGATCTAGGTTTTTGGCGGCCAGTTTTGCCAGTGCGTTTTCCAGTACATTCTCAGTTTCGGCTGCAAAACCTATCATGATGCAGCCCGGTTCTTTTTTCTTGCCCAGTTCTTTAAGTATATCTGGGTTTTGGGCCAAATCAATAGTTATCCGCCCGCTGCCGTCTTCATTCTTTTTGATCTTTTGTTCCGCCGGCGTGGCTGGCCGGAAGTCGCCAACAGCGGCTGCTCCAATAATAATGTCACATCCGGGTTGGTGCTGCAGCATGGCCGCACACATATCCCGGGCGCTGCGTACGGAGATGAATTCGACCCCGGAGGGGATTTCCAGGTGGGTAGGTCCGCTGACCAAAACTACTTCCGCGCCTCGGGCGGCCGCTGTCCGAGCCAATGCATAACCCATTTTGCCAGTGCTGCGGTTGGTTATGAATCGTACCGGGTCGATGTCCTCACAGGTCGAGCCGGCATTGATCAGGATCTTTCTTCCGGCTAAATCCTGCCGGGGCTTCAGCAGAGCCAAGATATGTTTGAGTATATCATCAACCTCGGGCAATCGCCCTTTCCCGGTCACACCACAGGCCAGCAATCCGCTGTCGGGGTCCATAAAATGATAGCCCCGCCGAAGCAGCGATTGGATGTTGTCTTGGACCGCCGGGTTTTCAAACATGTTGGTGTTCATAGACGGCACTACCAGCACGGGGGCAGTATTGGCCAGCACCACCGTAGAAAGAAGGTCATCGGCCAACCCGTGGGCCATCTTGGCGATAAAATTAGCAGTAGCCGGAGCAATGACCAGCAGGTCCAGCTGTTCTGCCACCCCCACATGCTGTACTTTCCATTCTCGGGACTCGGTCCATAAATCGGTGAGCACCTCGCGCCCTGACAAGGTTTGCAGGGTAAGGGGGGTGATAAACCGAGCTGCTGCTTCGGTCATCATCACAATTACGTCAAAATCATGCTTCTTGAGCTTGCTTACCAAATCGGCGATTTTGTATGCTGCAATGCCGCCGCACATACCTATCCCGATTGTCTGTGCCATTGCCTCTCATCCTCTCAGAGCCGGGGTTCGGAGTCATTTACGATAACTACTTTTTGTTCTATGATATCATCCAGGGCTTCGGTGATCATGCCGGACAAACGATAACTTTCCTCGTTTTTCTTGGTCTCCGACAAGGCCCGGGCTCTCTGCGCAGTTGCGACTACAACCGCGTATTTGCTCTGACCTATGTTCATCAAATCCTTGGCAGAAGGTGGCAGCAAACCAATCACTCCTTAATAATACTTTACCCGGCAACGTTCAGCGATAATGATGGCCTCTACCTTCTTTATCGCATCCTCGAGCCGGTCATTGATAACAACATAGTCATAGTACCTGGCCATGGACATCTCAGCATGGCAGGCATCAAGACGGTCCTGGATGCTTTGCTGGGAATCCAGGCCACGGCCATGGATCCTCTCAACCAGAGCACCAAGGCTGGGAGGTTGGATAAAAATAAATACCCCTTGGGGCATTTTCTCTCTTACCTGGCGAGCCCCCTGGATATCGATCTCCAACAAAACGTCGTAACCACTGTGCAGGGTGTGCACTACTTCACTCTTGAGAGTCCCGTACATATTCGAGTAGACCTGCGCGTACTCCAGGAACTCGTTATTCTTGATTTTGGTCTCGAACTCACTGGGGCTGATAAAAAAATAATCCCGCCCGTCAACTTCTCCTGATCGCCGGGGTCGGGTCGTCGCCGAAATCGATAATTTGATATCCGGCACCCGGGCCAACACCTCTCTGTGGATGCTGCCTTTTCCAACCCCGGAAGCCCCGGACATGACGAATAAGATTCCTTTACTGGTCATTGGTTCAATCCTGCTTCCGCTTCTAAATGTCTTCGCTGCCGGAATCCTTGGAACTCAAGCGGTTGGCAACCGTTTCCGGCTGTACTGCCGAAAGAATGACATGGCCGCTGTCTACTACGATAACCGCCCGGGTCCGGCGTCCATAGGTGGCATCGATCAGCACGCCTTTCTCCCGTGCTTCCTGGATTATCCTCTTGATGGGAGCAGATTCGGGGCTCACTATGGCCACGATCCGGTTGGCGGCAACGATGTTGCCAAACCCTATGTTTACAAGCTTGATATCCATAATATTTCCGGTTGGACCCGGATGCACCTCCTCTAAGTCTACTCAATATTTTGTATCTGTTCTCTTATTTTCTCCAATTCCGCTTTTATATCCACCACTATTTGGCTCATTTCTATGTCATTGGCCTTGGAAGCTACAGTGTTTATTTCCCGAAACATCTCCTGTACCAGAAAATCCAATTTGCGTCCTACCGACTGACCGCTGTCCATTAGGTCACGGAGATGGCCGATATGACTCTTCAGCCTTACAATCTCCTCAGTTATACTGGCTTTGTCCGCAAATATAGCGGCTTCCTGGATAATACGGGCTTCGTCGACCATGTTGCTGGTCATTTCGGCGATTTTCTTGTGCAGCCTTTCCTGGTACTCCCTGGCTACCAGAGGTGATCTCTGTTCCAGTTTTTCTACCTCAGTCAGGATATAGGCGTTGCGTTGAATTATATCCCGGGCCAGGTTGGCACCCTCTTTGCTGCGCATCTCCACCAGGCTCTTTAGAGCCTCGTTCAAGGCACTTTGCAGTGCTCCCCAAATGGTGTCCGGGTCTTCCTGATCATCTATCAGGCTAAATACGTCCGGCAGCCGAAAAACATCTATGACCCTAAACTCGGAAGCAATATTTAGATGTTTTGCTAAATCCTTCAGGGAATCATAATAAGCGATTGCCAGACCTTTGTCAACTTTGATATTTCTCGCCATATCTCCGGTTTTCTCAATATTGATGCTGATTTCAATACGTCCCCGCTGGAGATTTTTTTTCAGTTCTTCCTTGATTTTCTCTTCCAAAAACAAATACCGCCGGGGCATTCTGGTATGTACATCGAAGTAGCGATGATTGACAGTTTTTAATTCGCAGGTTATATCATATCCTTTTTGTTGAATCTGACTCCGGCCGAAGCCGGTCATACTCTTGACCATTCATAAATCAACCTTTCCCGTAAGCTTCATTCATCTTGTCAAAGGACTTGGATCGATACTCTTCCTAATCCAGTTAAGCTAGCTTTCGACTCATGCTTTCATATTTTAACATAATTGGCTTTCGAAATAAAAAAGCCTTTAGGGGGGTATATCAATATATCACCACTGGAAAAATATAGGGTGAACAGGCAATTATGCCTGTATATCTGGACAGCATCTGACATGGCAAGTGCGGACGGGCTTGACATCCGAGCCGGAGTTGTCTTAAATATAAGGCAAATGCAAATGTTTGCATTTATCTCACGGTTTGCGACCTGACCACATCAGGAATCAATGGAGATCGAGGAATGAATAAATGAAGATATATTCAAGACTCCGTAAGACCAAGTGCCAATACCAGCGGGTTGGCTTAATGGTAATATTGTTACTGGCCGGACTGCTGGCCGGTTGCCAGCAACAACCGGTAAGCGCCCCGACTGGCGCGGATGACCGCTTAAAGGTGGCTGTAACCATTATGCCGCAGGCCACCTTTGTGAAAGAGATTGGAGGAGAGCTGGTTGAGGTGGTAACCATGGTGCCGCCCGGTGGAAATCCCGAAAACTATTCGCCCACCCCTCAACAAATGATCCAGTTTAGCGATGCTGACATTTATTTCGCCATCGGGGTGCCGGCCGAAGAGGCTATCCTGCCCCAACTTAAGAGCCTTGTTCCCGGCATGAAAATGGTTGACCTCCCTGCTATGGTCGATCGGAAATACCCGCCCGTTACTTTTCCCTCCGGGGAGAGAGACCCGCACATGTGGCTATCCCCCCAACGGGTTCAAGAGATTGTCCGTGTGACGACTGAGCAGTTGACGCTGCTGGATCCGCTCCATGGTGACATTTATGCTGCCAATAGCGCCGCTTATATAGAACGCCTGGGCCAACTGGATAATGACATCAGATCCGCCCTGACCGATTTACCCAATCGGACTATAATCGTATACCATCCGGCTTTTGGTTATTTTGCGGCTGATTATGGTTTGACCATGATTGCCTTGGAAGAGGAAGGCAAAGAAGCTGCGGCGGTAGACCTGCAGAGAGTAATTGATCTGGCGCGGGCTCAGAATATCAAGGTGGTTTTTTACCAGGCTGAGATCGACAGCAAGCAATCGCGAACCTTAGCCGAGGAGATTGGCGGACAGGCGGAGATGATCGCTCCGCTGGATCCGGATTATATCGGCAACTTGCACAAGACGGCGCTAACATTCCGACGGGTGCTGCAGCAGGCCCAGGGGGAATAACTTTGAATAAAGCCAATCATCAACCCGAATACGCAGTTGTTGTCAAAGATCTTACCGTCCAGTACGGCAACATTTTGGCGCTGCAAGAAATTAATCTGACCATTGCCAAGGGTGATTTTGTGGGCATAATTGGGCCCAACGGCAGCGGTAAGACTACCCTGCTAAAGTCCATCCTGGGCCTGGTCAGACCCACCACCGGCGCTATATCAGTGCTGGGGATGCCCCCTAGAGAGGCCTGCTCCCAAATAGGCTATGTTCCTCAAATGACCAACATTGACCGTGATTTTCCCATTACCGTCGGGGAGGCGGTGTTGATGGGCCGCCTGGTAGGAAAAGCAGGCTTGTTCCACCGCTACAGTCAGGACGATCGCATCGTAGTGCAACATTACCTGGAACATCTGGAAATAGCAGAATTGGTTGACCGCCAGATCGGGCAGTTATCTGGAGGACAGCTGAAGCGCGTGCTTATAGCTCGGGCCCTGGTGAGTGAACCCCAGATTCTGCTGCTCGACGAACCGACTGCCGGGGTCGATGCCCATTCCAGTTCCCAGATCTACGAACTGTTGAAAGAGCTGAACCAAAGCATCACCATAATTATTGTGACCCATGATACGATGGCGGTTAGTTCGTACCTCAAATCAATCGCCTGCATCAACCAGACCCTTTATTATCATGGTGATCCCAACCTGTCCAGCGAACTTATAATGTCCGTATATGGATGCCCAGTAGAGTTGATCGCTCACGGTGTGCCTCACCGCGTACTGGGTCAACATGAACAGGGGGGACTGCGGTGTTAGAGGCCATCGTACATTACTCCTTCATGCAGCATGCCCTGCTTGCGGCCCTGTTGTCATCGGTGGCCTGCGGTATCATGGGGACTGTCATAATAGAAAAACGACTGGTCATGATGAGCGGAGGGATCGCCCATACCGCTTTCGGCGGTATAGGTTTGGGCTATTACCTGAGTATCGAGCCCATGATCGGGGCATTGGCCTTTTCGTCCCTGTCGTCCCTGGGGATAGCGTCCCTTAAACGCAATTCCCACACCAATTCCGATGTACTAATGGGCATGTTCTGGCCCTTGGGGATGGCCTTGGGCATTCTGTTCATATCGTTCGCACCTGGTTACCCTCCGGATATGACCTCCTACCTGTTTGGAGATATCCTGACCGTATCCCGCTCCGACCTGATCTATATGTTAGTGCTGGATGCTATTATCTTGCTCACGATAACCGCCTACTTCAATCTGATTGTCGTCTACCTGTTTGATGAGGAGTTTGGAACTGCGCTGGGTTTGAATATGACCTTCATCGACTATCTCATCTTCTTCATGATTGGCCTGACAGTAGTGGTCATAATCCGGGTCATTGGAATAATCCTGATATTAGCCTTATTGTGCGTACCGCCGGCTGTGGCTCGAATGTACACCAATAATCTTAAGAAGATGATACTGATATCCATAGGGCTGGGAGTTGTCTTCTGCCTGCTCGGACTGTGGATTTCATATCAACTGGAGTTGGCTTCTGGGGCGGCTATCGTAATTGTATCGGTGCTGGCATATTTCTTGGCGGTTGGACTGGAGCGGATTGGATTTGGTAAACACCGGCCGATGACGGTGCGGGAATCAGCGCCAAGTAATCTATAGGGGTGGATAAGATGACCGATCTGGCTGAACTGGAACAATTCCTTACCGGCAAGGGCTGTAAATTGACCCGCCATCGCAGAGTCATCCTTCAGGCCCTGCTTGACCTGGCTGGTTGGAGCAGCGCCCGGGAAATCCACACTTACGTGCTGGCCCGCAACCACAAGGTAAATTTCTCGACCATTTACCGGAACTTGGATGCCTTGACTTCAATCGGCCTGTTATGCCGGGTGGAACGAGCTGACGCAATCAGCTATTACACCCTTAACCAGGCCTCAGGACATCATCACCACCTCATCTGCAAGTCCTGCCATAGAATCAGCGAGTTGGAATTCTGTCCCTTAACCCAGATGGACCCACAGACCCTGCAAAATTTTACCGAGGTAGAATGCAAGTTTGACCTGTATGGCTTCTGCCGTGACTGCCAGGAAAAAGCCCAAGAGCCGAACGCTGACTGACAAGATTAATTTGCACCAATAAACATTTTATCGAGGGGGTGGTTAGAACATATCCCAGAAGAACTACCCGATTCAAGCTGCAGCCCGGTCCAATCGCAGGTTTCCAGGCAGGATATAGCCAATCAGTCTCCAGAGCACTTTAATCCCCGCCAGTAGAATAATCAGCAGCCATTGCCATCCATTCAAAGGCACAGTCCTGAATATGGCCTGCAAAGCCGGGATGTATAAGGCTGAAAGCTGCATGCACACCGAAATCAGTACTGCTCCCACCAGGTACTTGTTGCTGAAAAACCCCAGTTCAAACGGGGATAGCCGCTCAGAACGGCATTCAAATACATAGAAAAGCTGCCCCAGCACCAAGGTGGTAAAGGCCATGCTGCGAGCCAGCGGCAAAGCATCGACGCCATTCATGCGGGCCCACGTATATCCGACCAGGAAAGCGGCGATGGTTATGGCGGCGATATAAACGCCTCTCCCAAAAATGATCCACCCCAGCCCATGGGCAAACACCCCTTCTTTTTTGGGTCGTGGTTTTCGCTTCATTATCCCCGGTTCAGGAGCCTCGATGCCCAGTGCCATGGCGGGCAGACCATCGGTGACCAGATTGACCCAGAGCAGTTGAATCGGCATGAGAGGAAGCGGTAAGCCCATTAATGATGCCATAAACATGACCAGAACCTCGCCGATATTGCAGCCTAACAGATAGCGGATGAACTTGCGGATATTATCATATATGGCCCGGCCCTGGTAGACCGCTTCCACAATAGTGGAAAAATCATCATCGGTCAGAATCATTGCCGAGGCTTCCTTGCTCACCTGGGTGCCGCTGATACCCATAGCAATACCAATATCTGCGGCTTTTATGGCCGGGGCATCATTAACCCCGTCTCCGGTCATGGCGACCACTTGGTTTTTCCCTTTAAGGACACTGACTATTCGATTCTTATGCTGGGGTGATACCCGTGCAAATACCCGGTTATTTAGGGTACGGTCATAGAGTTCATGGTCGCTGAGCCGATCTATTTCCGGGCCGGTAACCACATCGCGGCCGGAGCCGATCCCGATTTCCCGGGCGATGGCCGCCGCAGTCTGGGGGTGGTCACCGGTAATCATGACCGGTACGATGCCGGCATTCAGGCATGTTCTGACTGCCTTGGCAGTACCGGCGCGAGGGGGATCGATCATGCCGCACATGCCAACCAGGATCAATTCTCTCTCCAATTGAGCGTCGGAAAAGTTCTCCCAACCGGGTGCCAGAGGCCGGTAAGCAAATCCAAGTATACGCAAAGCCCCGGCTGCCCATTTAGCCTGCATACTCAGGAAATAGTCCCGGTCGGCAGCTGTCAGCCTGACCACCTGCTGGCCCTTTCTGACATGGGAACAGGAATTTATAATTACATCCAAGGCCCCTTTTACAAGCAAGTGTGGGTCGCCGGAATCAACCACCACACTCATCATCTTCCGCTCCGAATCAAAGGGGACTTCTCTCAAGGCCGTCTGGCGCTCCAGCGCCCCGGCTTTGGCTGCCATTACCAGCAGTGCAGCTTCGGTAGGATCGCCCTGGACTTCGTAATCACCGTTGACTTTCCTAAGATCAGAATTGTTGCAGTTCAAGGCTATTTCCATGAGGAGAGTCATGCCACTCTCCAGCCTGGCCTTCTGCCCGTGTTCATCTATAAGGGCGCCTTTGGAGTGGTACCCTTCCCCTTCAATATCCAATACCTGGTTGAAGGTAGCCGCTTTTTTAACTGTCATTTGATTGCGAGTCAAGGTGCCGGTCTTATCTGAACAGATAACAGTGGTACACCCTAGAGTCTCTACTGCCGGCAGCTTTCGTACAATGGCATTTCTTCTGGCCATCCTTTGGACCCCGAGAGCCAAAACCACTGTGACAATAGCCGGTAGTCCTTCTGGAATGGCAGCTACTGCCAGGCTGATCCCGGCCATTAGCATAGTCATTATGTCTTCCCCGCGGGCAATCCCCAATGAGGTTACTACCAAACACACCGACAGGCAGATGAAGATCAAGGTCTTGCCCAGTACGTGCAGCTTCAGTTGCAGAGGCGTCATTTCCGTCTCGGTCTCCATCATCAACCCGGCAATCTCACCCATTACCGTATTCATACCGGTTCCCACCACTATACCCCGGCCCCGGCCTCGGGTCACCGAGGTACCCGTAAAAGCCATGTTGGTTCTGTCAGCCAGCGGGCATTCTGGTGAACAGACTGATTCGCATCGCTTCTCGACCGGCACTGATTCACCGGTCAAGGCCGATTCGTCCATCTCCAGAGTTGACGACGACACCAGTCTGAGATCGGCGGGCGCCTTATCGCCGGCCTCCAGCAAGACCAGATCGCCGGGAACCAAATCAGTTGCCGGAACCGTCCTCCGCCGGCCATTCCTGATTACTCTGGCTTCCGGAGCAGCCATTTTTTTGATCTCCTCCAAAGAACGCTCGGCCTTGTATTCTTGGATGAAACCCAGTATGGCATTGATTATGACAATAGTCATAATGGTAAGGGCATCGGCCATATCCCCTATTACACCTGATATGACGGTCGCCCCCAACAAAACCAATACCATGGTATCGGTAAACTGATTCAACATTATCCGCCAAGGTTGGATGGGACTGCCCATCTCCACCACGTTACTATACTTTTGCTGACGCAGATTGACCTCTCGGTCGGATAGACCAGCGCTCAAATCGGTATCCACAGCCCTGACTATGTGGTCGATATCCAGGCTCCACCAAGAGTCTTTGGTCATCTTTGTGCCTCCGTAATACTATCTCAGACAATCTTATTCACAATCAGGCCATAAAAGACCAAAGGACAGCCAGTTCGGGCTGTCCCACCAGTTATGGGGTTGGTGTTGGCGGCTTTTGTCTAGGAGTCTGTATCCACGAGTGCGGCCAGGGCGGCAAATATCTCCGGTCGATAGGATTGTTCGTCCAAAACGCTGAGGAACGTGGTGCCTTCATGATGATAGACCAAACGGTCCTGAATGGTATCCAGCATTCCGTATGCTTTCAAAACGAAGTCACTTACTCGACGACCGAACAATATGACGTATTCAGGCTTGAAAATCATTAGTTCTTCGATTAAATAAGTAAGACAGTTGAGTACTTCGTCGTCAGCTGGTCTGATCGGTATCCCGGTACAACTCTTATTGCTCACCCGACAGATGTTGTGAACATCCAGCAGCGAATTGTGGACCTGGCAAGGAATAGCGTCAGCCAAGGGGCAAGCTTTAAGCTGACATCGGACCATAAAGGTATGATAGACTGCATCGACTTGCAGGTATTTCTGGATGGCATTGCGAACATCCACAATCCAATCGATGTCGTTGGTGCGCTTCCCTTCACATTCGAATACTATGACGGCTTCCGGTACCAGGTCTCCTTTACCCGTAGCCGGTTTGCTGGTGCAGCGCAGCAAGGCCGGGCAGCGAGTACATTTACTAATTCTGGTCTCCAACTTGATTATGGCTTTGATATTTTGCTCCCGTTGATTAACATCCAATTCGATCATCACCCATCTCTTCAATAAAGCGACAGCAGCACCTGATCCCAAAAAAATACCGCTTCTCAGCGGCGGGGTATAATGATAGTTGGACTTATTGGACCTGTACAGTCTATCAGGCACAGATAGTCGTTAATTAATCTTATACAAGTACTCCCGGGTCCGCTTACTTGTTCCCCAAGTAGCATCGGTCAATCGCGATGAAAGATAGCTGCGTATATTATCGTCCATTTCCGGGTTTTCCAAATCGAACAGGATGTAAAAAGCCCGCAGCAAGCTATTCATATTCATCAGCAGCCGATCTGGAGGTGTAATCTTGAGCAAGGCATCCCGTCTCCCATAGAAGTACACCATTCGCCGTACCACCCACATTATTTCTGCATTGGTAAAGAGTCTCTTGGCCAATATCTCATCCATCAGTTGGTCCGGACCGACTGCATACTCGCGCTTTTCAAGCTCTTTATACTCATCAGTGTCGATTATTGATATTGGTACACCCAGTAAATCTTTCTCCAATTCCAAACCTCCTGATAAATAATACTGGAAATTTACCTGATTACCCGCCGCGCTCCAACGTACCTGGATGCATAATAGGATTCACTCAGGGACGAGTAGATAACTCCTCCGCTGCTGGGCGAACTGGAGTGTATGAACTTGCCGTTACCAGTGTAGATACCTACATGGCTAACCCCGCCGGAGGTATTGAAAAACACCAGATCCCCCGGAATCAGGTTGGCTTTGGCAACAGCGCTGCCTTGACCGTATTGACCGGCCGCGGTACGGTTAAGGGAAATACCATACTGTTTAAATACATAGGAGGTGAATCCGGAACAGTCGAATCCACCTGGCGAGGATCCCCCATACCTGTAAGGAGTCCCCAGGTACTGAGCAGCTGTGGAGATCACCCGGGATGCGGTGGCATTATCACCAGACCTTGAAACCGTTACAGCGTTCGGAGTTCCAGTAACCTTAAGGGTCTCTCCCGCGATGAGTGCATCTCCGGTCAACCCATTGAGGATCTTGATATTATCGACAGTGGTTCCGTAGAGCTGAGCGATGCTCCACAGGCTGTCACCAGGCTGGATTACATACACCGACGTGTTTGAATCGGACGCTGCGGCAGGTGGTGGCTCAACCGACGCGGTGACCGCGGTCACTGGCGGTGCTGCTGGAACCGCAGTTCCGTTCAGTTTAATAACCTGTCCGGGATGCAACAGCTCAGAACTCAAACCATTCAGCTGTTTGACCTGGGCTACCGTCATGCCATGGGAGGTGGCTATCCCCCATAGGTTGTCCCCTGATTGGACGATATATGTAGATGTGGTGGTATTAGCTACAGGTGCGGCTGGTGAGGATGGTATTGGGGGCGCTGGTGCCGGTGCTGGGGTTAATTTCAGAACCTGACCGATTTGCAGCATTTCCGAACTCAAACCATTCAGCTGTTTTATCTGGTCAACCGTGACCCCATTGGCACTGGCGATGGTCCAAAGGCAATCGCCCGATTTGACCGTATAAGAAGCGGGTGCAGCAACCACTATGCTGCCTCCCGCCAGCAAACTTAGCAATAGTGTCAATACGCCGATCAGCGTCGCTTTCCTCATTCTACCCCTACCCTTCATAAAACATGTAAATTAATCCATGTTGTTTATTCTATAGTAGGGGGCCAATGTCCTGCCAAGAAAGGAAGAAATTTATTTGTTTTTGTTGAAATAGCGGCGGATCGCATCCATCATTTGGGAATTGATGCCACTCGCCCCCATTCTGTCGCGGGTTACTGAACCGGTTCCATGAAAATCAGACCCGCCCGTGATCAGCAAGCGGTGTTCTTGTGCCAAGGCAGTCAATTGCTCGATTTGAGCTGGTTGATGTTCGGGGTAATAGACCTCCAAACCCTCTATCCCCATGGCGATGATTTGCCCAATTTTGTACTGATCCCGTATCAAACCAGGATGGGCCAAAACGCTGATGCCCCCGGCCATATTGATGAGGCTGATTGCTTCTTCGGGAGTGAACTTATACCGGCGAACATAAGCGGGGCGGCCGTGGTCTATGTATTTGTCAAAAGCCTCTTCCTCTGTGGAGACTACTCCCAGGTGGCACAATGCCCGTGCTATATGGGGACGGCCAATAAGCTGCCCCTCAGCGCAATGTTTAACTTGTTCCATGGTGATATTTACGCCTAGCTGGTTGAGTTTGGCCACTATCTTTTCCGCCCGGTTCCAACGCTCCCTTCTTATATAGGCTAGCCGTTCCGCCATCCGGCCGTCCCGATCGGCAATGAAGTAGCCCAGGATATGCACCTCATCATCCCCATAATCGGTATTCAATTCAATTCCGGGGATGAAATCCAGTTTGATCTGTTCGGTTTGGATAAAGGTCTGAGCCGGCTTGATTCCATCCAGGGTGTCATGATCAGTTATGGCCAGACCAGTCAGTCCGCTTTGAAGCGCCCGCACAATAACCTCAGCCGGTGTCAGCACCCCGTCGGAAGCGGTGGTATGTACATGCAGGTCGTACATGGAAATCCTCCTTATTCAGCTGCTCTGAGTAGGTAAAACTGCGGTTATGACGCGCATAGCATTTGTGCCGAGAATCATTTCGATTTCACGGCGCGAAAATCCTTTGTCGGCCAGTAAATCCGGCATCCTGGCATACTGTCCAACCTCTCCAAGGACCATGTCATCAGCACCGTCAAAATCCGAACCCAAGCCTACATATTCTACCCCGATCAGGTCAGCGATGTAGGCAATATGGTCCAGCATATCGCCAACCGTTGCGTTGCCGTCTTCCTTGACGAAATCGCTAACCTGGGTTATGCCTACCACTCCTCCCTTTTGAGCCAGGGCTTTAAGCTGGGCGTCATCCAGATTTCGCCAGTGCGGGCAGAGGGAACGGGCGTTGGCGTGAGTGACCAGAACTGGTCGGGCGTACGCTTCCAAGGCCTGGTAATAAGAGGGGACGGAAATATGGGCCAAGTCCAGAAGAATTCCCAACCGGTCCATTTCTTTCAGCGTCTCCCGCCCCTTGAGGCTTAGTCCCCCGGCGCTGATCCCTTCCCCACCCCCATCTGCCAACAGATTACGGTCATTCCAGGTCAATCCCATGCTGCGCAAACCGCTTCGCTGCAAGACTCTCAAGATTTCCAGATCGCCGCCCAGGCATTCAGCACCCTCCAGATGCAGAAGGCAACCTATTTTATTCTGGTCTTTAAGGTTGCTCAGGTCATCGCTATTGAGTATTGGTTGAAGGTGGGAGCGGTTATCTTCGACCTCCATCCAGAAGCGATCCAATTGTTTTAAAATCTCGCGTAAACAGGTGTTGCTTTCGGCAGGTCGGGTAAACAAGGCAAAAAACTGCAGTCCGATGCCGGCGGCTTGAGCCCTCTGGATATCGTACTGGGATGAGTTGGACCACAAAGCCGCCCCGGTCTTACATAGGTGGGAAATCGTATCACAATGCAAATCTACGATATTCATAATTATCCTCCCTTGGATATTTAGTATTGGCTGAGGGATATGCAAAAAACCTGCTTCAGGAGCAGGTTTTACTTCACATCGGTATTTATTATGATAGGGAGCAGCTGTTTACCTCGGTTCTACGATCAGCTTGATGGCAGTTCTTTCTTCGTTATCGATAACGATGTCGGTAAACGCTGGGATGCATATCAGGTCCATACCGCTGGGCGCCACGAATCCGCGTGCTATGGCAATGGCTTTAATGGACTGGTTGATCGCACCTGCCCCGATGGCTTGGATCTCAGCAGCACCTTTTTCCCGGAGCACTCCAGCTAAGGCACCGGCAACCGAATTAGGACTTGATTTAGCTGAAACTTTTAATACTTCCACGTATTAGCCTCCCTCATTGATAAATACGATTTTACAACGTAGATTGAAAAGGTTGCTATATAGAAGTATATTCTAAATCTATTCACTAATTCCTTCTTTTTCAATTAACCTAATGGTAAATTTTCATTATAATGGGATTCCAACTCGTTTATTCCATTGTCATAGAGAATCTTTCAATACTGACGGCGGTCCCATTGTTCTCATTCAGTTCTATAACTACTCCCTGCATCTGTGCGGATCCACCTGCCACTTCGAATCTGGTGGGGCGGCCGTGCAGGAACTTTTCAACGATGGGATCGATTTCCATCCCCAGAATGGAGTGAATCGGACCGGTCATGCCCAAGTCGGTTATATAGGCAGTACCGTTTGGCAGAATTCTCTCGTCCGCGGTTTGTATATGAGTGTGCGTGCCCAAGACTGCTGAAACCTGGCCGTCAAAACAGTATCCAAGGGCCAATTTTTCCGAAGTGGCCTCGGCATGTACATCCACGATGATATAGTCGGCGGAGCCGCCCAGATCTTTCAATATGTCACGGATCGCCTGAAACGGGCAGTCCAGAAGGGGCAGGAACATGCGGCCGGAGACATTGATTACGGCGATATTCTTACTAAACCCGGCTTTGTAGACATGATAGCCTTGCCCGGGGCAAGGGCTGGGATAGTTAGCCGGCCGTATCAAACGGGGTTCATCGTCAATAAAAGTAAATATGTTTTTGTTATCCCATACATGATTGCCCATGGTCAGCACATCGATGCCGGCACTCAGTAGTTCTTCCTTGACATCATTGGTAAGGCCTCGACCGCCGGCTGCATTTTCAGCATTGCAAATAGTAAAATCGATATTCTTGCCCTGCTGCAACCGTGACAACAGGGTCTTGATAGCAGTTCGTCCCGGCCGGCCCACCACATCTCCGATAACTAGTATATTCAATTGTTCAGTCCCTCCAGTGTCAGCGATTGAATACGAAAACCCGTCCCTTGTCACGGTAGACGAAGAAGTTCCGAAAAGATTCCTGTCCTGATTTGATCTTATTGACGACTTGAGTTTTCTCTTCCTCGTTAAGCAAAGCGGCTGTTACCATATCATTATCGTCCCTAATCAGCCAGGATGCAAACTCTTGCCGCACCAATCCAATGAAAAGTCCTATTTCTTCCTCGGCCAGGGTCCGGCTATCGCGATACAGTCGCAGTATGGTAATGCCAGCGTGCTGGATGGACTTCAGGCTAATATGTATCGGATTTAGGTTTCTCATCCGGTAGAAAAGAGCCATGCTTTGGCGGCATGCATCAATAAAGTTGTTGCCCTGCGCCTCCTCTAAATTGGTGTTCAATGCAACCTCTATCTTGATGATATCCCGCACAGAATCAAATTTCACCGCACTCAATTCAGTATAACGTAAAAAAGCCGATATCAGCGCGTCTAGACTAGACCCATTATCCATATAGCATATCTTCCCCTTTACTAAAATAACATAGGAATTCCGGATGAACGGGGGTTTTTCCTGCTTGCTTGGTCATGTAAATTCAACCATATCAGGAAGACGGCTAATGGATGCAACCGTCCTGGTACGAAAAGAGCCCCGTCGAGACTCTATAATCATCAAAAGCCCGTTGATGAGTATAGCACACTCTTCAACGGGCTGGGTATCTAATATTAGGTTGGTTTGGTGCTATTTGGCCAGTTCTACAGATCTGGTTTCCCTGATTACCATGACCTTTATTTGCCCGGGGTAATCCAGTTCTTGTTCAATCTGGCGGGCTATATTCTTAACCAGAGTAATCGTGCCCAAATCATCGATTTGCTCAGGTTTGACGATGATCCTGATTTCTCGTCCAGCCTGAATTGCGTACGACTTGTCAACACCTTCGAAGCTGTTGGCCAGGTTTTCCAATTTCTCTAACCTTTTGATGTAAGACTCTAGGGTCTCCCGGCGGGCTCCCGGTCGAGATGCGGAGATAGCATCGGCCGCCTGCACAAGTATAGCTTCGATAGTTTGTGGTTCCACATCACCATGGTGGGCTTCGATGCCATGAATAACCTCCTTGGATTCACGGTATTTCTTGGCAAGATCGACTCCAATCTCGACATGAGGTCCTACCACCTCGTGGTCTACCGCTTTGCCGATATCGTGCAGCAATCCAGCCCGCTTGGCCAGCGCTATGTCCACATCCAATTCGGCGGCCATGATTCCGGCCAGGTGTGAAACCTCGATAGAGTGCTTCAATACGTTCTGTCCGTAACTGGTCCGGTATTTAAGGCGTCCCAAGAGCCTAATCAACTCCGGATGCAGTCCGTGTACCCCAACATCAAAGGCGGCCTGTTCACCCAGTTCTCTCAATTGTTGATCGATCTGATTCTTGGATTTCTCGATCATCTCTTCGATACGAGCGGGATGGATCCTGCCATCGGATACCAGGCTTTCCAGGGCAACCCGGGCTATTTCGCGCCGCACCGGATCGAACGACGAGAGAATAACTGCTTCAGGCGTGTCATCAATGATCAGGTCGACTCCCGATAGAGTCTCGAATGTCCGGATATTGCGCCCTTCGCGCCCTATTATCCGTCCTTTCATCTCATCATTGGGCAGGGCGACCACCGAAACGGTAGTCTCCGATACCACGTCTGCCGCGCACTTTTGAATAGCCAGGGAGACAATGTTTTTGGCCTTTTTGTCCGCCTCTTCCTTGGCCTCGTTTTCTAGACTTCTGATCATTACAGCAGTTTCCTGCCGGATCTCATTTTCTACATTAGCCAGCAGCAACTCCTTGGCTGCCTCGCTGGTCAGTCCCGACAGCCGTTCCAATTCCTTCAACTGCTGGGTCAAGACCATTTTAATATCCTGCTGCGATTTATCAACATCCTTTTCCTTTTGCAACAGGATCTGTTCTTTCTTTTCAATACTCTCGGTTTTCTTGTCCACTAATTCTTCTTTTTGCAGGACTCTTCTTTCCAAGCGGTCAAGATCTCTGCGTCTGTCCCTCAGGTCTTTTTCCGCTTCCTGACGACTCTGGTGGATTTCATCTTTGGCTTCCAATAATAGTTCTTTCTTTCTGGCTTCACCTTCCTTGGCTGCCTCCTCAACGATGCGGGCAGCCTGTTCCTCGGCTAATCCCAGTTTGCTCTCGGCAATGTTTTTACGTCCCAGGTAGCCAATGAGCAAACCGATAACTAAAGCCAGAATTATAAATACAAATACTTCCGGATTGTTTATCTTATTCACCTCCTTGCTAAATAATTGTCTGATTGTTACCGATAAAGGCTTTGCATAAGAAAAGCCGAGCTTGAACCCGGCTTAAAAATTATCTCGCTATTTCCAGTTATCGTCTTTAGCTCCGGCGTCTCCCCCAGCTCAGAAATCCGCTGCACCATTGCTCTATTTAACGATAAACCTATTCTTAACCAAATGCATATTATGAATGTCTATATTCAATCAAAAACAAGCATATATTCACTGCCCTACGACAGTCAAATTCTATTGCATACCGGTTATGAAAAAATATATGTCAAAATCCATATCTGGCTAAGCAGCGAGACATCTTTTCAGAGCCTTATAAAGATTTTAGACAGTTTGGTGAATAGTGTCAAGCCTCATTATCAGCGGGATTGCCGTTTTTCGCAGCTATTTTGGCCTTGATTCTCTCCACGCAGGTATTGTAGATCTCCGGGTTGTTACGGAGATATTCCTTGGCATTCTCTCGCCCCTGTCCCATTCTCTCTCCCTCAAAGGCATACCAAGATCCGCTCTTTTGAATAATATCGAGATCGGTACCCATATCCAGTACGTCTCCTTCCCTGGAAATACCGGTACCGTACATGATATCGAATTCCGTAGTTTTAAATGGAGGTGCGACTTTGTTTTTTACCACCTTGACCTTGGTGCGGCTGCCTACCTGCTCAGTGCCTTGTTTTATAGCTTCGCCCTTTCTGACCTCTAAGCGCAGGGAAGAGTAGAATTTCAAGGCTCTTCCCCCAGTGGTGGTCTCTGGATTCCCATAAACGATACCGATCTTTTCCCGAATTTGATTGATAAATATTACTACCGCATTGGACTTGCTTATATGGGACGTCAGTTTCCGCAGTGCCTGTGACATCAAGCGGGCCTGTAAACCCACATGGCTGTCACCCATTTCACCTTCTATCTCAGCCCGCGGCACGAGAGCTGCCACTGAGTCTATAACCACCACATCGATAGCCGCGCTCCGGACCAAGGCCTCAGCTATCTCCAAAGCCTGCTCCCCGTTATCCGGTTGAGAAACCAGCAGGTTGTTAATATCAACCCCCAACCGACGTGCATAAAGTGGGTCCAGCGCATGTTCAGCGTCGATAAAGGCTGCCATCCCACCCTCCTTCTGGGCTTGGGCGATTGCATGCAAAGCGACGGTGGTCTTTCCGGATGACTCTGGGCCATATATCTCCACCACCCGGCCTCTGGGAAAGCCGCCTACGCCCAGGGCCATGTCCAGCGAGATGCATCCGGTGGATATGACATCAACATTCATAGCCGTATTCTCACCCAGCTTCATTATCGATCCTTTACCGAATTGTCTCTCGATGGTCTTGATGGTATTGTTAAGTGCATCAGCTTTGTCTTGTGTGAGCTCCTTCGCTTCCATCCCTATTGCCTCCTCAAACATATGTTCGGTTTTGTTGATTATAAGCAACCCTATGTTTAATGTCAATACAAATTTATCCTTTTAGGTCAAAAGACCCCAATTCAAAATACTTTGGTCCTGATCGGGATAGTTCACTCATCATCAACTGGAACCGGTCCACTTTGAATCCAATCAGTTTGTCGCGAGTTTCCAGCTGCTCTATGGATTTCTGCATCTCTTTCAAGTTGTCCTCTGTCCGGATTCTTCCTAGAGTTAGGTGAAAACGGTGATCTCTTTCCGGTTCAAAACCCAGTTCACCAAGATAAGCATCAACCCGTTCCCCTAGAAAGGCAGCCTTGTCCAGTTCCCCTTTGATACCCAGCCATATCACCCTCGGGCGCCGGCTGTTGGGGAAATAGCCCAGCCCTCCGGCCGAAAGGTAAAAGGGAGGCACCGCTTCGCCGGTTAGGACCAGCTGTTTTTTTAAGCGGGGCAGATCCGCACTATTCACCTCACCGAGAAATTTAACCGTTAAATGGTAATTGTCGTATTCGACCCATTTAATATCGGGCCGGCTGCGGCCCAGATAGTTCCTGAGCATACGGGCATGTTGCTTGACACTATCGGGAACGGCAATGGCCACAAACAGCCTCATTGTTTTCCTCCTCCTGCTAGCCCTTGGTTGTACTCCAAATGGCGGCGCAGCAAATCAAGAGCCGACTTGGCTGAGATGATGCGGATCAGCTCGCGATCGGGCAAGCCCAGCCGTAATTCTCTAATCTTACACCCACCGTCATATGCCAAAGCCAGATAGACCAGACCCACCGGCTTTTCCGGAGAACCGCCCTCCGGCCCGGCAATACCGGTTATCGCCAGAGCAAAATCGACTCCCGATTTGTGCCGCAAGCCCTCGGCCATTTCCCGGGCCGTCTCCGGACTGACTGCTCCATGTTGGGTCAGGGTATCATTATCAACTCCCAAATACACTTGTTTGGCAGAGTTGCTGTACGATATGGCCCCACCCCAGAAATACCTGGAACTGCCCGGCAGATCGGTTATCATTTTCCCCAGCAATCCGCCCGTGCATGATTCGGCCACCGCCAGGCTGGATTCCTGTTGCAGCAGCAGGCGGGCCGTTTTGGCCGTCAAAGTGTCGTCATCCAGAGCAAACACATTTTTCCCCAGACGTTCCCGCATCAATCCAGTCAGGTATTCCAAACGGCTGCCTGGATTGGGATCCTGGGTTCCAGACCGGAGTGATAGTTTGACCTGGATCTCGCCATCAACCGCCAATAAGGCAGAGGTTATTCCCTCCTGATCACTCAGCAAATCGTCCAGCAATTCCTCTACCTGGGATTCGCCTAAACCCAGTATCTTTATGGTTCTCCGTAAAGCCTGATTTTCGAGGCCACAATCCAGTTTCAACTGAGGTTCAACCTGATCGGCAAACATTTTAGTCATCTCTCTTGGCGGACCAGGCATGAGGATCAGGATTTTACCGTTTTTCCGGAGATACATTCCCGGGGCTGTTCCCACTTTATTTTCCAGAACCGTTGCTTCAGCGGGAAACATGGCCTGACGCAGGTTGATCTCCGGCATAGGCCGATGACGGGCCTCGAAGTAGTCACGCAAGCGCTGCTCTTCTTCGGGTCGCGGCTCCAGTTGGCAGTCCATAATTTCACAGGCTACTATTTTGGTCAGGTCATCGAAGGTAGGACCTAGTCCGCCGGTGCTGATTACAACGTCAGCAGTGGCGATCGCCGACCGGAAGGTCATTTCCAGTGAAGCCCTATCATCCCCTACCGTGCTTTTGCCCACTATCTGCAGTCCCAAATCTATCAATCGGGCGGTTAAAAAAGCGGCATTGCTGTCAGCAATCGCTCCCGATAGTAATTCGTACCCGGTGGAAATCAAGTAAACGCGGTTCATGGTTGGTTTCACCCCTGATGCAATATTTCACAAGTCTTCTATATTATAAGCAATTTCTGTATGGGTATTGCCAAAACTATACTACATAGGCGAACGAGGAGGAATCAATGGGGCGGCCGGATTAGCCCAAGATTCCTGAACAGGTGGGGTGGAAGGTATTGCGGTGCAGGATAGAAGGAAACAGACTTAGCTCCAAAAGCGAACAGTATATGAGGTTAAAAGGTAATTTTGTTCTTGAGGAAATACTCGATACCTGATGCCAAAGTAATGATGACAGCCAGATACATGATCCACTGGCCCAGTTGCAATTGAGCTAGTGGATAAAAAAGTTGTTCGAGCATAATGACCATTACCGCCGTGACCTGAGAGATAGTCTTCAGCTTGCCCATTTTGGAAGCCGGGATTATAACCCCTTCCTCGGCTTTGACCACCCGCAAGCCGGTTACCGCGAATTCACGGCCGATTATCACAATGGCTATCCAGCCCGACAATTTGCCCAGCTCTACCAGGCTGATCAAGGCAGCTGTGATTAGAAGCTTGTCAGCCACGGGATCGAGGATGGCACCGAGTTTGGTGGTCTGCTTCCAGCGGCGGGCCAGATAACCGTCCAGGCTGTCGGTCAACGCTGCAAACAGGAATATGCCCGCTGCCAGGGACCCGCCATAAGGGATATTGGTGAGCATCAAAACCACGATGATGGGTATCAGTATGATTCTAAATATGGTGATGCTATTCGGTATATTCATCAAAAGGTTCCCCAATCATGTCATAGTCCCGGATTCCAATCAGGCGGGTTTTTACCAGTGCCCCCAGGTCCAGGCGGGCTTGACTCCTTATCATGGTCAAACCATCCACCTCCGGGGCTTGAAAGTACCCCCGGCCCAGATAAAGGTTACGACCGCTCTTGGAGGATATCAGAATATTCTCATCCTTACCTACCCTTGCCTCGTTTTTTCGTCGGGTGATGCCCTGCTGCATTTCCATAACCGCGTTTAGTCGCTGCCGTTTGATTTCTTCTGGAACCTGCTCAGGCATCTGGTAGGCCGGGGTCCCTTCTTCCGGGGTGTAAGTGAATGCCCCCAGCCAATCAAACTCGGTGGTCTGAATAAAATCCAGCAAAAGCTCAAAATCCTTATCACTCTCACCCGGAAAACCAACCATAATCGTGGTCCGGAGCACCAGACCGTTAATTTGTTCCCGCAGCCTGCCCAGCAAGACCTCGAGTTGGTCCCGGGTGTGCCGGCGGTTCATACTGGTCAGAACTCGGTCGGAGGCATGCTGTATGGGTATATCCATATAGGGTAAAACCTTGGGGACCCGAACCATTGCCTCAATCAGATCATCATCGATGTGGGCCGGATGCAGATACATCAGGCGAATCCATTCCAGGTCATTGATAGAGGCCAGCTGTTCGAGCAAAGGGGGCAAACCCGGGCCGCCCAAATCCTTTCCATAAACAGCTGTATCCTGGCCGATCAGGACCAATTCCCGCACACCGCGTTTAACCAGCTCGTGCGCTTCCTGGACTATTTCCCCCGCCGGGCGCGAACGCAGATTCCCCCTAATCAACGGTATCGCGCAATAAGCACAGCGATTGCTGCACCCTTCAGTAATCTTAAGGTAGGCTGAACCGGCAGGGGTGGTCAACACCCGGGGACCTTTTTCTATAAACACATCAGGGGGTTTCCCCACCATAAGCGGGCGTTCCCCGTTTTGTATCCGGGTTATGGCCTGGTCGATCTCCTTAAAAAAGGATATCCCGACCACTCCGTCCAATTCCGGCATCTGATCCAGCAATTCTTGTCCGTATCGCTGTGCCAGACATCCGGTTGCCACCAGGTGCTGCAATTGACCGGCTTTATATTTGCCAGTGTCGATAATCGTACTTATGGCTTCTTCCTTGGCAGCCTCGATAAAACCGCAGGTATTAATAATGATAATGTCGGCTCGGTCCAGCCGGTTGGTAATTCGATACCCGGCTCGCTTCATGATCGCGATCATTATCTCGGTATCAACTCGGTTTTTGGCACAGCCCAGACTTATAAACCCTACCTTCACCGCTCGTTCCGCCCACTTATCGCGGCCCCATCGGCCGAGAATTTCTTCTCCGCGATTTGCCCTGCGGAACCAAGTGATTCAACCGGCTGTCCATTCAAGGTAAGGACTATTCCCCCGGCGTTGCCGGTCTTTATTTCCATGCGCTCGACCGCCGTGAATGACTTCGTTTCGCCTTCAACCATGTTTTGAGAATACACCAGCTCACCATCAGCCTCTACCTGTACCCAGCTTCGTTGCAGAGCATTCACTTCCAGGGTGAGATTCGTGTTGGAAGGGACGGCCGGACTCGTGGCGGCAACTGCTGGACTATCAATCCCAGCACCGGAACGGGTGAAGGTTTTCTCGACCACCTGCCCCGGAGCACCGAGGGGCGGAACCGGATTGCCGTTGAGTTGCAACTGGATCCCGCCGGCATTGCCGGTCCTCAGGTCAATCTTGTCGTTGGCACTAAAAGACTTGCTCTCCCCGACTTGCATGGTGCCCGTATACTGTACTACTCCGTCCCCGCTTACCGAAACCCAGCTGGGCTGTTCAGCGGTGATGGCCAAGGTCAGATTATCAGCAATAGTCGGAGCCTCCGGGGAGGGGGTACTGGGCTGTTCGACTTGGGGAGGGGGGGTGATGGCCCGATTGGCTATGTACCCCGATACATAACTGCCCAGCCATATAGCCAGAGCCAAAAATACAGTAGCTGCCAACACATTGCGGATCGGAAATCCCAGGACCTTCCCGGGAACAGGTTCGACCGGAGGCGGTTCCAATGGTTGGTCGCGGTAGGCCAAATCCTTGAATTCACTGACCAATCGGTCCGGATCCAGCTTTAAAAACCGGGCATAGCTGGCTACAAACCCGATCGAATAGACCCGTGCCGGCAGACTTTCAAAATCCTCTTCTTCCAACGCGGAGAGGTAATGCTGGCGAATCTTGGTTTCATGGGAAACCTGGGCCAGGGTGTACCCTTGTTTTTCTCTTTCCATGCGCAGTTTATCACCAAAGCTGGCTATCGCAATCACCCCCGCTTTTGATTAATGGTCATGGTTTCTTTCGCCAGCAGTTTGGGAAGTACCACTGGCGATTCTCAATGCTTGCCGCATCGGATAACCGGATGACAAGCCATAGACCAAACCCGCCAGAAACAGGTGCAGGTCCAGACGGCTGTCAAATGATTGGTTGGGTGGCAAAGGATAATCGGCAGTGCCTGATTGGCTGACCAACACCATGTTGTCCTTGCCATCGGTTATGACGACATTCAGAGTGCCGGTCTCCAGCAGATCCTGGCCTATATTTACATAACGATAATAATCGTTGAAGGAATCGACACCCATAACCAGGAGGTTGGTCTTGTTCAAGGCAGCAGGCCGGCGGTCCCCCACAAACCAAGCCGCACATATCGTGGTATTGTTGTCGGGACGGCTGATCATCCGGCTGCTCACTAAATCCAGCAGCTGGGTCTCTACGATAAGCCAATCGCAATTGGCAGCCACCCATTCCCGGGCGCTTATTGCCTGTTGGTAATCGTCCTGATTATAGCCTTCTTCGAACATGACGCCAGCAGATGTCACTATCTTTTTACAGGTGCGTTTGGAAGGGTGCCGGTAAATATTGGCCACATCCACTTCGGTTCTCTGGAGCTCGTCCAATAAGTGCGTGCCTGCCTCATCGTTGCCAACAACGGTGATCAGTTTGGACCTGGTTCCATATTCGGACAGGGCCAAACAGACATCTCTGGCGAAACCAGCATTGCGAATGTCTATCCGGCAGGTATCATGCTCTCCCCGAACCTTTATCTCTAAATATACCTGGCCCAAAACCACGATGGATACTTTCTTGTTAAAAACGTAACCCTTACCCAGGATTACCCCTTTTTTCATTAGGTTGGAGATGTGGACTGCTACGGACGAACGGCTGATTCCAAAATGCTGAGCCAATTCTTCCTGAGAGATTAGCGGGTGTTTCTGCAGCGCTTCGACAATTTCCCTCTCCCTGGCGGTAAGCTTCATAATCAGCCTCCATTCCATTAATGTAAGCTTTATAAATGCTTATGCCCATACTAACATAGTTTATTATTCGCGTATAGTTTTTCCAATTGCTGCTCGTCTATCAAAATCTCCCGTTTTTTGTTAGCATCTGCCTCGGACACAATACCCCGTTCTTCGATCAAATCCATCAGTCTGGCGGCCCGGGCGTAACCTACCCGCAGCTTGCGCTGCAGGAACGAGACCGATGCTTTTTTGTTCTCAACAATTACCCGCACCGCCTCCCAGAAGAGCTCATCCCCGCCATTATAATCGTTGTTCTCCAGGGATATCTCGATCTCATTAAACTGGTCTACATTCTCGCCGCTAGCAGTTTGGCTCTTGATATAGTTTACGGTTGCCTCTATGTCGCGGTCGGATACATAAGCTCCCTGAACCCGGTGTGGCTTGACTGCTCCCACCGGGGAGAAGAGCATGTCGCCTTTGCCCAGGAGTTTCTCCGCTCCGCCGATGTCCAAGATGGTGCGGGAGTCGGTCTGGGAGGAAACCGCAAAAGCTATTCGGGATGGAATGTTGGCTTTGATAATACCGGTTACTACGTCAACGGATGGACGTTGGGTGGCGACTATCAGGTGCATTCCGGCAGCCCGTGCCATCTGGGCCAGACGACAAATAGAGTCCTCCACCTCCACCGGGGCGACCATCATCAGGTCGGCCAACTCGTCTATTATTATGACAATAAACGGCAGCGGAGCAGCGGTCTGGTTGTAGCGATATATATCCCGGACTCCGAGGTCGGCGAACATTTTGTAGCGCTTTTCCATTTCCGTGGTCATCCAGCGGAGTACCGTAGCCGCCTTCTTGGGATCGGTGACTACCGGGGTCATCAGGTGGGGTATGCCGTTATAGACAGTCAATTCAACCATCTTGGGGTCGATGAACACCAGCTTCAGTTCATCCGGAGTGGCGTTATAGAGCAGGCTTATGATAATGCTGTTCAAACAGACGCTTTTGCCGGAACCAGTGGACCCGGCGATAAGAAGATGCGGCATGTCGCTTAATTTAGCCACAACCGGATTTCCAGAGATGTCCTCACCAAGGGCAATGGCCAGGGGGCTATTGAGTTTCTTAAAGGAAAGCGAACTGAGAATACTGCGCAGGCCAACGCTGCCCACTTTCGAGCTGGGTACTTCAATGCCAATCGCTGATTTACCTGGAATGGGCGCCTCAATACGGATGCCGGGAGCGGCCAGGTTAAGCTGCAGATCGTCGGACAGGCTAATGATTTTACTGATTTTAACGCCGGGGGCAGGAGTAAGCTCATAGCGGGTAACGGCTGGACCACAGCTCACCTGATTGACTTTGACACTAACCCCGAAGCTGCTAAATGTATCCTCCAGCACCGCGATACTGTCTTTAATGTTCTTCTTGTCGATGGATCGGTCGCTTTCAACTGGGGTTAGCATTTCCACCGAGGGTTTTATATAGGTATTGGTCTCTTCCTTGTTGTGATACACCAATTCCAGCTGGCTGGCGGTGCGGTTTTTGGTGATTTCTTTGGTTGGTCGTTCCGGGGTCGGATAACTGACCACCAATGGGCTCGCGTTAGAGGAAGTTGGTCCGGTATCACCGTTGATAATAATCGCCTCATTGGGGGTGGCTGGTATGACAGTGCTGACGGGTTTAGATTCCGGATCATAATACATGAGGTTGGTGAGTTCGTTTTTGGTCCGCTTAAGCCTGGTCCATACAATAACCGCAATTTCAGAGGGGGATTTCTCCAGGATCATAGCCACCCCAATCAAGCAGCAAAGGACCAAAAGCACTGCGGTTCCAAGACGGCCTAACAATCTCGATGTTATATAACCCAAAGCCCCGCCCAGGTAACCTCCTCCTATCCCTTTAAGGGATGCCTCCCAGGGATTCAAGCCCAACGGGATCTGGAAGTTGCTTACATAGACTAGAATGGACAACACGAGGATAACCAGTCCCCACATACGGATAGACCACCATTTCTTGATGACGCCAAGGTGGATGGACCAGAAGAGCAAGAACAAAGGAGCAATAATGGCTACTGTCCCAAACAAGGCCTTCATGGCTAAGCTCAGGTAGGTCCCCAGGACCCCTATAAACTGTTGGTCACTGGCAATACCTTCCGAGTTGTTGAGGGCCAGCAGCAGGAAGACGGCCAGCATAAATAGAATGGCCGAGACGATTTCTGCCCGGAAAGGGGTATGAACGGTCTCGGTAGCGGACATGGAATCATTTACGGGTGGATTGTTTTTAACCCGTTTGACTTTTTTCCTGGCCATGTTTTTCATCCTTCGACTAAATAAGTTAATGTTATCACCTTGGATATCCATACTTACAGGTTACACGGTTGTTCGGGCCGAATTGCGGGGCGTTTCCTGTCGTTTGCCATCACAATTTCCATGTATCTAAACTCTTGCTTATTTTTAGATATATACCAGGACTGACAAGGTTCCAACCGTTCTAACCATAACATGGATAAGACCGGTTGAAGTGGATCTCCCCAAAATGCTCTAGTAATTATAGCATAGCCCCTGAGAAAAATTACTAATAAAAGGGCACGTTCTGACGAACGTGCCGAAGTTATGCTATTGGGTGGGGAGGCCTATTTATAAAGAGATTAATTCACCGGGCTGATATTTCTCATTCATATAGTCCATGGGATCGGTACTCACAATTCCAATCACCCGGGCCTGGTTGTAAGCCAGCGGCTGGGCATTCACAAAACCTCCCGAAGACAGAGGTATCTGTATAGTCTCCTGATATTCCATGGTATTGATGATCTCCTGGGGATCCGGCAGATAGATGATCATTGCATTAAACCTCCGTTGCTCTGAAGCTCATGCAATTTTTGCAAGGCTTCCCTAATGCCGCCTACTTCATTGAGCAGACCGCATTCCACTGCGTCACGTCCCACCAGAACACTGCCTATATCGCGGGCCAAATCACCGGTTCTAAACATCAATTCCCGTAATCTGGCTTCGGTAATATTGGAATGTTCTACTACGAACCTTATTACCCGATCCTGCATTTTATCCAGGTATTCATAGGTCTGAGGTACCCCAATTACCAGTCCCGTAAGTCGAATGGGGTGAATAGTCATGGTGGCGGTGGGAGCGATGAAAGAATAATCGGCACTGACAGCAATGCTGGAACCGATTGAATGGCCTCCCCCGATTACTATTGAGACAGTGGGTTTGGACAAGCCGGCGATCATTTCCGCCAGCGCCAGCCCGGCCTCCACATCTCCCCCGACGGTGTTTAGGACCACCAAAAGACCTTTGATCTGGGGATTTTCTTCAATGGCTACCAACTGGGGAATGACGTGCTCATAGCGGGTGGTTTTGTTCTGGGGCGGCAGGACCAGGTGTCCTTCCACTTGCCCGGCGATGGTCAGACAATGAATATCGCTTTTGAAGCTGGGTATCTCGATCTGCCCCAGTTCTTTTATGTTTTCCAGCTTAGGGTTTTGCTCTTGATCCCGAGTCTCAGGATTCTCATTCAATTAAATGTGCCCCTTTCCTGACCAGTAATGTTTTATTTAGATTTGCCGCTTCCGGGCTGAAAAATACATGGGCCAACCCGTCCCTATTGGCCCCCCATTGGATTGAGGCCAGGAAAACCCACTTTGGAACCGCCGCTTGCGGAACCGCATGAGCGGTGGTGTTATCCCGATATCGGGATAAGTACTGTGAGGGTCTGGGCAACCAGTTGGGTGGCCCTTCTAATCGGAGCCGGCCACTCAAATAATGGGTGGCATCCTACCCGATCAGTAAGTTCGTCAACTTTTGACAACATATGCCGTCTATCGCCGGACATTATGGGGCAGCTTTAGGCAATCCCATCAGTCAATGGACTTTTTTCAACTAATTGCAACACAAAACATACTAACTGGAGGAAATATCAGAAAGCAGAGAGTATAAAATAATTCCGGATATTAGTATCGCAAGATCAATTGTAACCGATAATGCACGGTTTATTTCTATTATCTCCCCAAAACATCCGCAGTTAGCATATTCCTCTCGAAAAAGATCAATTAGATGGGTAGCTAAAAACATAAGAGATAACATTATACTAGCCAAAGCTCCAGATTTTAGACATAACCCAAGCATAATTGTTAGCCCGATAAATAATTCAACATACGGCAATAAGAATGTAACTCCGTATAAATTTGTGGAATAGCTATTAACGCGTTGAATGAATGCTTCTGAGTTAGACAATTTTCCAACTGCAGCAATTGTAAATACACTTGCGAGAAAAATCCTTATCGTAAAAATAGAATAAGCTCGATATAGTTTTATCTTCATTCTACTTAATCTTGATTCGTGCTTGTTTTTCGAGATAGTGTTCCAGAGCGTACAACGTCTGTATATCATTCTTGAATATAACTATATCAGGATTCCACCGTCCATGTATATTACCAGCGGTAACAGAACGGGAGACAGTTGACATATCTACACCTAATTCATTACGGAGAAATTCAATCTTACTTTCAATTTGACTGATTATGTCAAACATGGAATTACCACGAAACCTTAATCCTCTAATAATTACAATAATTTCTCCATGTCTACTAATCTCAATTGGTATAAAGTAAGATATTATAGACCTTATCATTGTCATTCCTCCTTCAGGATAGTTAACACGTCCTCGGCTGAATTTACAGTGCCCTTGTCAATTACCATATTACCTTCCAACCTAATCAAATATGGGACGGAATGAACCATAAAGATGCTTTTCATTCTTTTAGAATAGTGTGATGAAAAATGACTAGTCTGTATGGTTTCTTCACTTAAATTTACTATAACAAGATTATCCATTATTTGAATATTGTTTAAGCTGTTTATAATATTATTGCATTTTGAACAGGTAGGGGACACAAAAAGCAGGCCTATAATTCGGCTTCGATCTTCAGTAATTGACAAAATTTCGCCACTATTTTCATCAACGATTTTTAAATTGGGTATTATTGTTCCAATTTGGGGTCCCTGGTTATAAACAAGAAAGTCATCAACCATTGCGAAGTACCTGACTTTACTGTTGAGTTGGGAGAGTGATTTAAATAGCGAAATCTCACTATACAACAAAGAAGCACATAGCAATATTAACACCATAATAAGAATGTTTGTGTTTACATGGGGGTACTCTTTTTGAATTTTCACTTTTTTACACCTCACACTATTTAGTGTGGCTGGGGGTTGCTCTTAGTAAGTTACGGATGCTGTATCGTTATCACTGATATTGCAGTTTGTGCTTTGGCAATTTGCATATGCTCCAATAAGGTCTTCATATGCTTTTACTTGCATAGTTCCGGTTGTGCCGTTAAATCCTACATAAAATGTTGTATCATTTTCAGGGGAAATAAATCTGACATAGGATGTCCCGGTTTGGATATTTACACAGTCACGATCAATCCCAGCAGAACATCTTGCCTCATACCATGAAAGAGTTGACCCGGCTGTATATCCGGAGTATTTCAGGCTGATGGGTGCGGTATTAGTCCAACCACCTCCATATGAACCGGACATACTACCGGTAACGTATACATCCTGGTCCCCAGAAGTTCCGTATACATTTCCGTCAACCTGAATGTCAGCCCATTCTGTGCCATAAATGTCGTAGTTCCAAACGCGAGTCATATAAGTGTCATAATCGGCTGCATATGCTGTTCCAACCATGCCTAACATGAGAATCATTAAACTTATTGCTAATACATTTGTTGATCTTAACATAGGTTACCTCCAATGATAATTATTCCCAGCCACATTCTTACTTTATGCGAATTCGGCATCAGACGTACCAAAATTTTATTTGGGTGTGAAGTTGAGGGCGCTGGCAGACGAACAAGGGGAAGGGTACTTCGTTTCGATGCTGCTTCCAAGTTCTTCGCATCTTCCTTGGCCTTCGTCCATGTGCGCAGGACTCGGCTCTTCCTTTTCCCCCTTGTGAGGCCTTTTTGACGACGCGGCAGGATTCACTTAATGTTACGGCCTGGTAACTTGTTCGCCCTCTCTCTGAGAGGTACTTTTGTCGATACTCTTCTACACACAGATCTCTCCGTACGCAGGTATCATAGCTACGAGGTACCTTGGCGTTTACCTCGTCCGGGCTTTCACCGGCGTGACAGTGCGTGCTTGGCTGGGCACACCGGCACAAAAAAATCCCCCGCTGGTTTAGCAAGGGATATATTGTGCACCATGTTGATATGCCTGATCGCTCTAGATCTCCATGATTATGGGCATTATCATGGGGCGCCGCCCGGTCACCTCAAATAGGTGTTTACCCAGTTTGTCGCGGATTTGGGACTTGATAACCGCCCATTCGGTAACATTCTTACGGGCTGACTGTTCCATGGCTTCACGAACCTTGAGCTTCGAGTTTTCTATCAAATGTTCCGACTCCCGCACATACACAAAACCACGGGTTACGATATCGGGACCGGACATTATTTCACCGGTTTCCTTATTTATTGAAACCACTACGATCATGATACCATCCTGGGACAACTGCCTCCGGTCCCGCAGCACGATATTGCCCACGTCACCTACACCTAGACCATCAACCAGGATCTTGCCGGCAGTTACCTTGCCGGTCACCTGCGCCCTTTTCTTGCTGATCTCGACTAGCTGTCCATTCTCAACCACAAATATCCGTGACTGAGGGATACCCAGACTTTCCGCGATCTTGGCGTGTTTCATCAGGTGACGGCTCTCACCATGGATAGGTATAAAGTAACGCGGCTTGATGAGGTTTAGAACCAGTTTCAACTCTTCCTGGGAAGCATGCCCGGAAACATGGACCCCCATCTCCCGTTCATAGATTACTTCGGCTCCTTGTTTGAACAGCAAATCAATGGTCCTGGAGACCATTTTCTCATTGCCGGGTACCGGAGTAGCGGAAATAATTACCGTATCGCCGCTGTTTATGCCCACCCAGCGATGGTCGGCAGTTGCCATCCGGGTCAAAGCCGACATGGGTTCTCCCTGGGAGCCGGTAGTGGCAATCACCAGTTTCTCGGGCGGATAGCGGTTGATTTCCTCCAGTTCGATCAGGGTATTCTCGGGAATATCGATATAACCCAGCTGGGACGATATCCTGACATTGTTGACCATGCTGCGGCCCACCACGGCAACCTTGCGGTCATATTTGACCGCCGTGTCTATCACCTGCTGAATGCGATGGACGTTGGAGGCGAAGGTAGTAACGATGATCCGCCCCTCGCAGCGGCCAAATACCTCATCAAAGGTACGCCCCACCACCTTTTCAGATTGGGTGAAACCTGGCCGGTCGGCATTGGTGCTGTCGCTCAGCATCACCAACACGCCCTTCTCACCCAGTTCCGCCATCTTGCGGAAATCGATGACCTGTCCGTCCACTGGGGTCTGGTCAATCTTGAAATCGCCGGTATGGAAAATGATACCCAGAGGTGTATGAATAGCTATACCCATAGAGTCGGGTATGCTATGACTCACCCGGAAGAATTCAATCTCCAATTGGTCGATTTTGATAGTATCGCGGGGACGGACAACATTCATTCTTACATTGTTTAAGTTATTTTCCTTGAGCTTTCCTTCCACGATACCTAAAGTGAGTTTGCTTCCATATAAGGGCGGATTGATATCCTTCAGGACGAACGGTAACGCCCCTACATGATCCTCATGACCGTGGGTTAAGAGGATGGCTTTCACTTTTTCCTTGTTTTCAATCAGATAAGAAATATCAGGAATGACTACATCAATACCCAGCAATTCGTCCTCAGGGAACATGAGACCGCAATCGATGACTACAATAGTATCCTGGTATCTGATTGCCATCATGTTTTTGCCGACTTCCCCCATACCGCCCAGGGGAATTATATTCAGCCGTGCATCGTCAGGCACCCAAACACCTCCGCTATATTAAATTATCTACAACACTTGTCCGCACATATCCGTTGCTCTTAATTATAGAGCATAAAATTGGGCTATTCAACTGATGCGATCAGGTATACGAAATCATTTTTACAAAAAACCAGATTGAAACCTGAACGACGCCATCCCTTGCCATCATCCATTATAAAAGGATAGTCTCTGCTAAAGAAAACAGCAGTCGGCGGCTGACTGCTGCAGAGATTCAATATAATACCTCTTTAGTGGTTGTTAAATCTACAAAAGCTGATAGCTGGCCAGGAGTTGCTTCAACTGATTGATCTCCCCTTCACTGGCACTGCACATCGGCAAACGGACGCCTCCGACCTCCATGCCGATCAGGTTCAAGGCCTGCTTGACCGGAATCGGGTTGGTGGTAATGAACAACCCCTTGAACATGGCAAACAGTTGGTTATGCAGCAATTGGGCGCCTTTGACGTCACCGCTGGCAAACGCATTCATCATCTGTTTGATCTGGGGACCGACAAGATGGGATGCGATACTGACTACGCCTTGCGCCCCCAGGGATAGCATGGGTAGGGTTTGGGAATCGTCACCGGAATATATGGCCATTTTGTCAGGCAGGATGTTTTTTAAGGCTGACATCTGATCCATCAACCCGGTTGACTCCTTTAGGGCCACAACATTTTCCAGCTCGGCCAGACGGGCCACAGTCTCTGGCAGCATATTGACTCCAGTCCTGCTCGGTATATTGTAGAGCATGATAGGTATGGACACACTAGCGGCAACGGTCTTGTAATGCTGGTATAGGCCTTCCTGCGATGGCTTGTTGTAATAGGGCACGACCAGTAAGAGACCGTCCATCCCTAGTTTCTCTGCTTCCTGGCTAAGTTCAATGGTCTCCTGGGTGTTATAGGAACCAGTACCGGCCCAGACTTCTGCCTTATCCCCCACCACTGCCTTTACCTGACTAAATAGCTGTAATTTTTCGGACTTGCTCAGCACCGGAGACTCTCCGGTAGTACCGCTGACCACAATACCATCAGAGCCGCGCTCAATCAGGTATTGGGCCAATTCCCCAGCCTTGTCCAAATTTACTTGCAAGTCGACATTATAAGGCGTTACCATGGCCGTGAACATTTTGTAGCTCATATCTTCCCCATCCTTTATCTAATAATTCCCCAACTCGAATTTGTCGTGCAAGGCTTGAACGGCCTTTTTCATATCTTCCTGTTTGACCAGACACCAGATATTAGTATAAGAATCCCCCGCTTGCTGGATATCGATATCGCAATCGTTGAGGGCTTCCACTATCTTGTACATTATTCCTGGGATCCCCGTCATGGCCGCTCCCACCACTGCGACCTTGGCGCAATTGAATTCCATTTGCGGATTCAGACCCAATTCCCGCAGCCGCGCTTCGGCCCGGTGAGCTTTTTCCCGGCTGACGGTAAACATCAACGTGGTTGGCTGAACAGTTATAAAGTCGACGCTTATTCCGGCTTCAGCCATAGCTTTGAAAACCGTCAAGTCCGTCTTACGTTGAGGGTCGGCGTTATCCTGCGCTACCGTTATCTGGACCACGTTGGATGTATAAGTTATCCCGGTAATAAGGCGGTCGCTGACGATTTTCACCGGTTCGTTGATGGTGTACACTTGATTGGAGACATAAGTCCCGGGTGAGTCCAGGAAGGTGGACCGTATCCTGAGGGGCGTACCCTTCTGCATGGCGATCTCAATAGCCCGGGGATGTACTACTTTGGCACCGTCCCGGGCCAACTGGCAAATCTCATTATAGTTGATCGAGTCCAGCAAGCGGGCGTTTTCTACGATGTGCGGGTCCGCTGTCATCACGCCCTCGACGTCGGTATAGATATCAATATACTCGGCATTGAGCGCTACCCCCAATGCGGCTGCGGTAGTATCGCTCCCACCTCGACCCAGGGTAGTCAACTCACCGGTGTCACTAACGCCCTGGAAACCGGCTACCACCACTACCAGGCCGTTCTCCAGGCACTCCATGATTCTCTGCGGTTTAACATAACGAATGTGGGCGTCGCCGTATTGTCCATCGGTAACGATCCCCGCATGCTCGCCACTCAAAAAAGTGGCTGGCATACCTTGGGCGGTCATTTGGTTGGCCAGCAAAACGCCACATATGGTTTCACCGCAGGACAACAAGATGTCGAGCTCCCTGGGCAACGGCTCAGGGTTGACCTCCTTGACCAAATTGATAAGAGTATCGGTGGCGTAGGCGGCGTTTTCACGTCCCATGGCGGAGACGACGACAACCGGCGCATAACCAGCCGATTTTGCATCTGCTACTATATCGCATACCCTAGATCTTAATTCTTTGCTGGCCAGAGATGTACCGCCAAACTTTTGAACTAAAATCTTCACAAGGTTCCACTTCCTAATATAGGTTTTGCTGGACAACTATTTCAGCAATCTGAATGGAGTTGGTAGCAGCCCCTTTTCTGATCTGGTCTGCCGCCACCCACATGGCCAGGCCATTATCGAGGGTAATATCCTGCCGTATCCGGCCCACGAATACCTCATCCCGGTTGGATGTAAACCATGGCATAGGATAAATCTTGGCCGTCGGGTCGTCAAGCACTATTACTCCTGGCGCGGATTCCAGGATACGCCGGGCTTCATCAGCCTCCAGCGGCCTTTGCGTTTCAATGTTTATGGATTCCGAATGACTTCTGAACACCGGTACCCTCACCGCGGTGGGGGCGACTTTCAAGTCCGGGACACCCATTATTTTACGGGTCTCCCAAACCATCTTCATCTCTTCCCGGGTATAGTTTTCCTCCACAAAGTCATCGATGTGGGGTATGAGATTGAAAGCTATTTGGTGCTGGAAGACCTGAGGAGTCACCGGAACCTTATCCAGGTATTGGCGGACCTGTTTGTCGAGTTCCTCCAAGCCTGCCTGACCGGCACCGGAAACCGCCTGATAGGTAGATACTACTACCCGCTTGATGCCCACTGCCTGGTGAATGGGGTTTATGGCTACAACCATTATAATGGTAGAACAGTTGGGATTGGCGATAATTCCCTGATGGCTTGCTGCCGCTGCGGCATTGACTTCCGGAACTACCAGGGGGACATTATCATCCAGGCGGAATGCATAACTGTTGTCGATCACTACACAGTCGTTTTCCATGGCCAGCGGAGCCAGTGCCCGGCTAACATCGGTTCCTACTGCAAATAAAGCCAAATCGGATTGTTTGAATGCCTGTGCATCAGCGACGCCCACGGTCAAAGTCTGGTCCTTGAACTTGAGCTTGCTGCCTGCCTCACTGGGGTCAGCCAAGCATAATAGTTCTGCAGCAGGGAAATCTCTTTCCTCCAACACCTTGAGCATTTCCTGCCCGACTGCTCCCGTAGCTCCAACTACTGCTAATCTTACTCCACTAGCCACGTCACTACCTCCTGCACATTGCCTTATCTATTGATTATGCTTTCCTATTCTATCATAATCAAAGAATTGTCTACAATGCTCCCAGGATGAGTGGCTGAATCTGCTTACCCTGCAGTGCGCATATGGCAGTGTCGACCACCTGGTCGAGGTTGGCTACCAGTGAATTGCCCTTTTGATACGGATCGTCCTGGCGGAACGGCACAAAATAGATGTTTTTAGTATTCAACAGGACTCCTAGGTTGCGGGCATTGAGGCCCAAGGCATCATTGGTGGAAATGGCTATCACAACCGGGCGTTGGTTGCGCAGGTGGGCTTTGATTGCCATTAAGGCCGGAGTATCCACGATGCCGTTGGCCAGTTTGGCAATAGTGTTTCCGGTAGCCGGCATTACCACCACCAAATCAAGCAACCGGCCCGGGCCGATGGGTTCCGCTCCGACGATGGTGTTAATGATCGGCTGGTCAGATATCTCCCCAAGAAACTGCTTGAGCTCTGACACCTTATAAAACCGATTATCGGTTGCATCTACGCTATAGGAAATGATCGGATAAATTATGGCTCCGGCTTCTTTCAATTTGGTCATCTGCTGCCGGGCAGCATCCATAGTACAATGGGAGCCGGTCAATACTATTCCTATCTTCACGCCTTTCAGTTTTTCCTCGTTCATTTTTGATCACCCCCTACGAACCGAATTGCAGTTCTTGTTCCCGTTGTGAGATCTGAGCCATTAGCAGGCGTGGTATCACTTCGGCCAGGACTTTGCCAGCCGTAACCGGAGCCACTTTTCCCGGCAAACCTGGAGCCAGGATGGCTTTCAGCCCGTAAGCGTTGGCAGCTTCAAAGTCGGTACCGCCTGGCTGGGTAGCCAAATCGATTATAAGTATGTCAGGATTGGCATATTTAAGGACCTCTCGGTCGAGAATCATGCTGGGCACGGTATTGAAGATGATGTCACTGTTGCGCATCGCATCATGTAAATCTTCATAGGTGGCCGGGTGGCAGCCCATCTGCCAGGCTCGTGCCAACTGTCCGGGATTTCGTGCTATTACGGTCACGTCCGAACCCAAGGCTTTCAAGGTAGCAGCCATGGTCACACCCACTCGGCCGAACCCAATAACACAGGTTCGACTGCCATGAATAGTGCTGAGAGTCTCCTCCATGGCTATCTGGATGGCTCCTTCCGCAGTGGGTATGGAGTTTAGAATGGCTATTTCGTCCATTTCAACGATTTCCAACAGTTTGAATTTATATTTCTGCGACCAGTCTTTGAGGAAACTACGGGCCCACCCAATTATCACGGTTGCGTCCGGGGCCATACCACTTATGGCCTTTTCGGTCAAATGGATCTCTTGATCAGCGTATACCGCTCTGACAACGCCTTTCTCATTGGTACCCGGCAATGGCAGAATCAAAACTTCCGTGTCATTGCAGGCCTGCTCGACGCTGCCCACTACAAACGCCCCGTGGCATACCATCTCCTTAGGAAATCCAGTAACCACCACGGTTGCTCCGCGTCTAACTAATTCTTCCACCAGGATCAACTCCCGGTCGTCCCCGCCAATTACCGCTATCTTGATTCCAGATAGAATTGAACACACCTTTAGCCCACCTCCGGGTTGCTTACTCCGTGACTAGAGTTAATAGCATTATATGAATGCCGTCTTCAAACCTGTGTCTGTCCCACAATGCTGTGAAATGGGCTGTAAATAAAAAAAGAAGAGAGCTCTTGCTCTCTTCCAGACTGAGTTATAAGGCTGATAGTTGCTCTATAGAAACTTTTCCAATCCGTAAATCAGGCCTTTGATTCCTATAATCTTCTTAACGGTCATGACCACCCCGGGCATAAATCCCACCCGATCGAGGGAATCGTGGCGAATAGTCAGGGTCTGCCCTACTCCGCCGAATATAATCTCTTGATGAGCCACAAAGCCAGGCAGTCTTACACTGTGAATTCGGATTCCCTTCATCTCTCCGCCTCGCGCTCCAGCGATTTTTTCCAACTCCAAGCTGCTGCGCGGCGGCCTGGCTTGCCTGCGTTCAGCGATCATCTCGGCCGTCTTTATAGCCGTACCAGAGGGGGCGTCCATTTTCTGATCGTGGTGCAGTTCTATGATCTCTACATCGGGAAAATAACAGGCCGCCTCTTGGGCCAGCTTCATCATCAATACCGCTCCGATAGCGAAATTGGGGATCACCGCAACCCCTACTTCATTTTCCAAGGCGAGCCGCTCCAGATGTTTCAACTCCACCTCATTCAATCCGGTGGTGCCGATCACGCAGTTGACCTTGTGCTGAAGGGCAATTTTGGCATTATTGTATACTGCCTGAGGATTGGTGAAATCAATCATGACATCCGCCGGGAATCGCTCCAGCCAGGCTTCCAGGTCGTTCTCCGGCTGCAGCGGCAGATGCCCTGCGGTTCCGCTCGTCTGTCCCTCCCGGGCGCGGACATCTATCAGTCCCACCAGTTTCAACTCCTCATCCTGATGGACTGCTTGGGCTGTTTGCTGGCCCATCTTACCCAAGGCTCCCGACACGATCACCTTGATTTCTGCCGCCATCGCCCTACCTCCTTTTCATATAAGGATTATTTTTATATATTTTGACGATATAGTCAAGAAAGCCCGTGCTGTCAAGGTTGGTTTTCTATAGTATAATTATTGGGGTCAATTATTGAAGAGGTGAAGCAACATGCCCTTTGACGGCCTTACAGTCCGCGCTCTAACCCGCGAATTGGATACGTGCTTGAAAGATGGCCGCATCGATAAAATATATCAACCGGAGAAGGATGAACTGGTCCTGTCAATACGCCAGCCCCGGGGGGGAACCATTCGCTTGCTTATTTCCGCCAATGCTCAATGGTCCCGCCTCCACGTCACGGAAGAGCGGAAAACCAATCCCAGCCATCCGCCTACCTTCTGCATGCTGCTGCGAAAGCACCTGGAGGGAGGAAAAATAAAACAGGTTGAGCAGTTGGGGATGGAAAGAATCATCCGTATCCGCATTGAGGCTATGAATGATTTCCGGGAATGGCAGGACAAGTATCTGATGTGTGAATTTATGGGAAGACACTCGAATATCATTCTCGTCAATCCGGAGACCAATACAATCATTGATGCAATTAAGAGGATCAACAGCGAGATGAGTTCATACCGGGAGGTGCTCCCCGGCCGCGAATATATCGCTCCGCCATCCCAGGGTAAAATGGACCCTGAATCGGCCGATTTCGAATTGTTTGCCAATGCAATGTGGAATCAAGATGAAGACACCGAGGTGAGCAGGGCCCTGTTTAACACCTTTACCGGGTTGAGCCTGTTCAGTGCCCGTCATATCTGTGCGGCCGCTGGCTTGGCAGCAGATATTGGCGTAGGAGAATGCGGCCAGTATGAACTGGACCGGATCCACCACGCTGCCCGCTCTCTGCTCACGGCTATAAATAACGGCTCAAGTCAACCCGCCGTTCAATACAATAAAAACCATCCGGTTGAGTTCTCCCCTTTTGAGCCGTTGGTCCTGGCGGGATCAGCGGTGAAGACCTTCACTACCATGAATGAAGCCGCCGATGCTTTTTTCAGCCAGAGGCTGAGTTTGCTTAGGCTGCAGTCCATGCAGGAAAGCCTGACCCGCAAGATTAATGAACATTTGCACAAAGCCCATCGTAAAAAATTTTTACAGGAGGGTGATTTTCATCAGGCCGGCGAAAAGGATATATATAAGACTTGGGGCGAATTACTGACTTCATATGCGCATCGCTTCAAGAAGGGTGACAAAGAAGCCCTGGTTCCTGATTTTAGTACCGGAGAGGAACTGGTTATCCCCTTGGATGTGCGATATACACCTATCCAAAACGCCCAGCGCTTTTTCAAAATATACAACAAAGCCCAGGGTACCAAGAGGCACCTGGTGCGAATGATGAAGGAAACCCAGGATAGCATTGAGTACCTGGAGTCGGTATTGGTATCGGTGAGCCAAGCGGAAAGCCCCGCCGAGATCGATGAAATAATCGAGGAGTTGGAAAGAGAAAACTATATGCCCGCAGCTCCGGCCAGGAAGCGTAAAAAAGTTCAGCGCAGCACGCCCCGTCAGTTCCTGTCTTCAGACGGTTTGGTGATACGGGTGGGCCGCAACAACCTTCAAAATGACCGGCTCACCTTGAAGGAATCGAATCGCAGCGATCTTTGGCTGCACGCCCGGCAAATTCCTGGCAGTCATGTGATTATAAGCCTGCCGGCACACATTACTTCTATCGATCAAGTCCCTGACCGCACTCTGGAAGAAGCTGCCGCGCTGGCCGCCCATTTTTGCCAGGCGGCATCGTCCGCCAAGGTTCCAGTGGATTACACCTTCCGCTCTAACGTGAAAAAGCCTGGCAGTGCCAGGCCGGGCATGGTTATCTATGACCATTACTGGACCATAATGGCTGTTCCCAACGGAGATGAAGTAGTAAGACTGCTGAATGAGGGCGCTATTTAAAGCCGGTTCAGTTCGTCGTACCTGATTTCAAGAATGTTTGCTTAAAATATTCCCTGAACTTTTCGCGATTGTGGGGTTTTTCCCGGTACATCTGGTTGTCAGCTTCCCGGAAAACATCCTCCATGTTTTCCGTGGCTTTGGTTTTCACAGCCCACCCGATAGAAACACTTATCGGCACCGGTGGGGTGCTATGGCGGGCAGCCTCCACATTATCCCTGAGCCGCTGACAGGCCGCTTCCACCGCCTCCAGCGTACATTGCGGCAGCAGAACCGCGAACTCATCGCCGCCGATGCGGGCGATAATATCGCTGGAGCGGAAACTACGCCCCAATACGTTGGCCACCGCTGCCAGCAGTTCATCACCGGCCTGGTGGCCAAGATTATCATTGACTAGTTTCAACCCATCCACATCACAGACGACGATACCTACCGGGTCAAATCGCCCGCTCTGCAGGCGTTCCATCTCTTCCTCAAAATAGTTGCGATTGTAAAGTCCGGTGGGCTTATCATGCAGGTTAAGGTAGCGGAGCCACTCCTCCATCTCCTTGCGATAGGTAATATCCCGCACCATAACCTGCACCAAGGTCTTGTCCTGTAATTGGATGCGGTTAAGACTGATTTCTACATCTATAGGCGAACCATCCGCCCGGGACAGGCCAATCTCAAACAGCATCGGCTCTCCCTCCAGCACCCGCTCGCCTTTCTCCTTAAGCAAATTGAAGGTGTTGCGCCCATCCAGCTGAACCGGCGGTATGAATCGCTTAGCCGAAGAACCGCGCAATTGTTCCAGCTCGATGCCGAATATCTCGGCCGCGCGCCGATTGCAGTCGACAATATCAAGCCGGTCGATCAGGAGGATGCCGTCGTTGGCAGTTTCAAACAGGAGCCGGTACTTCTCTTCACTTTCCCGCAGCCTCTTTTCCATGGCCATATGTTCGGCGGTCATGTATTCCGCCGGATTCTGGAGCTTGTCATCCATAATGCCATTCCCCCCTGCCAGTTGATTCTTATTTAATTATATCAACTGAGCCGTCATCATTAAACCTGGCCTCATTACCTTCTTCCAAGATGTATATCTGGTGGTTGAGCTTATCGATGGCTACATTGCGGTTAATGATGGTTACAACCTCATTTTTGGTGACCAGAGTCCTGATCTGAACCCCGTTATCATAAAACTCCAGGTGCATTTTGTCGCCATTGTCTTTATCGATAGTCTTCTCCTGAAAACGTTGATAAGGTTTCATAAAAACGTACTTGTAGCCGCCCTCGACGAATTGCATCTCTTGGCCATTTAAAAAAACCTTCATCGCAAATAATACCTCCTGCTAACTGCGGCTGCCCGGTTTGATGGCTTCTCCCTGTCCGTCTCGGCACAGCGGACATTCGTCCGGTAGCCAGGATTCAATGTCCATGGTAAGCACCGCTTCTTTGCGAACCCCGAAATCAACCTTGCCGGCACTGCGGTCCACCAGCACAGCTACACCAGCTACCTCGCCGCCGGCCGCTCTCACGATCTCTATAACCTCATTCACCGAACCCCCGGTAGTCACAACATCTTCAACCACCAGCAAGCGGCTGCCCGGTGCAATGGTGAACCCGCGCCGCAAGGCCATTTGGCCGTTTTCGCGTTCGCAGAATATGCCGGGCACCTTCAACTGGCGGGCAACTTCATAAGCGACGATAATGCCACCCATAGCTGGCCCGATCACCATGTCTATTTTGTCATCTGCGTACTTTTCGGCGATATGAGCGGCCAACTGCTCGGTGTACTGAGGATACTGCAGGACTTGGGCACATTGCATATAACGATTGCTGTGACGGCCGCTGGTCAATTTGAAATGCCCTTCCATCAACGCTCCTGAACGGGTGAAGATATCAATGGCCTCTGGATTGCTTAACATTACTCTGCCTCCAATTCTTCGATTATTCTATTAGCTGCTGCTACTGGGTCGTCAGCCTTAACAATGGGTCGCCCGATGACCAAGAAATCTGCTCCCTGATCCAGGGCCTGCCGAGGCGTAGTGATCCGTTTTTGGTCATTGGCTGCCGACCACAAAGGCCGGATTCCCGGGGTCACAATCTTAAAATCGGGGCCGCAGGACGAGCGAATCGGTCTGATTTCCTGGGGTGAACAGACTACGCCGCCCAACCCTGATTCCTGGGCCATCAAAGCCCATTTGACCACTAATTCTTCTACCGTTAACCCGTTTATAAACATATCTTCTGTCAATTCCTTCTGACTGATACTGGTAAGGACCGTCACTGCCAACAACAGGGGTCTTTTTACTCCAAGGCTGTCAGCCTGCTCCTGTGATGCCTGGGCGGCCTGTTTCATCATCTCCCGGCCCCCGGCAGCATGGATATTAAACATAAATGTATTGAGGCGGGTCAGTACTCGGGCAGCTGACGCCACCGTATTAGGGATATCATGCAGTTTGAGATCTAAGAAGACCTTTCCCCCGAGGTCATGGACCCGGTTGATTATATCCGGACCTATGCCGTTATATAGCTGCATTCCTATTTTAAAGACCCCTACATGCTTGCTAAGCTTCTTGACCAATAACAAGGCTTCCTCGGCCGTATCGACGTCCAGGGCTAAGACTATTCTATCCTTGGCCTCCATTCTGCTCCTCCTTCACACATGCTTATCTAAGTATGGCGGCACCCACCACTTCGCTAATCTTATTAATTTCCTGTTCCACCAAATATTCTTGAATACCCCGAGCTATGTCCAGAGCGGCGCGGGGATTGACGAAATTGCCAGTGCCTACAGACACTGCCGATGCTCCGGCCATTATAAATTCAAGGGCATCCCGGGCATTCATAATACCGCCGCCGCCTAGAATGGGGATGTCCATCTCCCGGCGGACCTGATAAATCATGCGTAATGCCACCGGCTTTATGGCGGGGCCGGACAGGCCTCCGAAGATGTTGGCCAATACCGGGCGGCGCCGGTCGATATCGATCGCCATTCCCATCAGGGTATTTATCATGGAAAGGGCATCCGCGCCCCCTTCCCGGGCAGCCCAGGCAATCTCTACGATGTTGGTGACATTGGGACTTAGTTTAGGCATGACCGGCAGAGAAGTCTCTTTCTTGACTGCCTGTACCACCTGTTTTACCATTAGCGGGTCGGTACCGAATTGCAGCCCACCTTTTTTTACGTTGGGGCAGGATATATTAAGCTCGATTCCTGCGATACCCTGGTGGCCTTTGAGTTTGGCTGTCACTGCGGCATAGTCTTCAATGCTGTTACCGGCCAGGTTGGCGATGACAGTAACCCCCTTGTTCCGTAGATAAGGCAGGTGCTGGTCCAGAAATACGTCTATGCCGGGATTCTCCAAGCCGATGGCATTAAGCATCCCGGCCGGGGTCTCGATAATCCGCGGGGGCGGATTGCCGATTCGCGGCTCCAGGGTGGTGCCTTTGACAATGACCGCGCCGATGGCTGCTATGTCCATATAGTCCTCATACTCCCGACCATAGCCGAAGGTGCCGGAAGCGACCGCTACCGGATTTTTCATCTTGATCCCGCCCAAATCAACGCTGAGGTCAGGAGTTATAAGGTTCTTGTTTTTATTCAAGGCACTTCTCCTTCCCGCCCTGGTCAGGGCTTAGTTCAACGGCATCGATATTGAATACCGGGCCATCCTTGCACACCTTGGCGTATCCTGGTTGGAGAGCATTGAGTTGACAAGCGCACCCCAGGCATGCCCCCACTCCACAAGCCATGTGTTCCTCCAGAGACACTTCGCCCCACATATCATGGGTCTTGGCCCAAGCAGACACCCTGGCCATCATAGGGACGGGACCGCAGGTATAAATTCGGGAATAATCACTGGGATTCTCTTCCTCCAGCAAGTCGGTTACCAGTCCGTGGCGACCCGCACTGCCGTCCAGGCTGGCGGTTTTCACCTGCGCCCCGACCCTCTCGAACCTTTTGGCTGCCCCTAATTGGGTTGCATTGGCTGCACCCAGCAGAAGCTTGACCCGGCATCGTCTTTCCAGTGATACCCGGGCCAAATACATTAACGGTGCCACCCCGACTCCCCCGCCGACCAGTATAATACTCTCATTTTCCATGGGTATTGTGAAGCCGCGGCCCAATGGTCCCATAATGTCGATATTATCCTCAGGTTCAGCCTTGGCCAGCAGGCTGGTGCCGCGTCCGGCAACCCTATACAGCAGGGAAATTATACCGCTGGCGGATAGTACGTCATATATACTGAGAGGCCGGCGCAGCAGCGGGTCATAGGTGGGGATGGGCCGGATATGCAGAAACTGGCCTGGCTGGCACTTCTGTGCGGTAGCAGGAGCCGCAATATCCATTACAAACCAATCCCGGGTTACCGGATGGTTGTCCAGCACCCTGCCCATTTCCAATCCAGACATCATATCAAATCCTTTGTGTTATTATTGACCAGTTGGCCCTTCTGAGCAACCACTCGTCCTTTGATTATGGTCATCCATGGCCAGCCTTTCAGGGTCATACCTTTGAAGGGCGTATTTTTTCCCTTGGATAAAAACTCATTGGGATTGACCGTCTTGATTGCTGCCGGGTCAATAATGGTTATGTCGGCGTCGGTGCCGATGTCCAGAGTACCTTTGTCTATACCCAGTACTTCAGCTGGTCCCACCGTAAACAGTTCCACCATCTCGCTGTATTCCAACAATCCCTTGTCCACCAGGAAATGCATTATTACTGCCACTGCCGTCTCCAAACCGGATATGCCGTAGGCGGCCAGATCATATTCACAGTCTTTGCTTTCCGGGTGGTGCGGGGCGTGATCCGTAGCTATACAATCGATAGTCCCGTCCAGCAAACCCTCCCGCAATGCCTCCAGATGTTCGGCGGAGCGCAGGGGCGGATTGACCTTGGTGTCAGTATCGTAATCCCCGACAATCTCATCGGTCAAAACCAGGTGGTGCGGGGTCACTTCACAGGTGACGTGGACGCCCCGGGCTTTGGCTTCTCTTATCAGCTCCATGGAGCCCTGGGTGGAAGCGTGACAGATATGCACATGGCTGCCAGTCAATTCAGCTAGAATAATATCGCGAGCCACCATGATTTCTTCCGCTGCGGCCGGTATTCCTTTTAGTCCATAGATGGTGGAATAGTAGCCTTCATGCATTTGGCCTTCCCTGGTCATGCTGCGTTCTTCGCAATGCGATAGAACCGGTAAATCAAACATTTTTGCATATTCCAAGGCATTTCTCATCAGGTTGGCGTCGCTAACCGGCTGGCCGTCATCCGTAACGGCAACACATCCCGCCGCTACCAGATCGGCCATTTCGCTAAGTTCCTTACCGGCCAGCTGCTTGGAGATGCAACCTATCGGGAGAACGTTTACTATGCCCGATTTCACCGCTCTTTCCCGCACAAAAGCTGCCACCGCCGCCGTGTCTATGACCGGATTGGTGTTGGGCATGCAGCAAACAGTGGTAAAACCACCTACTGCCGCGGCACGGGTTCCGCTGGCGATGTCTTCCTTGTATTCATAGCCCGGTTCGCGCAAGTGAACATGCATATCGATAAATCCCGGGCAGACTAGTTTTCCCGTAGCGTCGATAATGGTCCCTTCCCGGTCCAGGATATTGACCTCCACTGCCTTAATCATTCCATCCTCGACCATCACATCCATGACGGCATCGATATCATTGGCGGGATCTACAACCCGGCCGCCTTTAATAAGTAATTTCATCGCGTGATCCTCCCATCATCAGGAAGAGCAATGCCATCCGCACTGCCACTCCGTTGGTGACCTGTTGATTGATTACTGCCATGGTGCTGTCGGCCAGAGCGGAAGAAATCTCAACCCCCCGGTTCATAGGCCCCGGATGGAGTACCATCACATCATCGTTGGCCCGCTTCAGCTTGTCCGGGGTGAGCATATAAAGATTGGCATATTCATCCAGGGAAGGAAACAGGCCGGTCTGTTGACGTTCCCTCTGGATTCTTAATACGTTTATAACGTCCACCCCATCGATGGCCTGGTCCAGGTTGTAGTAACTCTTGACTCCCAATTTCTCGATGTCTGGAGGTATTAGAGTGGATGGCCCGACCACCCTGATATCACAGCCGAACTTGCTCAGGCCGTAAATATTGGAACGGGCTACCCGGCTGTGCAGGATATCTCCGATCAAGGCCACCTTCAAGCCCTCTAAAGTGCCCTTCTTCTCCCTAATGCTGAACATGTCCAGCAAAGCCTGGGTAGGATGCTCATTGGTTCCATCACCGGCGTTGATTACCCGCATACTGGTATTGCGGCCTATGTAATGGGGAGTACCGCTCATGGAATGTCTGACCACCATCAAATCAAACCCCATCACTTCAATGGTCTTGATCGTGTCCCGCAGGCTCTCCCCCTTCTGGACACTGCTGGTGGAGACGGCCAGATTAACGGTGTCGGCACTTAAATACTTGCCGGCAATCTCGAAAGAGGTACGAGTGCGGGTGCTGTTTTCGTAAAAAACGGTTACCATGGCCTTGCCTCGAAGAGTCGGCACCTTTTTGATATCGCGGTTGATGACGTCTTTCATCGGCACAGCGGTATCCAGGATCAGCTCGATTTCTTCCCGGCTCAACTGTTTCATTCCCAATAGATCTTTGTGCTCAAATTTCAACATATGACCTCCTTGTCGGTCGAAAAATGAAAAAGCCTTTCACTGCTTACTGACAGGAAAGGCTTTTAACCTGAGTTACCTCCCTTGCCAGCCTCTCCGGACTAGTTTAAAGGGGATGGTCTTCACTGATCGATAATTTCTTGTATCACTACCTCCTCTTTGTTGTCTATCTCCTTAACCAGGACTGAGATCACTTCGCTGCGGGCGGTGGGAATGTTTTTGCCGATATAATCAGCTTTGATAGGCAATTCCCGATGGCCCCGGTCGACCAGGACCGCCAGTTGAATGCTGCGCGGTCGTCCCAAGTCGATCAGCGCGTCCATAGCCGCACGAACCGTTCGCCCGGTATACATCACATCGTCAACAAGGATGATATGCATGTCATTTATATCGAAAAACACCTCGGTACGGTGAACCTGGGGCTGGGATGAGAGGGTGGTCAGGTCATCCCGGTACAGGGTAATGTCCAGGATTCCCACCGGCACCTTGACGCCTTCAATGGCTTGTATTTGTTCGGCCAGACGGACCGCCAGCGGGCCTCCCCGTCGCCTGATACCAATCAGAGCCACCCGGGTTACCCCCTTGTTCTTCTCGATAATCTCATGGGCAATGCGGGTGATGGCTCTTCGGATGGCTATCTCATCCATAATGACCTTCTTTTCCTGAAGTTCCACCGGATACCTCCTCTCGTGGAATCGGCAATGTATAAGGTGCAAATAAATCAAAACCTGCCCTCGTCAAGCCGAAGGCAGGTTCTTTGCCGCCAAATCCTTGCTAGCTTCACAGAGCCAACTTAAAGGTTCTTATCAGATTGTAATCCCGCGTTTATCCACTGTCAACCTTAACCAGTCTGCTCCAACTGGGCCAGAACAGCGGAAAAATAAGGCGGCAAAGGACTGTCGAATTCCATGTATTCCCCGCTGCGGGGGTGGTTGAAGCCCAACCGATGGGCATGCAAGGCTTGGGAGTCGAGGTCGAAGTGTTTTTTAGCCGGTCCATATAACGGATCACCTACTACGGCATGCTTGATATGAGAAAAATGAACCCGAATTTGGTGAGTGCGCCCGGTCAACAGACTGACCCTGACCAGAGTATAATTATGGAACCGGCGTATGACCTCATAATTGCTGATAGCGGGCCGGCCATCCTTGACCACCGCCATCTTTTTACGATCAAGCTTGCTCCGGCCAATGGGGGCGTCAATAGTGCCCAGGTTCTCTTTGATAACGCCATGGACCAGAGCAGTATACTCGCGCTGGATGCTGTGCACTTTTATCTGTTCCGCCAGGCTTTTGTGAGCAAAGTCGTTCTTGGCCACCACCATCACCCCCGAGGTGTCCTTGTCAAGGCGGTGGACGATGCCCGGCCGCAATTCCCCGTTAATTCCGGACAAATCCTTAATGTGAAAGAGAAGAGCGTTTACCAGGGTGTGCTCCCAATTGCCGTGGGCGGGATGAACCACCATTCCCTTGGGCTTGTCAATTACCGCCAAGTCCGCATCCTGGTAGATGATATCCAGGGGCAGGTTCTCGGCGGCAATCGAGACTGGCTGTGGAACCGGCAGTTCCACCTCTACTTCCTGCCCCTCCCCCAGTCGATAACTAGCCTTGGCCTGCTGCCCGTCTACCAGGATCTGACCTGATTTTATCAAGTTCTGTACTTGCGACCGGGACAGGTCGGCCAGATTGTCGGCCACAAAAAGATCCAGCCGTTCTCCTTCCATATCCTCCAGAACCATCAGTCTCTCCCGGGTGATTGTCAAGACCCTGCCCTCTCTTTCATTATATATTAAATCGGAATTGATTATTCTTCGCTCAAGATGCCGGCTTTAATGGCTTCGTCATGGTAATGCTTGAAAGTGTTGGCATCAAAAGCAACCATTCTGATCTCTTCAATAGACGAATTGGTTTTCAGGAATTGGCCCAACTCGCGAATAGCTATTTTAGCTGCCCGGTCCACAGGAAATCCGTATACTCCGGTACTAATCGACGGAAAAGCGATGCTTTTGACTCCTTTGCGGATTGCCTCAGCCAGAGAACTGCGATAACAACTGGCCAGCAACTGTTCCTCATTATGTACTCCTCCGCGCCAAACCGGACCCACGGTGTGGATAACCCATTGGGCCGGCAGGTTATACCCATGGGTTACCTTGGCCTCGCCGGTCCGACATCCTCCCAAGGTACGACATTCTTCAAGCAACTGGGGACCGGCCGCCCGATGTATGGCGCCATCCACTCCGCCGCCCCCTAATAGTGAATTATTGGCCGCATTAACGATGGCATCGACATGCTGTTTGGTAATGTCCCCCTGGATAACTATGAATCTGCCCATCCATGTCACCTCTTCCCGGTAATATAGTATAAATGTCGGGAGTGCCTGGAGATTATTATGCCCGCTTAGCGCGGGCAAATCTGTGGATGGGGCTTATTTTACCAAAATATTGGGCGAAAAGAAATAGTCGGGCAATTGCTCGGAGACTCTAGAACGATCCTATTGATTCCTTTGCGCACGTCAAGGCAGAGGCGATAGTCCCGCGCTATTTCGGTTGCAGGGGATTTCCAGCCAAGATGTCTTCCACCTCTTCGAAGCCGGTCGGGAAAGCAAAATTGTAGCGGGCCGGCAAGGCAAATACATATTTGGAGTTGCGGTCCAGTTCCTTGGGTCCCACTGGAGCAGCTCCGAGGCTGAACTCCTCCTTTTGTAAGGAATTCCACTGATCCAGGGTAAATACCAGGATGGGTATGTCCTGGCGGGGTTGGGCTTGAGTCCATTGGGGATGGCGAATGGATAACCGGGGACCTTGGCTGACTACCTTCCCTTGGGACGGTCCGGTTATAGCAGTCCCTTCCCACTCTTCGTTGACAATGGTATATCCCTGCCAGCTTACTGGCAGAACAAAATCAAAACCGTATTGCGTGTTCTGATACAATATAGTGCCGTCTTGGTACCCGGTGCCCAGCACAACCGAATCGATAAGCCAGCGGTCGCCTGACTTGGTCAGGGTAAGATCGATTGATTGCCGGGCCGCTGCTCCGCCACTGGTCTTTTCGACGCTGGTTATCTCAATAATTTCACCCTTGACTGCGTATTTCCCATCGGTTTTCTCAACGCTCATTATTTCGATCCGATCTGGCCAGGGACTGGACACCTTTCGTCCCGGAGCACTGTCGGGCTGGTTCTGCCACTGGGCCAGCAGTTCAGGTGTTACCAGCTCCCCGTAATTTTCTTGCATTTGCTGCCGCGCCTGTTCGGGTGGGGCCGTCAATGACACCATTTGCAGCTTCTGCCCAAAGGCGGTTACAGCTGACCGCACCTGTTCCTGCTCCTGTTCCGCAGTCGGAGCCTGATTATTCTGGGCGGGAGGACTGTTCTGGGCCGGTGAACATCCCAACAACGACAGACTAAGCAGCATAACCAATAGCAAAGCAAACCCCTTTTTCATGACTACCGCCCCTTCTATTTTTCTCTGCCTAATATGACGAAAAACGGAGACAATTATTACACCAGCTCAATGCTTATTTTTGTTTTTCTCTTTGGCCAGCCGACGGGCGTTCTTGTATCCACCGACTCCCGCGAACATCTCTTTGATCTTGACATTCTCTATCTCACGGGAGTTCAAACCTTCATAACGGGCTTCCTTTTTCAATCGCCGATAACTTTCCAGACGCTCTGGGCTTACGACGCCTGCTGAGATGGCCTCCTGGACCGCGCAACCAGGCTCCTGCTGGTGCGTGCAGTCGGAAAAGCGGCACTGGAACGCCAATTCATCGATTTCAGCAAAGGTTCTGGTCAAATCGGCACTATCCAGACCTATCTCCCGCATTCCGGGCGTATCGATCACCATCCCTCCCCCAGGCAGCCGGATCAATTCCCGGCGGGTGGTGGTGTGCCGGCCCTTGTCATCATTGCGCGTCTCCCGGGTTGCCAAGGCTTCGCTGCCCAGCAGGCGGTTGATCAGGGTGGATTTGCCCACCCCGGATGAACCGATGAATGCCACCGTTTTTCCTGGCTTGATATAATGCAGGATGGATGCATAACCATCCTCGCTCATACTGCTGGTCACCAGTACGTCCGCTCCTATGGCTGCAGTCTTGACTTGGCTGACCTTGGTTTCCATGTCTTCCGCCAGGTCGGCCTTGGTCAGCACGACCACCGGCAGGGCACCGCTGTCCCAGGCGATGGCCAGGTAGCGTTCCACCCGGCGGAGGTTGAAATCGTTGTTTACCGCCATACAGATGAACACCGTATCAATGTTGGCGGCCACAATCTGTTCCTCCTGGGTTCTGCCGGCTGCCCGGCGAATGAAGGCGCTCCGCCTAGGAACGACCCTATGTATGATGGCATGTCCTTCCAGATCCTGATCACGGTCCATTAAGACAAAATCGCCTACCGCCGGGTAGTCTGACCCCAGCTGGACATCGAAACGAAATTTCCCCGCTACCTCAGCTGTCAGTTCCCCCTGTTCGCTTACCACCCGGTAAAGATCTTTGGACTGGGTGATGACCCGGCCCAAATACAGATTAGCGGGAATACCATCGGGCAGCCAGGCTGAAACCCATCCGTAATCGCTCAAATTAATCAAACTCATAAGGTTACCTCCGTTTAGACCACTTGTCCTGTTTGCAGTCTATCAATTACTGTCTCGGCTTTCGCCGACCCGTCTTATCATCAGGCATTCCCCCACCAGGAAGTCCCATATAATTGATTGAAAATACACTCTCAGATCTGAAGGATTCATGACGCGCCGCCCGAAGTTTCACATGGTCGGGAAAATCCCTTTCCCATGCATAAGCTTAATCTATTCGATAAAGAACCTATTTGCAAGCGTCTGGCCGGGCAATCACTCGGCCTGGGTTCGAATCTGTGGTAAGATAGCGGCAGGATCTGTCCGGTCAAGGTTACCATCAGTGCAACCATGGGCAGCATCTTTCACTAATGAAGGAGCCGGTCTATTTTGAAAAGAAGTCTGACGATTCTGTTACTATTGCTGCTGGCTGCCATGGTATTACTGAGCGGTTGCACCGACATCAGAACTAATGAGCCTGTCAATCCTGCTTCGCCACCGGCGCCGGATCCGCTTAAGGTCCATTTCATTGATGTAGGTCAAGGAGATGCCATATTGATTCAGACCCCCGTCGGGCAGAATATGCTGGTCGATGCCGGCGAGAACATTTATGGCAGCCGGGTCATCGAGTACCTGGAAGCGCAGGGAGTGGAGCGGCTGGATGTGGTAGTTGCGAGCCACACCCATTCCGATCATATCGGCGGAATGGATGCGGTAATAGATCATTTTCCGGTAGGAGCGATCTACATGCCGGAAATCACCCAGAATACCAAGAGTTTTAGAGATGTCTTGATCTCCGTGCAGCGGGCAGGGCTGACAGTCACTTCCGCCAAAGCTGGGGTGACAGTGCCTCTGGATGGGGTTGAATGCCGCCTGTTGGCGCCGGTAAAGGAGTACTATCAGGAATTGAATGATTACAGCGTGGTAGTTCGGCTCGCTTTTGGCCGCCATGCATTTCTGCTTACCGGGGATGCGGGAAACATCCCGGAAAGCGACATACTTGGCACCAAAGCTGATTTGCAAGCCACAGTGCTGAAGGTGGGGCATCATGGCAGCTACTCTTCCAGTTCAACTCGATTTCTCAATGCAGTGGGAGCCCGTTATGGGGTAATAATGCTGGGTAAGGATAACGATTACGGTTATCCCCATGACTCAGCCTTGCAGCGTTTGAACCGGACCGGGATGCAGATCTATCGTACCGACCAGAATGGATCCATAGTCTTCAGTACCGATGGACAGGACCTCCAAATCTCTACGGAGAGGTGAGTTTTATGAAGTGTGCAATCATCGATAGATTTGAAGGCCGCTGGGCAATAGTGGAAATTGATGGAGAAATGAAAAGCATCCGGCGTCAGTTGATTCCCCCCGAGGCCCGGGAGGGCGATGTTCTGGTCCTGGTACGAAGACGCTGGCAGGTTGACCGCGAGGCCACCGCCAAGCTGCGCCAGGAGGTGGAGCGACTGGCCGATGAGGTTTGGGAATAGAACCGTTTACTTGACCTGTTTGCGATCCGGCTCATTCAGGAACAGATATAGAATCAACAGCCCACCCCCAATAACAATAGCCATGTCGGCCACGTTGAAGACTGGAAACCAGCCAATGCTGAAAAAATCACGTACCGCGCCATAATTCCAGCGGTCGATCAGGTTGCCGATTGTGCCCCCCGCGATCAAACCCATCGCGTACTGCACCCAAGCCGGCAATTTATAGGTCAGGTGAACATAGATCATTATACAAATAATAAGTATGGCCATAATCAGAAACAGCCAGGACTTGCCTTGCAATACGCCGAAGGCCGCCCCGCGATTCATGACGAAGGTGAGGTTGAAGAGATTATGGATAAGCGGAATGCTGTCGCCTGGATCAAGCAATTCCATTATACGGATCTTGCTAAATTGGTCTAGCATGATTATTGCCGCTATGGTCGACCAGAAGCGCAAAATAAGA
>Ga0209509_1000101_pt1 | contig 94721 bp, 87 predicted proteins | sample BioC13SIPDNA_FD_185743 | JGI IMG/M metagenome (GOLD analysis project Ga0209509, IMG submission 185743) | Anaerobic biogas reactor microbial communites from Washington, USA - Biogas_R1_A C13 SIP DNA (SPAdes) (version 2) | ecosystem: Engineered > Bioreactor > Anaerobic > Unclassified | place...
TGGCGGTCAAGGTATTCGCCAACCTGGTGGTAATAATCATGAATTATGTGATCAGCCGGGATTTGATCTTCAAGCACCAGCAACGGGGGGTTGTGATACCATGACCATGATTTCGGTAGTCGTGCCCTGCTACAACGAGCAGGATGTATTGGAGATGTTTTATGCCGAGGCGGCCCGGTTGGCGGAGACCATGCCGGAGGTAGGCTTCGAATTCGTGTTTGTGGACGACGGCTCCCGGGACCGTACCCTGGAACTGCTGAAGGGATTGCAGCACCGGGACAAGAGGGTGCGCTACTATTCATTTTCCCGCAACTTCGGCAAGGAATCGGCTATCTACGCGGGGATGGAGAAGTCCAGCGGGGATTATGTGGCCATTATCGACGCTGACCTGCAGGATCCGCCCGGGCTGATCAAGGACATGTACGCGGCCATTATCCACGACGGCTACGATTGTGTGGCTACCCGCCGCACCGACCGGGCCGGGGAGCCGCCCATCCGGTCCTTCTTCGCCCGCCGTTTTTACCGCATCATCAACCGCATATCCGACGTAAAGCTGGTCGACGGAGAGCGTGATTTCCGCCTCATGACCCGGCAGATGGTGGATTCCATCCTGCAAGTGTGCGAATGTAACCGGTTCTCAAAGGGGATATTCGCCTGGGTGGGCTTTAAGACCAAATGGATCGAGTACGACAACCGGGAGCGGGCCGCCGGCAGCACCAAATGGTCCTTCTGGAAGCTTTACTTGTATTCGCTGGACGGGATCATCGCCTTCTCCACCACCCCGCTGGCCATCTCGTCCATAATCGGCGCGGTCTTCTTCCTCCTCGCCCTTATCATGGGCACCGGCCTGGCGATCCAACAGCTGGCCGGGGGCGGATCGTCCAACACCTGGACGGCCCTGGTGGCCATCCTGCTGTTTATTACCGGTATCCAGCTCTTCTGTATGGGGATAGTGGGCCAGTATCTGTCCCGCACCTATCTGGAGACCAAGCGCCGGCCCAAATACATCCTGCGGGAATACAGCGAGAATTGACTGGTTCTTCAGGCCTTGCCCTCCGCCAATACCTTTCCTTTGCCCAAAATGCCATACCGCCGATTCAGTTTGACAAACCAGGCGGCCGCCTGACCCTGGATAAGGATGGCCAGGGACACCATAAAGGCCGCGTCGGGGCCAAATGCAGCCGCAGCCAGGCCAATGGAGATGCTCAGGTTGTGCAGGACGATGGAGTAAACCAGGGAGAGGGCATCCTTTTCCGAGAAGAATCTTCGCCCCACCAATACCGCGATGGTGTAGTTGGCAGTATAAAATACCAAGTGCACCGCCAGGGCTCGTGCCAGTATTTCGGGACGGGATACCATGGCCTGGGAATTCATGCTGATGCTGAGGATAATGACCGCCACAACCCCCCAGGCACTTACCGCCGGCAGCACCGGTTTGACCTGCTTCTGGAAAAACTCGGGGGAATATTTCTGCAGCAGATAACGATAGGTGAGCATCCCCAACACCAGGGGGGTCAGTATCACTATCCCCACCGTCTTCATGGTAGCCAGCACATCGACAGGAACGAACCGGCCGACCATTATGTATAGATACCAAGGCGCTAGTACCGACCCCAGCAATAGCCCGATGGCGGTCATTTTGACCGAGGCCGGGACATTGCCCCCGCTCATCATGGTGAACGAGATGGTCATGTTGCTGGTGGGCAGCAGGGCTGCGATGGCCAGGCCGGCAAATAACTGGGGGGAATCAGCCAGGAAAACAGTGCCGAGCAGATAAGCCACCCCCGGTACCAGTGTAAAGTTGACCAGCATGGCGGCGGCCAGCAGCTTACCGTGGGACCTGCCAAAAATCTCATTGAACCGGAACCCGATCATCGAGGGGTATATGATCACGAAAGTAAGGGGGAGAACGAAGCGCTTCAAGGGCGTAGTGTCCAAACCCAGCCCAGCTACGAAGCCTATGATCAGGGAGATGAAGATAGCCAGGGAAATATTTTGCGACGGCCAGCAAAACAAACGCCGCATCATAGAGTCGGGTTGTTGCATCAATAATACCCCCAATGGCACCATTCGTAATCAAGATTGTCGCACTTATTACAGTTTACTACGTTTTTCTGCGTTTTTAGGCAGGAAATCCTACAAATTTACCGAACAATACCCAATATATAAAAAAGCTCCGAGTCTGCATACCTAACGGTCATTACCCAGGGATGCAGACCAATTGGGCAGGGTCGGGAAACTGACTTGCCTCCCGTGTGGAAAGGAGAGATTGATCCACCAGAACGTTGGGCTGATGGTCCGCGGCGGTCGTCTTTTCATGCTGGTGGCTGATATGATGACCCGGCACTTCCTGGTGTCGGTTTTTTAATGCAATGGGAGGTAAATACCGAATCGGAGGTGATGCCGGTTTTAGATGGCAGGATGAATGCCTGCCCAACAAAGACCGCTGGTAATCAGACCAAAGCGAGCCGGTAGGGTGTAGGGGGGTGGTAGCACGATCAGAATGGAACATGTCAGCAAAAGCTTTGGCGATCTTCAGGTCCTTCAAGATTTCTCTTACACATTCCGGGAGGGAGAATTCGTTTGTATCTGCGGCCCTTCCGGAATCGGCAAGACTACGATTCTGCAAATGATCGCCGGGCTGCAGCAACCGGACACCGGCCGGGTGGAATGCGCCAGCCCCAATCTCGGTTATGTGTTCCAGGAACCCCGGCTGATCCCCTGGTGCAGCGTCCTTGAGAACATCGAGATCGGGCTTCACCAAATCATGCCGGAAGCCAAATCCGAACGCCAGCGCATCGCAGCAGAAATGGCCCGGCGGGTAGGACTGGACGGCTTCCAGGACTACTATCCCGCCCAACTCAGCGGGGGCATGAAACAGAGGGTGTCCCTGGCCCGGGCTTTTGCGGTGGAACCGGACATACTGCTGCTGGACGAACCATTTAGTTCGTTGAATGTAGAACTTCGGGACGCGATGTGCAGTTACCTTCAGCAACTCTTGGCTTTGAAACCGTGCACCTCGGTCATGGTCACCCACATGCTGGAAGACGCGGTCAGACTGGCTGACCGGCTTATTTACCTGGAGAACCGGCCCTGCCGGATAGCATTGGAGTACCACCTGGATCGGCCCTCAGCTGACCGCGATATGCCGTATACATATCAGCAGATGCAGGCCATCATTGAACTACTCAATCTGAATCGATGTTAGGAGGAGAATAATGAAGAGGAAAATCAAGAATCTACTGGCCACAATGATGATCATGGTCCTGGTGGCAGGTTTGGGCGGGTGTGCCCAAAAGCCAGCCGAAAAATCAACCCCCAAGCTCCCGGAGGTCAAGATCTCTGCTTCCCAGGGAGCGGGCAGCTATCCGCTGGCTGTCTTGGCTGAAAACAATGCCCTGCAGGGCGTAGCCGACAAAACCACCCTCGAATCGTGGGTGACCAGCGAGCAGCTATCCGCCATGATAACTTCCAACCAGGTGAATTTCATCGTGGCCCCCATACCCAACGCCATCATGCTCTACAATAAGGGAGCCAACGTGAAACTGGGCAATGTGGCGATATGGGGAATGCTCTATATCCTCAGCGCTGATGACAGCGTTAAAACCCTGGAGGATCTGAAAGGCAAAGAGATAGCGGTCACCGGGGGCAGCAACGGCTACCACGGTACCATCTTCCGCCACATCCTGATACAGAACAATATTGATCCGGACAAGGATCTCACCATATTGAACATGGATATGGCCGAGTCTTCATCCAGGCTGGCCACCGGCGACATCAAACTGGCCCTCTCCAACGAACCCAATTCATCGGTGACCATAGACAATGCCGCCAAGGGCAATGTAACCGTGAAACGGGCCATCGATCTGCAGGAGGAATGGGCCAAGGCCACCGGCAGCCAGTCCCGGATCCCCCAGGCCGGGCTCATAATTGTAGGGGACAACGCCCAAAACACCGCATTGGTCAACGAAGTCCTGAAGCAATTCGAGGCCAGTGCCAAGTGGGTCAATGAAAATCCGGCCGCCGCCGGTCCAATGGTAGAGAAATATTTCCCCAAGATGAAGGCCAGCGCAGTCGAAAATTCCTTGCCTTTTGCCCGGTTGGAGCCTGTCAGCAGTCCGCAGTGCAAGGATGAAGTCAATGCATTCCTGACCGAGTATTTGAAGACCGCACCGCCTGCCTCCATAGGGGGAAAGATGCCTGATGACAACTTCTATTATTCAGGAATTTAACCAGCGCCGGTATTATATACTTGGCATACTGATTATTTTGGCAGGGTGGCAGGTCCTGGCCTGGGCCTCCCACCCGCTGATCGTGGCGTCGCCGGTCAGCACCTTCCAATCGATATTCGCCATGCTGGCCAGCGGGGAGTTGACCAAGAACCTGATCATCACCCTGCAGAGGCAGCTGACCGGACTGTCCCTAGGGGTGCTGGTGGGCACTTTCTTGGGCATATTTGGAGGACTTAAAAAATCCCTGGACAGCATGTTTCAACCAGGTATCAACGCCATACTGGCCACACCCAGCATCATCTTCGTGGTCATCGCCATGGTATGGTTCGGCCAGGGGAGCACCCAGGTGATATTTGTAACCGCATTGTTGATCATGCCCATCATGTACCTCAATTCGGCCAAAGGCATCCAGTCCATCGACAGCGACCTGCTGCAGATGGTGAAGGTATACCGGGTGCCGCGCAGGATCAAGTTGTTCAAGATATACCTGCCCGGCCTGCTCTATGGATTCATGGCGGGCTTTTCCCTGAGTGTGGCCTCGTCGCTGCGGATTACCATTATGGCAGAACTGCTGGGAGCCCAGAATGGGATCGGCAATGCCATTTTTATTGCCCGCGGCTATCTGGAGACCAGCAAGCTGTTCGCTTGGGCCTTGCTGCTGGTGCTGCTGGTGATGATAATCGAAGCCCTGGTTTTTAATCCCCTGCAAAGATTCATCGGCAAATGGCAGGAGTAATGACAGGAACGATTAGATTCCAGGCTCCTCCGGAGGTTTGGATGGTAGAATAAGAAATATAATTAGAGAGAGGTGAATCCAATGGAGGAACAAATAAGCATATCCCTGAAACCGATCGGGGTGGTGAAATCAGGGGTGGCCAATCCGGAGGACGTACCCTTGATGGGAAAAAGTGCGGTGGTTGAGGTTTTCCCGGAATACAGCCCGGCTTTGCTGAGGATCGAAGAGAACTCTCATCTCTGGCTCTTGCTGTGGTTCCACCAATCCAACCGAAAGGTCCTGACTACCGTGCCGCGGAAGATAAACCCCCAATTACCAGAATTCGGGGTGTTCGGCCTGCGCTCCCCCAATCGTCCCAATCCAATCGCATTGACCCTGGTGCACCTGGATGCGGTGGAGGGCAACCGGCTGACGGTGAGCGGGCTGGATGCAGTAGATGGAACCCCGGTTTTGGATATCAAATCCTATTACGAAGGCGACATCATATTCTCCCCCAAAACGCCATACATCTGGGCTTTGGATCCGGTGATGCGCCGCAACATTATGTTTGAAGAAGCCATCGCCCATCATCAGGAGGCCTGTGTGGGGCTGTACCTGGCAGTGCGGATGGGCTTGGTAGCCGACAAGCTGCTGGGACAGCTGAATACCCCGGACTTGAAGGTAACCGTTATTGGTTCACCCTGCCTGGCCGATACACTACAGGGTATAACCCGGGCCCGGCTGGCCCATCCTGCCCGTTTCATATTCCGCGAAGATGACAACATGTCCCGCAGCATCTGGGAGAAACCGGGCCGCCGCCTGACTATAACCGCCCGGCAGGAGCCCGATATGGAGACGTTTACCGAGCTCGCCGACGATATATTATTCAAGATTCAATTAGAGCAATTATAAGAAGGGGGGTAACAAGGATGATGGACCAACAGGCATGGGAAAAAGCAGCCGCCCTGCACGGACATGTCTGCCCCGGTATTGTGGTGGGATCGCGAGCCAGTATGCTGATACTGGAACTATTGGGCCGTCCCGGCCAGCATATCGGAGCTAGTCATTACGCGGTGGTGGAGAATGAAGTATGTGGAGTAGATGGGGTTCAGGTGATAACCGGCTGCACCCTGGGCAATGATAGCCTCATCATCGACAACCAGGGCAAGTTCGCCTTCAGCTGGGTGGACAAAAACAGCGGGGAGGGCTACCGGCTGCTCCTCAAGGTCCCGGTCTGGAAAAGCAATGAACCTCTGGTACTGCATGAGAAGGTCAAGTTCGGAACTGCCACCCCGGAAGAGAAGCAGAAGTTCTTCGCCATGCGGCAGGAGCGCGGGCAGGAATTGCTGGAGATGTCCGACCAGGAATTGTTCCAGATCGATAAGATAGTCAGAAAGATACCGGGCAAGCCCCGGTTGTTCCCGTTTGTCCAATGCTCTCGCTGCGGGGAATCCTTTATGGAGGCCTATGGCCAGCTGGTGAGCGGACAGCAGGTCTGTGCCGCCTGCAGCCGCGCCGAGGCATAACAACCGATCAAATCGACACAGCCATGCTCACCCGGCGCAGGTCAATTCCTCCACCGCCGGGGAGCTTTTTATTATTTCAGCCGGTCATTACATGGCCCAGCACACGGAAATACTCTTAAGCATTCGTTAGAAAACTATTTATTTCTGTCAGTAAATGGGATAGATTATTAAAGGACCCAGGAAAGTCCTAAAAATTTTAAAATATGGAAGATGGATGGGGTCTCTCCAGGCCAAACTCTAGGAACCCGGATTCACCTCGGTGCAGCGATACTGCTGGCGGACATCGCAAGAAAGTGAGGAAAGAGGCCCGTCTTGGGCTTTTTATTAGGATGAAACAAGGGGATTTATAAGGAGTTGTAGGTGTGATTAAAGAACAATCCATATCAGAGTGTTATATTCGGGAGCTGGAAGCAAAAATATCCAAGCTGGAGCAGGAAAACACCAGGCTGGAGCACGAAAATGCCAGATTGCACGAGACCGAGGAAGAATTACGCCAGTCCCAGAAGCTTGTCTATCAGATATTCAACAATATTCCACTGCCCATGTTCGTTATGAGCCTCAAGGACCAAAGATTCATCGCCGCCAATGATATCTGTCTGCAAAGAAGAAACCTTACCCGGGAACAGTTCGAGAGTATGCAGGACACCCGCTTGAACTGGGAACACCCCGGAAAAGAGGAGTTTATCAAGTTGGTTACTGAAAATGGGACGGTAACCAACTTCCGAACTACCGTTCAGCGTAAAGGCCGCAAGGAAAGAACTGTTTGCCTATCCGGTATGGCGGTTAAATGGGAGGGTGAGGATTGTATCTTCACGGTTGGTAACGATATCACCGAACTGACGGAATATCAGAAGGAAATCGCCCACCTGGATCTAATCAACATCATGGGCCAGATGGCAGGCAGTATCGCCCATGAAATAAGAAACCCCCTGACCTCGATAAGAGGCTTTCTCCAGATGTTCAGCCTACAGTATAAGTACTCGGAGGACCGGGAGGATATGGAGTTGATGATTGAAGAAATCGACCGGATAAATGATATCATCTCCACTTTCCTGTCCCTGTCGCGCAGGAAATATATTAATCCGACTCCCATGAATCTCGCGGAATGCATCAAGAATATACTTCAGTTGATTATCGCGGATGGGGTAAAAAATGATGTATTTGTGGACACCCAATTCAACGATAAATCGCTGATTATGATCGATAAGGGTGAGATCCGGCAGTTGCTCCTGAACCTGGCTAGAAATGCGATCGAATCAATGCCTGGGGGAGGCACTCTGACGATCAAAACATGGGAAGCCAATAATAAGGTTATCCTGCAGGTACAGGACGAAGGTAACGGGATACCTCATGAAATACTTGAGAATATCGGCACTCCCTTTCGGACTACCAAGAAAGACGGTGCAGGATTGGGCATGGCCGTATGTTTCAGCATTGTGGAAAGGCACAATGCGGAAATGACGTTCGACACTAGTCCTGCCGGGACCAGCTTCAATATTTCTTTTCCCGTGTACCCGCAGTAAGGCCCCCGGCGGTTCCTGTTTGCAACCGGCCCGGCGCACAACATATTGCTTGGGACTGAAAGAATTACGCGCTCTTTGGTGTAATATCCCATAGATACCGGTTTTATGAGGCGCCCCTCATTGCGTCAGGTTAGCGATTATTTAGACTGGAGGTGGGATTGGATGCATTTATTCAACAAAAGAGCTACCCTGTTATGGATCCTGGTTCTTACGGCAGCCCTGTTGGCGCCCGGCCTATATTTCCCGGCAACGGCAGCCGCCGCTACATCGCCCCGCATAGTGAATCAGACTGCTGATGTCCATGACGACTATGTCACATTGGAGGCGGAGATAAACCTTTTCTCTTCCAACTATCGGATAACCGAGTACGGTTTTTATCACGACAGTGATAACGCTGATCTGGAATACCTGGAGGGACCTGATTCCCAATGGGTCAAGGTAGGAGACGCTGCGGATGAACTGGAGCCGGGCGATACCTTCTCGTACGACTTGTCCGTCGACGATATGGAGGACGTGGCTGGTTTTAAGGCGGACAAACCCTACTATTTCCGGACTTATATCATTTATGATGACCTGGACTTGGGTTTCCAGCGCATCAGCTACAGCTATTTCAAATCATTTGAGCTCGATATCAAGTCTGTTCCTGAGGTAACCACGGCCGCTGCCACCAGTATTGATTCCGATTCGGCCATCTTGAATGGGGAGATAGTGGATTTCGGCAGCGATGACGAAATAACCGAATATGGTTTCTATTATGGCACCACTTCTTCCCCGTCCAGCAAGAAGGTAGTAGGAGATGCCGACGATTCAATTGACGAAGGTGAAGATTTCAGCTACAATCTCACCGGTCTCAAGGCCAATACCCGCTACTATTTCCGGGCCTATGCCCGCAACAGTGAAGGCATTGCCTATGGAACGGTGCGCTCGTTCATCACCACCGCCGACAAGGGGCTGCCCGAGGTAACCACGGCCGCGGCCACTGAGATCGAGTCCGATGCAGCCATCCTGAACGGGAAGATCGTGGATTTCGGGGACGACGATGAAATAATCGAATACGGGTTTTATTACGGCACCACTTCCTCCCCCTCCACCCGAAAAGTGGTGGGCGACTACCGCGACTCCATTGATGAAGGCGATGAGTTCGAATATGAGTTGACCGGCCTCAAGGTGGACACCAAGTATTACTTCAAGGCCTATGCTCGTAACCGCAACGGTATTGCCTACGGCACGGTCCGGTATTTCGTTACCGAAGAAGCCAGCAGCAAACCGCGGGTCACCACCTTGCCGAGCACCTTCGGGGAGGATTGGGCCCGCTTCAACGGAGTCATCACCGACGAGGGTGAATCGCAGGTGAAATCTTACGGTTTCTACTACGGCACCACTACTTCTACCCCCAATCGTATCGAGGTGGGCCGCAGCATCGATGAAGACCAGGAGTTCAGCTACCGCCTGACCGGTCTTAAACCGAACACTCTTTACTATGTGAGGGCTTATGCCACCAATAACCAGGGTACCACTTATGGCTACCTGAACAACTTTTCCACCAAGAAACCTGCCACCAGCGGTACCAGTGTGTTTACTATCGGTTCAGCCTATTACACCCTGAAGGGTTCAGGCCAGTGGATGGATGTAGCTCCCTATATCCGGGATGGACGCACCTACATGCCGATCCGCTATGTGGCATACGCGATGGGTCTGACCGACGCCGACATCATCTGGGATGAAGCTACCCGGCAGGTGATCCTGACCAAGGAGTCGACCCGGGTGACACTCATTATCGGCAGTCGCAACATCTATGTCAACGGAACCCCTACGCGTATGGACGTAGCCCCGGAGATAACCAACAGCCGCACCTGTCTGCCCATCGCCTGGGTAGCCCAGGCCTTCGGGTCCACCGCGGTATGGGATGCCGGGAACCGCACCGTAACCATCCGCTAAGTACTGGGCACGGGCACGGGGCACGGGGACGGTTCTTTTGCCTCGCTTCCCGTTCTGGTAAAAACCAGTTTTGCGACTAATAAAAAAGCCGGTGCTCCGACCAGGGAGCATCGGCTTTATTATTGGCGGCGGCAACCGCTTGGCAGCACTCCGAGATGAAGCTTCGTGGTTAAAATGAATCCAGGGCTTTGAATGATAAACTTACTCATGTATAGGGATATGTGATTATTGTAAGGTCCGTTTGTGAAGATCCGGTGATGACTTTGTTTAAGTTCTATAAAAATTGTGGGGTTGATGTCGTACTGGGGACAAAAGAATAAAGGTAAAATTAACGGGACCATTGCACTTAGGGAATGAATGGGGTATATTATATATACCCCGTTGGGGTATGGTGACAATTTGCCTATTGCCGAGCGGCGTATGTGGTAAAGGTATGAATGATCTTGGGAAGGCAGGTGAGAGAGATGTTCAACATAACCGAAAAGGCCCGCCAGAAATTCAAGCAGGGCCAGGACCAAAACAAGATATCCCGGGAGGCCAGGCTGCGGGTCAATTTCGGCGGCATCGGCTGAGGCGGCCCGAATCTGTATTTGACTCTGGATGAGTCAACTAATGAGAACGATAGGGTGGTCGAACATGGCGGGATCAAAGTGGTATACGATCCCGAACTGGAACCGTTCCTACGCAATGCCGTAATCGACTACTCCTGGCTGCTGAAATACTTCATCAGACGAGGCGGTTTGTCATCTTGCCAATGATGGATCAGCTGCAGCAGGCGGCCCTGCAACGCTGGAGGCAGTCAAGTCTTTCGGGACCGACTGTAGAGCCAGATTGATGTAACCGAAACGAGGATGCTTTGTGTTTTAATAGATGTGGATAAGAAATTGAGCCGGCCTTGGCAGCGCCGGCTTTTTTGTGGTAATAACCCCATAGAATCAGCATGTTGGCATCGTTGTTTTCCTGTTATGATGAACATACCAGACAGAGGAATCAGATGTTGATCAGCAGGAGGGGCGCATATGAAGGTGATCACGATTATCAACGGACATCCCGGCAGCGGTCAGACCACGGTGACCGTCAATCTGGCCACCGGTCTGCTTGCCAAGGACCGTCGGGTATTAATCCTGGACTGGGGAAACAATCAAAAACTCATCCAATGGCTGGGAACTGTCCCCCTCCAGACTAGTCAGGGCTGCCAGGCGCCCGGTCCACCCATAACTTCGACCCGCCTGGGCGTGGATCTGCTGAGCTTCGCTTGCGTTGAAGGGGGGCAGACTGTAGCTGATGCCTTGGTCCCATTCATGGAAGGAACGGATTATGAGTACATACTGATACATCCGGCTTCGATTGAACATGCAAAACAGTTAATTGATCTGCCCTACAAGTTGGCGGTCTGCACCGATCTCGAGCATCTGGACGAATTGGGCCTAATCCGGACCCTGCAGCAGAATCTAGGCGTCGAAGATGATGCCAGGCCGGTGGATCTGATCATATCTAACAAGATAAACACCAAGGAGTGGGAGCACAACAGCCAGCAGCTGTTTGCCCTGGGCGATTATTTTGGTTATGAAACCCTGGCCGATCCCATCCCTCACTGCGAGAGAATCCACGATTTGCCCCTGACTGGGTGGACGGTCTGGGATTTGCAGCAGGAGAACCTGAAGTCGGCCTTTACCCGGCTAGTAGCCACAGTCGAGGAGTTGTAGTGCTGCCTACCTAAGGCAGGAACAGGTCGCGAGGATTGACTTGGCCAGAGCCGGTAGATATGATTTCTTAACTGAATAGAAGGGTTGCAGATGCCAAAACCAGAATCGATGAACCGGCGATGGGATAGTCCTAATCGTCCGGTTCAAATTTTTGTGCTGACCAAACAGTCTTATTATTGACATATGCTCAATACTAATCTAGACTACAAACATAACAGACATATGTCAAAAACCTTAAGGAGGTCATGAGAATGCCAGCTAGAGATGGAACCGGACCGTTGGGCATCGGTCCCATGACGGGCAGAGGAATGGGGATGTGTATCATGGGTGCTGATGCCCTGCGGCGTGGAGCCCGGGCTGGGAGAGCCTTTGGGCGAGGCGCGGCCATGGGTTTTGTGCCGGGTATGGGTCGAGGAGCAGGGTGGGGATTGGCGTCCAGATTGGGACAAGGCATAGCCAGGGGATTGGGCGGTGCCGCTATCCTGGGCTTGGGCTGCGGATTTGCCCGCGCGCGCCGGAAGAGAGCCGGTGGGGAATTCAACCTGGAACCTGAGGGGCAGAGACTGCAGCGGCGGAAAAAGGAACTGGAGGACCAACTGGCTTCTATAAACAAGCGTCTGGAGAGTCTGACCGGGAGCCGTAGCCCGGTTAGTTAAGAGGTGATTGAGAGTGGCCCGACCAAGAAAGTGGAGAAAGGTCTGCTGCATGCCGGCCAGCGATAGCTTTGGCCCGCTGAACCGACCGATTAGTCCGGAAAACTGTGTAGTCATGTCGGTGGATGAATATGAGACCATCAGGCTCATCGACTTACAGGGCTTTACCCAGGAACAATGCGCCGAACAGATGAATATCGCCCGGACCACCGTGCAGCGCATATATAATGATGCCCGCCAAAAACTGGCTGATTCCCTGGTGAACAGCAAGGTGCTGAGAATCGAAGGGGGAGACTTCCAACTGTGTGAAGGGCTGGAGGAACTCTGCCGATGCGGAGGCTGCCACCGTCATCGGATCGGCTGGAAAGAAAGGGAAAGAGAACAGCTCGATAAATCAGTTTTCTCTAAGCCGGACGATTAACCCTGAGAAACCTGCTGGCTGCAAATTATAGGAACAATTATCATGCAGAAAGGAGGTCCAGCAATGCTCATTGCTGTACCTGTTGATGACAAGTCCATGAAAAGCAAGGTGTGTGTGTCCTTCGGACGGGCGCCCTATTTCCTGATATACGATACCGATAGCGGCAGCACAGATTTTATCACCAATCCGGCTGCCATGAGCCAGGGTGGTGCCGGTATCAAGGCGGCCCAAACGGTAGTAGACAGCCAGGCCAAGGTTTTGCTTACCCCCCGCTGCGGCGAAAACGCCGCTCAGGTAGTCGCTGCCGCCGGCATCAAGATGTTCAAGACCGTCAATGATTCGATCCAGGATAATATCGACGCCTATAAAGGCAGCGGCCTAAGTCCCTTGGAAGATTTTCACCCCGGATTTCACGGTCAGGGAGGCCAATAAGGTGAAGATAGCGGTCTTAAGCGGCAAGGGTGGCACCGGCAAGACCCTGGTGTCGGTGAACCTGGCCGCTCTGGCCGGAGATGCCGCATATATCGACTGTGATGTGGAGGAGCCCAACGGGCATCTGTTTTTCAAGCCTGCCGATGTGGTAACCGAAGAGATCACCGTCAAAATCCCGGCGGTGGATCAGGGATTATGTAATGGTTGCCGGGAATGCGTGGAGTTCTGCAAATTCAATGCCCTGGCTTATGTCGATCAGAGGCTGATGATTTTCGAAGAGGTCTGCCATTCCTGCGGGGGCTGCATATTACTGTGCCCTCTGAGGGCTTTGACGGAGAGAGATCAGCCCATCGGGGTGATTGAGAGAGGTTTTTCCGAAGATGTCAGGGTAATGACCGGGATGCTGAATACCGGAGAGGCTTCCGGGATCCCCATAATCAAGAAGTTGCTGGCCGACGTCCCCGCGGGTCTGACCTTTATCGACTGTCCCCCCGGCAGTGCCTGTACGGTGATGGAGAGTGTCAGGGATTCCGATTATTGCATATTGGTGGCGGAGCCTACCATTTTTGGGGCCCATAACCTGGCCCTGGTCCATGAACTGGCGCAGTTGTTCGGCAAACCCCATGGGGTGGTGCTCAACAAATGTTTGGAGGGCCCCAACCCCTCCGAACAATACTGCCAGGCCAAAGGCATCAAGATACTGGCCCGGATTGATTACGAGCAGGAGTTGGGGGTCTTAAACTCCGAAGGCCTGGTGGCAATCCGTGAAAGTGACCGGTATCGGGCCTTATTCGCGTCCCTGCTGGAGGCAGTGAGGGAGGAGGTGCAGCATGAAACAGCTCTTGATCCTCAGCGGTAAGGGCGGCACCGGGAAAACCACGGTGGCTTCCGCTTTTATCAAGTTAGCCCAGGCCAGGGTATATGCCGATTGCGATGTGGATGCGCCCAACCTGCACCTGGTTCTGGAGCAGGAATCAGAGCCCCGGCGGACCGACTATTACGGGCTACCCAAGGCGCAAATAGAGGAGCAGATCTGCATCGAATGTGACCTTTGCCGGCAGTATTGCCGCTTTGATGCCATCAGGACCGAGCCTGTCTATACCGTGGATGATTATGTCTGTGAAGGATGTGGGGTCTGCGAATATGTATGCCCGGTCGGAGCGGTGTCTTTGCATCCGGCGGTGGCCGGGGAATTGAGGCTGTACCTCAACCATGCGGTGTTCTCCACCGCCCAGCTGAAGATGGGCAGCGGTACCTCCGGCAAGCTGGTCACCGAGGTCAAAAGGCAGATGATATCGGTGATTAATGATGCTGACCTGGCGATAATCGATGGTTCGCCCGGCATCGGTTGTCCGGTGATTGCTTCCCTCAGCGGGGTCGACATGGTGCTGATAATTGCCGAACCATCCATGTCTGGAATCAGTGATATGGAGCGCATCATCAGAACCGCCCGGCAATTCCAGACCAAGGTAGCCGTGTGTGTCAACAAATACGATACCAGCCCCGGCAACAGTGAAAAAATAGCCGCCTTTTGCGAACTCAACAATTTGCCCCTATTAGGATTTATCCCCTATGACCCGGAGGCGGTTAAGGCTGTTAATGAAGCCCGCAGCATAGTAGATGTTGATTGCCCATCAGGCCGGGCGGTCCGGGAGGTGTTTGGGCAGACTATGACCCTGCTGGGGGATGAGAGCGGCGGAGGTATTCGGATCCGGGAGTCGTAAACAGACGGGTTCAGGTTAGGATTGGAGTGCCTGCACTGGTGTAGTCCGGCCGGCTTAATAAGATATGTTGTTGACAGCATGGCAGACCAATATCGCACTATATATTTGAAAAGGAGAATGAAAATTGAGCGACAACTGTACCCAGACATGCAGCACCTGCGGGGTAGACTGCGCGGAAAGAAGAGAACCCAAGAGTATGCTGGAGGAACCCCATGAGTTGAGCCGGGTCAAAAAGGTTATCGGGGTGGTCAGCGGCAAAGGAGGGGTGGGCAAATCCCTGGTCACCTCCCTTCTGGCGGTCACCATGCAACGAAAGGGATATAATGTGGCCATCCTGGATGCCGATATAACCGGGCCGTCGATACCCAAGATATTTGGTATTACCGATAAGGCTATAGGTAATGCCATGGGATTGCTGCCGGTGAAAAGCTTGACCGGCATAGACATCATGTCGGTCAACCTGCTTATCGACAATGACAGCGATCCAGTCCTCTGGCGGGGGCCTATCCTGGCCGGGGCCGTCAAGCAGTTCTGGACCGATGTCATATGGGATGACGTCGACTACATGTTTATCGATATGCCGCCTGGCACCGGCGATGTTCCCCTGACGGTTTTCCAGTCCATACCGGTGGATGGCATTATCATTGTGATCTCGCCGCAGGAACTGGTGGGTATGATCGTCTCCAAAGCAGTCAAGATGGCTCAACTGATGAAGGTTCCAGTAATCGGGCTGGCAGAGAACATGGCCTATTTTAACTGTCCCGACTGTGGCCAGAATCACGATATTTTTGGAACCAGCCATGTGGGCCGGATAGCCGCCCAATATGGCCTGGAGGTGCTGGCCCGGCTGCCAGTCGACCCCCAGCTGGCGGAGTTATGCGATCAGGGCAGGATCGAAGAATTCAAGATTGATTGGCTAAATGAGGCAGCAGATGTTTTAACTCGGAATGAAAAAATGGAGGTCATAAAGTGAAGATAGCAGTAGCCAGTGAACAAGACAAGGTGGCGGGCCATTTCGGCCATTGTATTAATTTTAATATCTACGAAGCGCGGGGCTCGGAAATAATCAACAGCGAATCTATACCCAATCCAGGGCATAAACCGGGCTTCCTGCCTAATTTTTTGAACGACCTGGGGGTCAATGTGGTTATCTCGGGCGGAATGGGCGGCGGGGCAGTCGACATTTTTAACGAGAAGGGCATCACGGTGATCCTGGGAGCACAGGGTCCGGCCCGGGATGCTGCCCAACAATACCTGCTGGGAAAACTAACCTCGACCGGTTCCATTTGCCGCGACCATCAGCATCATGAGGGCTGCGATCATGGCTCGATGCAGGGTTGCGGCAGTATATAACGCGTTCTTGGAACATTAATAGGATTGACGCTGAAAAATGGAATTCCCCTGCCTGTATCCGGGGTGTGGGGGCCACCCCGGGGCGGGAGAAGATAAAAGTCCTACCCTCTTCTAGCCGGCATTTGATGTCGGCATTTTTTTGTTCCAGCCCCTGAATTGATCCGAACTGGTGCGCAAAATACCGACCCCTAAGGTGACCCGCTCCCCGCCGCTTTCTTCTTACTTATTTTGTATTCCCCTGGCCATGGCCGCATAGAAGTTGCGCAGATTCTCGGGCATAACGTATTCCCCGGGCTCGTTTTCAGCGGGGGGCTGACCACCGTAGACGGCTTTCAGGATGGCCTCGATGATCATGCCCTTAGGGGGCACGGTGTACTCCCGCCCCTGGTAAACCCATACCCGGCAATCCACCTGATCTCCGCATAAGTCCCCGCACGATTCGCACAGGCTTTCCCGGACGTCCAGCTGAATATCCCGGCCGTCGATTCTGATGGTGGGCGAACTGATGAACTGGTATTGTTCCGCCAGGTCGGCGGTGTTGACATTGACCTTGTTGACGGCCACCTCTACTCCGGTCGCCGCCAGCACCCCCGCTACCTCGGCCAAGGCCTCATCCAGACTGGTGTCGGCTCCCTGGCAGCGGGTGCACACGCTCAGGTCCAGGTAGAGGAAATCTATATTTATCTTCCTCACCGGCTTTTCCATGATGATGGGTGAGCCGGCCGGCGTACAGCACCCCGGTTCCCCATCGCAGCAGGTTTTGTTAAGATCGATTTTGGTCATGATTCATTCTCCTTTACTTGTTGCTGGCAGCGATAATCTGATCTACCGCGGCCGTGATCTCGTCCATCTCTTGAGGTTGGCTGGAAAGCATAAAGACCGGATGATTGATCACATCCATAATATCAGTATGACATAAAAACGCCGCTTGTCATTTGAAAAATTCCCGCCAGAAGTGTGTACCAGGGCAGGCAAAACACACTTTTTTGGACATCCCGCTATCATACTGGTTCAGGCGGTTGACACTGCTGCTTACATCATCATACAATGCATCTAAGGGAAATGCATATAATAAAAATGTATGGGTGGTGTACCAAGTGAAAATTGTGGTTTATGAAATCCCGGTAGGTTGTTGTGCTCCGGTATCCAGCCCCGAAGAAGCAGCATTTAAGGAGTCCCTGGCAAGATTGAAACAGGATGGGGCAGAGGTTGAGGTGATTTCTATAACTCAATCCCCACAGCGGTTTTTAAGTGACCCGGTTGTAAGTGAGATAACCCAGAAAGAAGGTCGTGACGCCTTCCCGGTTACCTTGGTAGATGGGAGCCTGTTTCTGAAAGGGCGTTATCCGGCATACGAGGAATTGCGGAAATCCTAGATTCATGATGATACGGGGTGGAAACCCGAAGTGGAGGAGGGAAAGTCTTGACCAGATATATGTTTTTCTCCGGCAAGGGCGGAACCGGTAAAACCACCATGGCCGCAACGACGGCGGTCTATAATGCCAGACAAGGCAACAGGACACTGATCGTCTCTACCGATCCAGCCAGCAATTTAGGAGATATCTTTGAGTGCACGATTGGCCATAAGATTACCGGGATAGCGGATAATCTATTCGCCATGGAAATCGATCCTGATCAAGCGGCGGCAGAATTCAGGGAAGGTGTTATCGGCCCCATGCGGGGCATTTTCCCGGAAGATATTTTGGAGGTGATGGAGGAGCAGTTCCGGAGCTCCTGCACCACGGAAATTGCTGCCTTTGACCGCTTTACCGACTTCCTCAGCAGCGAGGATTATGATCTGGTGGTGTTTGACACGGCGCCCACCGGCCACACGGTTCGCTTGTTGGAACTGCCGGTGGACTGGTCGAAATACATGGAAGAGAGCCGCAATAAGGGGTCCCAGGTGAAGTTAGGGCCAGTGTCGGCTATTCAAGGGGCCAAAGAAAAGTATGATAAAGCCATCGCAGTTTTGCGCAATTCGGCAACCACCGAATTCTATTTCGTGCTGCGCCCTGAGAAGACCTCGATCCTTGAAACCGAGCGGGCTCAAAACGAGTTAAAGGCTCTTTCCATCGACAATTTCAAGCTGATTGTCAATGGAATCATCCCCGCGGAAGAGGCCCACACCCCGCAATACGCCAAAATGGCAGCCATGCAGCAAAGGTATCTGGAAACCATAGAACAGACTCTTTCCCAACCGGCCAAATTGGTCTACCTACAGGGCGGGGAGATAAAGGGCCTGCTCAATATCAACAAAATGGCGGACATAATGTATGAAGGGAAGAGCGAGGCTATAACCGGCGCCTATGATAAGGGGGAACCATTTGCCGGCTTCGCCGCGGTTGGATCCTTTAAGGAGATGCTGGCCCGGGACAACGGTCAGCGGATAATTATCTTCACCGGGAAGGGCGGGGTAGGAAAGACTGTAACCGCCTGTGCGGTTGCTGTACACCTGGCCCGGGAAGGCAACCGAACACTGTTGGTCACCACTGATCCGGCGGCGCATATCGCTTATGTTCTGGATCACGAGGTGGGAGGCAAGATTCAGGCAGTTAAAAACGTTGCCAATTTGTACGCCGCCCGCATAGATCAAAAAGTGGTTGTGGAGAGCTATAAGGCGGAGATTATAGCCAACGCCCAAAAATCAGGGTACTCCCCCGACATGGTAGCGGCCATTAAGGAGGAACTGGAATCACCTTGCACTGAGGAGATGGCAGTATTTGAGGAGTTTTCCGCCTTGATAAGCGGGGATAGTTTCGATTACGTGGTTTTCGACACCGCCCCGACCGGACATACGCTAAGGTTGCTGGAATTGCCTTATGACTATGCGAAACAGGTGGAAATGCTGGTGAATATCAAGCATGATACCAGCTCGGCAACCAGCGCCGCCAAGGAAAAACTACAGAAGTTGGTGGCAAAGATCAAAGATAAAGCTGTCTGTACTTTCCTGCTGGTTTTCTATCCGGAATATACGCCAATCTTTGAATCCAAGCGGACCTACGATGACCTCCAGGAAGCGGGGATAAACATCCAGGGGGTGATAGCCAACAATATTTTGAGCTTGGCAGGGGATAGTACTGAGTTTCACAAGAACCGGTACTTTATGCAACAGTACTATTTGAAGGTTGCTCAGAAGCAATTCGATGTTCCGATGTACGGAATCAGCATGTTCGATGAAGAGATAATTGGCCTGGCCAGCCTACTCCAAATAGAAAACGAGCTTTTCAGCTGAGGAAAGCCCCTTTATCACATACTGTAATTATATGAACGGAGGGGATCATTTGAAGTGTGAATCCAAGTCTGAATCAAAGTATGAATCGAGTGAATACTGGGCGGGTTTGATAAAAATGAGTCTATCCCGATTTTTCATATTGCATGTCCTTCATAATGAGGCTTTGCATGGTTATGAGATAACCAAACGGGTTGCTGACATAACCTGTGGTTGCTGTGCACCGGCTGAGGGGAGCCTTTATCCGGTTTTGAAGGAATTTGTGGCGAGCGGACTGGTAACGGTCGAAACCCAAATAGTATCGGGCCGGGAACGCAAGGTCTACACCATAACCGATACCGGAGAACGGGCTTATGAAGTTGCCGGTCAGGCCTGGGCAGAGGTATCGAATTATATTCTTCGAGCGGTCACAACCTAACCAATACGCATCGACCCTGGGGTAAATGATCGGAGCCTTATTGAAGGGATGCTTCATCTGAGTATGATGCATAGAGCCCAGGGACAAGGACGTTCATAAGTGCTTGACAAATAATATCACAGGCATATTATATAAGCAAAGACGCATATAATAATTTATGCATAAATAGCTCAGCCCTGGTCCGGCCCTGCCATGTACCCGAATTCAAGGAGGTTACAGCATTGAGTCAATCGATTACTAGGAGACTATCTTTTTTGGACCGTTACCTCACCCTATGGATCGTTCTTGCCATGATAATCGGCGTTGGATCGGGGTACCTGTTTCCCAAGATCGCGGCATTCTGGGGTAAGTTCCAGGTAGGCACCACCAATATCCCCATTGCCATCGGATTGATTCTGATGATGTATCCCCCCCTGGCCAAAGTCCGCTATGAAGAGCTGCCCACGGTATTCAAGAACACCAGGATGCTGGTTCTGGCCCTGGTACAAAACTGGATAGTCGGACCTATCGTCATGTTTGTGCTGGCGGTTTTGCTGCTGCCCGACAAACCGGAGTTGATGGCCGGAGTGATATTGGTGGGACTGGCCCGCTGTATCGCCATGGTGCTCGTGTGGAACGACCTGGCGGAGGGCAGCCCTGAGTATGTTGCCGGTTTGGTAGCCTTCAATGCTATCTTCCAGGTTCTGACCTATTCTGTTTATGCCTATATCTTCCTAACGGTGGTACCCAGATGGCTGGGTATGGCCAGCATGGCGGTGGATGTATCCATGCTTGAGATTGCCCAGAGCGTGTTCGTTTACCTGGGCATTCCCTTTATTGCGGCTATTATTACCCGTACCACCATGATCAGGTCGAAAGGGCGCGACTGGTATGAGGCAAATTTCCTGCCCCGCATTAGTAAGCTAACCCTCATCGCGCTTTTATTTACTATCTTTGTAATGTTTTCATTAAAGGGCAATATGATCGTGACTTTGCCTCTGGACGTGGTTCGGGTGATGATCCCGCTGCTCCTATACTTTAGCATCATGTGGTTTGCGACCTTTTTTATCGCCAAATGGCTGGGTGGGGATTACCCTACAATTACTACACTGGCTTTCACCGCCTCCAGTAATGATTTTGAACTGGCTATCGCTGTAGCCGTGGCTGTTTTCGGGTTGAATTCAGGTCAGGCCTTTGCTACTGTCATAGGGCCGCTGGTTGAGGTTCCGGTATTGATTGCGCTGGTTAATGTGGCTCTGTATTTTAAGAAAAAGTATTTTGGGCCGGAGATGATCCGAGCCCATTGAAGGAAAAGGATAGGTGCTGCTCCATGATTGATAGTACGGTTAAAATACTAAAAGCCCTGGGTGAGCCGACCCGGCTTAAAATCATCCGGCTGCTGGAAGAGCGGGAGATGTGCATCTGTGAACTGGTGGCAGTGCTGGATATGAGCCAGCCGCGCGTCTCCCAGCACGTCAAGGTACTGAAAAAGGCAGGGTTGGTGAACGAGCGCAAGGTCCGGCAAAACTCGTACCTTACGGTGAACGAAAAAATCCTCGAGGGCGCCCGGGTAATTCCCCTGGATGCGCTGATGCGGGACCGGCTAGAGAACATACCCGAACTGGCCGATGAATTCGCAAGGTATCTGGGATTGGACGACAATGAGGACGTTATCGCTTGCAAGGCCAATCGTTGCTGGGAGAGCAATATTTGAAAATCGGGTAAAGGAGGAGTAAGCAATGGACATCAAGATACTTGGGCCTGGTTGTTCCAGGTGCGCAAGCCTGGAGAAAGAGGTTATCAATGCCCTGGCTGAAATGGATGTGACTGCCGATGTGAAGAAGGTAAAGGACATTCAGGAAATCATGTCTTACAAGATCATGTCCACTCCGGCCTTGGTGGTTAACGGCAAAGTCAAGGTTGCCGGCAAGGTTCCCAAGCGGGAAGAGATTAAGAGATATATCAAAGAGGAATTGGCATAAGTGCACGTCCGTGAAGGCGCAAGCAAAGGCAGGTGATTCTGATGTTTATCCTCCGTCTTATCAACGACCAGCTGCTCAAGATGCAGTGGTTGTCCGAGCTGGTGAGGTCACTGACAGAAAATGTTTTCGGCCTGGACATAAGCACCCGCCTGGGCGGCAGCATTCACTTTTTTGTTTATGACATCATCAAGATATTCATTCTCCTGACCGTACTAATATACCTGGTGTCCTACATCCAAAGCTATTTCCCGCCGGAAAGGACCCGTGCCATCCTGGGGAGGTTCAGGGGGATCACCGGCAATGCCCTGGGAGCGCTTCTGGGGACCATCACCCCGTTCTGTTCCTGCTCCTCCATTCCTCTGTTCATTGGCTTTACCAGCGCAGGCCTGCCCCTGGGGGTAACCTTTTCCTTCCTACTCTCTTCGCCGTTTGTAGATCTGGCCTCCATGGTTCTCCTGGCCAGCATCTTCAATTGGAAGATCGCGATTGTCTATGTGGTAGTCGGCGTGGTATTGGCTATAATCGGCGGGACCATTATCAGCAAGATGAAACTGGAGCAATATGTAGCCCCATTCGTTTTTCATCAAGAGGTTTCGGAATTCGAAGAAGGAACAGTTATGACCCGCAGGGAGAGAATGACCTACGCCTGGGATCAGGTAACCGATATCGTAAAACGGATCTGGGTTTATATCGTGATCGGAGTAGCGATTGGAGCAGCTATTCATAACTGGATCCCGGCCGAACTGATCTCCACCCTGTTGGGCCAGGACAAGTGGTATTCGGTACTGCTGGCCACCGCCATCGGCATCCCCATGTATGCTGATATTTTTGGAGCGCTGCCCATCGCTGAGGCTTTGGTATATAAAGGTGTTGGGGTAGGGACAGTGCTGGCATTCATGATGGCAGTAACCGCCATTTCACCGCCCTCTTTGATAATGCTCAATCAAGTGGTCAAATCAAAGCTGATGGCCGTCTTCGTAAGTGTTGTGATAGTGGGAATAATAATAATAGGTTATGTCCTGAACGGATTCAATGCCTTGCTGATATGATTGTTTGATGGACTCCGAGGTGGTGTCCCGTCTCGGACAAGGCGAACAGCACAGTCACTATTCTTAATACTTCCGTCCTTATAGGTGAAGGGTATAAACATACTGAATCGTTGGGAGGCAGACAAATGAAAACGCTCAGAATAAAATGGAGACACCTTGATGTTGAAGGAGAGACATGCAATCGTTGTTACGATACTGGGGAAAACCTTAATCAGGAAGCGAAAAGGTTGAACCGGGCGTTAAACCCTCAGGGCATCAAGGTTGAGGTCATCGAAACCAAACTCGATGATACTCAGATCCCCCAGTCGAATACCATTCTCTTTAATGGAGTACCCATTGAAGATATCTTGAATATAAAGATATCGGAAAATTACTGTGATTCTTGTACCCTGTTATTGGGAAAGAATACTTATTGCCGTACGGTGATTTATGAGGGTAACGAATACGAGGATATCCCAGCCAAGGCTATCCGTCACGCGGCGCTTAAGATACTAGGCTTGATGGAAATAAGAACAAATGAATCTGCACCTGGTTGTGATTGTGGCGATAAAAACTGTTGCTAAGCAAAGTGGACAGGAGGTAGGCAGTATGAAAAAAATAGCCATCTTTGATCCGGCCATGTGTTGCGCTACCGGGGTTTGCGGACCCTCTATCGACCCCGAATTGCTCCGGGTGGCCACCGTCATCAATTCCCTGCAACAGAAGGGCATCGACATCAGCCGCCACGGGCTTTCCACTGATCCCATGGCCTTCATTACCAACCAGGTTATCAACGACCTCCTGCAGAAGGAGGGGGCGGAGATATTACCGGTCACCCTGGTGGACGGCCAGGTAGCCAAGACCGGGGCTTATCCCACCAATCAGGAGTTTTCCGAGTGGTCGGGGATCGAACTGTAAACAGGAAGCCGTCTATTCCCGGAATAATAGCTGAAGGAGGCATTGGCTGATACCCTTGACCGGGCAGGATGCCGAATCTTCAGCAATCAAGAGGGGGCTTAAATCATGTATGCCACATTTTCCCTGGATAGAATCCAGCTGACCAAATACCTCTTCTTCACCGGCAAGGGCGGGGTGGGCAAGACCTCCATCGCCTGCGCGGTGGCCGTCAACCTGGCCGATCGCGGCAAAAAGGTGCTCCTGGTCAGCACCGACCCGGCCTCCAATCTGCAGGATGTGTTCGCCACCGAACTGAATGGCCATGGTGTGCCCATCGCTGGGGTTCCCAACCTGGTCGTGGCCAATCTCGATCCCGAAGAAGCAGCCCGGGAATACCGGGAAGCGCTCTTGGCCCCATATATAGGCAAGCTGCCCGACAGCGTCATCGCCAATATGGCCGAACAGTTGTCGGGCTCCTGTACAGTGGAAACGGCCGCCTTTGACCAGTTCTCCCATTTCATCACCGACCAGGAAGTCGAGGACGGTTACGACCATATCATATTCGATACCGCTCCCACTGGGCACACCCTGCGGATGCTGCAGCTGCCCTCGGCCTGGAGCAGTTTTATCAGCGAGAGTACCCACGGGGTTTCCTGTTTGGGGCAGCTGGCCGGTCTGGAAGACAAGAAGGACATGTACAAGGAAGCGGTCGCCACCCTGGCTGACCCCCAACGGACCACCCTGGTGATGGTGGCCAAGCCGGAAAATTCACCCCTGGTGGAAGCGGAGCGTTCCAGCCGGGAGCTGAGCGACCTGGGAATCAACAACCAGTTGCTGATTATAAACGCGGTTTTGGGTCAGGCCAGCGATGACCTGTCCCGCAAGATCATGACCGATCAGCAGGAGGCTCTGGCCAATATGCCGGAGAGCCTGAAGCAATACCCGACCTATAGCCTGCCGCTGCGCTCCTACAACATTTTGGGTCTGGAGCGGATTAGGCTGTTTTTCACCGCGGATGAGTATGAAAAGGGCGCCGAGAAGGCGGTCAAACCCGATCTCCGCCGGATCGAGGTGATGATCGATGATCTGTATGCGAGTGGGAAAAGAGTCATTTTCGTGATGGGCAAGGGCGGGGTAGGCAAAACCACCGTAGCTGCCGCCATTGCGCTAGGTCTGGCCCGCAAGGGGGACAAGGTTCATTTGTCCTCCACCGACCCCGCCGATCACCTGCGCCTCTTCATCGGCGCGACGGAAAATATCACCCAGAGCCATATTGACGAGCGCCAGGAGTGGGCCAGATACCAGGAGGAGGTCATTGCCCTGGCCCGGGAGACCATGAGCGAGGAAGACCTGGAGTATGTCAGGGAGGATCTGCGTTCCCCCTGTACCCAGGAGATCGCGGTATTCCGGGCATTTGCCGAAATAGTGGAGAAGTCCGAAGACGAGGTAGTGATCATCGATACCGCACCTACCGGGCACACCCTGCTGCTGCTCGATTCCACCCAGAGCTATCACCGCGAAGTAGAGCGGACCAAGGGTCAAATCCCACCCTCGGTAAAAAAACTGCTGCCCCGGCTGCGGGATGAAAAACAAGCAGACGTGGTCATAGTGACACTACCGGAGGCCACCCCCGTCTGGGAGGCCCAGCGGCTGCGGGATGAACTGCACCGGGCTGGTATACACAACAAATGGTGGGTAGTAAACCAGAGCCTGTCCGTGACCAATACCAGCGATCCCATGCTGCTGGCCCGGGCGGAAGCGGAGAGACCCTGGCTGGCCAAGGTAAAAGAAATCAGTGAGGGCAATTTCGCCGTCATACCCTGGTTGGAGGATGCCTCCATCGAAAACGTGCTGAAATAGAAATAAGATCAGCCGGCGCCTGGATGGCGCCGGCTTTGCTATCGCCCCAAGGCAAGGGCGTCAAGTGCGGCTAGGCTACGCTCTCGTAGTTTTCTCCGCTTTCCCGGCCCTCACCGGCGGCGGCTTCCCGGAACTGGGTTTCATACAGCTCTTTATACAAACCGCCCTGCTTGAGCAGCTCGGCATGGCGGCCGCTTTCCACCACCCGGCCCCGGTCCACCACCAGGATCTGGTCAGCGGCCATCACCGTGGACAGGCGGTGAGCGATGACTATGCTGGTGCTGCGGGCCAGCAAGGGGCTGATCGCCTCCTGAATAAGGCTTTCCGATATGGAATCCAGGGAGGAGGTAGCCTCGTCGAAGATCACCAGGGGCGGCCGCCGCAGGATGATGCGGGCAATGGAAATCCTCTGTTTCTCACCCCCGGACAGCTTTATACCCCGGTTGCCCACAATAGTGTCGTAACCGTCCGGCAGCCCGCTGATGAAATCGTGGATATGGGCTTCCCGGCAGGCTTCCTCCAGTTCCTCCTGGCTGGCTCCGGCCTTGGCGTAGAGCAGGTTGTCGCGGATGGTGCCATTGAAGAGATAGGTATCCTGGGTCACCACCCCGATATTACGCCGCAGGAAATCTAGGTCCAGCTGCCTGATGTCGATGCCGTCGATGCGGATGACTCCCCCGGTCACATCGTAAAGGCGGGGGATGAGATTTATTATGGTCGATTTGCCGGCTCCGGAAGGTCCGACGATGGCCAGCGAACGGCCTTTTTCCACCTTGAAGCTGATATCCTTGAGCACCGGCTGCCCTTCATCATAATGGAAATGAACTCCTTCGAAACTGAGATGGCCCTCAAAATGCTCCGGCACCACCGCGTCCGGGGCGTTTTTCACCTCCACCGGCAGGTCGAAGTAGGAGAAGATCCGGTCAAACAGGGCCAGCGAGCGGATCAGGTCCACCTGGATGTTGAGCAGCTGGTTGACCGGGCTGTACATGCGCCCCAGCAGGGCTACCATCACCGTGATATCGCCGATGGTGAGGCTGGTGTTGCCGTATCTTATCATGAGCAGGCCCCCGGCCAGGTAGATCAGCATGGGCCCGATGTTGGTGAAAATGTTCATGGTGACCCGGAACCAGCGCCCCGCCAGGCTTTCTTTGATGCTGAGCGCGATCATGCTGCGGTTGGCCTGCTGATAGCGATCAAATTCCATCTCCTGGTTGACGAACAGCTTGGATAGCAGCTGGCCGCTGACACTCAGGGTTTCGTTGATTATCTGATTCATATCGTCCTGGTGGCGTTTGGATTCGGTGGTGATCTGCCATCTCTTTCGGCCCGCCCTCTTGGTGGGCAGGATAAAGAGGGGGACCATCACCATACCCACCGCAGCCAAAAGGGGATCCTTGGCGAATAAGGCGGTGAGGGCCACGGTCAGCAGAATGACATTGCGGAGTATGTTGACCAGGGTAGTGCTGACCATGCTCTGTACTCCGTCGATGTCGCTGGTCATGCGGGTGATGATGTCGCCCTGGCGGCTGGCCGCAAAGAATCGCACCGACATCCTCTGCAGATGACGGTACATCTGGTTGCGCAGATCACCGGTGATATTGGCCGCCATCCAGATGCTGAGGTAACTTTCCAGTACCCCGATGAGATTGGATATAACCAGGACCACCAGGGAAATGATGATTAAGGTGACCAGCATACCCAGATCCCGGTTTATCAGCCCGTCGTCGATGATTCGCCCGGTCAGCAGGGTAGGCAGAATGCCGAATACCGACGATACCACGATGGCCAGCAGGGTCAGGCCCAGCTGCTTCCAATAAGGACGCAGGTAACTGAAGATCCGCTTCAACAGGGCTACGGTAATCTCGGGCTTGTTCTGTTTTTCTTCCTCGGAGAGAAAACTTCTCCCGCCTCTCATTGGTGTGGTGTGCATCTAGTCACCTGCTCTCCGCCTCAGCTCTTCCAGGGCGTCGGCCATCTTGTCACAGACACGGCAAAACAGCTGCTGTTCCTGCTGGGTCAGGACCGAATTGAGGTATTCGACCTCCTGTTGGCGCTGCTCCCGGTATCGCTCCAGAATACCGCGGCCCTCATCCTGCAGATAAATCCTGACCTTGCGGTGGTCCTGCTGGTCGGGTTCCCGCTTGACAACGCCGGCGCCCTCCAGTCGGTTCAGCATCTCGGTCAGAGAAGGCTGGCGGATGTCCAACATCTCCGCCAGTTCCCGCGCGGTCAGGCCGTCGCGCTCGGCCAGCTTGCGCAGCAGGCGCAGCGAGCCCCTGGATTCGTTCCGATCCGGCCTTTCCAGGCGGCGCACCTTACGCGCTACCCGCATCACATTACTGATGATATCCCGTTGTGGCTCCATTATCGCCCGCTCCTCTCTGTTGAGCTTCTCTTATAAAAAATATATTAGGTACCTAAGGACTACACCATCATTATATTAGGTACCTAACTAAATTGCAAGCCCATACTCATGAATCTCACCACGACCGTAACCTGTTTCTATTTGCGGGCCGATTTCGTAATATTAGAGAACAGGAACGTTTAGGAGGGTCATGGACTTGCAGCCAGAGGAAATCGCCCCGGACCCGGCGATGGGGACCAAATTGAGCAGCCGGCTTTTAATTTACCTGCCGGTAATTTTCATAATCCCTTTAGTGCTGTTGGTCTACACCCTTTGGCCCAGCGAGCCTTACACTCTCTATATTGCCGACCCGGTACAGGTGGGACTGGACGGCAGCCAGGTCATCAACATACTGGGGGATGAGGGTTACGTACCGCTGTCCCTGCTGGCCAGCTATGATATCGAGGCGGTGGTTAAAAGCACCAACCGGCTGCGGGACTACTCGGCCCAAGTGTCCAGGTATGATTTCGTCCTGGCCTGGGGGGATCTGAACCGGGCCGACATCGACGACACCATCTCCTACGCCCAGGGCATGCGCTATTACACCTACCGCTGGTCAGCCGAAACCCCGGTCAGCCCATCTTACATCGGCAGCCATTCCGCCAACGTCCACATCATCCACAGCGACCGGAACATACTCAAAAAGGTGCGGGGGATTCGCAAAAACGACCATATCCGCCTGCGGGGCTATCTGGTCCAGGTCAACTTCCCCTACGGCCCCTGGCGGAGCAGCCTCACCCGCACCGATTCCGGCAACGGCGCCTGCGAGATCATGTACGTTACCGATGTGGAGGTCTTGAAATAACGATTACGGGGGCATATGCGGCAGCCGCATCAATAGTATTTAGTAGAGGGAAAGGCCACCTGTGCTCGTATAGGCTGGTCCGGTTTGGGACTGCGTGCTATACTTGGCAATAACAGGGTAACACCGTTCCCGCTGCCTTAGCCTATCTTTGTATGAGGGGACCTTATGAGGGGATCATTATGAAGCTTGCGGATATCATGAGTACCAATCCGGTGTTATTGACCCCGGCCCATACTATTCGAGAGGCCAGCCAGGTATTCTTGGAAAACGAGATCGATGGAGCTCCGGTCATAGACCGGCAGGGCCGGATGATCGGGTTGTTGACCAAAAGCCATCTTTACCGGGTATTGGCCGGGTATGGCAATCCCCATACCACAGTGGCTCAGGTCATGGCGACCAGCGTGACGACGGGACACCCTGATGAGAAAGTGAGCGACCTGATCAAGAGAAGGGTGGGGCGATTGCCGGTAGTCGACCAAGATCGGGTCGTAGGCATGATTACCCGCAGCGACTTGGCTTACGCCTATTTCAACTCCTTCATGTATCTGTCCAACGAACAGCAGACCATCCTGGATTCTACCCACAACCTTATCGTAGCCATCGACAAAAACGCCCGAATCACTGTGCTCAACCGGGCCGCGGAGAACTTTCTGAACATCAAGAGCACTGAGGTGCTGGGTCAGGATATCGTGCAAGTCATTCCCAGCAGCGGTTTGGTGGAAATCCTGACCACGGGCTGTCCCCGGCCGGTACAGAAGATCAGGCTGAAGGACTCCCTGTTCATTTCCAACCGCACCCCCATATTGGAAGACGGTGAGATCATCGGGGCGGTGGCGGTCCTGCAGGATATCTCCGAACTCGAGAATATATCCCGCGAACTGGAGAATGTCAAGGAGCTCAACCGGGAAATGGATGCCATCATCGAGTCTTCCCATGACGGCCTCTACCTGACCAATGGCAAGGGTACAACCCTGCGGGTCAATGAGGCCTTTGAAAACCTCACCGGAGTCCCGGCCAATGAAATGGTGGGCCTCAACGTGGAGGACCTGGTTAGGGAGCGGGGCATTGTTTCAGAGTCGGTCAGCGCCCTGGTTTTGCAGGAGAAAAAACCGGTCACCATAATCCAGCGAACCCTGGCCGGGCGGACTGCTCTGACCACCGGTACCCCGGTTTTCGATCGCAAAGGCCGGATATTCCGGGTGGTTTCCAACGTGCGCGACATCACCGAGCTGATGAATCTTAAGCAGCAGCTGGAACAGGCGCAGGGGCTGAGCAAACACTATGAATCGGAATTGCGGGCCCTGCAGATACAATACGACACCGATAAGCTCGTTGCCGGTTCACGGAAAATGAAAGAACTGCTCGACAACGTCACCCGTATCGCCCAAGTGGATTCCACCGTCCTGATCACTGGGGAATCCGGTACCGGCAAGGAACTTATTGCCGAGGCCATACACGCCAGCAGCCCCCGCCGAGATGGACCTTTCATCAAGATAAACTGCGGAGCCATCGCCAGGAACCTGCTGGAATCGGAATTGTTTGGCTATGACCCGGGAGCCTTCACTGGGGCCAAAAAGGGAGGCCGGGCCGGTTACTTCGAACTGGCGCATGGGGGGACGATCCTCCTGGATGAAGTCAGTGAACTCCCCTTCGAATTACAAGCCAACCTTTTGCGGGTGATCGAGAGCAAGGAGATAATACGGGTGGGCGGGGAAAAGACTATCCCGGTCGATGTGCGCATCATCGCCGCCACCAACCGGGATGTGGCCCAACTGGTGGCCAGCAGTCAGTTCCGGGAAGACCTTTACTATCGCCTTAATGTGGTGCCGGTGGAAGTCCCGCCCCTGCGGATGCGCAAGGAAGAGATACCGCTGCTGACGGCTCATTTTATCAAGCTGTTCAACAAGAAATACAACCTGCACAAGGAATTGCTGCCTGACGCTATCGACGACTTCATGAATTACGACTGGCCCGGCAATGTCCGGGAACTGGAGAATGTCATCGAGCGGATGATGGTCACTATCCCCCGGGATATCCTGACTGCTCAGGACCTGCCCAATAATCTGAAGAATCCCCGGCGCGAGAATGTTCACCCCCTGATATCGGTCGAAGGGGTGCTTCCCCTGAAAGAGGCGGTGGAATTTGTGGAGCGGGAGATAATCTCCCACGCCTACAGCCGTTACCGGGCTACCCGCGAGGTCGCCAAACACCTGGGCATCGACCCTTCCACGGTGTTGCGCAAGGCGGCCAAATATGGCATAACCCTTGCCGATCCTCCCAAGGATAATGAATAAGACCTAAATTCCGCTCGTAGTCCAGCCCATACAAATATTCATTATTAAATACAACGACCCGCAGGGGTCTTTTTTTTTTGTCCATAATGCGAGATTCATCGTAGTTGTGCGACTGCTTGTACGATTTCCAAGGCAAATTTGCCGGCATAAAAATTGATTGGTTTGCCCTGAGACCAGACAAGAAGGCCCAAATCACGGCATTTGCAAAACACCCCAAATACGCGAGGCAAAATTGCATTGGGTAGAGGCAGTAATGCTTTACCTGCAGAGAATGAGGACTGCCGATTTGCGAAGGCCTGTCCCAGGAATCGGCTTAACAAGGGCAATAAGAGGGCTTCACTGATCTGGCATGCCCCTTGCGATTGGTTAGGGTAAGAAACGACCGCCCGCACCATTGACTGTGCCGTTAAGCGATAGGGGGGAGGGATGGCTTTCCAGGATAACCGAAGCCCGCAATTCAGGGAAAGGCAACAAGTGTTTGTTACTCTATCCGTTTCGAGGTAAAGCCGGAATATCCGGCTGATTAGGAGGAGATTAGTATGGAGCGGATTCTGCCTTTTAACCAAGAGCACAAGATGTTTAAGGAAGCTTTTTCTAAATTTGTAGCAGCTGAAATGGTTCCCCATTATGACGAGTGGGAAGACCAACAGATAGTATCCAGGGACATCTTTCTGAAAATGGGAGAGTTGGGTTTTCTGTGTCCATGGGTGCCAGAAGAATACGGCGGTGCCGGAGCCGACTTTCTATATTCGGTGATTGTGGCCGAGGAGATTGCCCGCCAGGGGTGCCGGGGGGTTTTTGCCTGGCTGCACAGTGATATAGTGGCCCCTTATATAGGTACGTACGGCACAGATGAACAGAAGGCCCGGTGGCTGCCCGGTGTTGTTAGCGGCGAGAAGATCCTGGCGGTAGCCATGACCGAGCCCGGAGCCGGTTCCGATCTGGGGGCCATGCGCACCAGAGCCGTCAAGGATGGCGATGATTACATCATCAATGGCTCCAAGACCTTTATCTCCAATGGGGTGTTGGCCGACTTGGTGATTGTGGCCGCCAAAACCGATACCAAGGCCGGGACCAAGGGCATCACCTTATTTGTGGTTGAGGATGGTACCCCGGGTTTTGCCAAGGGCAAACAAATCCCCAAGGTAGGCTTGCATGCCCAGGACACGGCTGAGCTGTTTTTTGAGGATTGCCGGGTCCCGGCCGCCAATATGCTGGGTGGCGAGGGCAATGGTTTCAAATGCCTGATGCAAAAGCTTCAGCAGGAGCGGATCATGGTTTCCCTGGTGGCACAGGCTTCTGCCGAGCGTTGCCTGGAGCTGACCCTCGATTATGTCAAGGACCGGGTCCTGTTCGGCAAGCCGTTGAGCCAATTCCAGAATACCCAGTTCACCCTGGCGGAGATAGCCAGCGAAATTCAGGTAGGCCGGAGTTTCATGGATCAGCTGGTGCTGCAGCACATGGCCGGCAAAGACGTGGTCAACGAAGTGAGTATGGCCAAATATTGGGTCTGCGAGATGGAAAACCGGGTGGCCTCCAAATGCCTGCAGCTGTTCGGTGGCTACGGTTACTGCAAGGAATACGAGATTTCGAGAATGTGGACTGATGCCCGGATTCAGACCATCTATGCCGGCACGTCGGAGGTCATGAAACTGGTCATCAGCAGAGGTCTTGGGCTGTAACCCGGGAAAGGAGTTGAGAGAGGATGAAGATTGAAGGTAAAACGGCGATTATAACCGGCGGGGCTTCCGGGCTTGGTGAAGCTTGTGTCCACCGTTTGGCGGGGGCCGGCGCCCAAGTGGTGGTGCTGGACCTGAATGAAGAGCGGGGCCGTGCCTTGGCGGCCCAAATAGGCGACCAAGCCGCCTTTGTCAAGACCGATATCTGCAGCAGCGAGGACATTGCCAAATCTTTGGACTATACCATCGATAGGTTCGGCCGGTTGGACATCGTGATCAACTGTGCAGGTATCTCCTCGGGGATGAAGACCGCCAGCCGAAAGGGGCCCCATGATTTGGACTATTTCCGCAAGGTGATCGACATCAACCTGGTGGGCGTTTTCGATGTCATGCGCCAGGCCGCCTTCCGGATGCTGAGCAACGACCTTAATGATGAGGATGGCCGCGGGGTGATGATCAATACCTCCTCCATCGCCGCTTTTGACGGCCAGATTGGGCAGGTGGCCTACACGGCCAGCAAGGCGGCCCTGGTGGGAATGACTCTGCCGGTGGCCCGCGACCTGGCTGCAGAAGGCATCAGGATATGCACCATCGCCCCTGGGCTGTTCAACACCCCCATGATGGCGGCCCTGCCCGAGCAGGTGCGGGTCGACCTGGCCCGTAATGTCCCGTTTCCCTCCAAGCTGGGCGACCCCGACGAATTCGCCATGCTGGCCCAGCAGATTATCGAGAATCCCATGTTGAACGGGGAAACCATCCGTCTGGATGGGGCCATCCGCATGTCCCCCAAATAGATCGGGGAAAGAGTTGTGCGGAATATCGAGAGATACCCAGAACCAAAACGACCACAAAAAAAGGAGGTAGTGGATGATGAGAAGAGTAGCCATAATCGGTACAGGTCACTCCCAGTTCTGCTTCAATTCACCTAAAACTTCGGTGGAACTGCTTTCCGAGGTGGCCATGGATGCCATCCAGGAAGCCAGCCTCACCCCCAAGGATATCCAGGCCGTCAACGTGGGCAATGTGTTGGGCGATTTCGAGGAAGGGCAGGGGATGATACAGTCCTTCTTCGCCAACGATATCGGCTGTTTCAACGTGGCCGCCAGCCGCTTTGAAGGGGCGTGCGCCTCCGGCAGCATGGCGGTCCGGGATGCGGTGATGTGGGTAGCATCGGGGTATTACGACATCATGCTGGTGGGCGGGGTGGAGAAGTGCACCGCCATGGGGACCCCCCTGGCCACCCGGACTTTTTCCATGTTCGGTGACGCCCACTATGAATTCCCGGCCGGCTTCCTGTTCCCAGCGGTATTTGCCCTGTTGGCCCATTTGTATGCCAGCAGATACGGTATCCCCCTGGAGGTCCTCAAGGATCAGATGGCGGCGGTATCGGTCCAGTCCCATGAATATGCCATGAAGAATCCCAATGCTCAGCTTCACAAACTGATAACCAAGGAAGATGTGTTGAATAGTTTCACGGTATCCACCCCCATCCAGCTCCATGACGCCTGCCCCTTTTCCGATGGAGCGGCGGCAGTGGTCATCGCTTCCGCAGAAGTAGCCAAGAAGCTTACTTCCAAACCGGTTTATTTTGCCGGCATCGGCCAGGCTTCGTCCGGCAAACTCAGCTCCCAGTCCAAATATTTGCCCCGCATCTATGCCCGGGAGCTGGCCTGTCAGCAGTCCTACGGCATGGCGGGCCTGACCCCGCAGGATATGGACTTGTGCGAACTGCATGACTGTTTCAGCATTGCCGCCCTGATAGCTGCGGAGGGGTTGGGCTTTTTCGAATTCGGCACCTCCGGCTCGGCCTGGCTGCGGGGTGAGACCCGGCTGGGCGGGAAGATCCCCATCAATATTTCCGGCGGACTGAAGGCCAAGGGGCACCCCATCGGTGCCACCGGTGTATCCCAGGTAGTGGAGGTTACCCGGCAACTGAGGGGAGACATGGTTGAGCAAGGCCGCCAGGTGGAGGGGGCCAAAAACGGCATTATCGACACTCTGGGCGGCGACGGGGTTTTGGTCAGCATGATCCTGACCAATCAATAGAGGAGGTGAGAACGATGGATTACAGACTGACATTCCAGGAATACAACAAGGCCTTGAAAAAAGACCGGCTGTTGGGTTTGAAATGCAATGATTGCGGGAAGATCACCTGCCCCCCGATGATGGTATGCGGGGAGTGCGCCAGCACCAACCACGAAGTCGTGACATTGTGCGGTAAAGGGAAGATCGTCACCTTCACCACCTGCAACATCGCCGCTGAAGGCCGGGAAAACGAGAATCCCTACACCATCGTGATGGTGGAACTGGACGAGGGTCCCTGGATCATGGGCAACCTGGTTTCGATGGACCCTAAGAAAGTGGATATGAAGGTAATCGGCAAACCGGTGACGGTAGGTCATCGCGTCTATCCCGGCGACAAGTACTCTTCCCAACCCATGGCTAGACCAGCCTTCTGCATAATTGAGTAGAGGTTAATGTCATTTGGTTCGTGTGGCGCAATTGACTACTAGATAAAGGGGGGTATAGCAATGTGGAGAAAAGAATACCAGTCTAAACTGATATCCATGAGGGAAGCGGCCAGCAAGGTGGAATCGGGCGATGTCGTTGGTACCGGACTTGCTATAGGCTCCGGCACGCCGGATATATTCAATGCTATTCTTGACAGGTGGCAGGAATTAAAGGGGGTAAGGATACTTGATACCATCGGTCTGTATCCATTCAAATTTCAGGACCCGGATTTCATGCTGCCACTGGACGGTCATATCAACTACATGCCAGCCTTCAGCATCGCAACCGGCCGGAGGATGAACAATACCAAGCAGGCTGAATTCTACCCGGTCCAAAGCTCCGATCTGGCCGATAAAGTCTGGCACAAATCGGATGTATTCATCGCCCAGGTAACACCGCCCAATGCCAATGGGTATGTTAATCTGGGTCTGACCAATTTTTATACCATGGACACCATCCGGGAGGGAAAGGCGTCCGGAAAACAACGGGTGACTATCGGCGAGGTTAATGACCAGCTGCCGATAATTTACGGGAATAACTGGATGCACATCTCGGAGTTCGATTACTTCGTGGAAAACTCCACCCAAATACCGACCTTCGGCCGGGGAACCCCTACCGCGACCGACCGATGTATTGCCGCTTATGTATTGGAACTGATCAATGACGGCGATACCATTCAGATGGGCATTGGCGGCATTCCCGAAGCAGTGGTCGCTGGTCTGGATGGCAAGAAGGACCTGGGGGTACTGACCGAGATGTTTCCCATCGGCCTCCCCCAACTGGTGGCCAAGGGTATTGTCACCAATAAACGGAAACCATTGCACAAAGGTGTAACCGTCGCCACCTTCTGTATGGGTGATGCGGAGATGTATGAATACGTACGGGAGAACCCGGCTTGCGAGTTTCATCCCTCTTCCTATACCAATAATCCTGGGATCATTGCCCGGCATCCCAATATGGTAGCCATGAATATGGCCTTGATGGTAGACTTCAGCGGGCAGATCAATTCTGAGGGAGTTGGGCATACCCAGGTGAGCGGTTCCGGCGGCCAACTGGATTTCATGATCGGTTCCTTTTGGGCGCCGGGGGGCAAGGGGATTACCTTGCTCTATTCGTCAAGGAGGGGGAAAGACGGCTCATTAATCTCGGCTATCGTGCCGGAGCTGCCGCTGGGCTCCCCGGTCACTGTCCCCCGTACGTATGCCCAGTATGTTATTACTGAATATGGCATTGCCAACCTGCGTTACAAATCGAGGACCGAGCGGGCCAAGGAATTGATCGCGGTGGCGCATCCCGACCTGCGCGGGGAACTGACTGCCAGCCTGAGGAGGAATTTCTACCCGTTTGCCAGCATGGCCAGTGTAAAATAAGGCGCTGGAAACTTTAATCCAAAAAGAGTATATTATGGGTATGTGTAACAGAATCCAAGCCAAAAGGATGATGGCCAGGTAATTCCGCTGCAGCGGTTGGCCTAATCGAGGGTGGCCCCACTAGGCTTTTCCGAAACACGTTCCTTGGTCCTATAACCAGGGTCAAGGAACGCTTTCTTTTGGTCCACGGATCTCACAGCCCGCTAACCTGTTCAAAATCCCGTTAAACCATTATGCGTACCCGCACTCAGGACAAGCGGGTGGAATTCTGCCGCCCAGATAGAGAGATTTAAACAAGGCAAGGAACATACTGACTCCGTCGGTTGGCATCCGAGCCTAGGTTTTTACATATATTTTATTTTTAAAGGAGGGGATTGTTGTGAACTATGCAAAGGAATACCAGAGTAAACTGGTCACTGCCGACCAGGCGGTAAAGGTGGTCAAGTCCGGCGACTGGATCGACTACGGGGAGTTCTGCGGACAAGTGCGGGACTTGGATCAGGCCTTGGCCAAAAGAAAAGATGAGTTGACCGACGTCAAGATCTGGTCAACGGTTAATCCTTATCCCACGGCCGTTAATGAGGTTGATCCAACCGGCGAATCGTTTGTATGGCACAGCTGGCACGTTTCCGGAGCTGATCGGAAGATCGCCAAGGCCGGCAAACCTTTCTACTATTCCCCGATAAAATACTCCGAGGTGCCCCGGTACATCCGGGAGAGAATCGAACCTCTGGATGTAGCCATGATACAGGTTGCGCCAATTGACAAAAAGGGCTTCTTCAATTTCGGCCCTCAATGCAGCTTCACTCGGGCGGTCTGTGATCGGGCCAAAATTGTCATCGTAGAGGTAAATGACAAACAACCTCGTTGTTTAGGTGGTTATGAAGAAGGGATCCATATTTCTGAGGTCGACTATATCGTGGAAGGCAGCAATCATCCGCTGGCGCTTGTTCCAGCCCCACCCCCCACTGAGGTGGACAACAAAGTGGCCGCTCTGATATTGGAAGAAATCACTGATGGCTGCTGTATTCAACTGGGAATAGGGGGCATGCCCAATGCCATCGGCATGGCTATCGCTGAATCCAACCTGAAGGATCTGGGCTGCCACACCGAAATGCTGGTGGATGCCTACGTGTATATGTACGAGGCCGGCCGTCTGACCGGTAAGCGCAAGAATATCGATCCCGGCAAAATGGTCTATACCTTCGCCCTTGGCACCGAGATACTTTACGATTTCATTGACGACAATCCCGTATGCGCTACCTATCCGGTCAACTATACCAATAAACCGGCCGTAGCTGCCCTCAATGACAATCTCATCACCATCAACAACTCCATTGAAATCGACCTGTACGGGCAGGTAAACGCAGAATCTTCCGGCATCCGCCATATCAGCGGCACAGGCGGCCAGCTGGATTTCGTTCTGGCCGGATGGGAATCCAAGGGCGGCAAGTCCTTTATCTGCATGCCCTCAGCCAACATAAGCCCCGAAGGTCAAGTCCAGACCAGGATAGTGCCCACCCTGGCGCCGGGAGGCATCGTTACCGATCCTCGCTCGGTAGCCGATTATGTAGTAACTGAATATGGCAAATATGCAATGAAGGGCATGTCAGTCTGGCAGCGGGCGGAAGGACTGATCAATATCGCCCATCCCGCCGTCCGCGATGACCTCATAAAGGCTGCAACCGCCCAGGGTATCTGGCGCCGCTCCAACCGGTTGGCCTAATCCAGGGAGGTCCACTTGGCTTTTCCGACACGCGTTCCTTGGTCTCGTAACCAGAGTCAAGGAACGCTTTCTTTTGGTCCTCGGTTTTCACAGTCCGCGAACCTGTTCAAAATCCTAAAAAACCGCCATCTTGACTATTTGGGGGATAGCTGCCCGGGGCTGTTTTTCTACTCCTCCGCAGCGCGGGCCAGCCCGACAAATCGGCTTTGCTGCAGTCGAATTGAGGGCGAAGCCGAAAATTTAGACAAAAAAATTTAAAAAGTTGTGGAAAAATTAGATTTATCGGGATATTATGTAAATAATGTTGAAACAATGCCGTCGGGATAGCGGATCGTAGCGGCGGTGAGGCTCCTGCGCCGGGAAGAAAGGCAAATGCAGACGATAGGGGGAGGAAGAAGCGGTATGAGCAGTGTCAAGGAGAAGATAATGTATTGGTTTGGACTGGAGGAGGAATATGACGAGGAATACGGCTTCCAGCCCGCAACATCGGCAAATGAAGGCAAGGCATCGCACGTAGTAGGGCTTCCTTCGGCACGGGGCCAGAAAGTCGTGGTTTGCGAACCAACCAACTTTGAAGAAGCTCAGGCCATCACCGAACATCTCAAGAGCCGGAAACAGGTCATTGTGAATTTTGAGATGACACCGATCGAGATCTCCAAGAAGATCATCGATTTTGTCAGCGGAGCAGCCTATGGGCTGGACGGGACCAGTCAGCAGATTGGCTGCAAGGTTTTCCTGTTCGCCCCATCGGGAGTAGAGGTTACCCCGGACGGCAAGACCACCTTTTCCCTGCCCAGCGAGAAAATTCTGCGATCCTATAGAGATTTTAGAGATTAAGAATCCTACATAACTCAAGGAGAGGACCGGCCCAACGAGGCCGGTTTTTTTAGTGGTCTCAAACCGTCCCCATGCCTCGGGGCTCGTAAAAGGAGATACGGTTCTCGACGTCGAAAATACCACCTGGTCGAAAATACCACCTGATTAATAGAGTAGGTGAAGTGAAATGATTTCAGAAGCATCCAGTATGGACATCACCAACTGCAGTAATGCGGCCATAACGGTGGGCATTAACCGCATCCTGCATGATGCCCTGTTCTGTCAAGACATAGAAGAATTAGGGATGACTTGCCTCAGTGTGATCCTGGAACTGACCGGCAGCCCGATAGGTTTTATCAATGAACTCAATAACGAAGGAACCATGGATTGTATCGCCATGAAGGGAGAAGGCTTCACGTCCTCGATGGTGCCGGATAGCCAGCGGAAGCAATTGCCCCGGAACTTAGCCCGTTATGGTATCCGCGGGCGGGTGTTGCAGGAAGGGCGGGCGCTGATCAGCAACGATCTTGGTTCTGAACCGGACCGGGTTGACCTGCCGCCTGGTCATCCCCCCCCTGACTGCATTCATAGGGGCGCCGCTATTGGAAAACGGCCGAATTATTGGCATGATCGGTCTGGCCAACAAGGATTCCGGGTACGGTGAAACCGACTTACATATCCTGGAGAAGCTGGCACCCTCCATTGTGCAGGTCCTGATGCGTAAAAGGGCTGAAATAGCCCTGCGCGAAAACGAAGCCCACAAGTCCTACCTGGTGAGACTCGATGATGCGCTGCGCCCGGTGGAAGACCCGGTCGAGGCGGAGCTGGTGGCCTGTCGGGTGCTGGCTGAACACATCGCCGCGGATCAGGTCATGTATGGTGATGTACTGGACGAACAGCAGATAGTGATCCGACACTGTGTCATCAATGGAACTGTAAAGACGACTGATTCCGCCTGCGTGTATGGTTTCGATGAAGAGACCGTGGAGTGGTTCAAATCTGGGAAGTGTATCAACATAAACGATGTGCAAGATCCCCGCCTAAGCGATCAACACAGGCGCTGGCTGTCATCCGCAGGGGCGGCCTCCCACTTGGGCCGGGGTTTGACGAAAGATGGCAAGTGGATAGCAGCTTTGGGTGTCAACAGCTTCTTGCCCCGGGTCTGGACCCCAACCGAAGCGGAGTTGGTGAATGAGACCATCCAGCGACTGTGGTCGGCAGTGGTCAGGGCCCGGGCGCAACAGGAAGTCAGACAGGCTCGTGATCTCCTGGAAGTGCAGGTGCAAGCAAGGACCAGGGAACTCAGCGCCCTCAATCAGAGCCTTGTCCACACCATTGAGAGCATCACCGACGCCTTTTTTACCTTGGACCACAATTGGACCGTAACCTACTGGAACAAGGCTGCTGAGAAGATGCTCGGGCGTAGGGTCCAGGATATAGTAGGCCGAAACCTCTGGGATTTGTTCCCCCATGCAGTCGGAGGGGATTTCTACCATCATTATCACCAGGCCATGAGAGACAAAAAAGCGATTAGTTTTGAGAGTATGATAGGATACGCAGGCATTGGTGTCGAGGCCCGTGCCTATCCATCCCCTACGGGCCTGACCATCTATGTGAAGGATATCACCGAGCGCAGAAAAGCCGAGCAAGCCCTGCAGGAATCGGAAAAGAAATTCCAAAAGGTGTTTCACAATAATCCAGACATGATCGCAATTATCAGCCTGGAGGATTACCGGTTCATGGATGTAAACCAGAGCTGCCTGGAAATAATGGGATTCTCCCGGGACGAGGTGATCGGCCGAACCCCGCGAGATTTGCATATATGGGATGATGACCTGGAAACAGTCAGACAAGTTTTAGCTGAACTGAAGGAGAACGGCGTGGTCAAAAATGTCGAGATCCGGGCCCGGAACAAATCCGGGAATCCGGTTAGCTTGCAGGTATCTGCGGTAGCAGTAACACTGAACAACGAGAAATGCGTGGCGGCGACCGTACGGGATTTGACCCGGCAAAAGATGCTGGAAGCAGAGCTGGCCCGCCTGGACCGCCTCAACCTGATCGGCCAGATGGCAGCCAGCATCGGCCACGAAATAAGAAATCCGATGACCACCGTGCGGGGCTTCCTGCAAATGCTGGGCGGCAAGCCCGAGTATGCAGAAGACCTGTCCTTTTTCGAGCTGATGATCGAAGAACTGGACCGGGCCAACGGTATCATCAGCGAATTCCTGGGGATGGCCCGGGACAAGATGGTCGACCTCCAGCCGCGCTGTTTGGACTCGGTAGTGAAGTCGTTATATCCGATGATCAAATCCGATGCCAACCTGCGCGAAATCGATGTCAGGCTGGATCTGCAGAAACCGGCTCAGACGCTTTTGGACGAAAATGAGATCCGCCAGCTGATCCTGAACATTTCCCGTAATGCCATGGAGGCCATGAAAGACCACGGAACCCTGACCATCGGCACCAGGCAGGAAGGGGATGAGGCAGTCCTGTATATCAAGGATGAAGGGAGCGGTTTGTCCCCTGCAATCATTGACAGACTAGGTACTCCATTTATCACCACCAAAGACAAAGGAACTGGGCTGGGCCTGCCAATCTGCTTCAGCATTGCCAACCGCCACAAAGCCAGGCTGGATTATGACACCGGGCCGACCGGTACCACTTTCTATGTGCGCTTCCCGACCGTGGGCAAGACGCCCGTGGTTTAGACGGACGTACCCATGACACCGGCAAACGGGGCAGAATAAAGTACCCTGTGCCTGGGGAGCGCAATTCCTCAAGTTCGCCACCTAATTGCTGATATCATAGCTTTTCATACGGCGATACAGGGTGTAGCGGGATATGCCCAGTTCGGCCGCGGCTTTGCTGACGTTGCCCCCGAACCGGTTCAAGGCATGAATGATATCCTCTTTCTCCTGCTCCTGGGCATAGGATTTCCGGTGGTTACGATTCAATAGCGCTGCCGGCTCGGGTCTGTCCACCCGAGGTTTGTGTCCGTGTCCCGGGGCTGACCTGAGCTGGGTGTATCCTGCCGGTCTGGTAATCTCGCGGGGCAGGCAATCGACTGTTATATGACCGTCCTCCGCCAGCAAGAGAACCCTCTCCACCACATTTTGCAGCTCTCGCACATTACCTGGCCAATCATAGTCCTGCAGATACTCGAACACCTCAGGATCCACTTCGGTCACCCGGCGCTCAAAACGAGGAGACATACCCTCGGCAAAATGGCTGAAGAGCAGCCTTATATCCCCGCGTCGTTCCCTCAGAGGGGGAATGATGATTTTAATGACATTGAGCCGATAATACAGATCCGCCCGGAACCTTCCCTCACCGACCAATTCCAGCAGATCCTGATTGGAAGCGGCTATAATTCTCACATCCACTTTAATAACGTTACTTCCGCCCACCCTTAAGATCGATTTCTCCTGTATGGCCCGCAGCAGCAGAGCCTGTTGGTCCAGGGGCATGCTGCCGATCTCATCGAGAAACAAGGTGCCTTTGTGGGCCAGTTCGAATTTGCCTGGCCGGCCTCCCTTTTGGGCTCCGGTAAATGCCCCCTCTACATAGCCGAACAACTCGCTGGCAACCAGCTCCCGGGGCAGGGCGGCACAGTTGATGGCTACGAAGGGTTCATTGCAGCGGTGACTAGCGTTATGAATGGACTGGGCAAACATTTCTTTGCCCGAGCCGCTCTCCGATTGCAGCAGCACCGTGGAATCATTGCGCCCCGCCGACGCCGCCACCCGGATAGAATGCTGCAGCCGCTTGTCTTTGCCGATAATAGAATCGAAGGTGAAACTAGCCTGGGCTCCGGTGAATTTAGTGATCAGCTGTTGCATTCGGTCTATCGACCTCAATATTAGCGAAGCGCCCTCTATCCGGTTTTCCTCATCGTGTATCGGTATCCCGGAGGCGGTCACCCGTCCGCTCCGGCCGGTCAGCCAAAATTCTCGATCGTAAAACGCTTCACCGCTATTGAGCAGAGCGGGGATCAATTTGCCGTTGCCGCTGATCACCTCATGTATATCGATACCGTTGAGCTCTGTACTGCGACGCCTCAGCATTTGCTGGGCGGCCAGGTTAGATTGTCTGACGCGCCCATCATGGTCAAGCATAATCACCCCGTCCGACATGGTCCTAAACAGGTTGCTCAACTCGTCATGCATACTCTGCAAAGCTTGGTGTTCTTTAATAAGTTTCTTTGCCTGGTACAGGTGGCAGTTTTCAATCTTGTTCAAGTCATTGAACACCGCTACAGCCATCTGAAAGCAGGAGTTATAACCACAGGCTGCACAGTTGCGGAAATCCTTTTCGGTTTCTTTGAACAATTGGCTGTAAATAGCCTGTAATTGATCCTCCGAGGGTATCTTCAGCTGGTATTGAGAAGATAAATCAGTATAACCCCGGTATTCAAAACTCATTTGCCCGGTAATCTGGGCCAGCCACTCCTTCAGCCGCTGATTGGCCTGGTCGTCAATGATGGCCTGCTCAGCCCGGACTGCTATGGCATGCTCGGCTTCTCCCTTGATTTTGTTGATACAGCCTACGCCCATGTTGCAGCCATGGTCGCAGCTTAGAATATCGATAATCCGGGGCAGATAGTCCTTGCCAGCCGCGATTGCTCTCTCCAGATCGGGTAGGTATTTCTTGAAAACATACATGCCCTCCATCCGGGCTATGGAGCTGGATCTGGTCTCCGGGTAGTGATACAGGTAAGATTCTTTTAGCCCGCCCGGGGTGGAAAAATTGGTGGCAATTCCGGCTCCCACGGGATTGTCGAACTCACCATCCGGCAAGCCATCGAAGGTGACGCCGCGTTGGTCGAAAATGTTCTGCAGGGAGCGAAAGGTAACATTGTAATCAACCATACCATTCTCCTGGAACTCGCGGCGCTTTTCCAGGCAAGGAGAGATGAAAGCCAACTTGGCTTCAGGGTGCTGCCGCCTTACATAAGCGGCCAGGTTGGAAACCGGGCTGCCTACGGGGGCTAGATGATCGATTAATTTGGGGTGATTGAGCCTTATGAACCTGATTATGGATGGACAGGGCGTGGATATCATGGGATAGGGCGCCAAACCTTGTTCGATCAGGTCATGGTAACAAGCTACGGTAATTTCCGCACCCAAGGACACATCATAAACATGTTGGATCCCCAGCCGTTTAAGGGCGGTGATCAGTTGGCTCAAAGGGAAATTGCTCTGGGCCGATGGGGCGACCAGGGCTATGATTTGCTGCTCCGGTAAATCGTGCTCAAACCGGGCGGCATCATCAATGGAGAAGCGGGCACTCTTCGTCTCTGCTCCCCCATGGCTTTTCACACATACTTCAATGCAGCGCCCGCAGCCCACACATAGACGATTGTCGAACTTGATCACCTCGCCGCTGCCGTTGCTGCATACTTTTACTGGACAAACGGCTATGCACTGGTGACAATTGGTGCAGTTTTCTTCTCTGATGCCTATTACTTCGATTAGTTCATTCATAAAGTGTCACCTCGCCAGTTATTATGTCTTGAGTGTAGCAGATGTGTAGCAAGCGTGCAACATCCGCACACTCTTGGTACGGTTTTGGTGACACAGTGAGCCTTTACGTGCGGATAACACAAAAGTGTTGCGATGAATATTTCCTTTCCCAAGATGCTGTAATAAGGGCTCTAACGAGAACCTACAAATTTATTAGTCAGGGATAGCTGAAGTTGGCACGCTGTTTGCGTCTAATGTGGTCAAGAAAGAACAGTACAAACAAAATACCTGAAGCTAGGCAGTTAAGATGAAAAAAACGGCGGACCGACAATAGCATCGAGTAATCAAATCAGCTAATGGAAGTGCGTAAAGGAGGTAATGATAATTAAAGTTAATGATTTATTAAATGAGAAGAAACCTGAAACAAACCACTGCGGGGAAAGGAGGGGAACAGGATGAGAAAGACGGCTAAAGCATTTAAGAAGGAGTCCATGAATGAGAGACTCTGGTTCTTCAGTAAAGATCACGGCTTGAAAACAGACAGATAGGTGCAAAAGTCCAGGATAATCGCAGCAGGATACTTGCTTGAGACGGAAGAGGTGATACACATGATCCTGGCGAGAAAAACATACGATGGCTATACAGGATACCAGACTAGAGCTGATATTAAACCCAACAAAGTGACTTTGAAAGTTGTGGATGGCAGAAAAGACAAGCGCGTCGGCCGTAATTACCAGGATGATAACGGGTTCTGGTTCTACCCAACGGAGGACCTATGATATAAAATCTACCCAAATTGGTACCAAGAAAGAGATTCATTCATACCAGAAGGAGAAAAAAATTAGGCTGACAAAGATTTAAGTGCCAGCCGCCTCGAGGAGATAGTGCATGAAAAGAATAATTTTCAACCCACAACGGGTCTGATAGTCTGCTTAAGACAGCACATTATCAGGCCCGTTTCTATTTGCGTCCGGCGCGGGCAATGAGGCTGAGGCCGCTGCGCTCACTGGTGCAGACCCGGTTGGCTGTATTTTATATAATAGAAATGAAAGCTTTGTATTAGGGGGTATAGCAATGATAGGGTTTCTGATCTTCTGCTTTGTCCTTTTGATGGTCTTGCCGGTCTTGGATCTGCCCCTGGCTACCTCGGTCCCGGTCTACGTATGGTTGCTGCTGCTGTTGTTGGACATATTTCTGATCGGAGCCCTGCTGCGCCGCAGAAAGACCGGCCGCAGTGCCGGGCCTATGCTGGCCGGACTGGTCTTAGTAGCCGGCTTGGCGGTGGCCGCTTCCCAGTGGTTGGCCGCCACCCCGCCGATCAGCGGGGAAAAAAGCATCGCGGTACTGGAAAAGGTACAGCTGGGCGGAACCGAGCAATGGATCACGATCCGCGGTCAGGATGCAGATAAACCGGTCTTATTATACTTGGGTATCGGCGGTCCCGGCGCGGGGGGATTCCCGGCTTCGGCCCTCGTCCTCAAACCCCTGGAGGAGCATTTCGTGGTGGTCAACTGGGACCAGCCCGGCACTGGCAAATCCTATGGGGCGGTTCCCATCGAGACTCTGACGGTGGATAAGTTCATCAGTGACGCCCATGAACTCACCCTGCTGATGAAAGAACGCTTTGGCGAAGACAAGATCTACGTATTAGGTCTGTCCTGGGGGACCATCCTCGGCACCAAGCTGGTTCAGCAGTATCCCCAGGATTATTACGCCTACATCGGGACCGGGCAGATGGTCAACACCACTGAAAACGATCGAATCGGTTACCGCCTGGCCCTGCAATTGGCACAGGACCAGGGCGATCAGAGGCTGGCCCAAAGATTGGCCGGTTACGGAGAGCCGCCCTATAGCGGGGAGGGGATGGCCCTCAAGTATGCCGCCTACAACAACGTCCTGTTCGACTATATGGGTTCGGCCAACCTGCAGACGGTACTGCTGCTGGTTCCCCAGTTCGCTCGTGAGTACGGGCTGGTCGATAAAGTTAACTTCGCCCGGGGCCTGGCCCAGTCCTTCGCGGTAGTCTATCCCCAGTTGCAGGATCTGGATTTTACTGTCCAGGCAGCCCGTATGGAGGTGCCCATGTACTTCCTGGTGGGGAGGAGGGACGTCAACGCGGTGGCCGCACTGGTGGAGGATTATTATAATTTACTGCAGGCTCCCTACAAAGAGCTGATCTGGCTGGATTCCGGTCATGGGGCCGATACCGCGGATATCCTCGACGTGATGGTCAACCGGGCGCTGGTAAAAAGCCCTCCCGCTGAGAGCTAAATGCGATCACACCAAGCTATTTATTCTATTGCTGCCGCGCCGGGCGATGACGCCTGGCCGGTCTCTTAAGCTCCCGCGCGACCCGGTTGACGGATCTGGCATCGGGAAAAACACCCTAAGAATCGTTCCCCTGTTCTATAGGGGTCGTTTTAGGCTATTATTATTAGTATAGCGTTGTGAGCGTGTGCAATTGTTGCGGAAAGAGGTGATTCTACCGGTGAAGATCTATACCACTTCCCACCTGATCAGACCCGAATACCTCAACCATCACGGCACCCTGTATGCCGGCAAATCCGTGGATTGGATGGTAGAGGCAGCCTTCTCCGCCGTGGCCCAGGAGCACGGCATCCCCGATGAGCTCGTGTGCCTCAAGATTGAGGAGATGACCTTCAAACAACCAGTGGAAGCAGGCGACATCCTGATAATCTCAGCCACGGTAGCCCGGGCTTCCGGCTCCAGCATCGTGATGCACGTGGAGTCCACTACCCAGATGTCGCGGGTATCCTGTGTGGAGGGTTACATAACCTTTGTAACCTGGGACAGCCAGACCAGGACTTCCAAACCACACCGTATCTGCCTGGACGAAGCAGCCGACGCCCGCGAGAGCGAGATCCGGGCCCGGGCCGCCAAGTTCAAGCACAAACAGTCATAAAACAGTGCCAATAACTTGGGGCCTGTCCCCAAGTTATTGGCGGTAAAAAGTGGCTTGAATGCCGGTGGGGCGCGAGTTTGGCGGGATCGTGGCCAGTATGCCGGCGAGCATCGACTGGGCAACAGCGATCCGGCACCCAAGAACCGTCAGGCGGTGCTCCCCCTGTGCCTAATTTGGCCTGAGCAGGCGCCAGGCATTCTGGCCCAGTATTTTGGCCACTGCATCGGCGGGGAGGTCGAGGCTGCAGATAGCCTCGATGTTTTTCTTGACGTCTACCGTGGGCCAGTCGGTGCCGAATACGAATTTGTCGGCGAAACGCCTCATGTCCGGGAAGAACTCGGTCAGCTTCTGGGGCGGCAGGCCGGTGACGTCGATGTAGACGTTGCGGTGCAGGCGCACCATGGTCATCGCTTCCTCATACCAGGGACCCCGCCCGCCATGAGCCATGACGATTTTGAGGTCGGGGAAATCCACCGCCACATCATCGAAGAAGATAGGATTGCCGTATTTGATACGGGAATTGGTAAAGACCGACGACCCCGTATGGAACAGTACCGGAATACCCAGCCGCTGAGCGGTGGCGTACAGGTGGTACATGAAATTGTCGTTGGGATAGAAATAGTTGTAGGTTGGATAAAGCTTGAGTCCCCGGAAACCATGGTTGACCACCAGGTCCTCCAACCGTATGTGCATATCGGTATGTAGATAGGGATTGAGCGAACAGAATGGGATCAACCGCGGTCTGCCCCGGCAAAAATCGGCTACCTTTTCATTGGTGGCGGTGCCGGTGGTCAGCGGCGCGTACTCGGCCACCACTACCGTGTAATCCACCCCGTTGGCGTCCATCAAGGCCAGAAAATTATCAGGATCACTATACTGGCGGCAATAGGCCAGGTAAGCCTTTTTGTTCGGGTAGGCAGCCGCACCGTATTCGAAGGTGCTGGTGCTGAGGTTCTCGTAATGGGCCAGGTGGACATGAAAATCGATCACCAGTTTTTTCAATTCCCGACTCCCCCTTTGAGCTGTTTGAAATCGCCGCTCCCTCGATGGGGGTGGCTCGATGGCAGACTTCCTTCTGATTCCTTGTTTTCATCATACTATATAAGAGCCGGGTTGGGAGAGTAGAATAAACCATTTTTTTAGACCCAAAATTTCTCAGGGCACGAAAAAAAGTGAAGAAAAGACATCGGCGGATAAACTATAATAGGAATGTATCCTGGGGGTTGCGACCAAACCCCGATGACCCAGGAACAAGAAAACCTTATCTTAAGCCCAAATGGCGTCCCACCCTTTGAGAAACAGTCGTAAACCCCATGATAACTTGGGGCCTGTCCCCAAGTTATTGGGAAGAATGCCAGGTACCCTCCAGTTTTGGAGACAATACCGTCCTTACTCCGGGCAGATGACATTCAAACGGGGGCTGATTCTGTGTTCGGTGTGCCTACCAGAGGAATCAAGATAATGACCGGCAACTCCAATCGCGCTTTGGCCGCGGAGATCGCCGGCATGCTGGGTATGCGCACCATCCGGGCAGAGGTGAAGGCATTCTCGGACGGAGAAGTCGGGGTGGAGATCTTCGAGAGCATCCGGGGTATAGATATTTTTGTGGTGCAATCGACCTGTGCGCCCATCAACGACACCCTGATGGAATTGCTGATCATGATCGACGCCTGCAAGCGAGCCTCGGCGGGGCGAATCATCGCGGTAATCCCCTACCTGGGCTATGCCCGCCGGGATGCCAAGACCCGCGCCCGTGACCCTATCACCGCCAAACTGGTTTGCAACCTGATCGCCCGGGCTGGAGCCGACCGGGTCTTGGCGGTGGACTTCCATTCCCGCCAGATCCAGGGTTTCTTCGATATCCCGGTGGACAATATCAATTTTGTTCCCACCATGGCCAATTTCCTCGCTCGCAAAGAATATGGCCCGGAGGCAGTGGTAGTATCACCGGACATGGCCGGCTCCACCCGGGCTCGTGACCTGGCCACCCGCCTGGATCTGCCCCTGGCTATTATCGACAAGCGGCCCGACGCCCGCAAAAAGGATGATGTCATAGTGATCGGCGAGGTTGAAGGCCGGACCGCGATTATAATCGACGATATTATCGACACCGGCAACCGGATGTGCAGCTCGGCCCGGGCCTTGGAGGAGGCTGGGGCGCGGCAGATCATTGCCTGCTGCACCCACCCGGTCTTGAGCGGCAACGCCATCGCCAAGCTGCGGACGGCGCCTTTGAAGGAAGTGGTCGTCACCAACACCATACCGCTGCCGGAAGACAAGCGGCACGGACGCCTCACCGTGCTGTCGGTGGCACCGATAATCTGCGAAGCCATCCTCAAGGTACACGGCGATGGGACAGAGGGTCCGGTCACAGTTTCCGTGCCCACCCCCCGAATCTAAGCTTCCTATCATTTCTCGCCCACCGTTCGAGACGGTACTCGCGAACGGTCTGGTGTCACGGGACTCTTATCAAGATTTTATACACGGCGCTGTGAAGCGCTGTTTTTATTGGCTGAAAGCAGGTTGTTTGGGTCCCATAAGCAGATTCATAGTCTCATAAGCATATGCAAAATATGGTAGGTAGAATCGTTCTCCAACACCGTCTGAGGGCGGAGTCTTGCATAGAATCGGCCGGTTTTCCGGATAATAACCGAAAAGCAAGGTAAGGAGATGGTAGATTGGACTGGCAGACGAGAGGCGAGTCTGTAAACATCCAAGAGACTCCGGCAGCGCACAACGCCCCTATAACTGCCGCCGAGGTGGCTTGTCTGTGGACGACTTTTGAGCAATACACCCTGTGGTACTGTTTATTCAGACATTTTGAACGGACGGTGCGGGATCCGGCCACCAGGGATATTATTTCCGATGTGATTCCTTTGATCCAATACCGGGTTCAGTTTGCAGCTGACGTCTTCCAGAGGGAAGGGATCCCCATACCGATGGGATTCACCGACAAAGACGTAAACCTCGATGCTCCCCAGCTGTATTCGGATGGTTTCGTGCTTCATATGGTACAGGCCTTGACCCAGGTGAATTCGACTATGAATGTCCTCAATCTCAGCATGGCCGCCCGGCCTGATATACGTGACTTCTACAGCGAGATAGTGCGGCAGATTATCGACGTCAATACCCGGGTATCGGACTTGATGTTGGCCAAGGGGGTTCTGCCCCGGTCGCCCTACCTCAGTGTGGCCCTGGAAATCGAGCGGATCCACCAGCCCAGCTTCTTCGCGGGATTTCTAGGCGAGAAGCGCCCGTTGGTGACCGCTGAGGTGGCCCACATATATCTGAACGCCCTCCGCAATGAGGTGGGTAAAGCCTTGCTGTTGGGATTCCGCCAGGTATCGCGCCGCCGGGAGGTACAGGATTATTTCCAAAAAGGGATACAGCTGGCTGACAACCTCATAGGGGAACTCCTGGAACTGACCCGGGATGAGCATGTTCGCGTGAGCCTGCTCCACGACGAGAATATAACCGCGTCGACCGAGGCGCCGTTCTCGGATCGGATGATGATGTACCTGACCACCGTTCTGAACAGCATCGGCATCGGTATGCTGGGGGTATCGATGGGGGTCAGCCTGCGCAGCGACCTGGTGGCAATCTATGCCAAATACATGGGCCAGATCGGTGATTATGCCAAGGAAGGCCTCAAACTGATGATGGCCAACGACTGGATGGAGGAGCCGCCCCAAATCCTGGACCGGGACAAGTTGGCCGCCTACAAACACTAAAATAACTTGGGGCCTGTCCCCAAGTTATTGGGGGTAAAGTATCGGCCACCGGAAGCATCGCCTTGCACTGGCGGTTCGGCAGGTTCAACCGAAAAAGCAGCAGGAACTGGGCCGACGGAACCTCTGCAGCCCGCGCCTGATCTGCTCGGGAGTGAATCCCAGCTGGTCGGCTGCGGCGATGGCAAAGAGTGCGTTATAGACCTGGCGGTCACCGGTGAAGTTGATGAGAAATATCTCCGAGCGGCCACGCAGCTCCACGAAAAACTCCCATGCCTGCCGGGTACCGCCCACGTTGAAGGCCATATAATCAGCCTCATTTATCAAGCCTATGCTGACTACCCTGCTGACCACATTCCCTGCCCGCAGGAGCCGCGAACCGGCACCGTCCGCATTGACGAATAAGGTGCGGGACCGGCCTGCCTTCATGAGCAATCCCAGGTCAGGCTGTTTCAGGCTGCAGTCCTGCCGCAGTCTGCTCCGACCAGGCCGCAAGAATACAAAGGCCACCCTTGCCGGACGTCGGGACCGCCTTCGGCCCGGCCGGCCAACCTGGAGAATCGAACATATCATGCCTCTGATGATGGCCGGGTCCGGGCAGCGGCCGGCTCGCCTACCCATCGTCCCCCCCGTGGCTTTACTCAAACCGTTCACACCCCTAACAAAAAGACTTCCTATTGCATACTATTCAGAATGCATCCGGAGGGTGTTTGGTACTTGCGCTGCGCCACCATGTTTTTCCCTTTTCTACGCAAAATGTATACGAAAGAATAAACTGTGACCATTTCCATGCCTTTTGAATACTATACATTAGACTTCATCAAAAGGAGGGTAGAGATAATGAATAGGTGCAGAAATAGGGAAAAACACTCTTCGAGACACCATTTTACGCACCACGACCATATTGTGGAGCGGATCGATTCACTGGTACTGGTCGACTCCGACCCCGAAAATGGTGACAAAGGGGTGGACCGGGATATCACCATCGAATTGGTATTTGCCCGGGAAGTTCGGCGGCGCCGCCATCTCTGTGATGATCACCATCACGATTGCGACCACCATTTCCATGACCACGATTGTCATGACGACGATTTCCATGACCATGACCACGAAGAACACCGGGTTATAGAATCTATCGACATGTGGCAGGGATTCACCCGTGTGCCCGTGAACATCAGGCGGGTCACCAGATTCGCCGATATGGACAGATCCCGTCGCCGGCACAGACGGTTTAAACACGGCCATCGGGATGACCATCGGAGAAAAGACCACCGCAACAGAGACCACCACTTTGAGATAGACGACGGGCGGGAACGGATCGTATTCCTGGTCGACCCAGTGTCACGTCTCCGCGCCAACACGGAATACAAGGTACGGATCAAATATGTCGATATCATCCGTCACGACGGGTGCCGCCCCAAACGCAAGAGCGCAGACATGATCGTTTTTAAGACTGGCAATACGTAAACGTTTAAGAAAGACGATATAAAAACCATTGCAGGCAGGGGGTGCTGCAGCCCCCCCTGTTTCTTTGGGTGACGATTTAGTTTGGTGTCCAAATGGATTTTTAGCGTAGGATTTGAGCCGCCGGCCTGCTGATAACGAATCAGTTGGTCCGCCACATCCACCCATCACTGCCAAATAATCAATTCCTGCAGGCCGCCATAGTTTATGTAGAAATGGTCCCCGCCCACTTCCCGGAGGGTCCAGTGGGCCTTCTTTTTATCGGGGTTACCCGCGCGGTACAGTTCCACCGCGGCGAAACAGCACAATTCCCCTTTGCTGCGGGCATTGTCCAGGGTCTGCTGGACCGAGTCGCGCTGGACCAGCTGGGCATGTCCCGGGAACATGGCAGTCCTCACTATCACGTTGATGGTCTGTCCATCTTTGACGGCGCGAATCTGGGGGTCGGTATTCATGAGGCTGCACACCTTGAAATCCTGGTAGCCGGCTTGCTCCATATGTTCAACCACGATCTCGATGCCGAGATCGTGAATCTCCTGGGGGCTCATCAGTCTTAGCCCTCCCGGTTTGGCGGATGCGAGGCGTTTGCGTTCGCCACCCAGCACAATCCCATCTCCTTCCAGTAAATCTGCAGATTTAGTCAATCACGGGAAATCCTGCCGAGCTTAAGGTTATGGCGGCGGAACTCCAGTGTAGACCTTTATATATAAATATAATTACGAAATCCAAAGGGCGGGATTGGTATGCATAGAGGCAGAGGGGGATGAAAGGCCTGCGGAAGCACGGGAAGGAAGCAACAGGACGGCCCCGTTGCTTCCCTCCAGGGGGATGAAACGCTCTTATGGTACGGTCAATAGGGTAAGAACCTTGCCCAGCTCGGGGTTGTAAACCGATTCTTCCAGCACGTAGGCGCCGGGACGGCCCTTGCGGAACCAAACAGCCTCCTCCATCCTGGCGGTGCGGATCTCCCGCTCCTTGGGGGGATTTTTCATAAAACCGGCCGCCAGGCTGCGGGGGTCGAGATCCTCGCGAATGGGATGGGTGCCCTGGAAGGTTTTAATAATGTTGTTGCCGCCGCTCTGGATGACCGCAAATTTGTCCGGGTTGATGTCGACCAGCGAGTTGGCCAGGGCAAACACCGAGACGTCGTATTTCTCGCCCGCCAGAGTATGCAGCGAATCCAGGGAGACAGGCCGCGCCGACAGGTCCTGGGTCAGCACCTCGCGTGGAATCAGCAGGCAGGCCGCGAACCGCAGGGCCTCCATTTCCTGGGAATCTTCGGTGGCGAAAGAAGACTCCTCCCGGGCCCGGTAGACGGTGTCGGCATGCCAGGGCATGACCAGGTGCCCCAGCAGGGTGGCGATGGTGAAGCGCTGCCGCTGCCGCCCGCTCTGTTCCGGGTCGATGATGATCATATTCTCCTTGCCCTTTACCAGCATTCCCTCGCAGTCGGCCAGGGGCGCCTCCACCAAGCCCACCTTGAGATGCCCCAGCAAACGCTGCAAATCGACCGGCAATTCCCCCCGCCCAAAGGCGGTGAAAATATGTTCGGCATAGGCTCGCGCATCGGTAAAATAGGGCAGGATCGACTTGGAGGGTTTTGTTTTCAACAGCATTAGGGCGTAATCCAGCAGCATCTCGCGTTTCTCGAAATCCAGCATCCCGGCGATGTGGGCGATCAGCCGACTGAGGGCATCCCCCACATCTTCCCGAATGATGTCCTCCTGGTCCATCAGCAGATAATCGCCCGGCACTCCGAGGGCATTGGACAGTTTGACCAGCGACTCGAAGTTGGGGGAGCGGACCCCCGATTCATATTGAGATATGGCCGGCGGTTTCAGCCCGGCCTTCTCGGCCAGCATGGCCTGGCTCATATTGCGCTCCTTGCGCAGCTTCTGTATGCGTTGACTAACACCCATTCTCTCATTCCTTTTCCAAAATACTTTTGCGGGGCATGGGGACGGTTCTATTGCCTCGCAGGGCCTGGGTACGGTTCTTTTGCCCCGCGAATCCCCGATGCCTGGAGATAATCTCTTGCTTCACCGAATCCTGGCCTGACCCCGGAGGTACAATCGCACCATGATTCTACGGCTGCTCACGAGTACAGTTACTCTCGGGAAATACCTTTTTCACCATCGGTTGGAATATTTGTTTCGGCAATTATAACACTATGCGATTACCATTGACAACCAAATATAACGCGTGTTACCATGTCGGTAACATAAGGCAGGAGGAGTGGAGTCAAACCCGCATGGATGACAAACCCGGGACGGGCTCACCAGGGGCCCACCCGACCAGAGGAGGCTGATATAGTGGAACATGGAAAGATTCATGCCATGCTGGACCAGATGGAAAAGGAAATCAACACCAACATGACGCAGGTTATCAGGATCGATATCCACGACCTGCAGCATCAGCTGCAAACGGTGCTGGAATCAATGACCAGCCTCGATTGCCACCAGATCGACGACATTGTGAATGCCGTTTTGCTGGCCCTATGCAGCGGAGAACTGGCCCAGCAATGGCGGGAGGACAATGAGGAGCAATAAGGCGGCAGCTCCCCAGAAACCATGATTTAGACGTTAGTGACCGAAGACTTTCATAGCATAGGCCTCTCCGGATTTTCCGGGGGGGGCTTTTTTCATGCACTGGTATTCCCCCCACTTGGCACAGCGCGATTCCTTTGGGCTGCTGCCGGATAAGCCAATCAGCCCCGGCAATGCAATTCCGATCATCCGCCCGGCAATAACTTGGGGACAGGCCCCAAGTTATTGGTCCGTGCTTGTCCCCCGAATCCCGGTACAGCCGGCATTTCAGCTCCTTCGCCGGGATAAGAGGTTTGGCCACACCCCGTTAACCCTTTGGGATTATTTCGCATATAGTAAAGCAGTTTAACCAGTTTCCCATATTTTCACGAAAGGAGATGAATAATTTGCCAGCAGGGAACCGTCCTTTGTTATTTGTCAGCTCTTCGCCCCGTAACGGGGAAACCGGGGTGTCCTTAAATCCGCGCATAAGAACGACCTTCAGCCTCAATGTGGCATCCGAAGTGGCCCACAACCGCAGCCAAATCAGGCTCTTCCGCGGCAGCACCAGGGTACCCATCATTGTCAGCGCACGTAGTGGGTTTACAAATCGCCGCAATCTCTTTATCAGGCCGAGAAACCCACTTCTGCCCGACACCGAGTACAGACTAGTCCTTTTGCCCGGCTTGCGGGCCCGCAACGGCAACACGCTGGGGGAAACCGTGATCATCAGATTCAGGACCAGGAGGAGTATGACTCCGCAGGAATAGCTGCGCATCAGGAAGGGGATTTAGATTCCAGACATTGTCGGGAGCGCCCGGCCAGGGGCTGTGTTCGCTGAACACGGCCCTTAACCTGTGCAAACAGGGCACGGAAGCTGTGGGGACTGTGTCCCCTGCTTCCAGCTCCACAACTTTTTGAGGAGGATCAGGATGAAAATACGGGATGAGTACGCGGACTGGGCGGCCAGTTACGGCAAGGCTGAGGCATTGACCAGAATTTATCCCACCGAAAAGACTTTCTTGCAAAAAGTGTTCGACAAATACCAGGTGAAGTCCGCCCTGGACTGCGCCTGCGGTACCGGTCCCCACCTGCGCCTGCTGGCCCGGATGGACATCGAGGTTTACGGCAGTGACCTTTCTGAGGCGATGCTGAAGGTATGCCGGCCCCAGCTGGCCCACAGCGGCATCCGGGCTACCACCAAGCGGGTCGATTACCGCTGCCTGGAACAGGCGTGGAGTCGCCAGTTCGACGCCATTCTGTGCATGAATCAGTCCATCGCCCATATGCACACGCGGGAGGATTTGCTCACCGCCTTCCGGTCTATGCACGCCCGCCTCAAGGACGGCGGCATCTTGATAATGACCTCGGGTACCACCCATCTCACGCTGGAAGAAGGGCGGCGCTTCGATCTGGTGGACAACAACCGCGATTTCACCCGGATCTTGGTGCGTGACCGGGAGGACGGTTTCCAAACCTACCATTACCTCGAGGTCTATCACAGCAGCCGGCGGGATGAGATGGTCACCCACAGTGTGCGCCTGCGCATCATCCTGGATGACGAATACCGGGAGCTCCTGGACCAGGCCGGCTTCAGCCAGGTCCACATTTATGGCGGATTCGATATGGCCCCCTATGACCGGAAGCAGTCGCGGCGATTGATCGTGGTGGCGGAGAAATAAGAGCGGCAATCAACTGGGAACGAGTCCCAAGTTATTCTGGAAAAATATCCGGGGATGCCGGGCCAGGGTGCCGTCCCCGGGGCACTACGCCCGGATGGGGAAGCTACGGATATCAACAGGCGGCAGTAAATCTTAAACAGAAAAAGAGGATTTATGAGATGAGTGTCGAATGGTGATAGACGGCCTGTTGCTTTCGGACATTGCATCCGGTCGTAAAGCACAAGGGCGCGGGCTCTTGTGCTTTGTCTTCTCATTGTAATATGGTCGCGGTCACCTGGAGCCTGGAGGTATGGTGACCTAACCACCTTTCCCCCGGGCGTTGCTGGAAACGGCAGCGCTCGTTTGTTTTTATGAAACGGGGACAGGCCCACGTTTTATTGCCTTAGAGCACCGAAGGCTGCTAACCTGAGGGGGCCCCGTATACATGACCCCCAATAACTTGGGGACAGGCCCCAAGTTATTGACCAGATGGATTGACGGCGGCCGAAGAAGATGGTAGAATCGGTTCCACAAAACGAAAAAACCGATGAGCGAGAGAAGTAGGTACGGGAAGGTATCCCAGAGAGCCGCGGCAGGTGCGAATGCGGCATACCGGAACATGCTGAATGGACTTGCGAGGGCAGTCCGAAATCGTAATGAGAGTAGGCGCTGACGGGAACCCTGTCCGTTATCAGTAGGGTGCATATGATAGTATGCAAGTCGAGAGGGCGATTTATCGTCAATTTGGGTGGTACCGCAGAAGTGCAGGCTTTTGTCCCAGTTATGGAGACAAAGGCTTTTTTTATTGGGCAGGCACTTTGCACCCATTTCATCAAAAAAGGGGCGCTTATTATGGTAAAAGGACGGTTTGGAATCCACGGCGGCCAGTTCATTCCCGAGACCCTTATGAATGCCGTCATCGAGTTGGAAGAAGCCTATCATCGTTACAAGAACGATCCTGATTTTCGGGGTGAATTGGAGGGGTTGCTGAAAAACTACGCCGGCCGGCCCTCGGCGCTGTACTATGCGGAGAAGATGACCAGGGACCTGGGTGGGGCCAGGATTTATCTCAAACGGGAGGACCTCAACCATACCGGGTCGCACAAGATCAACAATGTCCTGGGCCAGGTGCTGCTGGCCAGGAAGATGGGCAAGACCCGGGTCATCGCCGAAACCGGCGCCGGCCAGCACGGGGTGGCCACCGCCACCGCAGCGGCATTGCTGGACATGGAGTGCGACATCTATATGGGCAAGGAGGACACCGACCGCCAAGCCCTCAACGTTTACCGGATGGAGTTGTTGGGCGCCCGGGTGCATGCGGTCACCAGCGGCACCCAAACCCTGAAGGACGCGGTAAATGAGACCATGCGGGAGTGGACCGCCCGGGTCGAGGATACCCACTATGTGATAGGCTCGGTGATGGGACCGCATCCGTTCCCCACTATAGTGCGCGATTTTCAAAGCATCATCGGCCGCGAGGTCCGCCAGCAGATACTAGAGAAGGAAGGCCGCCTGCCCGATGTCCTGCTGGCCTGTGTGGGCGGCGGGAGCAATGCCATGGGGCTGTTCTACGATTTTATCGGCGACCCCGGGGTTCGCCTGATCGGATGCGAAGCGGCCGGGCGGGGGATCTCCACGGGCAAGCACGCTGCCACCATAACCACCGGAACGGTGGGGATATTCCACGGTATGAAATCATATTTCTGCCAGAATGAGGACGGTCAGATCGCGCCGGTCTATTCGATATCCGCGGGGCTGGACTACCCGGGAATCGGCCCCGAGCACGCCCACCTGGCTGATTCGGGCCGGGCCCAGTATGTTCCGGTCACCGACGAGGAAGCCGTACAAGGATTCGAATACCTGGCCCGCACCGAAGGCATTATCCCGGCCATCGAAAGCGCCCATGCGGTAGCTTATGCCCGGAAAATAGCCCCGGAGATGGGCCGCAATCAGATAGTGGTAATAAATCTGTCCGGTCGCGGCGATAAGGATGTCGCCGCCATCGCACGCCACAGGAGGGTCGATATTTATGACTAGGATACGACAGGCATTCGCCCGCGGCAAAGCCTTTATCCCGTTTATCACCGCCGGTGATCCGAATATGGAGGTGACCGAACAACTGGTGATTAAGATGGCGGAGGCGAGTGCGGACCTCATCGAGCTGGGCATCCCCTTCTCCGACCCGGTGGCGGAAGGGGAGGTGATCCAGCGGGCCGATGAGCGCGCCCTGGCCGCGGGTACCACCATCGACGGCATATTCGCCATGGTCAGCCGGGTCCGCGCGACCTGCGACATCCCCCTGGCCTTCATGACCTATGTCAACCCGGTGTTCACCTATGGGTCGAGCCGCTTCCTGCAACGTTGCTCTGAAAGCGGCATCGACGCGCTGATAGTGCCCGACCTCCCATTTGAAGAGAAGGGAGAATTATTGCCCTATTGCCGCCAATACGGGGTCGATCTGATTTCGCTCATCGCTCCCACTTCCCGGGACCGCATCCGCATGATCGTCCAGGAGGCCGAGGGATTCATCTATTGTGTATCCTCCCTGGGGGTAACCGGAGTGCGCCAGGAGATCAGCGCCGACGTGGGGGAGATGGTCAGACTGGTCAAGGAAACCAGGGATATTCCCTGCGCCGTCGGTTTTGGCGTATCCACGCCGGAGCAGGCGGCGGAAATGGCGGGCTTGGCGGACGGGGTCATCGTGGGCAGTGCCATCGTGAAAATCGTGGAACGATATGGAACCGAGTGTGTGCCCCGGGTGGCCGAATTTGTGCAAACCCTTAAGGAGGCCATGGGGTCGGAAGATCGGATCGCCTGACGGCGAGCCGAAAAGCTGTCACGGGAACCGGACGTGACACCCTGCCAGGGCAATTTAGTACGATGAGATGAGAAGAGATGAGGGTGAGATTAGCTTGTTGAGCTTGGTTTTTGGAGAGTGAGACCAGGGCTTTACATAGGCTCTGGTTTTCTCTTCAAGAATAAGGAATGTAGCGGTGGGACAGGTGAGGCCAAAAGGACCATCCGCCACGCAGATCGAGCAAGGAAATGGGGTGGAGCCTAGAAGAGACGAGCGGAGACCAGACGAGACCCAGTGAGGGCACCGGACCAGATGAGGGCACCGGACCAAGTGAGAATACCGGGCCAGGTGAGGATACCGAACCGGGTGAGGGTACCCGATCAGAAATGGTTACGGACCTAGTTGAGAACAGAACCATTTACTATATCGATTTGAAGGAGCGGATAAAATGTTAGCTGGAGTATTGAGTAAATTGACCGCCAATCAGGATTTAACCTTTGATGAAGCCTACCAAGTAATCACCGCCATAAATGACGATAAGCTGAGCGATGTGCAGATCGCCGGATTTCAGGTGGCCCTGCTGATGAAGGGCCCGAACATCACCGAGATAACGGCCATAGCCCAGGCCATGCGGGATAATTGTATCCCCCTGTCCCCCCGGGTGGACGGTGAACTCCTGGATACCTGCGGCACGGGCGGGGGATTGAGCACCTTCAACATCTCCACGGCAGTCGCCCTGGTAGCCGCCGCTGCTGGCATCCCGGTGGCCAAACACGGCAGCCGGTCCATCTCCAGCCTGTCCGGCAGCGCCGATGTCCTGGAGGCCCTGGGGGTGGAGATCAACCTCAGCCCGCGTGCGGTCGAGAAGCTCATTGAAGAGATCGGCATCGCGTTCATCTATGCCCCCCTGTTTCATCCCGTCATGCACAAGGTGTTGCCGCCCGAACAGGCTCTGGGCATCAAGACCATCTTCTATACCATCATCGGCCCTCTGATCAATCCAGCCCGCGCCTCCCGTCATCTCCTGGGCGTATATAAGCCGGAGCTGCTGGACACCGTGGCCCAGATCGCCCTGTCCCTGGGTTACACCCGCGGGTTGTTCGTGCATGGCCTGGATGGGCTGGACGAGATCTCCCTGCTGGGAAAGACCAGTGTCAGAGAGATACGCGACGGGGCTATCACCAGCTATGAGATCGCGCCGGAGGATTTCGGCCTGACCCGCTGCCGGCTGGAGGACATCGCTACCGGGACTCCGCAAGTCAACGCCGGCGTAATCCGGGACGTATTCTCGGGGCGCAACCGAGGTCCCCGGCGCCAGGCGGTCGTCTTGAATGCGGCCGGAGCGCTTTTGATCGGCGGCAAAGCGGATTCTTTGGCGGAGGGCATAAAACTGGCGGGGGAGATTATCGACAGCGGCGCCGCTCAGCATAAACTGAGCCAGCTGGCGGAAGCCTCGCAAGACCTGGTATCGGTGGCCTAGCATGGATCCCCGCGTATCAGGCAAATTGAATCCGGCCCGCCGGTTCTCCGGCGCCCTGTGGCAGCATTGCCGCACGGGCCGATTGCCGGTTATCCCTGACATCAAGGCCCGGTCACCCGCTGAGGGCGACCTGCTGCGGGGGCGGCAGCCGGTCGAGTATGCCCGGACTCTGGCCGCGGCTGGTGCGCCGGTGCTTTCGGTGGTCACCGAACCCCGTTATTTCGGGGGTGCCCTGCAATCGCTGGAGATGATCGCGGCCAGCATACCCCGTCCGTTGTTACGCAAGGATTTTATCGACCATGAAGACCAGCTGATGGAGAGCCGGGATGCGGGGGCCGCCGCCGTACTGCTCATCGCCGCCCGGCTGGAACGAAGGCGGCTGTTCAAGCTGATCGAAGCGGCTCTTGGGATGGGGTTGGAACCGTTGGTGGAAATCCATCGCCCGGAAGAGATAACCGGATTGAGGGCGTTGGGGTTAAGCATGCTGGGGATCAACAACCGCGATATCAACGCCCTGGAGATGGACGGCGGCTCGGTCCATACTACGGAAAGGCTGGCAGGCCTGGTCCCCCCCGGCTGTTTATTAATCAGTGAGAGTTCCCTGTCCACCCCGGACGATGTGAGGTGGGCCTCAATGGCCGGGGCTCAGGCGGTCCTGGTCGGGACCGCCCTCTTGCAGGCAGATGATCCGGCCGTCATGTACAAGCGTCTCAGCGAAGTGAGGATCGGCAACCTATGACCAGAGTTAAGATATGTGGCTTGATGAATCTTGAAGATGTGGAATTGTGTGTGCGAGCCGGGGTCCATTGCATCGGCGTGGTGGTTGATTATCCGGTGCCGGCGCCCTGGAACCTGACTCCTGCTGAAGGCCGGAGGCTGTTGGACCGGGTGCCGCCATCGGTGACTTCCTGCATGGTAACCGGGGGCTCGGCAGACGAGATCCTGGCCACGGCAGAAGCCGTCCGGCCCGATATCATCCAGCTTCATCACCAGGAAACCTTGCAGGAAACAGACTATATAGCCAGCCAACTGGGCCTTATGGGGATCAAGACAGTAAAGGCGCTGCGGATAGACAGCGGCGGCCAGTGCGCGTTTGAGATCACGGATCCTGCCCGCGCGGCCAAGGCCCTTTCGCAAACGGGAATAACGGCGCTGCTGGTGGATTCGTATACGACTGTCCGGCCGGGAGGCACCGGGGTGATGGTGGATCTGTCGACTTTTAACCTCGTCCGCCAGGCTAGTACGGTGCCGGTAATACTGGCGGGAGGATTGAATCCCGGCAACGTAGGCCAGATCGTCCAGGTCGCCCGACCCTATGCGGTTGACGTTCTGTCCGGTGTGGAAGCGGAGCCCGGCCGCAAGGATCATGATAAGATATATAGGTTCATGCAAGCAGTTCGGGGGTAGAATATGCATAAATATACTGGTTTCCACGCTATCGCTTAACGTCCGCCAATATATTATGCATACCCTAAAGCAATCTTTACTTTTTCAGTGGTCTCGAACCGTGCCCCTGATTGACTTAACTGGCGGCCGGGAAAGTGACCTTGAAGCTGGTTCCGGCAGGACTGGGATAACCAGGCAATAACTTGGGGCCTGTCCCCAAGTTATTGCGCCTTAGTTATTGCGGCAGGAACTTTTGCATGCACGGGTCAAGGCATTACTATTTGACGAGACAATGGTAAGAAACATCGTCTTTTGGATAGGGCTGGCTTTATTTTGGAGAGCCGCCCAGACCGCCACAGCTCCCCCTCAAACCCAAAACAGAGGGTATTTTCGATGGGGACTGGCATTATTGAATACCACCGCCACCAGTATCATAACCACGCAACCCAGGATAACCGCAGCGAATATCTGGGCTGGCAGATAGTGTCCCAGATAACCGGCAATGGCGGTCCCGCCCCCCGGCGGATGGACGGTATGGGAAACCATCATCAGCACTGCCGCCAATACTACCACCAAGGCAATCGACCACCAGCGGGGATCTCCGAATTGAGTCACAATAACCGCAGCCAGGGCTGACATCAAATGTCCGCCCAAAACATTACGGGGCTGGGCGAAAACGTTATTGTATGACAAAAAGAGCATGATAGCAGATGAGGCCAACGAGGGAATAAGGAAAAACGAATCATAGTAATAGTTTATGAAACTGACTGCTCCCATCCCCACCGCAATGCCCGTCAGGGAAATAAGGTTTTCCCGGGCCATAACAGGCTCCTGGCTTTGATTCCGATCAGCGCCGGTATCCATCATCCCGGCCTCCGGTTCCTTCACATCACATTCCCCATTACACGAATTTTAAATAAATCTTCATACGCGCAAAAACCACGTAACCTGGTGACCCTGCTCTCGTCCCATTGTACCAGACCAGATAGCACCCTTTAATACCTGCGGCATGGCTTTCCACAGACTGCGATGGATCCGAATAGACTCGTAAAGAGGAGTTTCGACCGCAAAAGGCAAATAAGTACTTACTGATAGGATTTGATAAATTGAATGGGGAGCTGCATGCGAACCGGTTTGGTCCCGGCTGCTACCAACAAGGCCCGTGATACCAGGGCCCAAGCATTGGCGGTTATTATAGGCAGCCAGAAGAGGAGATAGGAATGTTCAAGCAAATGAGGAGGGCGGACCGGGCTCTGGAGGCCGACCAGGCGGCGGCGGTCCTGGCCAAGGGCGGGTACGGAATCCTGTCCACTACCGGCGAGAATGGCTATGCCTATGGGGTGCCATTGAGTTACGTATATATACAGGACGCCATATATTTTCACTGTGCCCCGGAAGGCCTCAAACTGGATAACATAAGGCACAACAACCGGGTTTCCTTTTGCGTTGTCGGAGAAACCCTGCCTTTGGCCGAGAAGTTCAGTATGAGGTATGAAAGCGTCATAGTTGCCGGCCGGGCATCCGAGGTCGAAGGTGCGGAAAAGGATCGGGCCCTGCAGGCCTTGATTGAGAAGTATTCGGGGGCCTACATGGAAAAAGGCCACAAGTATATCGAAAACGACAGCCATAAAACCAAGGTCATAAGGATCTCAATAGAGAACATAACCGGTAAAGCGAGAAGGTAGTGTTGTCAAGGGGACGGGGTTGTTGACAACAAATCCGGTCCCCACTATATCAAGCGGCTCGGTAGGGCAGCCCCGACCCCATGACAAACAGTGACAACCGCGTGAAAAACGTGGCCTGAAAAAAGTGTCAACAACCCCGTCCCCGTGACACAAGGGAGGTGCCTTTGATGCCGTTCAAGATCGTGCGTAACGACATAACCAAGATGAAGGTCGATGCCATCGTCAACGCCGCCAACCCGGCCCTGCGCCAGGGCGGGGGCGTGTGCGGAGCCATCTTCGCCGCGGCCGGCCCCGCCAAGCTGAAGGACGCCTGCAAAAAAATCGGCGGATGCGCCACGGGCCAAGCGGTCATCACCCCGGGGTTCGACCTCCCCGCCAAATACATCATCCACACCGTCGGACCTGTCTGGCAAGACGGCAAACACGGGGAGCCCGCCCTGCTGCACGATTGTTACACCAATTCCCTGCAGCTGGCCAGCCAGCATAAATGCAAGTCGATAGCCTTTCCCCTGATCGCTTCGGGTGTCTACGGCTATCCCAAGGACCAGGCTCTTAAGGCGGCTACGGCGGCCATAACCGAATTCCTGCTGGACCACGACATGAAGGTTTATCTGGTCGTCTTCGACAAGAAAGCATTATCGATAAGCGGGAAGCTCTTCGCCAACGTGAAGCAATACATCGATGACCACTACGTGGAAAAAGCAAGAGCGAAATTCCAGCGGCCGGGCAACGTGATTGCGCTGGAAATACAAGAAGCGTTCTACAGTATTCCGGCCGAGCCTGGGGCCGGCCTGGAGAACATACTGGACCGGCTGGACGAGTCATTTACCCAGATGCTCCTGCGCCTGATCGATGAGCGGGGATTTACCGACGTAGAGACCTATAAACGGGCCAACATCGACCGCAAGCTGTTCTCCAAGATACGCAAGGACAACGGCTATAATCCCAGCAAACGCACCGCCATCGCCCTGGCCGTGGCCCTGGAACTCAACCTGGACCAGACCCTGGATCTGCTCGGCAAGGCCGGTTACACCCTGTCCCACAGCAACAAATTCGACGTCATCATCGAGTATTTTATAACCAAAAAAGTCTATAACATAATCGAAATCAACGAGGTATTGTTCTACTACGACCAGCACCTCCTGGGCGCCTGACGCCCCCTTAGCCCCCACGAATATTTGTCGCCTGCCAAGCGACCACCGACCCCCTCACGATTGTTATCATGGAGACATCAATTGAGAGGGGGATTACTATTATGAAGAAAGACCTTACCGAACTGGTATTCATCCTGGACCGTAGCGGCTCCATGGCGGGCCTGGAGAGCGACACCATCGGCGGCTACAATGCCATGCTGAAGAAGCAGAAGGCTGAGGCCGGCGAAGCCATTGTCACCACCGTGCTGTTCGACGACGATTACCAACTGCTGCACGACCGCATCGACATCAGGGGCATCAAGCCCATAACCGAGAAGGATTACTATGTCCGCGGCAGCACCGCACTGCTGGACGCCCTGGGTCGGACCATCAGCAAGATCGGCAATGCCCAGCGCCATACCAGCGACGAGCTGCGGGCGGAGCGAGTCCTGTTCGTCATCACCACCGACGGGATGGAGAATGCCAGCCGCGAATACAGCTACGCCAAGATTCGACACATGGTGGAACGGCAGCAGCAGAAGTACGGCTGGGAGTTCATCTTCCTGGGCGCCAACATCGATGCCTTCGATACCGCCGGCAGAATGGGGATCAGAGCGGACCGGACCGCCAACTATCATGCCGACAGCGTGGGGACCGAGCTGAATTTTGCCGCGGTGAGCGATGCGGTGACCCAGATCAGGGGCCAAAAGGCCATCCGCGAGGATTGGAAAGCATGCATCGACGCTGATTACCGGAGCCGCAAAGGCAAGAAAAACTAGTACCGTTGACATCCGGGTGTGGCAATGGTCGCTTCGACAGGTTCAGCGCAATCAGCGCACTGATTCCAACCACTGGAAATGAGGGTCTTCCGGCCTCAAGGTTTTTGGGCTCCAATTGCATAAAAAACCAGCCAATAGACTCTTCCGGCACCTGTACGCAGGTGCCTTCTTTATGCCTGTTCCCGGTGAACACCCTGGCCGTAATCGCGCCGTTGCGGCGACAGCGCCGATTATATCTCTGCAAAAACCCTATTTATAGGAACAATACCTGCCAACAATAGTCGCCGTTGCCATTTTCCCGCCTTTTTCGACCATTTATTTTTTGTATGAAATAGGCGACATTTGCCCATACCAGCAATGGAAATCCCTATAATATAAGTATTTGGTATACAAAAAATACAATAGATTCCGAAAGGGGGTGTAAAAAAATGCCGAATCGTTTAGGTGAATTAAGACGGGGTCAGGGAATAACGCAGACCCAAATGGCTCGGTGGATTGGAATCACGCGGACCCATCTGTCAGATATCGAGAACAATAAACACGAAGCAGCTGCCTGGATCTGGTGCAAATGCGCCCGTTTGTTGGGAGTAGCGGTCGAAGATCTCCAAAAAGCAGACGAACACCAGACCATCTTTGCAGCGCAACCATGAAGGAGGAGAAGAATTGTTGAAGGAAGGGAAACAATTGAATCCGGTCACCACCCTTGGCCGTAACCGGAAGTGGATCATCAAACCAGCCGGGGACAAGTTCCAGGTAGGTTTTTGGAACCGGCAGGGCAAGGCGTTTAACGCCGTATGCTGCTGCGATTATTACGACCAGGCCTGCCTCATCTGCGAGACCCTCAAGGAAGGCAGGGAGGCCCGCGATTACCTGACGAGGGGGGTGGAATAGTGATCGGGATCGACAACCTGATTGCTCCGGAAGGACCATACACCCGCATCGGCAACCAACTCCTGGAGGCCCTGCCGCTGGTCAAACTCAACCGCACCCAGGAGAACATCTGTATTTTCCTGTGGCGCCGCACCTACGGCTGGAACCGCACCCGGGACGCCATTTCGCTGACCGATTTCGCCGCCGCCTGCGGCCACTGCAAAGAATACGTCTCCAAACAGATCAAGGCCCTGATGCGCAAACGTATCATCCGGCGGATTTTCGTGCCCGGACGTGTATCCATCTATTCCTTTGTGGCAGATACGGCCCAGTGGGAGAAAGGCTGCATAGACCTCGAAGCCCTGGTACGCAACCGCGAGGCAGGCATCTATTGCTGCGCCAACGAGGAACTGATAGACGTGACGTCGGACCCGGAGGCCTTGTGGTCGGATCAAGCCGGGGAGGAGCTCGATGAACTGTGCGAGGGCTTGATGAAGACTAGCGAGGAGATGGATTGCCCCATTATGGAAAAAGGTTGGCTCGATGGCAGCGAGGACATGAGAGAGAACGAAATCAACCCGGCAGATCAGAGGCCGGCTCACATAACGGCTCCGGAATTAAACCCCCGCTCGAGCAAGGAATCGACCTCCTACATAAGTCAGGAGTTGAACTTCGGTACAACTCAGGAGTTGAACTCCAATACAACTCAGGAGTTGAACTCTAATACAACTCAGGAGTTGAACTCTGATACAACTCAGGAGTTGTACTCCAGTACAACCCCTGAACAAGTTGCAGCCCCGGCCAGTCCGGGAACAGCCAATCCGCTAAAGACAGATTTAAAGACAGAGTTAAAGACAGAGTTAAAGACAGAGTTAAAGACAGAATCAAAGACAGAATCAAAGACAGAATCAAAGACAGATAAAAAGACAACGAGAAATAAAAAAGAATTCACTCCTGACATGCTTCCTCACCAATTAGCAACCTTGCTATGGACCAAGATCAAGGCCAATATCCCACACTTCAAGGAACCGAATATGCAAGAATGGTCTCGCGCTATGGACCTGATACTGAGGGTTGACAAGATAGACGAGGAATTGCTTAGAGAGGTTATCCGGTTCAGCCAGGAGGACGATTTCTGGTTGACCAATATCCATAGTCCCGAGAGACTGAGGAAGAATTTCTACCAGTTGGACATGCAGCGGAGAAGGCAGCGATCCGGGCAGCGGGCGCCCAACCTCCCGAGCGGCAAGGACGACTGGGACATGGAGAAGGAGGAATATGAACATTTCTTTGACTGAGGCCCAAAGAAGGAGGATTCAGGCGGTCTGGGAATACGTAGGCGTGCCCCCCAGCCTGGTCCATGCCACCTTGGACAATTACCAGCCGGGCTGCGACCAACAGGAGAAAGCCCTGGGCAAATGCCGCCGCTATGCCGAACGGGGCTTGGAGAACATCGCCCGGGGCAGGGGATTGGTGCTCAAAGGTCCGGTCGGTACCGGCAAGAGCCACCTCAGTGTGGCCACAGTGCGGGCGATGATGGCAGCCCACCCGGACCGGTTCGGTAAGCCCTTCAGCAGTTACCGGGTTCTGGAGGACGTGGAGTATCCCGGTTTCCGGTGTTCCTTCATCCCGGTGTACGACCTGCTGGAGCGGCTGCGGCAATCATACAGCAGCCGGGGGCGCAAAACCGACCATGCCCAGCTGGTCCATCGCTGCAAGGTCGACGATGTGGTCATCCTTGACGATATGGGGGCTGAGAAGCGGACCGAATGGGTGGAGGAGCAGCTTTACGGGCTGATCGACTTCAGGTACCGCTCCAGGCGCTCCACCTTCTTCACCACCAACTGCAGCCTGACCGAGTTGGAAGAGCGGATCGGCAAACGGGCCATGTCGCGCATAGCGGAGACGTGCGATTTTGTAAGGGTAGGGGGTGATGACTGGAGAAAAACCCATCGTCCGGGCGGGGAGCCCTGCGGATCCATCCCCAAGTAAAGCCCGGAAAAAGGGCCGGCTGACCAAGACGGTGGTCACCTTGATAACCTTCGGGGTAATCGGGCTCAGTCCTCCCCATGGGGGGAATGGTCCCGGTGGTCCCGTGACTGGACCGGCAGCGCCGGCAGCGGTGCCCATCGCGCATATCAGCAGCGGCGACCAGATCAAGGTCCACTGCCTAGATGTCGGCCAGGCCGACTGTATCTATATCCAGCTGCCAGACAACACTGATATCCTCATCGATGGCGGTGATCAGGATGACGGCCCAGCGGTAGTAGAATACCTTAAACGGCAGGGATTCGATGGCGGAATTGAGCTGCTGATCGCCACCCATCCCCACCGCGACCACATCGGGGGACTGCCGGAGGTGATGGAGGCGTTTGAGGTGAAGGAGGTATTGGACAGCGGCCTGCCTGCCCAGTCGGAATGGTATGAGTCATTGGCGCAGAGCATAACCGCCGAAGGCTGCCGGTGGGCTCACGATAATAGCCAGATATATGAGTTTGGCCAGGTCCATCTGCAGATCCTGACGGGGGGACGAACCTGGAAAGAGGTTAACAATAATTCAGTGGTGGCCCGGTTGGACTGCGGCCAAGTGGAGTTCCTGTTTACCGGCGACATCGAGAAGGAAGCCGAAGAGCGGCTGACCGGCGACATCAGCGCCGAGATATTGAAGGTCGGCCACCACGGCAGCAGCTCCTCCACCAGTGCACCATTCCTGGCCCGGATCCAGCCCGAGACTGCCATTATCTCAGCTGGTGCCGGCAACCGCTATGGTCACCCTCATCCCGGCATCTTGGCCCGACTGCGCGGACTCGGGATCCGGGTGCACCGCACCGATTGGGAAGGCACCATCGTGATCGAGACCGATGGCGACAAGTACTGGATCAGGCAAGGGGACGGTTATGTTGCCGGCACTAATCTTTAATATTTTTAATTAAACAAAGGAGGTCAAAAATTGATCAAAGCGACAGGTGTGGTAAGAAAAATCGACTTACTGGGACGAGTAGTCATCCCCAAAGAATTGAGAATTACCATGGGAATGAACGACAACGACCCGGTCGAATTCTTCGTGGCCGATAACCAGGTCATTCTGAAGAAGTACGAGCCCGGCTGCATATTCTGCGGAAGCGTGGACAGAGTGAACAGACACAAGGGCCACAACGTCTGCGGCCGCTGCATGAGTGAAATGTCCAGGAAGAGCGCCAAATAGACTCAGTCTTTATACCAAGCGGCGATGGCATAAACATCGGATATAGGCCGTTGTGGCGTTAGCGGGCGCAGGTAGAGGTAATGGAGCTTGGGCGGGGGGGTAATCCTCGGCTCAGTCAAACCCCAGGGACAGGAGGAATTCCTCCGCCTTGATCCTGCCGTTCATCGGCACGATAGGATCGACATCGTGATGATATTAATGATTTAATACAAATGAAACAGGAATATATTGAGCAGCAAACTATCGGAGGTTTATCGATGGACAAAACGATCAGGATCAAGAATGAAGCAGAGACGGATCATGCGAGAGTAGAAGAGATCACCAAGAAAGCTTTCTATAATCTATATATACCGGGGTGCGTCGAACACTATCTGGTTCATGTCATGCACCGCGATGATGGTAAAAGAACTGCAGCCGGAAGCTTTGGACGGGAGGAAATGGGTTTACTATGACAGCCCGGTGATGAAGATAGACGAACAAGAAGCCGAGCGCTTCGATGACAGCCTGGAGAAGATGGAGAAGAAAATCCAGCCCAGCCAGGAAGAATTCTATATCCACAGCCATTCCATCATCCAGTGAGGTTCCTTTTAAGACCATTCAACATTAACCGGTTAGGGGAGAGCCAATATGAGACCGAATGATTTCAAACTGGAGAGATTCTTCGCCCGCTATGAATTCGATACCCCCTACCTGCTGTGCTGTTCCGACTGCGAGTCCATGTCGGTCCGGGAGCTGCTGCACATGCAGGCCGGCAGCCAGGAGGAGTTCCTCGACCTGTGGCTGGGCTATACCGAATCCCAAGGGAACCCGGTGCTGCGGGAGGAGATCGCCTCCATGTACCGGACCATCGCCCCTGGGCAGGTATTGGTCCACAGCGGGGCGGAGGAAGCCATCCATAACATGGCGGCCGCTCTGCTCCAACCCGGCGATCATGTCATCGTGCAGATGCCCTGCTATCAGTCTCTGAGTGAACTGCCCCGCTCGTTGGGATGCCACGTCAGCGGCTGGCAGCTCCATCCCCAGTCGGGAAAATGGCAGGCGGACCTGGATGAGCTCCAGGCCTTGATAAACCCGCGGACCCGACTGATAATGGTCAACAGCCCCCATAATCCCACCGGCTACCTGTTCAGCCGGGAGGAATGGAAGCAGATATTCGAGCTGGCCGCCCGCCAGGGTATCATCTTGTTTTCGGACGAGGTCTACCGTTATCTGGAGCACAACGACGAGCCCCTGTCCTGGGCCTGCGATGTCTATGAGAACGCCGTATCCCTGGGTGTGATGTCCAAATCCTTCGGCCTGCCGGGCCTGCGGATCGGCTGGATCGCCACTCGTAATACCAGCATATTCAAGGCCATGGCCGCCTACAAAGACTACACCACCATCTGCAACAGTGCCCCTTCCGAATACCTGGCCAGCCTGGCCTTACGGAACCGTTCTGTCATTCTGGAGCGCAATTGCAGTCTGATAAAAGATAACCTGCAGCTGCTGGAGCAGTTCTTTACCCGCCACGAGGAGCGATTCGAATGGCTGCGTCCCGGCGGTGGCCCCATCGCCTTTCCAGCCTTCCGGGAGGGGATTTCGGCGTCTGATTACGCCGATCGAATGGCCGCCAAAGCGGGCATCCTGATTTTACCAGGCAGCTGCTATGATTACGACGACCGCCATTTCCGAGTCGGATTCGGCCGCGCCAACTTCCCCAAGGTCCTGCAGAAGTGGGAGGAGGAGCTGGGGGCGGGGGATTAGGTGGGGCAGGTGCTGGGAGCCAAGAGTTACGACTATAAGATTGCACAACAAGTTCAAGATTATTTAATATTGAGGGGCTCTTTGATGGCACAAAGAGTCCCTTGCATATTCCGACAAAAACCTAGATGTGCAAAACAGGAAATAGGCGGGTCACGGTGAATATATGGATATAAGGAAAATATAGGATAGAAATACTCGGCAAAATGAGATTTGATTATCGCTCGGTTGTATTAAACGCAAGAGATTGTCGAGGAGAATATAATAACCTATAAGTTATTATAACATCGGAAATGTATTGATATAATCACTTATGGGTAATATACTGATAGTGAGGTCACGTCATGAACCCCCCTGCAAATATCAAATACCCGCAGGCTTTTTGCGGAACTTATGTCAGAGTTCATTGGGAATTTGAAAATAGCTTGAAAGATATCCTAGATCATAGTGGTTTGGTGAACAATTTTTGGCAACAATACCGCCATCGGTTGAAATATTTAGATGAGACCAGGCGAGACTGTATTCGAAGAAGAGCCTGGTTTGAAAAGTTAAAACATGAGAAAAATCTGTATTCCATGAAATTTCAAGGGACTAAGAATGTTAGGATCATTTTCGCATTCGTAGCATATGAAGGTTATGAATATGCTATTTTATTGTACCCTTTTGAAGAAAAGGACCGAACTAAAGAAGGGCGGAATAGTTACGGTACAGCCATACCTATTGCTCAGAAAAGGTTACAGGAGGTTATTAAAAGATGATTGATATTAGAACTTTACCAGATGCATGGGAGACCATTGATCGATTGGCTGGTGCGGAAGCTAGGGAAAAGGACAGTTTGTTTGATATCTATTATAAGATATCGCTCGCTTTATTCGACTATCGCGAGAAACACAAATTGTCCCAGAAGAAACTGGCAGAAGTGTTGGGGGTTACCCAGCCGATGGTGGCCAAACTTGAGAGCGGTGATTACAATTATACGGTGGAGCAACTCTGGAAAATAGCCACAAAACTCGATTTTAAGTTCAATATTGATTTTGAGGAAAAGGCGCCTGAGTATTCGGTATATACCAGCCTGGAAAATGAAGGTACTTATTGTAACGGAGTATTGGAGATAGCGGCATGAACCCAAAAGAGGTGATGGCTGATTTTCAATTTCTCGGTAATAGAGTAAGCAGATTAGTCATTGAAACAAAGATTGTTGATCAAAAGGGTAGGGCTGAACTTAGCCATGACTTCGATTATACAATAGCAGAAATATCGGAAAAGGATGAAAGTTGGTTTGGAATCTTGCAATTATCCATTCAGGTTAAGGCAAAGATTAAGAATAAGATTCTGTTCAAGATCGATTTAATCATGGAAGGTGCTTTTGCGGGCAATGTTGAGAAAATACCCAAAGATAAATTCGTTGAAATGCTTGAGATGAATGGTTTGGCTAATCTGTTGAATATTTCACGGGCTTATCTAGTCGGTGTGAGCGCTCAAACAGGCATTAATCCCCCGGTTAGGATACCGATGATAAACCTCCTCAAACTGAAAGAAAAGAAGAAGAGAGCAGAAGTGGAATCTTAACCCTACAAAAGTTAAACAGGGCATTTCGCATGCGTATTCTGCGCATGGTTTTTATTATCCGAATGACCTTATGATTCCTCCCTTGGGCGAGCTGCCTTGGGGAGGTTTCTTTGAGCAGGTCTTTAATTCCAAGCATTCGCCAGCTTGAGTATTCTTTTGCTAAATTGGAGCTTTTCAATAGTGCTATAAGCTAAGTCAGCGACTGATTGACTGTCTATTAGATATGATACATTGTTAGAGATCCTCTGGCCTAGTTCATGGTAAACAGTTTTTTCTGAGGGGTTGGTCTGGGAAGCTTCAAAAATTTCGTAATACTTACGGGTTGCATCGTAGCTTTTTTCTAGCTCCGCCTCCAATTGATTTTTATCTAGAGTAATCAGTGAATTGCAGATGATTTGGTCGAGGACCTTGCTCCAAACAGATTCGATAAGTTGGGTCTTATTGGTGAAACTTAGCAATAAAGTGGCGCATTTATCAAATTGGTATAAATAGAAAAACAGAAATTCTAAAAATACCTGATAACCGGCGGCACTGTCGATAGGTTCAGCAAACCGTTTCATGATATTGGCCTTTCTAGAATCCAAAGCGTGTGATACTAGGTCAGATGACAATTTGAATGCGGTTTCGTTTAGAGGGTTATATTTAAACTTAATATCATCGAGAGTATTTTGAATTTCATCCTCTGAAGGTGTATTATCGTTCTCAATGCATAACGATGCCAGCTTCTGAACTGACGCTGAGCCAGCAAGGGCAGTTTCTTTTGGATTTTCCCCATATGAATTAGAACCGGGCTGTCCATCCGTCATCATCAGAATCCAAACCCATACAGGCCCTATTATGGGTATGAGTGAAACCAAAAGAAACCAGCCGCTTTTCCCCACATCATGTAACCGTCTCACTGTCACCGCGAGGCCAGGCAACACCATTACAAAGGCGTATAAGGTGAAAATAATGCCTGGCTCGTATTTACCATCGTAGCTAGTATGACTGATACCCAAGGTGGTTTCAAAAATGATCAGCCCGACAAGAATAAGCAGATTAAATAGCTGGAACATCCAGTATTCCTTGGGCCGGGCCCTGCCGCTATAATCATCGAACTTAGTCAACGCGCCAAGATACCACTCCACAGTTCTACCTCCCCATGTCTCAATACTTTTCGGTCGTCTGATGATTTGCGATGTTTAATCTTCTATTAATACGAAAGAGATCCATCTAGTTCGGGGCAATAAATCCAGGTTATTGTAAACAACAGCAAGCCGTGAGCTTTTTGGCCACTTCCTATTATGGGAGCTACATGGTCCTGCTTAAGGGGGTGGGCTGACGCAATACATGCCTAGGAATGGCCAAAAACCTACCAAATAGTAACAGTAGAACGCCTCCTGTGGATGATGCTAGTATTAATCGATGGGAGGTTTCCAAATATGGCAACAGCCCTACAACCTCAACTCGCATTTCCTCATATGAGATCTACTAGTCATATAAGCTTGACAAACCTCCATAACGGATGTTAATTTATTGTTAACACCCGCGCGATTTCTGTGTGATAGGTTGGAAACTTTTTTGAGTTTCATTATGGCAGGTTATTGCGTGCTAATGTAGAATTTTGTAATTACTGGTTACGTTAAGGTGTTTGTTCGAAATAGATCGACTTCATTTTGGAAGCAGTTATCTGGAGAATAGCAGGGAGGTTTATTTTTGTTAGCGGTGGATCAAAAGAGCATTAGTACGATAATTTCGGAAGGCAATTTAGGCCGGCATGAAACATTTACGCCAAGGTATGGATGGTTAAAAAAAGGTTATGATGCGGCCAAAGCTGATGGGAACGTTTTTAAAGCAGAAGACTCCATCGAGCGATTAGGGGTAGGTAAGAACATGGTCAGATCAATTCGCTTTTGGTGCCAAGCATTCAAACTCTTGGAAACCGATCGCAGCGGATATATGACCCCCACCGAATTGGCCGATCGTCTTCTAGCTGACGATGGTTGGGATCCATATCTTGAAGACATCGGCTCGCTTTGGCTGCTGCATTGGCAGCTGTTCACTCCCCGCCTGGAGGCTGTCAGTTGGTCGTTGGCGTTCAACAAGTGCAGTCTGTGGAGTTTCGATATCCGCCAGCTCTCCCAAGTCATTATGAATGCTGCTCATAAATTTGAGAAGTTTCAACATTTATCGGATAATTCCTTTGAGCGGGATGCTTCATGTTTTATTCGCATGTACACTGAGGAGTCCACCGATAGAGAATCAGAGATACATTGCCCGTTCACACAATTGGGAATCATCCATCGAGCTGAGGAAAAGAACGAGTTTTCATTTAATAATGCTGCTAAAGCCGGCCTCCCACCTCTGATATTTGCCGCCTCGTGTCTCTCTTACATAAGTGCATATGCCGACACTGGACAGAAACAGATCTCTTTGAACCGCCTTACTTATGATCTTAACTCACCGGGGATAGCGTTCAGGGTTCCCGAGAGTGCAGTAGGGGCTTACCTAAGCCAGGCTGCCGAACAGATTGAAGAAATGCAGATCGTCGATAGTCAGGGCACCATCCAGCTCCATTGGGAGGGTGAATTAGAGCCTCTGTATTGGCAGGCAATAAGTAAATATTTTGAGGAGCAATAAAAGCATGTATTTAATCGATCTTGTTCAACCGGATATTAACGTCCCCCGTTCGATTAATCTGGAAAGAGACAAAAACAGTCTCAGTGTAATCAATGACTATCAATTAACTAGTAAAACTTTGGAGATCTTCAATCGTTTTATCCGGGCTATACAAGGCGAAAAAGTCTCGGCTTGGTCGCTGACTGGACCCTATGGAATGGGGAAATCATCCTATTGCAACTTCCTGCTTTCCATAACTGGCCCCAAAAACGATACTAGGACCAAGGCAGCTCGTAAGGCTCTGAAGTCTGCCGATCCTGTCCTTTACCGGGATTTTAAGACCGGCCTAAGCCAGATCTCTGGTCAAAGAGGATTCCTTAGAGTCTCTGTCACGGCAGGATACGAAAGCGTCAATCACAGCTTGGCTCGCGGCCTTCACGAAGCTCTTCAAGCCGTAGAAGGGGACCCTATACGCGAAGCCCTGATAGAGAGCATTTCTAAGTTGCGCCAGGAAAAGATCATTCCTTCTCAGGATCTAATTGACTTATTCAAGCACGTCATGCAAACTCAGCAGCAACCCTTGATCATCATCCTTGATGAATTTGGGAAGAACCTCGATTACCTATCTCACCACCCCAACCAGGGAGACATATTCATTCTGCAGCAATTAGCTGAAACCAAATCAGTTTTCCTATGGGTCGTATTGCACCAAGCATTTGACGAATATGCAGCCGGACTATCTTCAACCCAGCGGAATGAATGGAGCAAGGTACAAGGGCGATTTGAAGATGTCTCCTTTGTAGAATCTACGGCGCAGATGCTCTACCTGATGCATAGATCCTTAAAGAGGCAGTTGTCAGCAGTACAAAGGCAGAAGATCGACCAATGGGCTGAACGAGCACTTGATAAGGCCAATATGCCAGCAATTTATAAGAAGCTATTTGATGTGGACACGGTGGCCAACATCTACCCATTCCATCCTCTCACCGCGCTTGCTCTCATCGAATTGTGCAAGAAATTCGCCCAAAACGATCGGACATTATTGACGTTTATCTGCAGTGGCGACCCGCTAGCTCTGCCGGTGTTGTTAGGCAGGTTGTCGTGGTCGGATGAGGATGGGCAGGCCATACCATCGGTAGGTTTGGATTATCTCTATGACTATTTCCTCGGTATTACCGGGAGCACCTTTAATAACCGGCCTGAATCTCAACGCTGGTTGGAGATTGACAGCATTATCCAGCAGACGAAAAACGTATCCATAATAGAAACGGCAATCCTAAAAAGCATAGGTGTTTTGAATCTTTTGTCTAATAGCTTGGGAACTAAGGCGAGTGCCGATACAATTGCGGATATCGTGGAGTATTCCCAAAGTGTAAGTCGCTCTGAGGTTTTAGTCGCCATAAAAACCTTGGTTGCCAAGGGTGCCCTGATCTATCGGGAATATGCCGGGGAGTACCGACTGTGGGAAGGCTCAGATTTCGATGTGGCTGAAGCCGTTAACGAACAAAAAGGCAAGCTGGCCACATCCTCGCTTTGCCAATTGCTGCAGGAATATCTTCCCCTCAGCCCGCTGATCGCATCACGGCATGCCTTTACCAGCGGCACAGTCAGGCGTTTCGAGCGGCGCTGGTTATCAGATGAACAGATAAGCGGGGCGCTAAGCCCTCACAAGGGGTTCGATGGATTAATAGTATATACGTTCGGCACAGAAACCGAGCTAACCGGTTTACCCGAGAAATGTCAGGACAACCGGCCTTTGATCATAAATTATGTACCTAATTATTCCACCTTGCAGGAATTAGCCCTGGAAGTAGCCGCTATTCGCGCTGTTTTTGAAGGCAGCCCCGAATTGAGTCACGATGGTGTAGCTCGCAAAGAGGTGAAATATAGGATCAAAGCTTCAGAACAACTCTTCCGTGAATACATTCAGCAGATATTTAGCCCCGGCTCTGACGATTTGCAATGGTATGGGAATGGGAAGAGGATTGAAATACGGAGCAATAAGGATCTCTCCAGTCATTTATCTGATGTTTGTGACCAGGTGTACCATAAATGCCCGGTTATAGGCAATGAGATGATAAGCTATGAGAATCTTTCTAGCGCGGTGGCCAAAGCCCGGCGGGAGCTAATCGAGGCGATGACCCTAAGATCCAGCGAATGGCAGCTCGGATTGAGCGGTTTCGGTCCCGAGGTTGCAATCTATCGTACATTGCTGGCTGCAACTCATCTCCATACCGGTGATGATGAGAATGGCTGGCAGCTTAACCTAGACTATAGCGATCCCCGGTTGGACTCATTATGGCAAGAAATCGGACAGGTTATACATAATTCGGGCGAAAAAGGCTGCACCGTCCAGACATTACTAGAAAACCTACAGGCTCCGCCATTTGGTATGCGGCTTGGTCCGGCACCCATCTATGTTTGTCTCTACATATTGGTTAAGTCGGAAGAAATCGCGATATTTAGAGAAGGGTCATATTTGCCTTATTTAAGTGCTGCCGAAATGTCTTTGTTGGTCAAGAGACCTGACCTTTTTGTATTGAAACCAGCCCTCGCTGAGCAGTGGGAAAGTTCTGTCTTTTCAATATATCATGGGTTGTTTCATAATCGCCAGTTGCGTGAAGACACCAATCTGCGCAACCGGAACATGTTAGGGGTAGTCGGTCCCTTAATCAAATTCCTGAACGATCTGCCCAATTATTCTAAGAATACGCGCAAGATATCTCGAGAAGCGCAGTTGGTACGCTCAGCCATTCAGAATTCGGTCGACCCCATGAAATTGCTCATGGAGGAGTTGCCCGAGGCCGTGGGCATAGAAGCACTACAGAAGACACATCACGACATTACATGGCAAACAGAATTTCAGGAGCGCCTAAAAGCCGCTATTGAAGAACTGGAGCAGGCTTATCCGCTGTTGAACTCCAATATACAGCAAGCATTGCTGGATGTTTTTGGGCAAACAGAGATAGATCAGTTAATGCTCGATTTACAAGCGAGGGTAAAAGAGATTTATGAATTTTGCGATGAGACAGAACTTAAAGCCTTAATGAAGGCTATTCTGCGGGAGAGCAATGATGCTAACGAGTGGAGCCGCGGTGTAGCTGGGATCGTCGTAAAAAGACCACCCCAAAGCTGGGGGGATGACGATGTCGCTCCATTCTCCATCAAGATCCGCGAATATGCCGGACGTATAGAGCAATTAGAAGCGTTAGCAGCAGCCCATGGTCTAGTTTTAAGAGACAAAAAGTTAATCAGTGTTCTAAAGCCAGACGGAACCAGTAAGAGATTTGTGATTCCGATAGGTGGACAAACGGAGTCCGAACTAAGCCAAAAAGTAAGCGAGTTGACATCCTACCCTAGGGCTAAAGTAGAAGCCCTGGTTGGCTTCTTGTTGGACTATTTGGATCGGGGGGAAAGCGATGCCGGGTAAGATTGTGGAGTCGAGGGCAGTCCGACACATACTAGCATTATCGGGAGGTAAAGATAGTGCCGCCTTGGCTGTCTACATGCGGGAAAAGCATCCAGAAATTGATCTGGAGTATGTTTTCACCGATAGCGGATGTGAGCTGCCAGAAACTTATGAATTTCTGGACCGAATCAGAGCGGTGCTGAATATAGACATAACTGTTGTTCGGCCAGAAAAGGACTGGGAGAGTTATTGGTCGTTATGGAAATCGAAATCAAACGAGTATGGTCATTTTACGTATCTCCCTTCTCCGCAACAGCGCTGGTGTACTGAGGTATTAAAACTAATACCATATGAGAATTGGCTATTAAGCACTTATCCAGGCTACACCATACATAGTTATGTTGGGCTAAGGGCAGATGAAAAACGTGACCGCTCTGGATTCACTTCAGTTAAAGGAAATGTATTACAGCATCACCCGTTTATTGATGATGGATTGGTTTTTGAAGATATTCAAAACCTTCTAATTAAATCTGGTTTAGGTTTCCCTGATTACTATAGGTGGAGAAAAAGGTCAGGGTGTTATTTTTGCTTCTATCAAACTAAAAGAGAATGGATTGGACTATACGAAAATCATCCAGAGTTGTTCTTAAAGGCGATGAGTTACGAAACCATTATCCCAGAAAAGGGTGTTAGATTTACATGGTGCCAAGACATGAGCCTGAGGGAAGTTCTGGCCAACTCGGAACGAATAAAAGAAATGCCATTTCAGGAAGATAATAGCGGGAAAAGTATATCAAAGCTAACTGAAGTTCTTTCTAATTTAATTTAGGGGGACAGAACTATGAACCTAGAAGAGTTCCTGATACTGATAGCGAATCTGGCAGAGGGTAATCCATATAGGCCACACCGATTAATAATGCTACTAGCTGTACTAGAGCTAATTGAAGAGGGTCATTATAAAGGCAACAAAATCTATTATGATGAAGTTCTCAAACTACGATTTTCGCATTACTTCGACCTTTTCAGTTCTGATCAACATAGCAATCGACCCCATACACCGTTTTTCCACTTGCGCAGCTCGGGCTTTTGGTCATTAAAAAGCATAAAAGGTAGAGAGGAACAATTATCTAAGCTAACAACGGTAGGAGGACCTAAGGAGATACGTGACAATGTTGAATATGCTTACCTGGAACATGAAGCCTATGAGTTAATACTAGACCGAAGCAATTTAAGTATCTTAAAGGATAGAATAGAGTCTATTCTGTTGTCCCATTCCGAGATTGTGAGTGATCCGCCAGAGCGCTATATCGCCGCCGGTTTGGATGATTCAATCTTTAAACATGAATCAGTTGCAATAAGGCAAATCATAGCAAATACCATCAAGTATGCAAAAACAATAAATAATGTTTGGTTGTACGATCAGCAGTCTAGCAACTATTTTGAGTATGATTTAATTATGGTGTCCCACACGGGTATATATGTAATTGAGCTAAAACACTGGTCTGGGAATATTCAAATCCTTCCGCATAATTGGCTGGTCAACGACACTCAATACCGAGCTGATCCCCATAAAAACAATGGCTTTAAAAGTAGAATCCTTAAAGGCCTTTACCAGCACCAGTTCCGGACGTATCCGGATATTTGGGTCGAATCGGTGGTAGTGCTTACAAATCCAAATGCGGTTGTAACCGGTGCTTCAGCACCTACGAAGGCAGCAGACCTTGGCATCCATAATCCGACATTTGCTTCTATAGAGGATTTTACACGGTATGTCTTAAGGAGAGACTCTAATATTGGGTCGATATTGAACAACAACCAAATTGATGCCATTGTTAAGTATTTCCGTGAATTGAATAAACCAAAACTTGGAATAAAATATACAGTCCCAGGATATGAAACTCTCGAGTATCTTTCACAGAGACCAGAGTGCATTGAGCTTGTGGCGAGACCCACTGGGGCCAAGGCGCGCGGACTGAACCGTTTCCGGATATTTAGGGTTCCGCGGGAAGCTGACCCCGAACAAAAACGAAGATTTATTAAAATGGCTAGAAATACAATGGAAACAGTTAATCAGATGTCAGGGCATCCCAATATCCATCGAGTGTGGTTCATGGAGAATGAGGATGGAGATATTATAGAAGGTTCTGAGTGGTCTGAAGTAGGGACCTTAAGAGATTATATAATATCGCAAAACAACAGTATCACCTGGAGCGAAGCGCTCCAAATATGTATTGGTATTGCACAGGGTCTAAAATCTGCTCATGATAACGGCATAATCCATCGTTCGGTTAAACCGGAGAACATCCTCATGTTCAACGGGGTTCCGAAATTACTCAATTTTGATTTGGCGTATCAGATTGAAGACGAGCATCTTACTGTGATTGAGGATCCCGCCAAATTAAAAGATGATGGTTATATAGCCCCCGAGATGCTGGTAGGCAAGGATATCGATGAAGGTACGGATCTTTTTAGCCTGGGGGTCATAGCTTATGAACTTGTGACAGGTGAAAAACCTTTTAAATCGACTAGAGAATTTGTGGCTCACGGGGGAGAATTAAACGCCCAAAAGACTGACAAGTTGTCAGCCGCAGGACTACACCCAGATACTATCGATGTCATAAAAAGTATGGTGGTTGCTAACCGGCATTTGAGATTGAAGGATGACGACCTAGTCATTGAATCTATTTCCGCAGGCATCGATCTACCGGTCGATGAAGAAATCCAAATCCTCAATAAGAGTCTGGCGATAGGCGAAACCTATGACGTATATGAAATTGTGAAGATGATAGGGCAAGGAGCAGAAGCGCAGATTTATCTTGCCCGGACGGCGCGATTGGATGAGGTGGTCCTAAAACTCTTCAACACTGAAATCCCGAAAGAAAGGATTTTCCGCGAAGCCGAAATCACCTCGCTCATCAATTCTGCCTACGTGGTTCACTGCGATAATAAATACGGTCATTGGAAAAATGATCGTTACTTCATCGTGCTAGATTATATCGATGCCCATTCGATGCGCTGGTTAATAGACCAGGCGGAGCGTCCTACTGCGGACCAATTCCGCAGCGTAGCCATTAGCTTAATGGAAGGGTTGGAGGCTTTCCACAGGTACAAAGATGCTGATGGGGCGAATAGGATTTTGTTACACAGTGATATTAAACCAGAAAATATAATGATTACGGCTGATAATAAACCCATTCTGATCGACTTGGGATTGGCGGGCGAGCCGCGAGTCGACTGGTTCCAAGGAACTATCGATTATATCCCACCAGACAATATACTAGGGATCGATGTTCAGTATTCGGAGGATGGAGATCTTTTTGCCTTGGGAATTTGTCTGTGGGAATGGTTTTTTGGCATTAAACCTTATGAAAAGCCGACTATTGGCTTCGTTCCCTCATTACCGGATAACTATGAACTCTTGGATGGACATCTCTTACGTTGGCTGCAGAAGGCAGTTGCTACTACGAAGGACGCTCGCTTTTTGACCATTGAGGAGATGAAGCAATCATTCTTTACTGAGACAGTTACTGATGAGCCAATCACTATCATTCCATCTAAGAAACCTGATGACCCTATTCTTACTCCAGTACAGTTAACCCCGTCCCCACAATATGTGTATGGAATCGAAACGAATACCTTTGTAACCTACTTAAACACCTTGTCAAATGCTTCGGCTGCAAACGAAAATGCGACGGCTGAATCGCAGATCGGCAATGCTGACTTCGAACGGATCAGGGTGGATAACCCGGTAACCGGATTCATCTATAACCAATTGTTTGTCGAAAATCGCAACGTGATACTAACGGGCAATGCTGGAGATGGCAAGACTACCATTGCCGCTGAAATACTAAATCAGAAAACCGGAGTGATATCCAAGCTTCAGGCCCGTGAAGAAATCGATGGATTAATCGTCATCAAAGACATGAGTGAATTGGCCCAAGATATCAGGCCGCAAATATTTAGAGAAGCCCTTGAAAATCCAGATAAAAGGTTTCTGATAGTTTCCAACACGGGTACTTTAATAGAGAATTTTCTTAAGATTGATTTTGGTTCTAACCATATATCGAAGTCCGAGTTACTCGAATCTCTTGAGGCGGACCGGCCGTCAATGATTCTAAACGATTTATTTGTGTTAGTCAATTTAGGGCGTATCAACAGTATTGAGGCCGCCATTAAAGTATTTGAGCGGATGACAGAGCCTAGCAATTGGACAATCTGTGATACATGCTCCAGAAATAATATTTGTCCAATAAAGATTAGCATAGACCTGCTTCACGAGAATGAGCTAATAGCTGCCGACCGCATTAGGTGGCTTTACCGGCGGCAATATGAATATGGGAACAGACTAACGATGCGACAGATGACCGGGCATCTCGCATATGCAATCACCGGAGGGCTTAGCTGTACACTGATTCATCAAATGGGAATAATTCAACTAACAGAGCGATTTGATGAGTATATGTTTCATAACCGGTTCTTTGGTGATAACGGTGCAGATGTAGTTCCTGAAGCCCTTCAGTTATTACCCATACAACATCTTCAAAAAGCCGAACTCGGATTATTCTTACAGCCCAGGACAGAGCGTAGTTTAGAAAAAGATTACGGAGAAATCAACCTTTCTAGCAAAGTGAAGTTATTGATGGCACAAATAAGAGACATTGAACACCGTGAAAACACGACCAGCAGACGACAAATTCGCCGGTTGTTGTACTTTTTTATGCCCAGTGATCAAGCATATAATTTGAGCTTTCTTGACGGCTTTGTTAAATCACCAAAATTAATGGATTTTATGCGATATGTTGATGACGGGGTTATACCTCCATTAGAGGAAGACCGCCTCCGAAAACTAATACTCCAGGTTTTACAGGAACAATGGACTGGCATTCGCTTACCCGAGGGGCAGCATAAAATGAGCGATCTTTACATCACTATGCGTCCCCCACAAGGTTTTGCGGCGACCCAGATCATCTTATGCAAGCTTACGACGGATGATTTTAAACTAGGTATAAATACGTTAAATGAGGTAGGCGAGCTTAAGAACAATCAATTGGTACTGCGACTGAAGGATGACGATAGTGCCGAGTTAATCTTGGACCTGCCATTCTTGGATTTCGTCGCCCGTCGCTATCAAGGAGAAATAGCTGAGCAGATATCCAGCTTTTATGAAGACCGTTTGGACCTTTTTAAAGCCATGCTACTAGATAAGAAGGGTAATGATGAAGAAGAAAGCCTTACACTTCTGAAGGTTGGGAGTGCGGAGAGCTTTCAAGTTCTAAACATCAGAGTGACTGATGATGCATTGGAGGTGCTGCAATGAGTTTGCCCAAGCCTTTTCCCCATTATGAATCACTTGGTGATTATAATCCAGGGATACGTCTTTTTGGCAAAAGGTTCATTTCGGAACAGACTGTGCTCGAATTCATGGCCGAATTTCTCAGCGTGATTTTCTCTGACAAGTGGATAGGGGGAGCTGCAGTGACTGGACCCTTGCCATCTGTGGAACAAATCAAGGAATGGCCGGAGTCAACTTCCCTCGAATACAAGCCACGTATAAAACTAAACTTAAAATTATTTGCTTTTATGAGTGGATCTCGGGTCGATGGACGTCATGATGTCCACAAAGAACAGTATAAACGACTGGTCGGTTCACTAAAAGAGACGGTGCGCAGTAATAGTGAACGAAGCACTTTGGATGCCATTGCGTATTTGGAAAGCCTATTAAGGGGCTTTCAGGGGGTGGGGAGTAATCGCGCCTGGTGTGCGCAGACTTTTTACCCTATTACTCCAAGTCTTTTAACTCAGGAAACCATTTGGAACGAAACTATCGCAGCTCGCAACAATCCTGCTACTTGGGAAGATAGTACCCGTGCCTTCAACACTTATTATAGCGTCTCAAAGCACAGATTTATGGCAAGAGGTGGGGAACTTCTCTATTTGCAACTTTGTAATGTCTTCCGCCTTGATCAGTCCGCAATAGAATCTTTTACTGAAATATTGCATCTTGATGCAGACGAAGCAAATCTGGATAAACTTTATGAATCACTCACAAAGGGATTCCCAAAACTTGCTGGTGTATATACCAAACCGTTAGACAAGCTAACTGAATTTATCGATGCACTGGATCCATCTACCCAACGTTTGACTAATAAAGAATCGAAGCGATTAGAGTGCGAATGGGTTCCAGAGGAGAGCTGGCCTGAAGGATACATTTTTGCGATCGAACTTTCGCGTCTGCTGAATGCAACCTTAGACCCGGTAGAAAGGCTGGAACTATTCATGACTGGGTGTGCTTTACAGGTGCTGCGCAGTATATGCGCTCAGAGTGTTCGCTATGCCGATATAAAGAAATCTGAGAGTGCATTGGGGTATAGTTGGATTTTCTCGTCTTCTGATTCCTCTGCCCAGCAAAGACGTATTTCTCACCGAAATCTGCAGGTAGTCATGGGCACGATTCATCAGGCTCTACGCGGTGAAGAGTTACAAACTAATGCTGAAAAAGACAAGAAGACCAAAGCTGCTGCGCTCTATAAAGAGGCCGATGACCGTTATGGTCATAAGCTGTTATTGTCACTAGGGAAGAAATTCGGCATTATTGTCCCCTACACAGGCCCTGGAGCAAGATTTATTATGACCGACAGCCTGCTGAGATACTTGATAATAGCTTTGCTAAGGCCGGGAGAAAGGGTTCCGTATCAAGACTTCTTGAAGCGGATGTACTTACACTATGGTATTGCGGTCGAGGGAGAGCATCTAAATGATGCTCTGGTATGGAGCGATATGCCCGAGAACAATGCCATACAACCTGTGAAGGGGTCCTGGTTACAGGAAATGCTTAGAGCGAGTGGATTTCTTACCGACCTATCGGATGCCTGGTCTATCGTAAAAAACCCCTTTGTTGTCGGGAGAATGACTAACGGGAGGGAGCAATAATGAACCTAGTTGATACGATCAGGGATTATATTATGGGTCAGGCTTATCAAAGCCCCGGTACCTACAAGTTCATATTGCCATCCTATTCTGCCAAAGTATTGTGGTCAGTAGGTGACAAATTACGGGAAGCAGTTACCGTTTCTGAAGGTCAGGGTCTCAATATCCGATTTATTTATCAGATAGCCAAACGATTAGGCGAAAAATGGGAAACAGAGAGTAATTCTGATGCAAAACAATATTATGATCTAGTAAAAACAGCGGGTTGGTACAATCAGGATAACAATCTTACCTTCTATCGGAACCTGCTTCGAGATTCCGATACAGATTACTTATTAATTATATTGGCCGGATATGAGGATATCGATGATCAAAGTAGTCTTGCTGATTTCTTTCATCTAGACCAGAAGTCTATCTGGGAAATCTGCCTCAGGGGGTCTTTTTATACCTGGGTCGAGAGACTATTTGCACCGAGAGTAAATACCGAAGACAATCAGAGTTATCTGCTTGCCATAGCAGATGTTCTAAATAATCTGTATTTACAGGGGACGACTGATCTCATCGGCGTAAATGGTTTTTTGTCCAAGATCGATGTAAAGTATGTCACCAACGGCAATGAAGCCTTTAGGGCGGTTTTAGATAATCTCCCTTATTTTAAGCTTCCTAGGATGAATGGATTGGCCCGATCCAATTCCAAAAAGGGTTTTGCTAAATATGTCGGATCAGCTCAAGAATTTTTTAATTATAGTATGTTTCTTAATAAAACTGAGCGCGATAAGGCATTAAAGAAAGTTGGGGATTATAGGAAGGCAGATCCGAACTCTCGCACCGAACCGGAAGAAGAGGAACTCGGATGTTTCAAATGCGTAGATGAATTGGTAGCAGCCATAGAAGACTACATCACAAACCGTTCCAAAGAAGCTAAAAAAAACCTATATACTGCTGATTTTATTTTTATCTTTGATAATGTTTTAGGCTACAAAGAAAAAAAGGAAACGAAACCTAAGCCTAAAACGGCGAAAAAACTACGGGGTATTGCTCCAGAAGTATTTCTCAGAGCTATATGGTTGACAGTAGGTGAGGCTAAAAAATGGGGAAAGGGTAAAAAGGTCTTCCTGGGTGAATCAATTCAAAACATTATTGTGAGCAGTATCTTATTTAAACACGATTTCGATATCGGCGGCGAAGATTATGAGCACGAATCCGCAGAGAGGTTCTTGAGGATATGCCTGGGTGGAATAGACGAATACCTCCCTAAACATCTCCGTATCAAAACAGGTCCAAATGACGATGATCGAATCATTTTGGTTAAGACCGCACTTTGTCCCTCCTGCGATGATGCATCAATTAGCTATCTGAAAACAAAGACAGCTGAACCTTTTCTTAAATTCCAGGTTGTCCTTGAGACAAGTGATGTCGAATACCCTAAAGAATTTCTATGGATGTTGCCAGAAAATGATCCAAGCCGACTAATGGTACACCTATTTGAGTGGGCCCGAGCGATGTTCCTAGAATGTGGTGATGCATTACCTGCCTATGCCATGCCATATATTTCTGAGATATTTATGTCCCGTGATGAAGAGGAATCGATTCGTTTGACCGAAGCGGCGTTAAAAACGGATAAATGCTCCGTAATCAATCTAATAAAAAGTAGCGAGCTCAATGGTGATAAAGGCCTACCTTTACTCCGCCACAGCGCCCAACATTATCAAATCCTTCTAAATGAGATCTACAATAAAGGACTTTTTACGGCCTTGGAAAATAACTTTACCGCGGTTCGAAAAGCCTGTGTCAATATGTATAAGCACTATATCGAAAATAGCAATCAAAGCATGATCGGGCCTATGCTCCTTAAGGCATTCAATATAGTCGATGAGGGATCCAAGAATAATCAACAATGGATCTGGGATGAACATCTTGATGCCGCTATTGTTTCTCCTCTTCATCCTGCACTGCTGGAAATGATGATTCATCAACAGGCATTTCTTTGCGAGAGCTTTTGTTATTATGTTGGTTATGCCTTAAGAGAAACTGGGGATACATTGCTGGCGGAAAAGCAGTGGGAGAAGGTAGTGGACCTAGCTAGAATTCAACGGCCCATCTTCGGGACCTTGCGAGGATTCGAAAGAAATCTAGATACCACCATGCACGATTATCGGTATCTGCACCTGTTTGGTCGATGTCCAGATAGCACTTCTTTTTTGAATTCTAGGTTATTGCTGGAATATTTAGATGATGAAGAATTGGATGATACTGATCTATTTAAAGAATCCAGAGCATCGTCGCTAATCCATCAGTTGCTAATCGACTATATTAAACTGCACCAATATGCCTACGATGGGATAACTGTAGCCGCTTATTGTGGCCGAGAGATCCAACCGATTATCGCTGGTATCGATAGTTTCCTTGCTAACATCCTTAATAATCGTAACGAAATATTTGCTTTGCGGTTGGTTATATATTCAGATAGTAAGGACGATTCTTCAGTGATGCGGTGGATAAATGCATGGAAAGACCGTTGGCAACGGGCTGAACTCAGAACTTCGGCACGACACTATGATAAATGCCGCATATCCATATCCTACCGCGTAATATCCCGGGAACATAATAGTGAGCAGTTCCGGCATCTACTGGAGCAAACTGATACCGATATTAGTATCTTTATGGACTTCATAGATTTAATGGTTAGTCATTTCGAGACGTTAGGAGATGAAACAGACTTACCAGAGGATTATCGGCGCTTCCCAATATTAGAGAAAGTCAGTAGTCGCAAGATCGGTGGCGGGCATAGCTCTCGACGGGAAAGAGTGCTTAGTAACCAACGATTCCAACTAGCCTCTTTCCATACTGAAGTAATGGCTCATTTGAGAAATAAGGATGCCTCTCCCAGTAAAAGGCACGCGGTTATCAGCTATTGTGATTATGAACCATGGCGGGACGTAATAGACGCTGCACACAAACAAAGTGGCTGGGTAGTGTGTATAGACCCGTCGATAGACGAACATCTATTGTTACGAGTCGCATCTGAGGACACCAAAGCTCGGGAGATTGTCGGACTTGGTACAGGGGTAGGTCCCCATGGTGAGGATAATTTCACCGTATCAACAGAACAGTTCTCCCTAGTCGACATAAAACGTAAAATAGCGGCCCAGGTAAGGGCATTGTTCGGCCCGCTAGGTGACGATGATGTCGGTGAGATCGCAAAATGCTTAATGCAAGAGGCCTTCCATGTGGCGGGATTGTCGCTAGTCAAAGCTACCGGGCCCATACGCTTTGTGAGGGAATTCATCGCAAATACAATGGTCCGCAAACTTTTGGTCAGGGACCAGAATGCTTTTTGTGATGACATCATATCGCTTGACGCCTATTTGCATTGGTTTTCGGATGCTGAGGATGGGAAACGGCCAGATTTATTTAGGATAAAGGCTAACATTGTAAATGGATATTTTCAGATTGAAGTTCAGCTCATCGAATGTAAATTGGCCCAGCAGTCTGAGGGGTTCCTGGAGAGGGCACGAGATCAGTTAGAAAATGGATTGAAAGAACTAATTAATCGGTTTAAGCCTAGAGAAAAAGATCAGCGTGCAGGTATTGATGATCGGCCTGACCAACGTTTTTGGTGGATGCAATTACATCGCTTGGTGGCTAGCAAAGGATCTAGCGATACCACGAACTATAAGGATACATTGGTAGCCTTGGAAAGGCTTAGTGAAGGCTTCTATAGTATCTCTTGGCAAGCGGCCGTAATGGCCTTTTGGACGGATATAGACAAGAATACGTTGTATCACCTTAACGGGTGGCAGTATAGCTTTGGAAATCAGGAGTTATTCATTTCCGTCGCTAATGCAGGGAAGGATTTTATTAAACGAGTTTGTGTTGATAATCATCAGGCCGACATCTTTGACAACAACAGCAGAATTAAGTTTGAATTGGACCCATCAACCATTACTACTGGCCAATCTCAAGGTTATGACCGTGACGATATTGCAGTGGAACCGGAAAGTAACAATTCCGTTGAGCAAATTCAGCAGCAGGAGAGCGAACAAAAATTAGAGCCTGGAATAGAGGAGACTGAAAAGGAGATGGATACAACGCAAAATAGTTCGGGGGATGAAAGTGCCGATATCCATCAAGTTCCCAACCGAATTTTACTTGGGCCTTCCACTCCTACTCACGACTTATATTGGGAATTTGGCCATCCCGATTTACCCAACCGTCACATTCTAGTTTTTGGGGCTTCCGGCACTGGCAAGACCTATTTAATTCAAGCCTTGATGTGCGAATTTAGCAAAACTAATACTAATTCTTTGGTTGTTGATTATTCTAACGGTTTTATTACGAAGCAGTTGGATTCGGTCACGGTTGCTAGACTAAATCCCAAGCAACACATTGTCAGAAAGGAACCGCTCCCGATAAACCCCTTCCGTCAACAGTGCGACTATATTGAAGAGTATGCTCTTGAAGAGACTCCGGCTAATACAGCCGATCGTGTTTCAGGCGTTTTCTCAAATGTTTATAATCTCGGTGATCAACAGAAGGCAGCCTTATATAATGCTATCCGTGAAGGGGTTGAGGAACAAGGGACAGACTTCAATCTCAATAGATTGATTGACAAGTTAGAGGAGATCAAGGCTGGTGGTGGGCCGAATGCTGCGTCTTATGCGACCCTTATCAATAAGATTCAAGCGTTTGTAGATATGCACCCCTTTGGCTCAGAGGATCTCGAAAGCTGGGAAAAACTATATTTGGATGAGCAAAATAGCTGCCATGTTTTACAATTGATTGGCTTCTCCAAGGAGATGCAACGTTTAATTACAGAGTTCTCGCTGATTGACCTGTATTGGTACTATCGTGCTAATGGCAATCAATATAAACCACGGGTAATAATACTTGACGAGATTCAGAACCTAGATCATCGATTAGATAGTCCGTTAGGGCAATTCCTTACTGAGGGACGAAAATTCGGTATTTGTCTGGTGTTAGCAACACAAACCCTAAGTAATCTGGATAAAGATGAGCGGGATCGACTCTTCCAGGCCAGCCATAAATTATTCTTCAGGCCAGCGGACACCGAGATCAAGTCTTTTGCTACCATTCTCTCCGACGCCACGGGGGACAAGGTTGATGATTGGATCAATCGTTTATCTAAGTTAAAAAGGGGAGAATGTTATTCGCTGGGCCATGGAATCAATGAGAAAACGGGAAAGCTGGACATCAATCGTTGGGCCAAAATAAAGGTTAGTTCGTTAGAAGAAAGGTTCAAATCGGAAGGGGAATAAGCTTTGCTACCGGTTAGTTTTCATCAAACATTTATTCCTGAAAGAAGATATATCACTGCGCTACTCGAGTATGCCAGGACAGAAAACGAAGCCTCAATACATGAGATAGCCGAAATCACAGGTATACCAATGGGTAAATCGAGCGGGAAGACGCCTGCAATATTGGATTATAGCCAAGCCATGGGACTTGTCACCATAAGGGAAGACAAGTCCCGTTTAAAAACAGTAGCATTAACCGATTTTGGAACGACAGTATTAAATAATGACAGGTTTTTAAGTGAGGCAATTACCCAGTGGTTATTACACATCAATTTATGCAATAACTTGACTGGTGCGTTAGCTTGGAATGTAGCTTTTGCCGTTGGTGGAATCTCCTTAGGCTCGCCGTTTACACGGCATCAGCTCGAAAATTTACTGATAAGTACCCTGGGGCCTAGTCGTGATCCCATCGGACCTATGATACAAACCTACATAGATCCAGTTGCATTGGGCAATTCGGCGGTAATCGAGGTCAGAGGACAACAGATATATCGTCGTCCGGCACCCGTTTTAGACATGTATTCTAATGCCTATACGGCATTGATATTAAATCAATTTGAAATGTATTTTCCAGGCGAGAACCAATGTACACTTAGTGATTTTAATGAAAAGACTCAGCTGTTTGACATTTGTTTTTGGAGTTCTTATGAAATAGAGTCATTATTGTCTAGCATCCAGATAACAGGGGATATGTCGATTGATCGAACCATGGATCCTTGGATATTAGAGCGGAATGCTGATTCCAGTAGATTATGGCAGGGTATTTATAATCATCTTGTATAAGGGGGATTAATTGTGCCTTTAAGGGATCTTGTTGTATTTAGGGAAGATCTTTTTTTTGATGGAGCTGTCCAAATAAGCTGGTTTGAGAGCGATCGTAAGAAGGCGACTAAGGCGGCGGAATATTTCGTGTTTCATGGGCCTCAATATCACGGCGTATCCGCAAAAGAGAAGAGTTCAAACAGCGGTCTGATGGACACTGCAACTTTTGCATCCCAAATTATTAATCACCTTGATTTCAAAGACTCAAGCAACCCGTTTATGTTAGCGGTAGCGGGTTATGGAACTGGTAAATCCCATTTAGGATTGACTTTGGCCACGCTCCTTGAGCAACCACGATCAAGTACGGCCAAGGCAGTCTTGAATAATGTCTGCTTAGCGGATAAAGACATAGGTCAACACTTGGAGAAAAAATTCAACGTTAGCATGCAGCGGTATATTGTAGTAGCTCTAAATGGTATGCAGGATTTTAACCTGGAGAATGAGATTATTAGACAAATATATGCGTCTTTGAAGCGTGAGGGTTTAGATACCTCGCCTTTAGAAGCCTTACGGCCTCGTTTCAAAACCGCAATAAAGTTCTGTGAAAATTATTTCGACAATCATATAGAAGATTTTAAGAAAAGCTTCGGTAGTAAATGCTCAGCCAGTATGATAATCAAACAGCTCGAGGCGCTAAGCGAAGGCGCTTACAGAAAGGTAAATGAAGTATACACCAGAGGTATGGGAAGCCCAATTCAGGTTAAGGAAGCAGAAGATCTAGGTAGATTCCTACAGGTCGCCAAGGATATATATTGTGGTCCCGAGAAGACGTTCTCAGGAATTCTCATCTTGTTTGATGAATTTGGGCGTTATCTTGAGTTTTCGGTCCATAAACCCCAGGTTGCGGGTTCTGGTTCACTTCAGAAGTTGTTTGAAGCTGTACAGAACAACCGAGACAGGGTCTTCATGGTTGGATTTATTCAGTATGAGATTCAGGCTTATATAGCTAGAATAGCTCCCGAGCTCAGGGTTGATCTGGAACGTTTTGTGGATCGCTTTAACAACGCGGAAACCGTTAGGTTGTCCACTAATCTCGAGACCCTGCTGGCGAATTTACTTGAGAAAAAGAGCCTTGAAGAATTGCGTAGATATCAAGCTGAAGCAATGGAAAACCCACAAGCCTTGCATCTATCGCTGAAAAGTTGGTTACCAGAAATGAAGAACCATGCAGTCTGGGCTGAAAAGGAGGCTTTTTGTAGGGTTATATACGAAGGTTGTTGGCCCTTGCACCCTACTGCTACCTGGCTTCTCTATAAGCTATCCTCCATAGGTAGATTGTTGCAACAGAGATCTGCCCTGTCATTTGTTGCTGATGCTTACAAAAGATTCAATAATAGGCAAGTTGATTACTCGATAAGAATTTCGGCTGTTGATTTATGTAACGATGCTATGGTGGACGAATTGTTAGCCTCAGAAGACTATGGCCAACCTGGCATTGCGCACAAATATGAAGCAGCTATGAGTAAATATGAAACCAATTTCAAGCAGAGACACAAACGCTTACTAAAGGCGGTTCTTCTGATTGGCAAAATAGGTATAAGGGCCCAAAAGGATGATTACGAACGCATAGTAGCCATGTTTTCGGGATTAGACTTCGATATTACAGAGGAAGCGATACATCATCTGGAAAAAGAGTACGGCGTGTTGGAGTGGAATCCGCAATTAAGGCAATATGAAATAGTCGGGGAGTCAGTATCTCGGCGAGCTTTTCATGAATTCTTGCAGCATAGGGCTAAGAGTATCTCTCAAGCCAAAAGAGCGGAGATTTTTTCTCAGAAGATGTTGAACTGGAGTGCGGGTTGGAATCTAAAATTATTCAACATTAATTATGATGATGATGTTCACAAAATAACCACTCAGGATTGGGATTACCGAGTCAACTATGCAGATGAATATTCCGGTGCGGCGGAGCCGCAGTTCCGGAGATTTGGAAACCGCCTGTCCGGAACTGGGAAACCGCACTTTATGACGATTACTCGCTGAGAAATTTGTCTAGACCGTACACTTCACGCATTG
>Ga0209509_1000119_pt1 | contig 89832 bp, 76 predicted proteins | sample BioC13SIPDNA_FD_185743 | JGI IMG/M metagenome (GOLD analysis project Ga0209509, IMG submission 185743) | Anaerobic biogas reactor microbial communites from Washington, USA - Biogas_R1_A C13 SIP DNA (SPAdes) (version 2) | ecosystem: Engineered > Bioreactor > Anaerobic > Unclassified | place...
CTATAGATCAATTTATTTTGTTTTAACCGTAGGGCGTTCCCTGGCAAACGAGTTGAAGATCCTCACTCGGACTTCCTAGTGGTGGTTCTTCATTTCCGCCTCACCAAACCTGGCTTAGGATGGCGAATCCGAATTCCAACGCGATCAGGATAATTATTATCCATTCCAGGAAGTTGGAATGCTGGATGTTGACCTCGTTGAGGAGAAGGTTGTAATTTTGCTGGATAACCTGCAATTTGCGGTTCAAACTGGCGGTCCACTGATCGGTACGCAGAACCTCCAGGGTGGTTTGGTACACCCGCGCGTAGTATACATCCTCGGTGACCTTGATGAGGTTTTCAATCCTCTCACGAATCTCCGTGATGTCCGCTATCATCTGCATTCGGTTACCGATGATTCGGCGATAGTGCCTCATCTTTCGATAGTTGGGCGTGGCGGCTGCTCCGTCGATGTCGTTGTACATGACCTGCATCTCCCGAGTGAGTTGGTTATCGTAATAGCGAAGTTCCAACAGCTGGACATTGGCGAATTCGATCAGATCGCGCAGGTCACTGGTATCCTCGGGGTCACAGATCAGAGCAGTATCCCAGGTAACGATCGCAAAATCAGCCTCACTGTAGCTCAATCGGTTGCGCAGAACCTGGGTGCGTACGGTTTCGCTGAAATCCAGGCGTTCACCCATCAAGAGCGGCACCGGGTCCTGCACTTCAGAGGGATGAGTGATGGTATAGATGATATAGTCTTCGAAATCTGGATCCGGGTCGAATTTTTCCAGCAGCGGCTGCAGGTGTTCGTGCAGCGACCTCAGGCAACGGGTAAACAGGTAATCCAAGTCATTCTGGCCGGCAAACCGCAAAGCTACGGTTTCGGGTTCGCTGGACTGATCCGGGTCGACATCATAGCTCAGACAAATACTGACAACACCTAAATCGTAGATTTTGGCCTGGACACAAAAGGTCACCGTTCCCCAATCGCTCTCGTGAAGGAAATTGCCCAGATTGACTACCAGCGGCTGGGACGGGATCTGGATCGATTTGGGGCTGACCCTGAAAAAGCGAGCTCGGGCGGGCATACGCTCACCGGGCAACCCCTTCTCCAAACGGTTCAGGTCAAATTCCTGGCCGGTTTCATATATGCGGTAGATGTAGATGGAGAACACTAGCCTTCTCATCCTTCCTTCATAACCCTCAAGACACCCACCAACTGATGTTTAAATTTTACCATGCCCCAACCAGCATTCATAATATACGTACACCAACACCATCCGGTATCTCCTGCTTATCTTTCTGGCAGACGGCAGTTTACCCACCGCAGCATCCAAAGACGCTGGCCCTGGTTTTTACGGGAGAGCGTCGTCTGACGGTAACCCCAGCGAAAACACAACCAAGCCCTTCCCGCTGCCGGGAAGGGCTTGGTTGTGGAGACGCTAGTCTTTTCTACGGTCTTGGCATCAAAATATGGGAATGGAGATCTGAGTTGGGAGGTTAAAGGGTGATAATGCCGAAGACTCCTGCACTTACAGGAGATGTAAAAGTGAGTGTGGAAAATGGTGGAAGGGAATGCATGGATCCGAACCAAAGGAGTGAGTGAGTGTCCCTCTACCCCAATCCGTCGATCTTCAGCAAATCTGAAATCGTATCCAGGTTGTAGGTAGCGATCCCGTAGTTGATTCCATCGCCGATAGCAGCGCAATCCATATGGGCGGCGATAGCGGCCTGGAGACCGGACTGGCTGTCTTCGACCACCAGGCAGAAGCGGGGCTCGACGGCTAATAATTCGGCCGCCTTGACGAATACCTCCGGGGCGGGTTTGGCGCGGCTGATGTCGGTGCCGTCCACCACCGCGTCGAAGGCGTTCGCGAGCGCCAGACGGGCAAGAATAAAGCGGGCGTTTTTACTGGAAGACCCGATGGCGGTCCGGATTCCTTTGTGCTGGAGATGGGCCAGAGTGGGGAGGAAACCCGGGAAGACATCGTCAGGTGAGAGGTTCTCAAGGTTTTGTATGTATAAGTTGTTTTTTCTATCCGCCCAATACTGTTTGTCGGCCGCAGTCATGACACCGCCGTACCCTTCCAGGAGTACCTCCAGGCTGTCCATACGGCTCAGTCCCCGCAGGCGATTATTTACCTGCGGGGTGAAGTCGATCCCCAACTCATCGGCGATGCTCTTCCAGGCCAGATAGTGGTATTCATCGGTGCTGCAAACCACCCCGTCGAGATCAAAAATAACTGCTCGGTATTGCACCTCTTTGCCCCTTTCTCATCATCGGCCTTCATGTTTGGGTCGCGCCCGACTCACTACTAACACGTCCTCCAGTCGATATTCGACGTCTTCAATATACAGATTTACAGCCGGGCCGCTCTCTCTGGTCAGGACGGTCTGGTCCTTTTCCACTGCCACTATAATACGGGTATTACGGTAACATATCTTGAACCGATAACTCTGCCATTTCTTTGGCAGGCGGGGCCGCAAATGGAGCCCGCTCTCCTTCAGGCGGAGACCGCCGAATCCGTATACTACCGCCATGTAAATCCCACCCAGATTGGCGGCGTTAATCCCCTGGATGGTGGTCCGAAACCGGTCTTTTAGATCCACCTGGGCGGAAAGCTCGAAATAGCCCAGGGCTTTCTCGCAGAGGCCCAGCCGGGCGGCCATGATACTGAAGATACTGCTGGACAGCGAGGAATCATGGGTGGTGATCTTTTCGTAATACTGGTAGGAATTGAGCATGACCTGTTCCGACTGGGCATCTTCCAGGATGAAGTGGGCCAGAATGGTATCCGGCTGCTTGCAGATTTGGTGACGATACAGGTGCACCGGGTGGTAATGCAGCATCAAGGGGTAATCGTCCTTATGGATGCAGGACAAATCCATGCGGGGCTTGGACAGAAATGAATCATCCTGGGGATTGATCCCCAGTTCCTCATCGTAGGGCAGGAAGACAGCCCGGGACGCTTCCCTGAACCGAACCACCTCCTCTTCGTGCAGCCCGATGCGCCCGATGGCCGGGCAGTCCGTTTCCTTGAGCAGCTCATAGAGCTTGGCGGCCCATTCCAAATGGTACTTGGCTAACAGGTTGGTATAGTAGTTGTTGTTGACCAGGCAGCTATATTCATCCGGGCCGGTGACCGTATTTATATGGAACTGCCCTTTGTAAAAATGGCCGGCATCTATCCAGATTCGGGCGGTTTGCCAGATTATCTCCGCCCCTTTACAGCGTAGGAAATCCAAATCCCCGGTAGCCAGATAATAGGCGATGATGGAATAAGCAATGTCCCCATTGATATGGTATTGGGCAGCCCCGGCGGGGAAGTAACCGGAGCACTCCCTGCCCATGATAGTGCGCCACGGGTACAGGGCACCGGTTTTATGCCCCAGCAGGCGGGCGTTTTCGATGGCGCAGGGCAAGGTCCGGTAACGGAATTCAATCAGGGTCCTGGTATAGGCGGGCTCGGTGACGGTAAAAAAAGGCTGGATGTACATCTCCGTATCCCAGAAGTAGTGCCCCTCATATCGCTCCCCGCTTAACCCTTTGGCCGGCACGTTGCAGTAGGGGTCTTTGCCCACCGCCTGCAACAGTTGGAACATGCTGTAGCGGACAGCCACAGAGGAATCATCATCGCCTTCTATCTCCACCAGGCATTTGTCCCAATAATCGTTCATGTAATCAGCCTGGCGACGATACAATTCCTCGATGGTGAGGAGCCGGGCTTTATCCATCTCCATAGCCGCTGCCTCCCGGCAGATGCCGAATCGAATGGAATCACAGAACACCGCATACTTGATCAGCCGCACGGTTTGTTGAATCTCGGCGGTCCTGGAAATCTGATCAGTTATGTTGTTGTTGCCGGTAAAAATCTGCCGCTGCTCTTCTCCCTCCAGGAAATTGACTACCGCGGTGCATACCGACAAGCCCGATTCCGTGGTAACCGAGGTGATATAGGAAGCATCACCCATCAGTTCGCTTTCTGCCGGGTTGAGGTACAGGACCTGTTCGGAGCGGCTCGGCTCCAGGGGATCATAGTGGTTGAGGACCATCCCATTGTGGCTCGATTGAAACATAATCACCGCCGGCTGGTTGAGCAGCTTGACCTGGTATTCGATAGTGAACAGCGACAACTGAGTGAATGAAGCCATCCGAATGATAGTGATTTCGACTTCTTTGCCCAGCGGTGAAAGCCAGTGCACATGGCGGCCGGTCACACCCCGGTTGGTATCGACCCAGCGGCGGTGGCTCATCACCGTGCCGGTGAACATGCTGAATTCCTCATCGTCGACGAAGAGCTTGATAGACTGGGTATCCCTGACGTTGAGCATTACCTGTTTTTCGTCGATCAGCCCGAAGAGCCGCTCCGGCGGTTCCATCTCGGTGATGTCGTAGAAACCGTTTATATATTGTCCCCGCAGGGTTTGATAGCCTTCCGGGTAGCCCTCTTCAAAGGCTGATCGAACCCCAATATAACCATTGGCGTTGTGAAACAGGGTCTCCTGCAAAAGCAGGTTGTAGTTGTCCAAGGGCGGATTGTGTAGTTGGAAAATTCCGTTCTGGCTGCGCATTTCTTCTCCTTTATGCGTGTTTCAAGTTTTTACTTAAATCTATTTGATCGTCCAGTTGGATAAACCTGTTCAGAATAGACCGTATGTTTTTCCATGACCGAATGCTATATCTGGCATTGGTTGCCCCCGCCCCCACTTTGATCGAAAATGCCTCGGCAGGCAAGGACGCGAAAAGATCCTCATCGGTGAAATCATCACCCACCCCCAGGATGAAGTCATTTATCGGATTGTTTACAAACAGCGAAGCCGCGTAACCCTTATTGACGCGGGTGTCTTTGATCTCCAGCACCATGTTGCCTTCCAGCAGGCCCAGGGTGGTGGTTTGAGTCATAAATATCAGGGCTTCCCGGATCTCGCTGAGTTTCACGGCCACCATGTCCGGCTCGCATTGACGATAGTGGAAGGCCAGTGAATACTCTTTTTCTTCGATCAGGGAGCCGGGCATGCGGTTAGTGAACATCTTCAGCAGGTTGAACACCGACGACTTCCATTCATTATCCAGGGGAGCGGTCATTTTCCACTCCTGGCCGGGGTGGCGCAGCCATAGGCCATGAGCCGCCAAAAAATGAAGGTTAAGGTCTCCCAACCACTCATCCAGCACGTCTTTATCGCGGCCGGAAATGATTACCACTGTATTGCGGGGATCACTGGCCAGTCTGCCCAATATATATCTGAGTTCCTGGTCCGGCCTGGCCTGTTCCGGCCTGGCCTGGATTCCCACCAGAGTGCCATCATAGTCCAGCAGCAACAGGCGCCGGCTACTCTCCCGGTAGGCATTCTCTAAAATATGCAGACAGTTGCTGATGTTGGGCGAAGTAGTCAGATTAGTATTGAGGACCGCATTATCCAGAGCCAGCATCATGTCCTTGGCCCAATAATGGACGTCATAGGTCTTGAGCCTTTCATGAATAGCCCGGTTGATGACAATCCTTTCTTCCCGGGGCATTTCCAGGGCATATTTGATAGAGTCCGCGATGGCGTCAATATCATTGGGGTTTATCACCACCGCTTCGCCCAGTTCGCTGGCTGCCCCAGCCGTCTCGCTAATTATCAGCATGCCTTCCAGGTCCGTACGGGTGGCCAGGTATTCCTTGGCGACCAGATTCATCCCGTCGCGCAAGGGAGTGACCAGCAGCACATCAGAGTATTTGTAGAGAGCGACCAGCTTGTCCTGAGAAAAGGTCTGATAAAACAGCCAGACCGGCATCCAGTTGATGGTGCCGTACTCGCCGTTAATCCGGCTGACCAGTTCGAAAACCTCTCTTTTCAGGTTATCGTAATCCGGCACTGCCGCACGCGAGGGCGCTACCACCAGCGTCAGACGGCATTTCTCCAGGTACTCGGGGTAGCGGTCCAGGAAAACGCCGAAGGCCCGGATGCGCTCCGGAATGCCTTTAGTATAATCCAGGCGGTCGATGGACAGGATGTTTTTGATATCCAGGTTGCGGTTGAATAATTGCGCCACCTCGGCCATGAAGTCCTGGTTGCCGGACCCGTAGGCGAAATGGTCGTAATCGATGCCCATTGGGAAAGCATCAACCTGGACGGTATGGTTCTCGTAATTGATTCGGTACAGGTTGTGGTCCAGTCCCAGCACCCTTCGCACGCTGCTCAAGAAATGGCGTACATAATCATAGGTGTGGAAACCGATCAGGTCTGCCCCCAGTAAACCGCGCAGGATCGGTTCGCGCCAGATCAGCAAACGGAAAACCTCGAAGGACGGGAAAGGTATGTGCAGGAAGAATGCCACCCGGGTATCGGGATACCTTTCCTTAATCATCTGCGGCAGCAGCATCAGCTGGTAATCATGTATCCAGACTGTGTCACCAGGCTCGATAAGCTGGACCACGGCCTCGAAAAATTTGCGGTTGACGCCTTGATAGGCCTGCCAGGTGGCGGCATCATATTCGGTCTTGGTGGGGAAATAATGAAATAGTGGCCAGATGGTGCGGTTGCAGAAACCATTGTAATATTGTTCGATCTCGGCTTGGGACAAGAAAATGGGAAGGCAGCGGTATTGCTGTATCAACTCCTGCTGCACCAAAGCCCTTTCCTTATTGGTAACATCCTCTTTCGCTATTCCGGGCCACCCCACCCAAATGCTGTCGTTGCGGTTGTGATAGCTCTTCAGCCCCGTAGCCAGCCCACCTATACTCCAAGTATAGCTGAAGCCGTTTTCGTCCCGGTTTGTGGTTATAGGCAGGCGATTGGAGATAATAATCATTTTACTCAAATGTCTCGCTCCCCCCCTGATATACCCTTGATCGGATCGGAATTCGGACCCGGGCCTTGCTTTCCCTGCAAACTAGCCCCGGATACTTCATGGCGTTCGATTTTTGTCACCTATATAGGATTTTTGCTGCTCCATTTTCTTAATAATTATACATTTAAAGTAATTATACAGTAAAAACCAGCCCTGTTTATACCTGATGACTATTAATCCCTGCTCAAGCAGCCATGAGCCGCCAAAGCGCAGCTGATCAAAAGGTGTGCAATTTGATTAATAATCTCCCCGTAGTCGGCATAGATATAGATATTACTGTATTAAGGAGGTGATCTGCCATCGATTATGAAGGGCTGATGATCCTGAACATGTTGAGGTACAGGCTGTATATGCCAGTCGAGGTTATCGTGGACCGACTGTTTGGCGGGAACCGGGTCCGGGCCAATGAACAGGTGATTGGATTGGAGAATTCCAAGCTGATCGAATTCGCGGGTGAGAATCAGATTAGCCTCACCGCTGCGGGGAAGATGTTTTTGTCCCAACAACGCCGCCAAAACAAGTAAACAACAAGGTTCAGCCGGCAAATAATCATAAAAAAATCCCTGGAACCGCAAGCGATTCCAGGGACCAGGTCATTCGTTTTTACCAGCTGTTTCTTCTGGGCTGCGGTGTGTAGCAGTCCCGGCAGTATACCGGTCTCTCGCCAGTTGGCTGAAAGGGCACGGTCGCAATGTTACCGCAGTTGGCGCAAGTAGCCTCATACATCTGGCGGGGTTGACCGAAACCACCACGATTGCCGCCTCTGGAAGCCGCTTTGCGGGCTGCGCGACATTCCGGGCAACGGCCGGGCTCATTGGTGAATCCCTTTTCCGCGTAGAATTCCTGCTCGGAAGCCGTGAAGGCAAAATCACTGCCACAATCCCTGCAATTAAGCGTTTTGTCTGAATACATTAAAAAACCTCCTAAATTTTCTGCCCGCAATTAAGGTCAATACTCGCAATCCGTAATTCCCCTTAATTCAGAAGCATTCAGAAGGTCTATTCATCCCTAATTTGTCGAGCGTGATTAGCATAACAGATTGGTTAGACAAATGCAAATCGTAACAATCAAATTTTTTCATGTCTGGTCAGGATTGACAAACCCACCGTGCCTGATTAGACTATTAAGAACTGAATTGATACTCTCTTTGCACTGCAAAACTTAAGATTACAGTACAAACTGAGCAGGCGATGAACCCTCTTGCAGGGTTCGTGGGGCCGGGCCGGAAACGGCAGCAGATAGGCATCTGTGGGACAGTAAAAACGTTCTACAGGTGCTTTTTTAGCTAATGGGGCAAGGGAGCGTATTATTGGGGGGATATAAATGGGGTCGTTGGATAGAAAGGGTCGGGTTGCCTTATTATCGATTGCCTCCAATTCCATTTTGATCATGCTGAAGGTCATCGCCGGCGTCCTGAGCGGTTCAGTCAGTATCATCTCCGAGGCCATACATTCCAGCATGGACCTGGTGGCTTCGTTTATTGCCTTTTTCTCGGTTCGAACGTCATCCAAACCAGCCGACCGGGAGCATCCGTACGGTCATGGCAAAATTGAGAATATCTCCGCTATCGCTGAAGGTGTCCTCATTTTTGTAGCCGCAGCCCTAATTATCAAAGAAGCTATCGAGAAAATTTTGCACCCGGCTGAATTGGAATATGCCACCCTGGGGATTTCAGTCATGCTGGTGGCAGTAGTAGTCAATATCCTGGTCAGCAGGAAGCTATATCAGGTAGGCAAAGAGGAGGATTCCATGGCCCTGGAGGCTGATGCCCTCCATCTCAAGACCGACGTCTACACCTCTTTGGGAGTGGCCCTGGGCCTGTTATTGATCAAGTTGACCGGGATTGCCATATTGGATCCGATCGTAGCCATTCTGGTGGCCTTGCTCATTATCAAAGAGGCCTGGGAGTTGTGCAGCAATGCCGTGAACTTCCTTCTCGATACCCGCCTTACCGATGATGAGGAAGAGAAGATAATCAGTATAATTAATAATTACAGCGATCAATTCGGTGATTTTCACAAACTTAAAACCAGGAAAGCCGGCAATATGAAACACATAGATTTTCATATCACGGTCGCTCCTGATGCTACTGTCGAAGAAATGCACCGGCTGATCGGCAGTTTCAAGAAGGATATGTGCGAAGAATTTACCTATACCCGGGTCAGTGTTCATGTCGATCACTACCCGGTCGCCAACCAATCATTGCCGTCAGCCGGGGATTAATTCGGGGCCGTAGATCCCCGTCGACTGTTCGGTCTGCACCTGGTCAAACGCAAGAACGAGGATCCCTCTATGGGAATCACCGGAACCTGTTCAGAGCCACCAGTACCGGATCCCATACCGGACTGAAGGGCGGCGAGTAGGCCAGGTCCATATCATATATATCTTCCAACCGGGCCCCCATGGTGATAGCGGCGGCGTACACGTCAATGCGCTTGGCGGCATTGTTGCGGCCCACGATCTGGGCCCCGAGGAGGCGGTTGTCCGCTCTGCTGGCGGTGAGCTTGATCCAGATCGGACCGGCCAATCCTGGAATAGCGGCGGTTCGGCACTCCACCGAATGGCTGTAAAAATCAAACCCAGCCGGCATACACTCCTTTTCAGTTAGACCGGTACGAGATATCTCCAAATCAAAAACCCGGGCAATGCCAGTGCCCAACACTCCCCGGAAAACCTCGCTGCCGCCGGCCGCATTGGCCCCAGCTACCCGCCCCTGTTTGTTGGCAGTGGTTCCCATGGGGATGTAAACATCTTTGCCGGTCACCCGGTGGTGGGCGGTAGCGCAGTCGCCGGCTGCATATATTCCCTCCAGGTTGGTTTCCATACGGGAGTTGATCTTGATGGCATTGGCCACCCCCAGTTTAATGCCGGCATCAGCCGCCAATTGAGTATTGGGTCGAACACCAATGGACACCAGCACAAAGTCGACGGGGAAGCTGCTGCTCGGGGTGAAAGCCCGCTGTACCGTTTCTTGTCCCTCGAAACCGACTATCTCGGTGTCGACCAGTACCCGAACCCCGTGTTGCTCGAGATGTTCCTGTATTTTGGCCGCCATGTCCGCGTCCATATTGGGAGCCACGTGGGGCTGCCGTTCCGCCAAGGTGACCGACAATCCCAGCCGGGACAGGGTTTCGGCCATTTCCAGGCCTATATAACCGGCGCCCACTATAAGAATATTGGCCGGTTTTTTCTTCTCCAGGTACTCTTTTATGGCTACCCCATCGCTCACCGTGCGCAAGGTAAAAATTCCCGGCAGATTGCTGTTGCGGCAATCCAATAGCATGGGGCGGGCCCCGGTGGCGATCACCAGTCGGTCATATCGTTCTGTAAAGTTCCGGTTTTGAACCAAATCCCGCAATAGAACGGTGCGCTCGCCAGGATCGATCTCCAAGGCCTGACACCGATTTCTCACTTCTATGTCGTGGCGGGCAAAATCTTCAATGGTACGGGCCAGCAGTTTTTCCATGGTCTTAATCGTTCCGCCGATATAATAAGGCAAACCACAGGCACCGTAAGAAATATCCTCACCATCAGCAAATACCTTGATCTCCAGCTCCGGGTCGACCCGCCGGGCTTTGGCCGCAGCACTGGTCCCGGCCGCTACCGCTCCGATAACCAGCATCTTTTTTTTCATCAGAGATCGCCTCCGTTTATGATATTGGTTGTCTTCAACATGTTCCCGGCCAATGCCAGAATCGCAATGCTGTCATATCCTCCTTATAGTATCGCTGAATCGCTGCTTTCATTATTCGGGGCAATTCCTTCGGTGTCAACCAATTTGACCGGTGGGCCGCTGGTGAGCATATCAAACGAACAATCCAAACCCTGAGATTAAGCGATATTATCAGTCTACTTTAGTCTTGCGCCATAACCAAATAAACCCTATACTTTTCTTATCGAACATTAGTTCCGCTTGCTTAGAACTCAGTCTGGCGGGGAGAATCATCTATCATGAGCGAAATTCTAGCAGGACTCAACCAGCAGCAAAGAGAAGCGGTGACCGCTACTGAAGGCTTCATCCGGGTCATCGCCGGAGCCGGTTCGGGCAAGACCCGGGCCCTGGCGCACCGTTTCGCCTACCTGGTCAATGAGATCGGCATCATGCCGGGCAACATCCTGTGCGTTACTTTTACCAACAAATCGGCCAATGAGATGAAACAGCGCATCCGCCTCCTCACCGGCGACAATGATACCGGCTATATCAGCACCTTCCACAGCTTCTGCGTATCGGTGCTGCAGGAAGATATTAATGCGGTGCAGTATCCCAAGAGCTTCCTGGTGCTGGACAATTCCGACATCGACACCATGCTCAAGGTCATATATGAAGAAAGGGGCCTGACCCTGCGCCACATGACCTTCGCCCGAGCCCGGGACATGATCGAGATCCGCAAGGTATTCAAGGAACCGGAGTACTACGAGGCCATGATCGAACTGCCCCTGGACAAACTGCACCAGAAATACCTCGATGCAGTGGAAACCGAGGACATCATTTTCTACGGCTACCTGTACCAGGAAAAGAAATGCTTCGGTCTGGACTACAACGACCTGATCAAGTTCGTGCTCTATATATTCAGCGTGGATGAGAAGATCCGGCGCAAATGGCAGCAGCGGCTGGAATATATCATGATCGACGAATATCAGGACATCGACGAATTGCAGTACCGGCTAATGAAGGTCCTGTGCGCCTGGCATAAGAACCTGTTCATTGTGGGCGATCCCGACCAGACCATCTACACCTGGCGGGGGGCCAGCGTGCGCTACTTGCTGGACTTCGACAAGGAGTTCCCCAACGTCCGTACCATCATGATGATGCATAATTACCGATCTACCCCCCAGATCTTGGCAGCCGCCAATTCCCTGATCGACAAGAACCGCCAGCGGATCAAAAAGGATCTCACTGCAACCCTCCCCGGCGGAGTGCCGGCCGTTTATCACCATGCCCGCACCGGCAAGGAAGAAGCGGAGTGGATCGCAGCCCGGATCAAAGAACTTTCCGGACGGGGAGTTGCATTGGGTGACATGGCTATCCTCTACCGGGCCCATTACGTCTCCCGCACGCTGGAGGAGGTGTTCCTGAAGGAAGACCTGCCTTACCGGATCTATAGCGGGGTGCAGTTCTTCGGCCGGATGGAGATCAAGGACGCGTTGTCCTACCTGCGGTTGATAGTTTATAAGGATGACCTCTCCTTCCAGCGGATAGTCAACGTGCCCAAGCGCAGTATCGGCGACCGGCGCATGAGATTCCTGCAGGAATACGCGCAGCAAAACCAGTGCTCGCTCTATGAGGCTCTGCAGCGCACCATAGAGAATGAGATTTTCAAAAATACCCGGGCGACGCGCTTCCTGGCCCTGATCGAGCGCTGGGCAGCCGGTTATCATAATATGCCCATTTCCGAACTATTGAGTGCCGTACTGGACCAAAGCGGTTATGAAGCCATGCTCAGGACGGAGGGCAGTCAGGAGCGGCTCGACAACTTAGCCGAGCTGAAACAGTCGGTCTACGAATACGAGACTACCTGCGGGGAGGAGGCCACCCTGGAGCACTATCTGTCCCATGTAGCCCTGCTTACCAACACTGACGCCGCCTCTGGCAGTAACGCGGTCAGGATGATGACCGTGCATGCGGCCAAGGGGTTGGAATTTCCCTACGTTTTTATCTGCGGGTTGGAGGAAGGGGTATTCCCCTCCCGCAAAACCACCACCCTGGAGGGCATGGAGGAGGAGCGGCGGCTGGCCTTCGTGGCCTTCACCCGGGCTGAAAGGGGTTTATTCCTCACTGATGCCGAGGGACGCAACCTGGATGGTTCCTATCGTTACCCGTCCCGCTTCATCTTCAATGTTGACCGACACCTGCTGGAATACACCCGCGAATTGGATGACAGTCTGATTGCGGAGACCAAATGGAAGATTCGCGGCAGCGAAAACAGTCTTGCGGCATTATCGGGCGTACTGGCTTTCCAGGTGGGTGATCGGGTGGTGCATAGCATCATGGGAACCGGGATGGTGGAGGAGGTTGATCGCGACCATGCCTGTTACCTGATCAAGTTCGATCACCTGGACACCCGGCGCAGTATCAGTTTCAAAGCCAGATTGGCGGCGGAAACGAATCATGGATGACCACTGCGAGGCGATTTATTAGGCCAAAAAGAGGATTATTCATCAACCGCCGCGAACAAGGAAGGAATCCAAAGACACCGCAAGGCAGTTAACCCGCCCTTCGGATTACAGTATAGTCAGTATCCATAGGAGGAACAAAATGGCCAAAAGAACTATGGAGCAAGCGATATGGGCATATTGTCTGGATTGCTCCAATCACAGCAAAAAGGAAGTGGAATTGTGCCGCTTCACCAAATGTCCTCTGCATCCTTTTAGGCTGAAGCCCAATCAAGAAGACCGCAGCCAACTGGAAGAAGAGATGTTCAAAGATAGGTCGGCTGGTCCCCAACAGACATTGTTTGATTAGCACCAGCAGCAACGCTCGTCGGTTCTGGTGGCTGGGAGTCTGACCGCCACAGCTCACCGAACCGCTTCTCTCCTTAGTATTGCAGTTTCGCGTCTACTTACCCTCCACAAAGCAATTGAAGAGCGGGTAGTAATCGTATTCAATACTTAGGCCGGTTGCTCCCCAGCGGTTTTCCCGTATCCGCAATTCGACCCGGGAAACTCCGGGCTTGAGTACGGCGTTTCCCTCCAACCCATCCTGACCCGGTGTTTCCCTCACCTGTAATTCCAGTATCACATCCGCGGCGGCTGCAGTTGCCCCGCTCTGGAAGCCAGCTATAACTTGATTGCCAGAATTGTGGCGATCCGGGCTGGATATCACCACTACCGGAGTCTTATGGTCGCGGCTCACCCGCTTCAGTTCCAGGACCGCCTTATCCCGATTGTGCTGATCGGAAGCCCTGGGATCATGCGGGGCCAATAACTGCAGGCAATCCACCATCACTAGCGGCGAATTGCCGGTAAGGCGTTGGTGGCGGGTGATGGTGGCTGCGATTTGTTGCACTCCCCAATCCCCCCGGCCCTCATGGATATAAATGCGGTCGGCATATTGCCCGTAGGTCTCGATACTTGAGGCCAGCAGTTCTTGTTCATCCGGGCTGTACTCATGACGGCGGCTGCGGGTGGTAATGCCTCGGGCGGTCAAGGCCTGGTCGGATTGGGCGCCGCAGTGTATAAAGGTCAGGCGGCTTAAACTGCGCGCTATGAGCTCGGTGCGGGCCGCTCCCAGACTGAAGACCAACACGTCAAGCCCGCTCCTGGCCACCTGATCGGCAATCTGCAGGGTTAAAGCCGTTTTCCCTAATGAACTTCCCCGCTCCAGGAGGTAGAGCCCTTCATACAGGCCCCCATCCAGGACCATATCCAGTCGTTCAAACCCGGTCGGGATAAACGAGGTGTTCACCCGCTCCCCAACCCCGTCCATGAAATCCTGAATATAGGAAGCGGCGCTGGTCTGCTGATATTCCTCCCGGCTCATTTCCTGGTATTGTTCTTCTTGGGTGGTGAGGGTGTTCAGGGCGTTTTGCACCGCCCTGGCAAAGGCTTCCCGGTCCTCGGTCAAAGCTTCGTTGGGATCATTGTAGGGCTCGGAGATATTGATCTCATAAAAAGGAATATCCAGCGCTTTTAGCTCCTGGGCCAGCTTGGCGGTGGTTTCCTGGCCGTTTTGGTCATTGTCCAGGCTTAGGATCAAGCCCCCGTCGGGGGGATACTTCTTTATGTGTTCGATAAAGGGCTCGGTATTGGCCGGACTGGCCAGCGCGGTGGCTTCGGCCCCCACTTCGATAAGACTCAAGGCATCCATCTCGCCCTCCACTATGAATACCGGTTTCCCGCTCTGGAGGGCCTGCGGATTGAATATGGGGCTGGATCCGCCGCGCTTGCGTATCCTCTCTGTTCTCGGGGCGTGCGGATCCATATTTCTAACCGTATAGGTAAAGTTGCTGGTGGGTATGATGCCCGCCCGCCAGGTCCTCAAGCCGGTACTGTCCCTGGTAGTAAAGGCAGGTTCATACCCCAATAGGAACCGCTCAATGGTGGCCTGGCTCAGCCCCCGCTGCTGGAAATAGTCTGTTTCCTCTACTCTGGCATGGGCCGCTTTAATGTAGTCGGTATAGTCCTTGGGCGGCTCCCCGGCCTGGGTGTCCACGTATTTGCTGCCGGGCCGTTCCATCTCCATCTTCTGCAGCTTTATCCGGTACAACTCATAAGCCTTTTTGAATATTTCGGCTGGATCACTCAGATGGTAGTCGATGCCGATCAGGTCGAAGATGTCATAATTGGCTTTACAAATGAAACAGTGGACCTTGCGCAGAGCTTGGTCATAGATCATGCTGGGGTCGGTATCCTGGTGGTCTGGGTTCAGGCAGGCAAAAGGCTCGCTGATATCTATGCCCTTGCGCTTCAAGTAAGCCTCCAATTGTTCTTTGACGAAATCGGCAGCTTGTTCCCGGTTCATTGTGATGCACCCCCTCTACTAAAGGACTACGTACAAATAGTGGACATATATGGGGAGAAACCGGCAATAGAATAAAAAAAGCAACCTCATGCCGGCAGGAAGAGGGGCGGCTTGAAAAAAGGTGCCTATTCTGAGTGGTTCACTGCTAATCGGAACGAGGCATTCACAATGCCTGGACCTGTTTTTTCATAAGGGTTTGGGTCAACAACCGCACCAGGATGCCCATAGCAAAAAATATGGGAATCCCGTAATAGGACCGCCAAAGGTTCATTTGGAAGATATCCGCCCATACTAGAATCATTTCGGTGGGAACGGCCAAGAGAAAGGCCAAAAGCGCATTGGCCGCCAAATAACTGGGCCAGGTTCGGTATTTTTGGTAAACCAGCATGAAACAGACCGGGATGAAGGAGAAATCAGCCGAAATCAAGCGCGGCCAATAAGGGATGACCCAGTAATGGTAATTCCACAGGCCCAATTCGCTCAATATCGCATCCATATAGGAAGATAGGATAAGCACCATGAGACCAACTATAAATATCTCCGGGAGTCGCTTTTTATCAGCATATTTCCACCAGATCAACCAGGGCAGTATCAGTAAGACTACCAGGATCCACCACTGCCAGGAGAATAGGTCCAGGTTAAGCCATTTTTCTACCCTCAATTGGGTCAAATGCTGATCTGTATCATAGATCATTTGGATATATTGATCGCGACTCATGGCTGCCATAGTGCTAACGCATCATTCCATCCCGGTTATTGCCAGATTTCAGCCACCCAAATGTCAACCCAGCTTGGAGGCTCGACATTTCTTGGTCGATTCCATATCCAAATCTGGGCTGATGCACGATTGGATTCCTTCATCATTAAGTTATTTGCATCCGAATTGGAATTTATCCAAGGACAGGCCGATTGTCGATATTTTCAGCAACGTACTTTTTGGGGGTGAGCAGGGAGCAGGATTTACAATACTGCTCCCACAATCCTTTTAATAGCCAACCACAAACAGCTCACATCCTTTGACTGACAAACGCTCACATCCGTGCGGGGTGACCAGCACCATGAACTCGGTTTTGACCACGCCATGCTGGGGGTGGGTCAAATGCATCTCTAATGTAGTAACCATATTGGCCTCCAGATGCAAGTCGGAATTGGCTTCCAGGACCGGCAGTTCATTTACCTCCAACCCTACCCCGTGCCCGATCAGAGGGCTCTTGCGATCCGATAATGCCAGGAAGTAATCGCCCACTCCCAGCCGCTGGGCGCAATCATTGGCGGTATGGAAAAGGTCGCTGCACCGGGTCCCGGGTCTCATATCATACAGCACCGAATCCACGATCTCCTTCAGACAATCATGCAGAGACTCTACCGCCGGCTTGGGTTTCCCCAGTACATAGGTGCGGGACTCATCGCAATGATACCCATGATGGAAAACCGGGATGTCCGCCATCACCAAATCCCCGGGTTGGATTGGACGCAACGAGGGTCCCGCCGTGATGCCGGTACTTAAGCCCACTCCGGTGATGGTATTGGCCCAACCGGTAGTCCGGTAAAGGTTTTCTCCGGAAGCCACCGGACCGTTGACCATGAGGTAATCGGCAATACGTATGCAGATAGCCCCTTCATGACCACCCCGACGATGGGCGTACTCAATCTCGGCAGCCAGTTCCAGTTCGGTTACTCCAGGCTTAAGTACCTCAAATACCCGATCATGTCCGATTTGCATGATGGCGCAGGCATTCCTTATCAGTTCAATTTCCTCCGGATCCTTTATCATCCGCTGGCGTAGGATCTCGGTGGAAATGCTCACTGGGGCATAAGCCGGGAACAAACGCTGAATGCGCAGGAAGAGGTCGGCGGACATAACATCGGTTTCCAGTCCCAGCTTCCCGCCCCGAACTCCCATGCCAACCAGGTGATCCCCAGCATTGCCTATCCCCCCGGCCACTATCCGGCCCTTATACATCCAGGTTTCAGCTTTGGCAAATTCCAGCCCTTTGCGTACCATCAGCCGATAATCGTCCGGGGTGATCAGCAAGATAGCTGGCTGGGCGGTGCCGCTATAGTAGAATATGTCCCGGGCATTGACCAACAAAGCGGCGTCGATGCCCAAGGACACCAACCGTTTCTGAAATTGCTGCAGCCGCAGGGTCTTGTTACCTTGGCCCATATCATCACTCTCTTTCCATGTACGTGCATATATAATAAATGGGAACATCCAGGAATCGCATGTCATTTTGATGGTACTAATAGTATCCACGTTTTGCAGTAATTGTTCAATCCTTCCAGCTGGAGGAACTGAACGGGCACGTCCTGCCAGGCCATGTTAATAGCCTTGCACCAATAATATATAATTGATGATGTGACTGGATTCGGGATTTAATGACACCAAGGGTTGATCAACCGGGAGGGAGGCTTCTATGGATTCCAAGATCAAGCAGATCCAGCAGAAGATCGATGAGCTGGAACTGGCCCTACGTGAAGAGTATGAGCATCTGGCCGAAAAATATGGTTTCTCCATCGAGCAGAAACGGGTCGAATTCCTGCAGCGATTCCGGGAGAGGAACCGGACCTTCCGTATCCCGGTATGGAAATACGCCATCCCCGTCAATCTGCGCCATTTCCTGTCGATACCGTTCATCTACGCCATGATCGTCCCCACCGTGATTTTGGACTTATTCCTGACCATATACAACTGGACCGCCATGCCCCTCTACCGCATTCCGAAGGTGCGACGCGGCGACTATATCGTGTTCGACCGCCAGTTCCTGGATTACCTGAACGCGATCCAGAAGATAAACTGCATATATTGCACTTATGTAAATGGGGTATTCGCCTATGCGGTGGAGCTGGGCGGCCGCACCGAAAGGTACTGGTGCCCCATCAAAGCGGCTCATCCACGGCCAGCGGGCAATAAATGGTACGCCGATTATGCCGACTATGGCAATCCCGAGCAATGGCTGGAGAAATTCAACAGCCTGGATTCGTTTGAGACATTAGAGAAATAATACGGATGCGCGTTCAAGACGCACTCTTTTTTATCAGGAAGGGGCAGTATAATGCAGTACTATTGGCCTATCATAATGGTGGTGGTGTCCAACGTGGCCTATCACGTCGTCGCCAAATCCACACCGGTCTCCATCAATCCCCTGGCCTCCCTGGGGATTACCTATCTGGTAGGTATGATCGCGGTATTCATGCTATATTTCCTGACCAGCCCGGTCAAAAGCCTGGCCACCGAATATGGCAGCCTGAACTGGACTTCCTTTGCCCTGGGCTTGGCCATCGTGGGACTGGAGTACGGTTTCTTGAATATGTATAAAGTGGGCTGGAATATAAGCATCGGTTCGCTGGTGGCCAGCATCTCAGTGGCGCTGATCCTGATCCTGGTAGGCATCCTTTACTATAAAGAGGCGCTCACGGTACCCAACCTGGCCGGAGTGGTGCTGTGCCTGGCGGGACTGGTGCTGATCAATCACTAGGGTGAAATAAGATTGGGAGTTAGCGCAGTAAGGCCACGAATTGCGGGGGGATTTCGGTTTCGAAGCGCATCGGCTCGCCGCTGATCGGATGACGGAAGGCCAGCACCCGGGCGTGCAGAGCCAGGCGGTGAAGGGGGTCGGTCTGGGCACCGTATTTCTTGTCGCCGGCTATTGGGTGGCCGATGTCGTGCATATGCACCCGGATCTGGTTTTTACGGCCTGTCTCCAGATGGATTTCCAGCAGCGAATACTTGGATGAGGTTTGCAGCACCCGGTAATTGGTTGTGGCCTCCAGCCCATCGCCCGGGGTGGAACTGCTGTAGATGAGCCTGGTTTTGGTCTCCAGCAGCCAGGACCGGATGGTATCCCCGTCCTTGTCAATGCGGCCTTCAACCACTGCAACATAGGACCGCTCAGTCACAAAGTCCCTCCAGTTGTCCTGGAAAAGCCGCTTCACCTCTTCATGTTTGGCAAAAATGATCACCCCGGAAGTATCCCGGTCCAGGCGATGGACGATGAAAATACGGTTGTGTGGGTTCTTTTCTCGAACATAGTCGGTCAGCTGATGGTAGGCGGTACGTTTCCTCTCGGTATCGGAAGCTATCGTCAGAAGTCCGGCTGGTTTATCGACCACTATCAGGTGCTGGTCTTCAAACAGGATCTTAAGCCCTCCGCCCACTTCCTTGCCCCAATTAGGGGAGCTGTCCACTACCACCTCCTGACCCGGCCGCAATGGGTGGTTGTACTGGTGGACGATCTTGCCGTCTATCGATACCTGCCCCCGGGTCAGCAAGGATTTTATGTTGTTGCGGGATTGTTTGGGCAACCTCTCGATAAGAAAACTCATCAGTTCGGTCGGTTCAGAGACCGGCAGAAGAAGCTTGCGATTTACACCTTTGAATTGGCCTTTCTTATAGCCCCTGGCTCTCTTCATGCTATGATCCCCTTTGGCTTGAATTCTAGGTTTGTGGGTTACCGCCTCGACCAAACACCATTCAGGTAAAGCCAACCCATGAGGAGCTGGTGTATTGTATTATGGACCTTGGCTGTCCTTGTTATTACTACCGATAGCCCGTCCCTATGCTGATGCTCTTGACATAGACGCGGTTTTATCTCTTGCCGGTATTGAACTAGAGGTCCATCAGCCAGCCCCAGAAGAAACCAAGGTTGCCAGCAGCGCAAAACCGTCGATCAGGTACTTAAGGATACTTACGGAAGTGTCCATGGATTATGGTCTCCCCGCCCTGGTCTATTCACAAAAGTGCTCTTATGATACCATATGTCCGCCCTGGACGCTTATTACTTGATTACCTTACAAGACGATTTCGGCTTCATCTCAGCACCTATCCCTTGCCACCATCAGCATCCTGATTGCGGGCCACGAAAAAAAACAGGGCTGCATCCGAAAACAACCCTGTGTAGGAAGGAATATATTTGGATCGGTAAGGACGATCCAGATGTCACTACATTAAAAAGCAATTTTTATGCCAAAGATCGTGCTACGCTGCTGTGATTGATATTTTTTTGCATCGGACAATTTCCTCAGCAACAATCAGATAGTGTTTACTCTCCCATAATTACGGTCCTGATAAATTCCCATCCTGGTCAATTATTCCAGGTGTCCTTTATTTGAATACAGTATACGCAGTCAAACGGACCGTTTTTGCTCAGTTTGACTCAATCCGACATACAATAGAGTATTTACCGTCGATACTAATTAACTGTTCTAATAACCTTACAAATGTATGGGCTTCTGAACATAAGGGAAAATTATGTGCAGCACTTATGGGCGTGAAGAATTGGTACGTATCTTGCTGTTTGATTAAGCAGATACTTACCGAAGGGTGGTTATAAAGGTGCTGATGCGTCAGGTCATAGTGAAGGATGAAATCAGTCCTTGGAAGGATAAACAAGGAATAGTGGTATGTGAGCGGATCAATGGCAAAACATCCGAAGGTGTGAACGGCAGGGGATTGGCCAAAGTCAGGATAGGCAATTCGCTCACGGAATGGATCTCATTTGAAAAACTGAAGGTAGATGAGCCTTACCTCAAATAACATAGCCTCTCAACTTTTGGGGTGCACTTTTAGTATTAGAGACACCAGTTTCTTCTGCCCGGGACTGAAGAAATGGGTGGGCTTGCCCAGAAGCAGGGATTTTATGTTGTTGAGGATTGTTTGGGCAACCTCTCGATAAGGAAACTCATCAGTTCGGTCGGTTCAGAAACCGGCAGCGGGATCTTGCGATGCACGATTTAATTTGCCTGGTTTGCCGCGGTTGTTTTTTTACAATCCGGTCTCCTTTGGTTGGTCAAGTCGGGGCAGTCTCCACAGGCTATCCCCGTTTTTTGAATGAATACCACAGGTCTTTCAGTCCGCCCCATAAAAAGAGCAGGGTAACCAGCAGAGCGAATCCTCCGATAACATACATAAAGATATCCAGCAGCCTAGTCATGGTTATCCTCCGTCGGTAGTCATACTAAAATCTATTCCTGGCCCGCGATATGAATTCCTTGTTACCAGTCTACCACAAACCCAGGCGGTCAAACCCGCGATGGGACAGTTACCGGGTTACCGGTATTCGAATTAGTGAAGAAACAAACCGTCTGGCCGCTGTCGATATCGGACTGCAGCCACAACTGGGTTCCCGCTCGGACCAAATCGTAAACCTTTACAACCGTCCCCCATTTGTCATAACCGGGCAGGTATTCATCAAACCGTCCGGACAGTTTGTCAAGCTGGACCGGATTAAACACTGTTTCGGTCTTGCCCGGGAACAGGGCAACGTAGAAAATCCGGGTCTCGACCAGGTCCTGAAAGAAGTGAGTGCCAAAGGAGAGCTCCGGCATGAATCCCCCTTCTTCCCTGGCTACTTCGACCAGCACCCTGGCGTTGCATATCTCCGCAAAAGAGACCGGCACCCCCAGGGAAGGGGTGCTGCTGCCCCAGCGCCCGGGTCCGATCAACATGTAGGGGTATTCCTCCCGGTCCGCGAAGATCCGGTTAAGCCGGCCCACCAAACGGGCCACCTGGTAGCGGTCATTGATGGGAAGGGCGTTGTAGGCATCAGGCTCCACATAAATGACCCGGGCCAGCTGCAAGCCGATGCTCCCGCCCATGGTAGAGCGACGGGTGGCAAACAACAGGCGGGCCGGATCGAATTCCGGTGTCGGCCGATGGGCCTGTTCGCCGGGATTGGTCTGCAACGGACGGCACTGCAGCAGGTTGATGCGCAGCTGGCCCTGGTCATCGAAGTTGGCCGTAAATTCGGTATCGACCGGGTAATCATAAGCGGTGGCCAGAGTCCGCAGCAACTCCCTCATCAAGACGGGAAATTCACCTTGGAACAATTCCGGGAAGCTCAGTATCCAGGCGTTAGGGGCTGGCCGGCCCGTTTCCCGGTAGCGGTTGATAACCTGGTAATCCGGGGCAGCCACCTCTTTCCACCAGGGCAGGCCACTCAGCTGCCCCGTTATGGCCGACAGATTGATGCTGGCCCACTCATTGCGGGCCAGATCCAGCACGTCCAGTTTATGCTGCGAGCAGCGGCTCAATTCCTCCGGATCGGAAAGCGGCTGCAGGGTGGGTTTGTCCAGGGCTACGATTCGGGGATAATCATCATCGACCCGGTCCACCGCCCGGGTTCCCAATCCCACTACCAGGCGCAGCATCCCCGCTTCGGGATCCATGTCTTCGTGCCAGGCGTAGGGATTGTGCGACATGGCCACCCCAGCCAGATCGGGGAAGAAATAGGCGGAATGCATGGAACCGGACACTCTTTGCACCAGTAAGGCCATCTGCTCGTCACTGTCGGCCATGCCGCGCTGAAGCCGGTAGGCGAGGGCGTCTTCGTTCATGGTGCTGGCATAGATGGTCTTGACTGCCTGCTCGAAGTTGTCGTATCTTTCGCTGGGATTGCCCTGGTTTACGCAGAAGATGCTCTCGTATTTACCGGCGAAAGCGTTCCCAAAACCATCCTCCAGCAGGCTGCTGGAGCGCACGATCACCGGCGACTGACCAAAATAGTCGAGCATCTGCCCCAACTGGTCCTTGATGACCTCGGGCATGATCCCCTTAAGGATCCTTTCGCGCAGGAGCAGGGCCAGACGGAAATAGTTCTCCTCCATTTTCTGTTGCTGGCGCAGCTCCCAGCACTGGTTCTCGACCAGGTAGGTATAGAAAACGTCGGAACCTATATAAAACGAATCGTGGGGTTCCAGATGCCGGCACCAGTCCCTGGCAACGTCGGACTCAAGGATTTTGCGGGCCAGGATCATGCCCACCGTCTTGCCGCCGATAAAGCCCGAACCAACCAGGCGGTTGCGCATCTCCACCAGGTCTTCCAGGGTGAGATAGCGACGGGCCAGCTCCAGCATGCGTTCGTCCCTGCCCAGCACCATCCGGGCCAACCGATCGACCATGATCGTTTCCTGTTCCGCGGTATCGTTTTTGCCCTGCCTTTTATCGTTCAGCAATTCTTCCGCATCCAGGAATACCCGGTCCCAATAATCGATTTTGCGCTGCACGCTGCCCGGCCCGCGGTTTTGAAAGCGGGAGAATATCTGGGCGGTCCGGGTACTGCTGGTGATGGGGACAAAGCTTTCACCTTGGCGGGCATGGGGCAAGAACATGGTGGGTGAGTAACGGTTCCAAACCTTGAGTGGGTGGACGTAGATTTCCCCTTCAAAGCTGAACAGGTCCAGCAATAGCTGGGTGGTCTCGCGGATGCGGGCAATGGTGGCGTAGGAATTGCGGTTCCTTATCAAAGCGAAATAAGCAATGGTGTCCAACCTAAACAGATAGGGGCAGGTCACCTGAAAAAAGTTGCCGATCATCAAGTCGGTAGCCCAGGCCGACAGCAGGTCGGAAAGGCTGTCAAACACATAACATACCCGCTTCCCCTCCTGAGTGGCAATATTATGGATCTGGCTGGAAAACGTCTCGAAACCGAGAGCGGCGTCCAACTGGTATTCGATTATTTCGGGTCCGGGGTCCAGGATAGGCGGGTGCTGCCCGAAGCGCAGGTACACCACCCGGAAGTGCTGGCTGCGGGCCTGCTCCACAAAAGCCCTGGCCATATTGCGGTAGTCAGCGATATCCTCCACCTGCCATACCACGTTATCCCCCCATCGCAGTCCGTCCAGTACAGCATCGAGTCCGGCCAAGCCGGTAGAAGCGCGGTCGAAAGACGACATAACTGCCCATCTCCTTTCCTTTAGATCATCTTAAGCCCCTGGTCCCCGCCCGGATCAGGCCGGGCTCACTTCGCCGTAATTGTAGGCATCCTCGCCATGCTGGGTTAAATCCAGACCGATGTCTTCATCCTCATCCGATACTCTTAAGGGGGCAACCAGGGTCAGCATTTTCAGAATGCCCACGGTCATGATCGATGCAAAACCGGCCGTAGCCAGCACAGCCAGCAACTGGACCCACAGCAAATGGGGATTGCCCATAAGCAAGCCGTTAACGCCAGCCGAATTTACCGCAGTGGTCGCGAACACACCGGTGGCCAACGCTCCGAAAATACCACCCACCCCATGGATGCCAAAAGCGTCCAGGGAATCGTCGTAATTGAAACGGATTTTAAGGCTGCTGACGGCAAAGTAACAGAGCGGCCCAGCCAGCAATCCCATCACGATGGCACTGGAGGCAGTCACGAAACCGGCTGCCGGGGTGATGGCTACCAGGCCGGCCACCACGCCGCTGGCCGCTCCTAGAGCGGTAGGTTTGCCCTGGCGCAGCCATTCGGCCGCGGCCCAGCCAATGGCCCCGGCTGCTGCCGAGGTGTTGGTAACCAGGAAGGCATGTGCGGCCAGGCCGCTGGCACCCAGGGCACTGCCGGCATTGAAGCCGAACCACCCGAACCACAGCAACGCTGCTCCCAGCATGGTCATGGGCAGGTTGTGGGGTACCATCGGCTCGGCTCCGTCCGTCTTGCGCGGCCCCAGCAGCAGGCAGGCGATCAGCCCGGAGATGCCTGAGCTTATATGGACTACCGTACCTCCAGCAAAATCCAAGGCGCCCAGGTTGCGCAGCCAGCCATCCACTCCCCATACCCAATGGGCCAGGGGATCATAAACCAGGGTGGTCCACAGCAGCACAAACACCACGAAGATCGAGTACCGCATCCGTTCCGCAAAAGCGCCACTGATAAGGGCCACAGTAATGATGGCGAACATCATCTGAAAGAGTACAAACACCTGGTGAGGGATAGTGGGGGCATAAGCCAGGCTTGGCTCTCCCCCCACCCCGTTTAGGCCCAGGTACTGGAGTCCGCCCACCAGGTGGTTAAAATCCGCTCCAAAACCCAGGGAATAGCCGATCAGGACCCATTGTACCGAGACCAGGACCATGGCGGTAAAGCTCTGCATGATGATGCTGAGTACATTTTTGCGGCGCACCATGCCCCCGTAGAACAGAGCCAGGCCGGGGGTCATGAGCATGACCAGGGCGGAGCATATTATGACGAACGCAGTGTCCCCGGTATCGACACCGGGCCCTTCTGCGCCGCAGGCGAGCAACGGCAGCCCCAGGGTCAACAGCATGGCATTTATTATCAATAGAACTGCTTTAACTTTCGGTTTCATTTCATATCCCTCTTTCCCAAGCAATTTTCGGCGTTCCGCCCTAGAAAACAAAAAAGCGCTGGTGGCAGGTCGCCACCTGCATCCAAGCGCCATTGCCTGGTGTTGCTTATGAAATTATAGTGCCGCTGCGCCTTCCTCCCGGGTGCTGATACGTATTACCCTCTCCAGCGGATAGACAAAAATCTTGCCATCCCCGTGCTTGCCGGTGCGGCAGCTGTTGATAATGGTGGATATTATGTTTTCCACTGATTCATCATGGCAGACGATCTCTACTTTGATCTTGGGATTCAAGTCCACCGATACCTCACGGCCCCGATAATACTGTTTTTGGTTATTCTGAAGGCCCCGCCCCTTTACCTCGCTGGCGGTCATGCCCCGGATCTGGATATTTTCCAGGGCGGCTTTCAGGTCTTCCAGCTTGGAAGGCCGGATGATGGCCTCAATCTTCTGCATACGGCTCCCTCCTTCAGGTTAGATTGTCCCTTCCATCGGACAGCAAAAAAGGAGCCCGGCTCTTCCCGCTGCCGGGAAGGCATCAGACTCCTTCGCCCAGGTTCATTGGTGTAGATCTACTCCTATAGTATATTCGCCTCTCGCCGCCCCGTAAATGGCTTGCGGGCAAACATACTGTATACCTGACGTCCAATTCAGGCCGGGGGCGGGTTGGCGACCGTATCCACCCAAGCGTAGTCTCCGCTGGCATACTCCTGCAGGGAAATACAGGCAGGTGCGCGACGGTGCCGCTGCTCCCGTATCACTTCCACCAGTATCTGCAGGGTGTCCAGGGACGTTATCACCGGTACATTTAGTTCTACCGCCGTGCGGCGGATCTGAAATCCATCCCTTGAAGGCGAACGTCCCTGGGTTAGGGTGTTTACGATCAGATCCACTTGACCACATTTAAGCAAATCGATGATGTTAGGTGAACCTTCCTGCAGTTTCCTCACCGGTTCCGCCGCGATGCCCAATCTCTCCAGGGCGCAGGCGGTTCCTTCGGTCGCCACCAGTTTGTAGCCCAGCCGTGCCAAACCCTGCAAAAGGGGCAGAGCCTGCTCCTTATCGCGGTCAGCGATGGTGGCAGCGATGGTACCCCGGTCGGGAATATGCATACCAGCCGCCAGCATCCCCTTATAAAGGGCGATGTGCAGTGATTTATCCATCCCCAGCACCTCCCCGGTGGATTTCATTTCGGGACCCAGGCTGACATCGACCTGTTCCAGTTTGCCGAAAGAGAAGACCGGTACCTTGACCGAGTAGAAACCGGGCCGGGGCCGCAGTCCGCCTGTGTATCCCTGCTCGGCCAAGGTGCGGCCCAGCGCCGCCAGGGTAGCCATTTTGACCAGGGGCAGACCGGTCACCTTGCTGATAAAGGGTACGGTACGGCTGGAACGGGGATTGACCTCAATGACATACAGCTCGTTATTATGCTCGACGAACTGGATGTTGATCATACCCTTGACCTGCAGAGCCAGAGCCAGTCGGGTAGTGTAGTCCACCACTTTGGCGGCGGTGCGGACTTTGAGGTTGTAGGCTGGAAATACCGCCATGCTGTCGCCGGAATGGATACCGGCCCGTTCAATATGCTGCATGATCCCGGGGATCAGAACCTCCTGGCCGTCCGCCACCGCATCCACTTCCAGTTCCTGACCCAGCAGGTATTTGTCCACCAGCACCGGGTGGTCATCGTGGATCTGTACGGCTGCAGTTATATACCTCTCCAGTTCTTCCTGGTTGTCGACGATTTCCATGGCCCGGCCGCCTAGAACATAAGAAGGCCTCACCAGCACCGGGTAGCCGATGCTGCGCGCCGCTTCAACTGCTCCCGCCAGAGTGGTGACACTGCGCCCAGGGGCCCGCGGTATTCCCAACTCCTGCAGCAAACGGTCGAAACGCTCCCGGTCCTCGGCCCGGTCGATACTGTCCGGGCAGGTCCCCAGGATTTTAACCCCCGCCTGGTTGAGGCATCCAGCCAGGTTGATGGCATTCTGACCTCCAAACTGTACTATCGCTCCTTCAGGCCACTCCTGTTCAATAATGTTCATGACATCTTCGAAGCTGAGCGGTTCAAAGTAGAGTCGATCGGAGGTATCGAAATCAGTACTGACCGTCTCGGGATTGTTGTTGACGATCACTGCTTGACGACCGCTGTCCTGCAAAGCCCAGGCGCAGTGAACCGAGCAGTAATCGAACTCTATGCCCTGTCCGATCCGGATTGGCCCGGAGCCGACTACCAGAACTTTAGAGGAATCCGGTTCAGAAAGGGCTTCGTTCTCCTGTTCGTAACTGGAGTAGAAGTAGGGGCTGGCCGCCTCGAACTCTGCAGCGCAGGTATCGACCATCTTGTAGGCGGGAATCATGCCCAGTTTATGGCGCAGGCGACGCACATCACCCTCCTGCCACCCCCGCCCGGCTTGCAAGCGGGCGATATGTTGGTCGGTAAAGCCATGTACTTTGGCCTCCCGCAACAGCTGAGGATCCAGTTCCTGTTCCTGTAGGCGGCGGCTGAATTCAATGATATTCTTGATTTTATGCAGGAAGAAACGGTTGATGGCGGTTAGCTCATGGATAGTATCGATCTCCATCCCCCGGGCCAGCGCGGCGGCGATTATAAACAAACGTTGGTCGTCCGCCTGGCGCAGACGTCTCTCCAATTCACCTTGTTCCAAAGCATCAAGTTCCGGCAAATTGAGCCCTTCTATACCCAGGTCCAGGCTGCGCACCGCTTTCAACAGGGCGCCTTCAAAACTGCGGTCGATAGCCATGACCTCACCCGTGGCCTTCATCTGGGTGCCCAAACGGCGCTCCCCGCCCGCGAATTTATCAAATGGCCAGCGGGGCATCTTCAGTACAACGTAGTCAATCGCCGGTTCGAAGCAGGCCATGGTCTTGCCGGTGACCGCATTGGGTATCTCATCCAGGCTGTAACCGATAGCGATGCGGGCCGCCACTTTGGCGATGGGATAGCCGGTGGCTTTGGAAGCCAGGGCGCTGGAACGGCTTACCCGAGGGTTGACCTCGATTACATAGTACCGGCGGCTGTATGGGTCCAGGGCGAACTGGATGTTGCATCCTCCGGCTATCCTCAGGGCCCGGATGATTTTGAGGGATGCATCCCGCAGCATCTGCAGTTCCCCGTCGGTGAGGGTCTGGGCTGGTGCCACCACCATACTGTCGCCGGTGTGGATACCGACCGGGTCGATATTTTCCATGCTGCAGACAGTGATGCAGTTGTCCAGGTGGTCGCGCATAACCTCGAATTCTATCTCTTTATACCCGGCCACGCTTCGCTCGATCAGGGCCTGGCCGATGGGGCTGGCTTTCAGCCCCCGGGTCACTGTCTCCTGCAGCTCCTCATGATTCTGTACCTGGCCCCCGCCACTGCCGGCCAGGGTGTAGGCCGGTCGGACAATGAGGGGAAAACCGCTTTGGCGGGCAAAACTCCGGGCCTCTTCCCAAGAGGTGACGATGGCACTATCCGGTACCGGTTCACCGATCTCGTTCATGGTGGCTTTGAACATCGCCCGATCCTCAGCCTGGGCGATGGCCTCCAGCGGCGTCCCCAGCAGCGGCACCTGGTATTTGTCCAGGATCCCTTCCCGATGCAGGGCCAGAACCAGATTAAGCCCCGCCTGCCCGCCCATCGTGGCTATTATGCCGTCTACCCTTTCCCGTTGCAGGATCTTCTCGGCCGTCTCGACCGTCAGGGGTTCAATATAGACCCGATCAGCCATATTGGCATCAGTCATGATGGTGGCGGGATTGCTGTTGAGGAGTGCCACCTGGATGCCTTCCTCCCGCAGGGCCCGGCAAGCCTGGGTGCCGGCATAATCAAATTCGGCCGCCTGCCCGATAACGATGGGCCCCGAGCCGATCACCAAGACCTTCTTGATATTGGTAGCAACAGGCATGAGTCTATTCCCCCTTACGATGATGCGCCGCCGTTTGCCCGGAGCCGTGTCTGTGCACCATCTCCAGGAACCGATCGAAAAGGTAGCCTGAGTCACGAGGACCGGGATTGGCTTCGGGGTGGAACTGCACCGAGAAAACCGGCTTGGTCTTATGAACCAGACCTTCTGCAGTTCCGTCATTCACATTGATAAAGCTAATCTCCGCCTCATCCGGAAGTGAGGCCGGATCGACCGCATAACCGTGGTTTTGGGAGGTGACCAGGCAGCGTCCGCTGAGTAAATCTTTTACCGTATGATTACCTCCCCGATGCCCGAATTTTAGTTTATAGGTGCGGGCACCAAGGGCCAGGGCAATAAGCTGATGACCCAGGCAAATCCCGAAGGTGGGAACGTCCCGCAGCAATGTGCGGATTTGCCCCACCGCCGCCTGGCAGGCCTGAGGGTCACCGGGGCCGTTGGACAGAACCAATCCATCCGGGTGGTGCTCCAATACTGCCTCCGCGCTGCTTCCGGCGGGCATCACCACCACCTCGCAGCCCCGATTGACAAGCGAATCTATGATGTTCTGCTTTACTCCGAAGTCCAGCAGCACTATTTTCAAGGGACCATCTCCATATGTGACTGGAACTGGTCGGGTGACACTCTGGACCAGGTCCCGCTCCAACCAGAACCTCCCCTGGGCGGCTGCCTCTGTTATATTGGACGCCTCATCCCAGCTGGTAGTCAGGATTGCCCCCATTGTCCCTTGGCTGCGCAGGATGCGGGTTATGGCCCGGGTGTCGATACCCATCAGACATGGAATTTGATACCGGTCCAGGAATTCGGCCAGGGTCCAGCGTGATTGATAATGATCCGGGCACACGGCCATCTCATGTATGACCAGGCCTCGCAGGGCGGGGCTGACAGACTCGAAGCCGTAGTCCCCGCAGCCATAGTTGCCGATGCTGGGATAGGTAAAGGTCAGGATCTGCCCTGCGTAGGAAGGATCGGTGATGATCTCCTGGTAGCCGTTCATGCTGGTGTTGAATACTGCTTCGCCATCGACATGAACCGGCCCGTTCAGCATCTGCCCGCTGAAAACCATCCCATTCGCCAGAACCAGATGTCCTTTCATTGTGCTTACCTCCTTCCCGAATCCTTATTGGCGGGCTATTTTCCCACCCTTTGACAGTGATCTGAAGATCAGATACCGGCTCCGGGCTAGGTCGGTCTTTCGCCGCCAGAACTCATATCCTCGATTTAAAAGCTGCGATCGTTTATTTAATCAGGCTGTTACCGGTAAGATACCGATCTACCTCCCGAGCGGCCAGTTTGCCTTCCTGGATGGCCCATACGACAAGGCTCTGACCCCGGCGCATGTCGCCGGCCACGAACACCTTTTCCATATTGGTGGTAAAGACCCCGAACCGGGCCGCTACATTGCCCTGACTGTCCCGGGCCAGATTCAGCTCATCCGGCAGAGCATCCTCCGCTCCGCTAAATCCAAGGGCCAGCAAAACCAGATCTGCCGGCCATGTCTTTTCACTGCCGGGCACCTCGACCGGCTCCAGCCTGCCTGAGGGGCCCTTAAACCAATTGACCGCTGCCGTATGGACTTCTTTCACCTGGCCCCTGGCATCGCCGACGATGCGGCGGGTGGATACCAGGTAATGGCGCGGGTCTGCCCCGCTGACCTCGATGGCCTCAGCCTGGCCGTAATCCACTTTTTGCCGGTGGGGCCATTCGGGCCACGGGTTGGTGGTCTTGATTCGCCTGTCGGGAGGCTCCGGCCGGATCTCCAGTTGGTGAACGCTGCGGCAGCCCTGGCGGATGGCACAAGCCACGCAATCGGTGCCGGTATCCCCGCCACCGATCACGATAACGTCCTTGCCGGCCGCACTGATATCAGCGTCTGATCCATCTCCTTCCAGCACCCCCCTGGTGCAGGCCTTCAGATAGGTTAACGCCTGGTGCACCCCGCTCAGATCGGTGCCTTCCACCTCAAGAGCCCTGGCCCGGCCAGCTCCGCCGCACAAGATCACTGCATCATAATTGGCAACCAGGGTGGCGGCGGGCAGGTCCGAGCCGATCTCGGTTCCAACCACGAACTTGATACCCGACTCCTGCATAAGTTTGATGCGCCGCTCAACCACGTCCTTACCCAGTTTCATATTCGGAATTCCGTAAACCAGCAATCCCCCTGGCCGGTCCTCGCGTTCGAAAACGGTCACATCGTGGCCAACCGCGTTCAGGTAATAGGCACTGGCCAAGCCGGCCGGACCTGATCCGACTACTGCTACCTGGAATCCGGTGGAGGCACCGCGCACCGGCTCCACCCACCCTTCCCGGAAGGCTTTTTCCGTTATCTCATATTCAAGGCTGTTTATGGCCACCGGTTCCCAATAGGTTCCCGCTGTGCAGGCTCCTTCGCAGGGGGCGGGACACACCCGGGAGGTGAATTCGGGAAAAGGATTGGTGCGGGCCAACCGCCGCCAGGCCTCATCCCATCGGCCGGCATAGACCATTTCGTTCCATTCCGGAATAAGGTTATGCAGGGGGCACCCCGAGGCAGCGCCGTTGAGGATAATCCCGCCCTGGCAGAAGGGGACGCCGCAGTTCATGCAACGGGCTCCCTGCAAGCTCATTTCTTCCGCATCCTGGGGCAGCCTGATTTCATCCCAGTCCTTTATTCTTTCCGCGGGCGGCCGCTTGCCCGGTTCCACCCTCGGGTATTCCAAAAATCCGGTTGTTTTCCCCATGCCTGATCCTCCTCCCTACGTCCGCCTCTTACCGGCTCGGTACGATCAATCCCGGCTCTCTTTTGGCAGCCGGTACCGGATCGTATGCTCGGTTCATATCTTGGATGATTTGTTTATAGACTGCCGGAATCACCCTGGTAAACCGGGGCGCGTAGTCCGCCCATTTTTCCAGCACCCGGCGTCCCAGGGGACTGCCGGTATGGGCGGTGTGTTTGGCCACCAGGGTCCTGATTTTCTCCAGTTCGCAAGGGTCGATAACCGGTTCCAGCAGCACCAGGCTGTGGTTGCAGGCAGCCGGATCCAGATTTAGGATGTAGGCAATGCCGCCAGACATACCGGCAGCGAAATTGCGTCCGGTTTTACCCAGGATTACGACTTGCCCTCCGGTCATGTACTCACAGCCGTGGTCGCCCACTCCCTCTACTACCGCACTGATCCCACTGTTTCTTACGCAGAATCTCTCCCCGGCTATACCGTTGATATAGGCCTCCCCGGAAGTGGCGCCATAGAACGCAACATTGCCGATGATTATGTTACTCTCGGCGGTCAGAGTCGACCCCCGGCGGGGGTGAACGATGATTTTGCCGCCTGACAGCCCTTTGCCGATGTAGTCATTGGCGTCGCCCTCCAGTTCCAGGGTTATTCCCGGTGGAATAAAGGCACCGAAACTCTGCCCTGCCGAGCCTACAAAAGACAGCCGGACAGTATCCTCGGGCAAGCCTTGAGCACCGTATTTGCGGGTTATGGCACTGCCGGTCAGCGTACCCACCACGCGGTCGACGTTGTTTATTTTCAGCCGGGCCCGCACCGGCTTGCGCTGCTCGAGGGCCGGCTGGCACATGCGCAGCAGCTTGCGGGCGTCGAGTGATTTCTCCACCAGGTGGTCCTGGGAACGCCTCTTGTGGCGTCCCACCTCAGGGCCGGCATAGGGCTGGTAGAGGAGCGGGGACAGATCCAGGCGGGAGGCCTTCCAATGTTGAGTCTCCCTGGGCCTTAGCTTGTCGGTGCGCCCGACCATCTCGGCCAGGCTGCGGAATCCCAACCGGGCCATGATCTCCCGCATCTCCTGGGCCACGAAACGCATGAAATTCTCCACGTGCTCGGGCTGGCCGGTGAAATTTCGGCGCAGCCGCTCATCCTGGGTGGCTATTCCTACCGGGCAGGTATTCAGATCGCAGACCCGCATCATGACGCACCCCATGGCAATCAGGGGGGTGGTAGCGAAACCGAACTCCTCCGCCCCCAGTAGGGCTGCAATCACTACATCGCTTCCGGTGAGCAGTTTGCCGTCAGTCTCCAGGGCCACTCGGTCCCGAAGCCGATTCAGTACCAAAGTCTGGTGAGTCTCGGATAAACCCATTTCCCAAGGCAGCCCGGCATTCCTGATGCTGGTGCGGGGGGAGGCGCCGGTGCCGCCGTCATAACCGCTGATGAGGATGACGTCGGCTTTGCCCTTGGCCACCCCCGCCGCCACCGTGCCCACTCCCACCTCGGAAACCAGCTTGACGCTTATTTCCGCTTCTTGGTTGGCGTTTTTAAGGTCATGGATCAATTCCCCCAAATCCTCGATCGAATAGATGTCATGGTGGGGGGGCGGGGAGATCAGGTCCACTCCGGGGGTTGAGTGGCGCACCCTGGCTATGGCCGGGAAAACCTTGCCCCCGGGCAGCTGACCGCCTTCGCCCGGTTTGGCCCCTTGGGCCATTTTGATTTGGATCTCGGCGGCATTCACCAGATAATTGCTGGTCACCCCGAAACGCCCGGAGGCCACCTGCTTGATGGCGCTGCAGCGGGAATCCCCGTTTTTATCCCGAATATAGCGCTCCGGTTCCTCCCCGCCTTCCCCGCAATTGCTCTTGCCGCCCAGCCGGTTCATGGCTATGGCCAGGCATTCGTGCGCTTCCTTGCTGATGGAGCCATAGGACATCGCCCCAGTCCGGAAGTGCTGCACAATCGACTCTACTGGTTCGACTTCTTCGATGGGTATGGTGTCAGCACTGTTGAGATTGAATTCCAGCAGGTGCCGGAGGGTATATATCTTCTCATTATTGATGCGGCGGGAGAATTCCTTAAAAAGTCCATAATCAGTCTCCCGGCAGGCCCGCTGCAGCAAATAAATCGTTTCCGGATTATACAAGTGGATTTCCCCGTTTTCTTTGCATTGGAAATAACCGCCCACCTCAAGCGAATCCCGGTTGGGATCATTGCGGTTGAAGGCGCTGTTGTGCCGCATCCAACTTTCCCGGGCTATCTCCTCCAAGCCGATTCCGTCCAAGCGGGAAGGGGTCATGGTAAAATAGCGGTCGACCAGTTCCCGGCTGAGGCCGATGGCCTCGAAGATCTGAGCCCCATGATAACTGCGCATGGTGGATATGCCCATCTTGGTCAAGACCTTCAGCATCCCCTTGACGCATGCCTCGATGTAATGCGACCTGGCCTCGGCCCGATTCAAGCCGGCCAGCCATCCTTGTCCGGCCATCCGGTCGACTACCGCCAAAGCCAGATAGGGATTGACCGCCGTCACTCCATAGCCCACCAGAGTGCAAAAGTGGTGTACCTCCCGGGGTTCGCCCGACTCCAGCACGATGCCCACGTTAGTACGGATTTCCTGGCGGGTCAGATGATGATGCAGCCCGGCGCTGGCCAGCAGTGCGGGGATGGCAGCCATTTCTTCATTGATTCCCCGATCGGAAAGAATCACGATATTGGCACCCTCAGCGATAACCCGGTCAGCTTCCCGGAAGATCCGCTCCAGAGAATTCTGCAGGGCCCGCCCGCCTCCGTCGACACGGTAGAGGATGGATATGGTGGCCGACTTGAACCGTTCGTCATCCAGCCCCTGGATGAGGCGCAACTGCTGATCGGTCAAAATTGGATGGGGCAGCATGATGCAGGCTGAATCACCGCGCTCCGGGTCCAACAGGTTACCGGTATTGCCCAGAGGCAGGCTGAGCGAGGTGACGATCTCTTCCCTGATCCCGTCAATGGGGGGATTGGTCACCTGGGCAAACAACTGCTTGAAGTAGAGATACAATAACTGCGGCTGGTCGGAAAGCACCGCCAGAGGCGAATCCATACCCATGGAGCCTACCGGGTCCTTGCCCAGTTCGGCCATGGGTTTGAGGGTCATTTCTATATCCTCGAAGGTATACCCGAAGGCCTTCTGGAGGCGAAGCAGGTCCAAACCGGGCGTTTCTTCAAGGGTGGACGGGACAGGGAGTTGTTCCAGGTCTACAATCCGCCGGCGGTTCCAATCTGCATAAGGATGCAGCCGGGCTATTCCCTGTTTGATCTCTTCATCACTGATTATCCTTTGCGCCCTGGTATCTATCAGCAGCATCCGGCCCGGCTCGATCCTCCCTTTATATACAATCTTCTCCGGCTTGATGTCGATTACCCCCACTTCCGAGGCCAAGACCACCCGGTCGTCGTTGGTGATATAATAGCGGGCCGGGCGCAACCCGTTGCGGTCCAATACCGCGCCAATGACTACGCCATCGGAGAAACCAATGGCAGCCGGTCCATCCCAGGGTTCCATGATAAAATTGTTGAAACGGTAGAACTCCTTCAGTTCGGCGGACATCTGTTCATCCGTCTCCCATGGTTCCGGTATCATCATCATCACCCCATGGGGCAGCGAGCGGCCGGTCAGGTACAGGAATTCCAGGCAGTTGTCGAACATGGAGGAATCGCTGCCAGTCTCATCGATAATCGGGAAAACCTTATCCAGATCTTGGAATAGAGGGGATTCAATCACCTTCTGCCGTGCTTTCATCCAGTTGACGTTGCCGCGGATGGTATTGATCTCCCCGTTATGGACCACATAGCGGTTGGGGTGGGCCCTCTCCCAGCTGGGAAAGGTATTGGTACTGAAGCGGGAATGGACCATGGCCAGGGCGGAATCGAAATCTAGGTCGGAGAGGTCCAGATAGAATTCCCGCAGCTGTTTGGCGGTCAGCATTCCCTTGTAGACGATGGTCTTGGATGACAGGCTGGCAACGTAGAAGGTTCCTCCCTTATCTGCGCATAAAGGGATAATGGCCCTCTCAGCCCGCTTGCGTATGGTGTAGAGCTTCCTTTCAAAATCCGCACCGCATCTGGTAGTATGGCCCCGGGCGATAAAAACCTGGATGAAGCGGGGCATGGAAGATCGGGCGCTGTCGCCGATGCTGCTCCGGTCAATGGGGACTTCCCTCCAGCCCAAGATCCTCTGGCCTTCCTCGGCTACGATCCGCTCAAATACATCCATCTGGGTTCGGCGGAAATCATCATAGCGGTGGGCGAAGATCATCCCCACCCCGTAGCTGCCCGGACCGGGCAGGGTGAATCCCAACACCTCGCATTCCCGGCGGAAGAAGCGGTGCGGTATCTGGACCAGGATGCCGGCCCCGTCACCGGTGTTCTCGTCAGCTCCACTGGCACCACGGTGACTCAGGTTTTCCAAAACGGTCAAGGCGTCATCTATGATATCGTGCGATTTGTTTCCCTTGATATTAACCACGAACCCCATACCGCAAGCATCATGCTCGAAGGCCGGATCGTACAGGCCTTGCCTGGCTGGTAATCCATTTCTCATCTTACTCACCCTCACCCTCATCGGCAAATTTGAGCGGGGTCCTGGCGCAAATAAAGGTCCTCAACACCGCCCAAACGGTGCCGAGGACCTCATCGTCCCAAACATATCTTGGTTTCTATGCTGTAATCGGGCTGCGCCATTGCATCCCTTAGTGCTATTCTATCCACCCCATGGCCGGGTGGCAATGGGGCACGAGCAGATATAATGTATACATCTTGGCTTAGAACTTGGTCAGATAACTGGTCACTTCCCAGGGTGTGACTTGAATATTATACTCATCCCATTCCACCAGTTTGCCGGTACTGAACCTTTCATATATGTGGCTGCCCAGAGCACTTTTGACGAGTTCGTTCTTATCCAACTCATGCAGGGCTTCCAGCAGGTTGCCGGGCAGGCTGCCGATCCCCAAGGCCATGCGCTCCGATTCCTCCATCTTGTAGATGTTGCGGTCCACTGGCGGTGGGGGCTCGATCTTGTTTTTGATGCCGTCCAGACCTGCTATCAGCATAACCGCCATAGCCAAATAGGGGTTACAGGTGGGGTCCGGGTTTCTTACCTCGATACGGGTGCTGGCGCCGCGCTTGGCCGGAACCCGAACCAGGCAGCTGCGGTTGGCTCCCGACCAGGCAATGTTTACCGGGGCTTCATAACCTGGTACCAACCGTTTGTAGGAATTGACGGTCGGATTGGTAATGGCCGCAAAGGAGCGGGCATGCTTCAGAATACCGCCCATATAGTAACGGGCAGTGTCACTCAACTGATCCGGACCGTTGGGGTCGTAGAAGGCGTTCTGTCCGTCCTTGAACAAAGACTGATGGGTATGCATGCCAGAGCCATTGATGCCAAAAAGCGGCTTAGGCATGAAGGAGGCATGCAGGCCGTGGCGCTGGGCTATGGACCGGACCACCAGTTTGAAGGTCATGATGGCGTCGGCTACCTGCAGGGCGTCCCCATATTTGAAATCGATCTCGTGCTGGCCGGGGGCCACTTCATGGTGGGAAGCCTCGATCTCGAAGCCCATCTCTTCCAGGGTCAGGTCCATGTCACGCCGGGCATTCTCGCCCAGGTCAATCGGGGCCAGATCGAAGTAGCCGGCTTCATCCTGGGTCTGGGTGGTGGCATGGCCTTTTTCGTCAGAAAGGAACAGGAAGAACTCTGCCTCTGGACCGACGTTCATCGTGTACCCCAAGTCATGGGCTTCCTGCAGCACCCGTTTCAGGTTGTTGCGGGGGCAGCCGGGGAAGGGGGTACCGTCGGGCAGGTAAATATCGCAGATCAAACGGGCCACCTTGCCATTGGCGGAACGCCAGGGGAATATTACGAAGGTATTCAAGTCGGGTACCAGGTACATGTCGGATTCCGAGATGTCGACAAAACCGTTGATGGATGACCCGTCAAACATTATCTCCCCATTGAGCACTTTATCCAGCTGGCTGATCGGTACCGCCAGGTTTTTCATGATTCCGCCAATGTCGGTGAACTGCAGTCTCAGAAACCTGACGTCGTTTTCTTTGACCTTATTGATGATTTCCGATTTCTTGTCCTTCATGGTCGTCACTCCTCTCTATTAATCCTGGTCCCCGAAGGCGGTAATGACCGCCAGGGCCAGATCTTTCATGGATATGCTGCGGTTCATGCTCTCCTTCTGCATAGTACGGTAAGCTGCCGCCTCGTCGATGCCCAGATTTTTCATCAGAATCCCTTTGGCCTTTTCGATTAACTTACGGCTTTTGAGGCTGTCTTTGAGGGAGGTCACCTGGCGTTGGATAGAGGTTAGCCGGCTCTGATAGAGCAGGAGTACCTCAATGACTGCCAACAGGGTTTCCTCCGTGTAAGGTTTTTGGATGTGGGCTACTTCTGCCGGGATCCGATCCAGTGATCCTTGTACCAGCACCAGCACTGAACTCAGCCCGTCTCCCTCGATTATGCCGGCAATCTCCGGCACGCTTCCCCCTTCCAGACCCGAATCCATGATCACCAGGTCTGGATACATGGTGCGGGCCCGCCGCAGCAGTTCCGGGCCGTTGCCCGCTTCAGCCTCGACCAGGTATCCGGACCTGGTCAGTAATTCTTTAAGTCGCCGTCGGCTGTTTTCCTTGCCATCGCCGATAAGTATGGTTGCCCGCTTCACATCCTCATCACCTGCCTCATAAAAAATGCCCACGGTATGGCTGGAGATTACAGCTGACCATGGACACCATCGTCCGTTGAATATTCTTTTTTATTACATGCTCAATTATAGAAGCCCCGCAAATGGATTGCAAGGAACGACGGCGCTATATACTGTATACTTGAACGGGGGAAAGCCTTGTCAAAACGCGCAGCGCAGAGCGGCCCGTTTATAGTTGACAATGGAAAAACCTCTACTTACTATTTACTAAGAGAGTATCTGAACGAACATTCAGTCATGGGGTGAGGATTGTGGAGCCTGTTATAACCTCCAAAATGATGGAGAAACGGGAGAAAATCTTGGAGAGCGCCCAGGTGTTGTTTGCGGAAAAGGGCTACGTCAACACCCCGGTGCGGGAAATCATCGACCTGTCCGGATACGGGACCGGTACCTTCTATAAGTACTTCAACAATAAAGAAGAGGTGCTCAAGGTCCTGCTGCAGGACTTCCTGGACCAGATAATATCCGCGGTGAGAGAGTTCTTCAACCGGGAGAAGGATCTCTATGTGCGCTTTATCGAATCCAAACGGGTAATGCTGGAGGTTTTCGCCCGCAATCAGAAAATGGCCGAGATATACAGCCGGGTCCATGGGATCAGCGACAGCATCGACCAATGCCTGCAGGAGTTTGACGACCGTTTCCTGGCTTTCACCAGCCGCAACATCGAATACGGCATCAAAAGAGGCCTATTTCGAGACTTGCCGGTAACTCCCGTGGCCAGCGCCACTCTAGCCATAATCAGATATGCAGTCAACCAATGGATAGTCCGGAAGACAATTTCCGAGCCGGAGATGATCGATATGGTCATCTCCTTCCATCATTCTCTGGCCGTTGGAATAGTCAAGGACCACAGCCTGATCACGCCATACGAGACTATATAAGATCCTTGACGGCAAAATCGGCTGATTATGAAGACCCAAACAAATAATCAAAGGAGGGATATCATGAAGGTAGTAATTATTGGCGGAGTAGCTGGAGGGGCCAGTGCCGCCGCCCGTCTGAGGAGACTCGACGAAGAGGCGCAAATCGTGATGTTTGAACGGGGCGAATACATTTCTTTCGCCAATTGCGGCCTGCCTTACTACGTTAGCGGAGTAATCCCCAAGAGATCCAGCCTGCTGGTGCAAACCCCCAAGGCCATGAAGAGTCGTTTCAAAATCGATGTTCGCACCATGAGCGAAGTGGTCGGCATATTCCCGGAGGCCAAAGAGGTAGAAGTCAAAAACCTGACCAGCGGTGAGACCTACCGGGAGAGTTATGATTACGTGGTTCTCTCCCCCGGTGCGGCCCCCATAACACCAGATATTCCTGGCGTCAGACTGCCAAATGTGTTCACTATCCGCAACGTTCCCGACAGCGACATGGTCAAAGGGTATGTCGATGCCCAGCTGCCGGCCAGCGCAGTAGTGGTAGGAGCCGGGTTCATCGGCCTGGAGATGGCCGAAAGCCTGCATACCCGCGGGGTGGAGGTCCATGTAGTCGAGGCCGCCGATCAGGTCATGGGCCCGCTGGATCGTGAAATGGCGGCTATCGTCCATCAATATATGCGTAAACAAGGTATCAAGCTGCACCTCAACAGCCAGGTGGTGGCTATCGAGGGTACCGACAAGGCTGAAGGCATACGCCTGGCTGACGGCACTTCTATCCCAACCCAGATGGTGGTCCTGGGCATCGGGGTCAGGCCCGAGACCAGTCTGGCCCGCCAGGCCGGTTTGGCTATCGGCTCCACCGGGGGCATCCTGGTGGACGAGTACCTGCGCACTTCCGATCCTTTTATCTATGCTGCCGGAGACGCCATCCAGGTACGTGATTTGGTGACCGGGCGTGATGCGTTGGTGCCTATGGCCAGTCCCGCCAATCGCCAGGGCCGCATGATAGCCGATAACATCTGTGGTCGGGCCGTCAAGTACAACGGCGCTCAGGGCACCGGCATCGTCAAGATTATCGATCTGGTGTGTGCGGTCACCGGCGCCAACGCCAAAATCCTTAAAAAGATGGACATCGCCTTTAAGTCATGTATAATCCATCCCTTCCCCCACGCCACCTATTACCCGGGCGGCACCCAGATGACCCTCAAACTGCTGTTCACCCCCGACACCGGCAAAGTGCTGGGAGCGCAGATTGTGGGCTATGATGGGGTGGACAAACGCATCGACGTGGTGGCCACCGCCATTAGGGCGGGCATGACCGTTTTCGACCTGCAGGAACTGGAACTGGCCTACGCTCCGCCCTTCTCCTCAGCCAAGGACCCAGTCAACATGGCTGCCTATGCAGCCGGCAACATCATCAACGGCGACGTGGAAGCAGTCGATTGGCTGGACATACCGGAACTAAAGCAAAAGGGAGGGTTCCTGCTCGATGTCAGGACTGCCAGCGAGGTGGAGAAAGGACCAATCGACGGAGCGGTCAACATACCACTGGATGAACTGCGCAGCCGTCTGGATGAAATACCCCAGGACACCACGGTGGCGGTCTCCTGCCATGTGGGTTTGCGTTCCTATATAGCTACCCGTATCCTGAGCCAGCATGGTAAAAACGTCAGGAATATTACCGGGGGATACAAACTCTACCAAACCTTGAAAGCCGACAAGCTATTGTAATTTTACCGAGTGCGGTCCCGGCATACCAATACCAGAAGGAAGCTCGGGTAAAAGCAGAGTCCGATGTCCCGGTGTGGCACCATACCAGCCAGCACTTGACCCGTTTCCACCATGTAGGTGGAAACGGGTTTGCGTTATTCCACTAAAGCCCATCACCAGCAATAGGAGACCCATGCCCAGAACCGCGATGGGCAGGATCATCTCCATCATTGCCGACCGCTATCCTTTGCCTTTAGTCGGTCGGCCAGGTGTTTCACCTGGGCTTTGAGGTTTAAGACATACACGTATTCATCCTGCTTGAAGCCTTCCACATTATCCCACCGTTCGGCCTTAAGTCTCTGCACCGCCTGCTCAATATCCCCTTGCTCCTGGTCCAGGAGTTCGTAGATGCGGTCGTGGTAGGCAACCGTTTCCCGGATAGACCGGGAGAAGAAATCGCTGATCTCTTCCCGGCCGGTGAAAACTATGTTGTGCCCCTGCAGCAGTATTTCGGCCGGCAGCTGCGCCAACCGCCGCCCCGATTCTACATAGGCGTCATAGTCGGCTACAAACTCAGGTTCGATCTGGCCGGAACTGCTCATATACCCGCCCGCTTCCACTGCCACCAATACCCTTTGCCGGGGCAGGTAGTAACTCAGGTGGTCGCGGGTATGGCCGGGTGTGGCCAGCACCTGCACGCTAGTGGTGTCGTCTATCTCCACCACCTGACCGTCGTGCAGCGGTAGGTCGACCTCGAAAGTCCGGAAAGGCTCCGCGATCAGGCGGGAATAATCGAAACCGTCTTCAAGCTTTACGAAGCTCAAGCCTTCAGAGTTGATCTGGGTGATGACCTTTACTGCTCCGGGCCGCTGGAGAGTGGCCGCCGCCAACGGTGAGGCGGCTATCTGCATGTCCGGAAAAGCCTGCTTCAGGTAGGCGGCCGAGCCAGCATGGTCCCAGTGGGCATGGCTGATGAACAGATAAGCCGGTTGCCGGTCACCCAACACGGAGCGTACGGCCTCGACATACACCTGCCCCAAACAGCTGATGCCGGATTCGAAGATGGCGGGCTGCTGGGGAAGGTCGAGCAGATAGATGGGATAGGCGCTGCTGCCCAGAACGTGGAGATTCTCGGTCACTTTACCGGTAGTATGAATGCGCATTTACCAAAACACCTCCATAAGGGATTTGGAAACCACCAGGAGCCGACCATATGCGTTGGCCATATAAATAAGAGCTTATAACCATTATATTGCATTCGAATAAAGGCCGGATGAGAACATTTGCACGAGGTACGCTGCGGTCGGCTAAACAAACAGGTCCAAGAATTCCACTCAGCGGCGCCAGTTGAGCCTGGTTGTCTTAAGCAGGCGGTATTCGGCTACCACCAGGGAGAGCAAGGCCCAGCCGACCACGAAAGGTCCCCGCACGTAGTTGCTGCCCAGGGATATGAGCCCTCTGCCCACCGGATACAAGGCCTCATAGGCTAATCTCATATCACTGGCAAATATCAGGATGCCCGCCATAGCTATCAACCAGGCCGATTCGGTGCTATAGTATCCCCTGGAGATGGTGGCCACCGCATTCAGGGTCATATAGCCCAGCAGTACCGCGAATATGACCATCCCAATAAACAAGCGGAGATCGACGAAGGGAAAGAGCAACACCCCCAGGCAAACGATCACTATGATTATGGGCAAGGCAATCCATAATTCTTCTTTGCCGGGCGAGGCATCCTTGCGGAAGGCCAAAATCAGAAAGATGTAGGCGACAACGAAGCTGGCGATCCCCATGGGTATAGTGGTCCGGCTCCAGTCCCCCAGCAGCGGTGGGATGACGAAGAAAAAGTCCCCCAACGCCATGAAGGCGAAGGCGGCCGCCATCAATTTTTGCTCTGGGTAGTTTTTACGCAGGCTAATCGCGGACAAGGCCAGACATATCGAAACCGTTATCTTGAGCCAGGCCATGATACCCGCCTGGCTGTAGCGGTATTCGGATAACAATATCAGAACGGTCAGGGGCAGATAGGTTGTCAGTAAGACCCGCTGGGCATTATTCACGGTTACCCTTCCCTTTACCTATTTGTATAGATGATATGCTGCTGTCCCCGACTTTAGATTAGACCATGCTTCATAATCCTATCGGTGTAGGTTTGGCGATTGCAGGTATGGCAGGCAGGAGCGCTGTTTGATATGATGTTGAGGGATAATCCGGGAGCAAGCGGGTCGGGCAATGGAGATAAGACGCCTCCGCCACCCACCGCTGAGGTCGGTTGGGAATCTCTTCTACGGTTGATTACGAACAGCGTTTATTTGGAAGCATAGTAGAGAGGGCAGCGACCGGGTGTATTTAAATCAATTTGTGAAATTGTAAGCTTGCCATGAAAAATCCTATTCACTATTACCATATTTGCTGCATAATAAATACAGTTTCAGACAATTTTCTACTCTAGGGCGAGGGTCGCGCCCACTCATTCGATTAATAATGGAGGAATACGATGTCGCTCAAGCAAACACCGCTGTACCCGATGCATCTGAAGTACCACGGCAAACTGATTGATTTCGGCGGTTGGGAACTGCCAGTCCAGTATGAGGGGTTAGGCATCATCAAGGAGCACAACATGGTCCGCGAGAAGGCGGGCCTGTTCGATGTCTCGCACATGGGAGAGGTCTTCATCGAGGGTGAACAGGCGGAAGATGTGGTCCAAAACCTGGTCTGCAATGATGTCAAGACAATGCAAGACGGCCAGGTCCTGTACAGCCCGATGTGTTACCCGGACGGAGGGGTAGTCGACGATCTGCTGATTTATCGCTACCATCCCCGCAAGTATCTGTTGGTCGTCAACGCCGCCAACGTCGACAAGGATTTCGAATGGATTACCCAGCACCTCGCAGAAGGAGTCACGGCCGTAAACGTTTCCGACCAGTATGCCCAACTGGCTCTGCAGGGACCCAAAGCCCAAGAAATACTGCAGTCGCTCTGTGATATCGACCTCAATGACATCCGTTTCTTTTGGTTCCAACCGGCAGTCAAGGTGGCGGGAGTGGAATGCATCGTTTCCCGCACCGGTTATACGGGTGAAGATGGCTTCGAGATATACATAAAACCGGCTGAGGCTGGATTTGTATGGGAGGAAATACTGGAGATGGGCAGCGACCGGGTGGTCCCGATAGGCCTGGGGGCCCGGGACAGCCTGCGTTTCGAGGCCAAGCTGCCACTGTATGGCCAGGAGATAGACAAGGATATAACCCCCCTGGAGGCTGGCTTGGGATTCTTCGTCAAACTGGAGGGTGATGATTTCATCGGCAAGGATGCCCTGGTAAAACAGAAACAAGCCGGTCTGACCCGCAAATTGGTGGAGTTCTCGATGGTGGGCAAAGGCATCCCCCGCTCCCATTACGAAATATGCAAAGATGGGCAGGCCATCGGCCATGTCACGTCCGGCATGCACTCCCCCACCTTCAAGAAACCGCTGGGTCTGGCGCTGGTCAAGATCGAACACAGTGCCCCCGGTACTGAATTCGATATCATAATCCGCGACAAGGCTATTCCGGCTAAAGTAGAAACCGGGCTCTTCTATCGCAAGAGGACCAAATCCAAGTAAGACTACTGCAGCCAGCCCCATCTCAAAGTGCCCACTGGCAACCAATAAAAGATTAGGGAGGAATTGGACATGAATATCCCGGGAGATTTGCTGTATACCAAGGATCATGATTGGATCAGAGTCGAAGGCACTAAAGGCCATATCGGAATCAGCGACTTCGCCCAGGCCCATCTGGGTGACATCGTTTTCGTGGAACTTCCTGAGTTGGACGCCCAGGTCGAACAGGGACAAGCCATCGGAGTGATCGAGTCGGTCAAAGCGGCTGCCACCATGTTCTGCCCGGCGGGCGGCACGATAGTAGCGGTCAACGAGGAATTGGAAGAATCCCCGGAACTGCTCAACGAAGACTGCTATGCCAACTGGATTGCTGTCGTTGAACTGGGCGACCAGACCGACCTGGAGAAATTGATGGATCCAGCCGCCTATACTGAATATTGCCGACAGGCAGAAGCAGAGGAATAAGCTGATGAAATATACACCCAATCCGAACCCGGTGGTGGATGAGATGCTCCAAACCATGGGGCTGTCCAGTCTGAGCCAGCTATTCAGCGACATTAAACCTGAACTGCAGCTGGACCGGGAGCTTAATATCCCGGGAGGCTGTGGAGAGATGGAACTGCGCTCCCATCTGAAAGAACTAGCCGCCCGCAACCGCAATACCGAGGATTTTCCCTGTTTCCTGGGGGCCGGTGCCTATGATCATTACATCCCGGCAGCGCTGGAGCAACTGTTGCTGCGCTCCGAGTTTTACACCGCCTACACCCCTTACCAGCCCGAAATCAGCCAGGGCATCCTGCAGTCCATTTTTGAATATCAGACCATGATCTGCAGCCTCACCGGACTGGATGTTTCCAACGCCTCCCTTTATGACGGGGGCAGCGCCCTGGCCGAGGCCTGCAGCCTGGCCTGCGTAAACAGCAAAGGACGGCGCAAAGTCGTGATCCCGGACACGGTACACCCCGAATACCTACAGATTTTGAAAGCCTATTCGCTGTCCGGGCATATGGATATTGTCGTGGTCCCGGGCCGCGGGGGGGCCGCAGACATCGAAGCCATGCTGGCCGCCATTGACGATCAAACCGCCGGCGTGGTGATCCAACAGCCCAACTTTTTTGGCATAATCGAGGACGCCGCATCAATTGAACAGGCCGTCCATGCCCATAAAGGCCTCCTAATCATGGCGGTGGAACCCATATCGCTGGCGGTTTTGAAATCCCCTGGCGAGTGGGGTGCCGATATCGCCGTAGGGGAAGGCCAGCCCCTGGGCTTAAGCCTCTCCATGGGCGGTCCTTACCTGGGTTTCATGGCCGCCCGCAAAGCTCTGATGCGTAAGATCCCAGGACGAATCGTGGGCCAGACCACCGACCTGGACGGCAAGACCGCCTACGTTCTGACCTTGCAGGCGCGGGAGCAGCATATCCGGCGCGAACTGGCCGCTTCCAACATCTGCTCCAACCAGGCCCTGTGCGCCTTGGCGGCCAGCATGTACCTGACTTTTGTCGGCCCCCGTGGCCTTAAAGATGTAGCCGTACGCTGTCACCAACTGGCTCTCTATGCCCGTCAGGCGCTGGAGAAGGTCGGACTGCATCTCAAGTTTGAGCAGCCTTTTTTCAATGAATTCGCTGTTTCTATAAGCAATCCGAGCGTGGCCAACCGCCGCCTGCTGGAGAATGGTATAATCGGCGGGTATGAACTGGAGGACGCCCTGCTGCTGGCCTTCACCGAAAAGCGCACTACCGCCGAGATCGACCGCCTGGCTGCGGTGTTGGGAGGTAAATAGTCATGAACAAACTAATTTTCGAAAAAACCATCAGCGGCAGCAACGCCTTTTCCCTGCCTGATTTCACCAGCGGCCAGCCTGATTGGGAAACAGCCATCCCGGCTCATTTACGGCGCAAGGACCAACCCCTCCTGCCGGATGTGAGCGAAGTGGAAGCGGTGCGCCATTTTACCGAATTGTCGACCCGCGCCTATGGGGTAGACAGCGGCTTCTACCCGCTCGGTTCCTGCACCATGAAGTACAATCCCAAGATCAACGAGTGGGCCGCCCGCCTGCCCGGTCTGGCTGGTTTGCATCCCTTCCAGCCGGAGGAAACCATGCAAGGCGCCCTGCAGTTGTATTATGAAATGCAGGAGATGCTGGCCGAGATCACCGGTATGGACAGCTTCACCCTGCAGCCCGCGGCCGGCGCCCATGGCGAGATGGCCGGGGTGATGATAATTAAGGCTTATCACCAGCACCGCCAGGACCATAAACGGACCCGGATGATGGTGCCCGATTCCGCCCACGGCACCAATCCAGCCACCGCCAATGTGGTGGGATTCGATGTCATCGAAGTCAAATCCAATTCCCGCGGCCTGGTGGACCTGGAAGACCTGCGGGCCAAAATGAGCCCCGAAGTAGCCGGTCTGATGCTGACCAACCCCAATACACTGGGTCTGTTCGAAGAGGATATCAAGGAGATTGCCGATATCGTGCACGACCAGGGCGGTTTGCTTTACTATGACGGGGCCAATCTGAACGGCATTATGGGGGTAACCCGGCCCGGTGATATGGGCTTTGATGTGGTCCATGTCAATTTGCACAAGACCTTCAGCACCCCCCACGGCGGCGGCGGCCCGGGGGCAGGCCCGGTAGGAGTGAAGGCTCCCCTGGCCGATTTTCTGCCCGTTCCGGTCGTGGCCCGGCAGGGCGAGACCTACCGATTTGATTACCAACGTCCCCTTTCCATCGGGAAGGTTAAAAACTACTATGGTAATTTCGGGGTCATCGTCAAAGCCTATACCTATATAAAAGCCCTGGGCGGAAGCGGTCTGAAGGAAGCCTGTCAGCATGCGGTGCTGAACGCCAATTATCTGCGCCATAAGCTGCGCGGCACCTATCATATACCCCAGGACCGGTTGTGCAAACATGAATTCGTGGCTACATCCAGAAACCAGACCCCGCAGGGGGTGACGACCCTGGACATAGCCAAGCGCTTGATCGATTATGGCTATCATCCCCCCACGGTGTATTTCCCCCTGATCGTCCACGAAGCCATAATGATCGAGCCCACCGAAACCGAATCGAAGCAGCGCCTGGACGACTTCACCGCGGCCATGCAGGCCATCGCCCAGGAAGCACAGGATAATCCGGATCTGGTCATCCATGCTCCTCATGATGCGGTGATCAAACGGGTCGACGAAGTGACCGCCGCCCGCAAGCCAGTATTAAAATGGGAGGGACGCTAGTTGATGAAAGACCTGGTAATCATCGGGGGAGGCCCGGGCGGCTATACTGCTGCCATCCGAGCCCGTCAGCTGGGTATGGAGACGGTCCTGATCGAAAAGGATCGCTATGGAGGGACGTGCCTCAACCGGGGCTGTATCCCCACCAAGGCCTACTGCCAGAATGCCGCGGTACTCCGCAGTATTTACAACAGCAAGGAATTCAATATCGAGGTCGGCCACGTTAGCTTCGATATGGCCGGAGCCCGGAGGCGCAAGGACGATGTCGTAACCCGGCTGGTATCCGGAGTAGAAAAACTGCTGAAAGATCATGGGGTAGAGAGAATCAAAGGGCGAGCTGAGGTGATAGATAAAAACACCGTGGTGGTTTATGGTCAGACCATCCAGGCCCGCAACCTGTTGATCGCTACCGGTTCCATCCCGGTGCCCCCGCCTTTTCCGGTCATGAACCTGGAAATGGTAGTTAACAGTGACCAACTGCTGGATTTGGACAAGGTGCCGCAGCGCCTGGCCATTATCGGCGGCGGGGTGATAGGCCTGGAGTTTGCCGGTATATTCAGTGCCTTTGGCAGCCAGGTGACCGTTCTCGAGTATCAGCCCGATCTGTTGCCAGCCATGGATCTGGAGCTGGGCAAGCGGCTGCGGATATCCATGAAAAAGCAGAAAATCAACGTCCACACCGGGGTGGTAGTCGAGCAGGTCGAGCCCGCCGGCAATCCCTGGCAGGTCACCGCCACTGGCAAAACCGGGAGCATTCATGTAGAAGCGGATCTGGTGCTGAGCGCTACCGGCAGAAAAGCATGCACAGACGGGCTTAACCTGGACCAACTGGGCATCGCCGTTGATGACCGCGGTTTCATAAAGGCTGACCAGCATATGGCTACCAACATCGAGGGGGTATATGCCATCGGTGACGTCACCGGCGGTGTAATGCTGGCCCATGTGGCCGCGGCCGAAGGGGTGGCGGCGGTGGAAAATATAGCCGGCCTAAAAGCAGCCGTACCTTACCATGCCATTCCCGCCTGCGTGTTTACCTCACCCGAGATCGCCAGTGTGGGTTTGAGTGAAGAGGCAGCCAAAGCCCAAGGCATAGCCTATCGTACCGGCAAGTTCCAATTCGCTGCCAACGGCAAAGCGGTGGCCATGGGCGAACCCGACGGAATGGTAAAGGTGCTGGCTGATGAGCAGGACACCATCATCGGCCTGCATATCCTCGGCCCCCACGCCAGCGACCTGATCATGGAAGGTACCCTGCTGGTGCAAAACCGCATGAAGGTTGACGATGTAGCCGGTACCGTCCACCCCCATCCCACTGTAAGCGAGGCAGTCATGGAGGCTGTTTTGGACGTCAAAGGCCAATCCCTGAATCTTTCCCCGCCCCGGCGCAAATAAGCCGGGATCGGGAGGGGTGCAGCCGGCTGCGGGCACAAGTATCCGAAAACCGAAAGGCATCTTGCATATATGATTGAGATCATCAACCACTGCACCGACCCATTTTTTAATATGGCCTTGGAAGAATACCTGGTAACAGAATCGGACCGGGATGAAGACGTTTTCATGCTATGGCAGAACCAGCCCACGGTGGTGGTGGGCCGCAATCAGAACACCATCGAGGAGATCAACCAGGCGTTTATAGAGCAGCGGGGTATTTCGATAGTGCGCCGACTTTCCGGGGGCGGCGCGGTTTACCATGACCTGGGCAATCTGAACTTCACCTTTATACTGAATGACGGGCGCGATTTCGCCAACTTTGAGAAATTCACCCGTCCGATCATCAATGCCCTGGCCCGTCTGGGAATAACCGCAGAGAATGACGGCCGCAACGACATCATCATCGCCGGCCGAAAATTCTCGGGCAATGCCCAGTACAAGCATCGCAGCCGCTTGCTCCATCACGGCACCATCCTGTTCGCCTCTGATATAGAAGATATGGTACAGGCCTTAAACCCCAGCGGGGTCAAAATAACTTCCAAGGGTATCAAGTCAGTGCGCAGCCGGGTCACCAACCTCAGCGAACAATTGTCAGAGCCGCTGTCCATCAGCGATTTCAAGCTGGTTTTGAGTGAAGAGGTGCTGGGCCGGGATTATGGGCGGGTCCATTCCTTGGAGGAAAGTGAGCTGGAGAAGGTCCGGCAACTGCGCGAATGCAAGCACATAACCTGGGACTGGATATATGGTGCTTCCCCGGCTTTCAACCTGCGCCAGACTGCTTCCTTCGACTGGGGCAATATCGACGTCCGGCTGGACATCAAACGCGGCTTGATCTGCGCCTGCCGGATTTATGGCGATTATTTCCCCCAGGGGGACATAGCGGAACTGGAAAACCATCTGGTCGGTACCGTATACCGGCCCACTGAGGTTCGCTCCCGCTTGGCGGCAATCGGCCTGCGGCAATATCTCCCCCAAATGAGTGATGACGAGATGGTCTATCTGCTATTGGCGTGATTTTGGGAGTTTTTTTGCTGTCAGCGACGGGTGTTCCACCCAACAAGTTGTCAACAACCCCGTCCCCGTGACATTTTTTCACGGGTGTTCCAATCAACAAGTTGTCAACAACCCCGTCCCCGTGACATTCCCGTGACATTCAGAATTTTGGTGCTATAAGCGACGAGGCCATTATTGAGGTATAAAGCATGGAATTACAACATATTAAAGGCAATACCTATGCATTGGAGATCAACGGGGCTGCTATCGGAGTGTATGTGTTCGGCGACCATCGCTGCCTGCTGGTGGACAGCGGACCATCTCCAGCCTGGAGCAAGGAAATCCTGGCCAACCTGGATAGGCGCGGTTGGAGGGTCTACGCCATCTTCAACACCCACGGCCATGCCGACCACTGCGGCGGTAATCATTTTATCCAGGACCGCACCGATTGCCGGATATTTGCCTCCGCCTTCGAAGCCGCCTGCATCGAACAACCCATATTGATCCCCTATTCAATGTACGGGGCTTTCCCGCCCAAACTGCTGCAAGCCCGGTTCATCATGCCCCAGGCATCGAAAGTTACAGACCTGGTCAGTGCCGGACCACTGATCATCAAGGGCCGTCGCTTCGAGATCCTGGAACTGGGCGGCCATACCCTGGGGCACCTGGGCATATGCACGCCGGACGAGGTGCTTTTTTCGGGTGACAGCCTTATCGCTCCGGAAATGTTGGACCTCAATCCTTTTCTCTACCTAGCCGACCCCAGCCGCCAGCTAGCCACCCTGGATAAGATCCGGGCTGGCAACTATCCCCTCCTATATCTTTCCCATGGGGGAAGGCAGGAAGACGCCTTGGCCATGGCGGAGGCCAACCACGCCATACTGGTTCATATCCTTGACTCATTGGTGAAATTGCTCTCGTCTCCCCTGACCCACGAAGAAGTCACCGCTGCCATGATATCCGGTCAGCGACTTCAGGTTAACCGTAACCACTATTTCCGCATTTTTGCCAGTATCGCCGCATTCCTCGCCTATTTGTCCAATCAGGGACAAATTAAATCCTATACTGAAAACGGCCGGTTGCTGTATCGCGCTTAGGCCAGCCGGTCTGCAAATGTGACCGGTGCTGATTGACCACCCAAGTGAAGCCGGTTCGGCACCGGCTTTTACTTGGGCAGAGACTTTAGTTAAATCCTCGTGGTTATTCCTCGGCGCGGCAGGGGCGATTCCTGGATCCCGTCTTATCAGGAGTGAGCAGGGCCAGGAAATGATTGGCTTCACGAAGCACATGGTCGGCCAACAACGGTATTATGATCGACCGGATCTCACAATCCAGGATCAACTGGTTGGCGGTGTCTTTAAAGTCCCTGATCCGCCTGGTGGCAACAATCTCATCCCGCATCAATTCCTGCGGGATCCGGGCGCGGGAGCGCTCAACCTGCAGGGCACGGTCCTCCAGGGCAAAGAATACGGCGGCAAAGTCATCAGCAGTATTGATCAGGTCATTTTCGGTAGGATCCAACAGGTGAGCTATGAACAGCGAGTGTTCCGCCATTATCCGATCCCAGAAAACCTTCTCCTCAAGGATCTCAGCGGTCGGATCCAAAGCCTTCCTCCTCTGCAGTCTTTCCAAATGATCGATGAAGAATAAGGCCTCACGCCGAATGTGCTCTATCAACAGGGGGTAATTGAAGGTGAACAGGGTACAATCGAGCATCCCTTCCAGGATGTCGGTCTTCAGCTCCACCAATGCCATGACGGCCTGGATCACTCGCTCATTGAATTCCTCTACAGTCTCCTCCAAATCCGGGTCGCCCTTACCCGCCCGGAGCATTAATTCCCGGCGGGTCAGGCCAATGTCGAATGGCACCCCGGTGAGGAATTCGGTCTTCTCTTCGGCAGCGATGGTCTTGTCGGTTACTACTTCACCTGAATTGAGGACCACCCGGCTGACGTTGCCGTTGGCCAGGTCTACCGCTTCCTCCAACAGTTCCTCGAAATCAAGCCGGAATTGGTTAGCCCGCTCGATCAGGTCCTGGTTTTTCTGAACAAATCCAGCCTGGAGGAAAAAAGAGTGTTCCTTCATGATACGCAGGAAAAACAGGTTCAGGCCGAGCGATCTCGAAACGAACGCCCCGGAGCTAATTCTCTTGGACACAGGCATCTCTCCTTTTTCTCTTAATACCCATATCATATGAAAATCACCTGCTTTTGGTTAAAGCGGTGTACCTGACCCAGTCTTCCCTCCTTCTGCCATCCCGATAATCTGTCAGTCCCGGCAACAATCACGACAACCTTAACCCCCCCGGCCCTTCAGCCTCGGTTACAGGCAACCAATGGAGACGCAGGCCCTCCTGATGGGCAAGATGGCAAACTGGTCCAAAGAACGTGATTGGTGCTGACAAAATCTGCATAAAAAAATCCCCCATGGCGCAATAGCACCGCAGGGGGATTTCCCGGTGGTATGATAGCAACTTGATTATTCTTATTCCTCCAGAATGAACCGCCAGCAGCAGAACCATTCATCCGGATGGGCGTCGGGCGGGCACCCTACACATTCAGTTTTGATCCTGGGATCGATGGCCTTGGCGAATCGTGAGTATTCTACCAGGCCGGCTGATTTACAGGGGTAATCTTCCAATTTCTGGCGTTTGCGGGCCGACTGCACCCGGCAATCGTTCATCTGGAACAGGATACTGTTAGGACTCTCATCGATGATGGACTGGACATTGATACGGGCATACATTCTGAGCCCCAGGGCCTTCTTCAATCCTTCCAATCCCGGTTTATCACCCAATCCCAGGTAGCGTTTGATTGACCAGGCCTCGAATGGGGAGAACCAAGCCCAGCAGGAATCATTGGTCCTCTTGGCATCATTCATTCCCTCTTTAAATTCAACCGCCTGGAACCATATCCCGTCGTTGGCCAGCCAGTTGACGCCAAGAGCATCGATCAAAGCAAGTATTTTTTCCCGGGGCATATCCAACAGCGGTTTGGGGACGCCGTTGACCATATCAAACCCCAGGGTCTTGCCCAGACGATTCATCTGGATGCCATAACTCTTCGGGTAAGCATCGGCGAGGGCTTCCAGGGCGCCCTCCCATCCCATTTGGTGCTCGACTTCCTTGAACCAGAAGATGTGATGTACCAATGTGCGGTGGAACATGTCTACTACTAACCGGGCCAAGTCCTCCTGACTGAATCCCTCATCCCAAGCGTTCCCTATCTGCATCCATACTCCTCCTTTATTAATTAGTCTGATTTTATTTTACCGCCCCCAAGCCGCATCGACAATCCCCAAAATGAATATTCGTTCAGCTGCATAGGTCAGCAATCACAGACCCATTTATGGGGCTTATTCTTGCTTATGCAAAATCCTGTATAAAATAGTACTGGTCAAAAGTGGAGCGGATGCTTGGATATTCCGGCCCATCGGGGGAAACATTATACCAAATAGCAGTAAATTGGTCCGGACTTTACCATAGCTGGAATAGGAGTAAATGCGACAATGCGAAAGATGCCCAAAAAACCTGCGGCTCCTCCCCCGGCCCCGGAGCCGGCGGAAAAGCCTAAAAACCTTCAGAACATCAATATACCTGACATCACCCTGCCGGTGAGCCTGGCTGAGAAACAGACTCTCCTTAAACCACATATCGAAAGAAGCCACGACATTGTCAACCGGCCCTTTACCATCGGCGCGCAACAACCGGTGGAAGCTTACGCTATCTATATCAATGGGGTGATTGATACCGATGCCTTTAACGCCAGTATCCTGAGACCGTTGATGATATATGGCGAAGACCCCCAAAGTGCGGGAGACCAGGGCCCGGAATTGCCCGAATATATCGCCCGCACCCTTTTGACTGTGGGCCTGTTTCGGGAGATCGACCGGCTGGCTGATCTGGTCCGGGATATCTATGACGGGATGCTCATCATCATGCTGGAAGGCTCGTCCCAGGTATTATCCATCGACATCCATAAAGCCCACCTTCGGGCTATCGAGGAGCCAGTCTCGGAACGAGGCCTGCGTGGCTCCAAGGAAGGCTTCATCGAAAGCCTGGATGTGAACATCTCCATGGTCCGGCGCAGGCTGCGCGACCCCAAACTGGTAGTAAAAAAAACAGTGATGGGGCAGCGCACCCGTACCCAGGTAGCATTGTTGTATATAGAGGATATCGCCGATCCCAACATTGTCAAAGAGGTCGAAACCCGCCTGAATAACGTCCAAATCGATGCGGTAGTAGCATCCGGCTACATCGAGCAATTGGTCCAGGACCATCCCTGGACGGTCTTCTACCAGCACCGTGTCACCGAGAAGCCTGATAAAGCGGTGATGCAGATCTTGGAGGGCCGGGTTCTGATTCTAGTCGATGGAACCCCAAGTTCTATTTCCGCCCCCAGTCTGTTCGTAGAGTTCTTTCAAGCCCCCGGCGACTATTACGAACGCACCTGGATAGCTTCGTTCATAAGGGTCCTCCGCTACATTGCCTTCTTCCTGGCGGTGTCGACTTCCGCTATGTATATTGCGGTGGTAAATTTCCAGCCGGAACTGATTCCCCAGGAGCTCCTGGTACCAATCGCTCGTTTCCGAAACCAGGTTCCGTTTGCAGTCGTCCTGGAGGTCTTGGTGCTGGAGATCATGATGCAGTTGGTAATTGAGGCCGGACATCACCTGCCTGGCAACGTAGGCCAGACGGTTGGAGTGGTCGGGGGCATAATCATGGGCCAGGCGGCCATCACCGCCCGCTTCGCCAGCCCGGCGGCGGTCATCGTGGCCTCATTTTCCGCCATGTGTACCTTTGTATTGCCGTCTCCGGGCATGGCTCTTATATCCCGTGTCCTGCGGCTGCCGATGATCCTGGCTGCCGCCTCCTTCGGGGCAGTCGGATTCGCCTTGATGTGGCTGATTCTTATAACCCACATGACCAGCCTGACCAGCGTCGGTGTGCCTTACATGAGTCCCCTGTCCCCCACCCGTTATCGTGACCTTAAGGATTCAATTATCCGGTATTTCCTCACTTCGATGAAAGACCGGCCTGTGTCCATCCCCAGCCAGGACAAGGTCCGGCAGGCCAAGCAGGGGGTGACTGGCAATCAATAAGGCTGATTTCCAGATGACCAGCAAACAAATAGGCTTCATGATCTTGGGGACACTGGTGGGCATCAACTTCCTGACCATACCCCGCACAGCCAGCGAGTGGGCCCAGCAGGATGCCTGGATAGCAGTATTGATTGGTGCCCTGCTGCCCCTGGTGGTACTGGTCCTGATCGAAAGGCTGGGACGGCAATTTCCGGAAATGGACTTCATTCAAATGTCGCAGTTCCTTTTCGGTAAAATTGCAGGCTCGGTGCTGGTTATATTGCTATGCTTTCACATGATAATTGGAGTAGCAAGAGAAATAGCCCGTTTTGCTTACGTTGAGTCGACCTTCCTCCTACCCGCCACCCCAATCTGGGCCATATCTTTATTGATCCTGCTGGTATCCCTGTATGTAGCCGGCCAGGGAGCCCAGGTAGTTGCCCGCATCAATGAATTACTGTTTTATCTGTACCTTCCGGCCTTTTTCCTGATTGTATACCCGTTAATGACTGTGGCGGATTACACATATCTGCTGCCGGTGGGCGGATCAGGCATCGGCAGCATAGCCAGGAGTGCCTTTGATGTCTCCCTATACTTCGGTCGGATGGAATTCCTTATGGTGGCCTATTTCATGGTGAACCGTAAGGACGAGGTGCTCAAAGCCGGGGCAGCGGCGCTGGTGGCGGTGGCCGTTCCCTATATGCTGTTCACCGCCGTTTGCGTGATGGTGTTTGGCGCAGAAGACCTGCAGGATCAGATCACGCCGATACTGGCCATGTTCAAATCAGTCGCCTACCCGATTCTGGAGCGTATGGACCTGCTTTTTATGGTAGCCTGGTCAGTGGCCTTTCGACCGGCTTTCAACCTGCTCTGCATGAGCGGTTACTCTCTAACCCGGTTATTAAACCTCCAGAAGAGAAAACACTACCTGATGATTCTGACCGTATCAGGCACGGCAGCCTACCTGTTATCTTCAATTCCCCGCAACATCGTCGATGTAATCATCTATTCGAATTGGCAGGGTTTCACTCATCCGATAGTCGGATTGGGTTACCCCCTCTTATATCACCTGGCAGCCAGGATACGGGGAGGACAAAAACAAAATGTTTAAGAAAATCTCATTGATACTAATAATCCTGACGGCCATTACGACCGGGTCCGGGTGCTGGGATGCCCAAGATATCGCGGAAAGATCGGTAGTGGTCTTGGGTGCGGTGGATTTGAACCAGGAGGGCGGTATACAGTTCGGGAAACCGGTCCAATATGACGCCACCATTCTAATGCCCAACCTTTATACCGACACTGCGGAAAAGGTGAGGATAGCACGGGTGTCAGGAGTCTCCCTCTCCGGCTCGCGTGACCAAAGGGCCTACATAAATCCGCAGACCATCCTGACCAGTATGATCAGGGTCTACCTGTTCGGAGAATCCATGTCCATCTCCGGCTTGGCGCCGGTGCTGGATTCGCTCCTCCGCAATCCATTACTTAGCAATTCCGTTTACATGGCAATGACGGAAGGACAGGCAGGTGATATGATAACAGTGCAGCCCCCGGATTTCCCTGACCTGGGGATATACATCATCGATCTGCTGCGCAAGGTCAACGACAAATCCTTTTTCCCGGTGATCACTCTCCATGATTTCCGGGTTCAATCTGCCAGCCCAGGTAAGAATCCAGTGCTGCCCATTTTAAGGGTAGATGCCGGTGAGGTCAAAATATCTGGCTTGGGTATCTTCAGAAAAGACAAATTGATCGACCGGGTGGGACTGGATGGGGCGCGCCCGCTAACTCTGCTGCGAGGGGTCAAGTGCAAGGGTTACATACCCTTTGTCATAACCCGGGAAGGGGAAGAGGTAGACCGGGGCACGGTGTTTGTCGGAAACGGCCGCAAAGTCAGAGTGGAACGCCAGGGCGACCAGTATACATTCAATATCACCATCACCCTAAAGGGGCAGTTGATCGAACACGAAAATCCGGTTATTCTCACCAGGAACCGTGAATTCCTGTCGATGATCGAAGCCCAGGTTGCCGCGGACATCGAGAGCGAATGCCAAACATTAATCGAGACAATGCAGGAAGAATATAGAGTGGACTGCATCGATATCAGCAAATACGCCCTGGCCAAGTGGCGCAGTGAATTGGAAGACACCGTAGACGAGGGGTTCATTGAAAGGGCTAACATCAACGTGGACGTAAAGGTGCATATAGGAAACACCGGTGATCTGATCTAGCCAGCATCGATCCCAGGAAAGCACACAACCATCGTTCGCTCCCGGGATAATTGGCCAGAAAACTGAAAACCTGCCGGTCTCCAGCGAGACGGGCAGGCTTATCGGTCTGGGGTTACATCCGATGGGGTACGAAAGTGGCACAATCGGTCTCTTCCGAACTGCCGGCATGTTTTGGTTCTACCTGAATCTTGTCGGCACAGCAATGATCCCCGCGCATATAAAAGTAACAAGTATCGACCGCGCATTTTATGCCTTGATTGGGATGCTCCATCTTCTTGGCCATTACGTTTTCTTCCCTCCAATCATTGAGTGTCTGATTATATTATGTGGAGCCAAACGTTGTACTATGCGGTCCTTTCTATAAACGGACCACGCCATCGGGCTGGTCGGCCGCAAGGGTACCGGTGAGCATAACCGCGGAAGAATTTCGGGTATGTATACATTGTCAAATCCCCGCGCAGATATTATACTATCAGAAAATGATAATGATTATCATTATTGGAGTGTATCGCAATGGAGCATATCAAAGAAAAACTCAGCCAGGGCGGTTACAAATTGACCCGTCAGCGACAGGTGATCCTGGAGGTTATGCAGGACTCTGAGGGTGAGCACCTCTCCGCCGAGGAGGTTCTGCAGGTAGCCCGCCATAAGTCACCCAGCCTGGGAATCGCCACGGTCTACCGAACCCTGGAACGACTGGCGGGACTGGGGATCCTTTACAAAACCAGGTTTGACGAAGGCAAATACCGCTATGAACTGGCCGACGACGCTGAACACCAGCATCACCATGTTCAGTGCATCCGCTGCGGGCGGATATTCGAATTAGATGAAGGTCTGCTGGACAGCATAGAGCAAGAAATTATGAAGCAGGGTTTTACCGTTATCAATCATTTCCTTACGATCTATGCGATATGCCCTGAATGTAACCAAGATTAGATTCCTACAGGACTAATTTTTGATAATGATTATTGTTGTCCCAGGAGGGGAACACGATGTTAAAGACAAAAAAGAAACAGAAAAAGTTGTCCGGTTTTCAGGTGATTACCGGTTTGGAACCTATCTCTCCAACAGTCAAGGAGCGGGTAGATGTGACCCAGCTCAGCAATAACCAGGCAGGGCGGGTAACCGAGGTCCAGGGCGGGCAACAGCTAGTGGCCAAACTGGAGAACATGGGGATCGTCCCCGGGGTCGTCGTGGTCAAGAAGAGTTCATCCTTAATGAAAGGCCCCGTCGTCCTGGAGCGGGAAGGATCCCAATTTGCGGTCGGGTATGGCATGGCCCAGGGAATTATGGTAGAGCCATTGGCCGCAAACCGTGAACCGATAGATTTAACAACCAAAAGGGTAGTTCTGGTGGGTAACCCTAACGTCGGCAAAACCCTGGTCTTCTCGCGCATAACCGGGACCGGAGTGGTAACCGGCAATTATGCCGGCACCACTGTGGAGGTGGTAACCGGCAGGTTCGAATACGAAGACCGCTACTATGAGCTGATAGACACCCCCGGTATCTATTCGCTGGACCAAACGTCCCCTGCCGACGCAGCAGTGGTGCAATTGGTTCGTGAAGCCGATATCATCCTCAATATCGTGGACGCCACTAATCTGGAAAGAAACCTTAACCTGACCCTGCAGCTCCTGCAGCTGGGCAAACCTATGCTGGTCTGCCTGAATTATTGGGATGAGACGGCTCACAACGGCATCACCATAGATGTTCCAGCCCTGGAGAGGATTCTCGACGTGCCGGTAGTAACAGCCAGCGCGCTGCGCAATGATGGGATATCCCGAATGGTCGGGGAACTGCCCCGGGCGCGAATCAGCCGCTTGGAGTTCGACTCGGGGGAACGCTGGCAGCAGATCGGCCGCATCGTGGACCAGGTGCAAAGGCTGGAGCATCGGCATCACACTCTGTGGGAACGCTTGGGCGAATTCACCATTCACCCCATCGGGGGAATCGTGACTGCGTTGGCAGCGCTGCTGGCCACCCTGTTTATCGTACGCTTCATGGGGGAAGGTCTGATCGGTGTCCTGGAGCAGCTCTACGCCGATTTATATGCCCCATTTATCATGAACCTGGTCGGTCAAATTCCCTCCGATTTCATTCGCGGACTCCTGGTGGGCTACAGTGTCGATCCCCTGGAGTCATTCGGGATTCTGACCAGCGGCCTCTATATCGCCTTGGTGCTGGTATTTCCTTATTTTTTGTCCTTCTACCTGCTGTTCGGCTTCCTGGAAGATTTGGGATATCTGCCCCGGCTGGCAGTGGTGCTCGATAATATCTTCCACCGGCTGGGCCTGCATGGTTACTCATCCATTCCGGTCATGCTGGGCCTGGGTTGTAAAGTGCCGGCCATTCTGTCCACCCGGATGCTGACCAATCGACGGGATAAAATCTTAACCATCGCCTTGATAATGATGAGCGCGCCCTGTCTGCCCCAGACGGCGATGATCGTATCATTGGGCATGAACTATAGCCTTACCACGGTTCTCTTCATATTCATGACTCTGGTGGTTCTGGCATTTGGTATGAGCATCCTGATTAACCGGGTGCTCCCCGGCAAGCCCGCCGATTTCTTCGCCGAGCTCCCTCCCTACCGGGTCCCGTCGCTGACGTTGATGGCCCGCAAACTATGGGTTCGGATAGCTGAGTATTTTTCTGAGGTGCTGCCCCTGATCGCCGTGGGGGTATTGGTCATGAGTATCCTGGACTTCGCAGGGGTAATCGAATTCTTGACTATCGCTTTGCAGGAACCGGTGGAACTAGTGCTGGGATTGCCTCCGGCCATTGCACCCATCATGCTGCTGGGGTTTCTGCGCAAGGATGTCTCCATCGCTCTGCTGGCGCCATTGGGTCTGACTGCCCAGCAATTCATTGTAGCCAGCATCTTCCTGGTGCTCTACACGCCTTGTGTCTCTTCGTTCTTTACCATGCTCCGGGAATTAGGGGCGGGGATGGCCCTGAAGATCATGGGGGTAGTGTTGGCGGCCGCAGTAACGGTTACGGCGGTGCTGCACATCGTCTTCAGACTAGTCGGTTAAAGGCAGGGGTGGCAATCCGGGAAGGCTTTATACCTTATCCGGGCCACCCTTTTTATCCCCCTCGGTCCCTTCCCGGGTTTTTCCGAAATAATCGGGAATCTTGAACATGTTCCAGAACTGGGTCATACTCTCGGTCACCATGCTTTGTGTCTCAATCGTATAAATAGACATTTCGATGGTGGTCAGAGCATCGAGGAAACCTTTCTCATATTGAGCCAGCACCGGGTTCATATTATTCAGCTGGTGCATTTTTTTTAAGATATCGATGGTCTTCTTGAGTGTCTCCATCTGCGGATTCTCTGCCATATAAATACTCCCTCCTCCAAAATGTCTTTTCATATTAAACCACGAAAGAATTTGAAAAAGAATACCGCCCTATCGACAATTAGTAGCCTGCTTTCGACATATTCGACCATCTGGTAATTGCGGTTTCCATGCTGCAAGATGAAGACCACATCGCCATGCCTTCTTTTTTACTCTGCATTTCAATCTATAGTAATGAATATTAACTCATCCTTATTAATATGTTTGGCCGGCCTAACAGTTATGTGGCTCTGGAACCGGGTTTTATGTCCCATGAAAATCAAAAACTCGTCCCGACATACTCTCTTACTCCTTTTGTATACACGACTGGGGTCGAACTGTGCTAATATTTATGAGAGGTTATCCTCAAATGAATATGGCTGGGGGCCATCCAATTGATCGAAATAAGCAACCTTACCAAGGTATATCACACCCTCCACCAGGACATCGTGGCCCTGGAAGACGTCAACCTCTCCGTAAAGCGCGGAGAGATTTTCGGCATCATCGGGCTGAGCGGTGCGGGCAAAAGCACCCTGATCCGCTGCATTAACATGCTGGAGAAGCCGACTCGGGGAACGATTGCGGTCGATGGCCAGGACATCAGCTCCCTCAACAAACGGGAGCTGCGGTTGGCCCGACAAAAGATCGGCATGATCTTTCAACAGTTCAATCTGCTCTCATCGCGCACCGTGTTCGACAATGTCATGTTCCCGCTGGAGATCGCCAATACCCCGCTGCCGCAAGCCCGGCAACGGGTGAGCGAACTGCTGGAACTGGTTGGGATCGCAGATAAAGCCCGGATCTACCCGGATCAGTTGAGCGGCGGGCAGAAGCAGCGGGTCGGTATCGCCCGGGCATTGGCCAACGATCCTAAATTATTACTCTCCGATGAAGCCACCTCGGCTTTGGATCCAGATACCACCCGTTCCATCCTCAAGCTGCTCAAGGATATCAACAGCCAGCTAGACCTTACGATTTTGCTGATCACCCATGATATGAATGTGATCAAGCAGATCTGCGACCGGGTAGCGGTAATCAGTGAATCTCGCATTGTAGAGGTGGGCGACGTAATCTCAATCTTCAGCAACCCCGGCACCCCCACCTCGCAAAGCTTTATCCGGGCCATCGTCCAAAAAGACGCCCCCGACGAGTATATTGAGAGCCTGATCAACAGACACCGGGACCAATACTCCTGCCTGGTACGGGTCTCCTTCATCGGCGCCTCGGCAGGCGAACCGGTTATCTCGGCTATGATCAAGCAGCATGGCATCGACGCCAACATTCTGTACGGAAATATTGACCGGGTCAAGGACGTTCCCTTCGGCCACCTCACCCTGGAGTTGATCGGGGACCAGGCAGCGGTGGACCAGTCCATGGGATTCCTGCGCAGCAACGGCCTGGAAGTGGAGGTTATATCATGATCGTGGCGAACACGGCAGTCCTGATCGGCACCATTATGGGTGTCAGCCTGGGAGCCGACTTGGCCTGGGTATGGGAAAAGGTTCTTCAGGCCACCTGGGAAACCCTTTATATGGTGGCTATATCCACCGGTTTAAGTTATGTATTCGGCCTGCCTCTGGGGGTAATCCTGGTCACCACCGGAGAAGGTCACATCCTGGAAAACAAAGGATTCAACCGCATACTGGGTGCATTTATCAATGCGGTACGGTCCATTCCTTTTATTATCTTTTTGATCCTGGTGATACCTTTCACCCGCCTGTTGGTGGGGACTTCCATCGGCACGGTGGCTTCCATGGTGCCATTGACCCTAGCGGCCATCCCCTTTGTAGCGCGCATGGTGGAGACCTCTCTCAAGGAGATCGACTGGGGTTTGATCGAGGCTGCCCTGTCGATGGGCGCCAACGCCTGGCAAGTGATCACCAAGGTACTGCTCCCGGAAGCACGGGCCTCCATTGTGCTGGGAGTCGCTATCACTACCATCAACCTGGTCGGCTATTCGGCCATGGCCGGTATCGTGGGAGGAGGTGGACTGGGAACCCTGGCTTATTATTACGGATACCAGCGTTATGAGGATTTGGTCATGTGGGTCACCGTCATAGTCTTGATCGCGTTTGTCCAATGCGTTCAGATGGCGGGCGACAAATGGGCGGCCAAAATCACAAATCAGAGGAGGTAACCTTAATGAGAAAGAAACTGCTGTTGATAGTCTGCGCGATTTTCCTGATGGCGATTGTGGCAGGCTGCAGTAACAAAACCGAGACGCCGGCTCCTTCCGGTCAGACCAACCAGCCGGCCGCAGCCAAAGTGGTGGTTGGAGCCACCGCCAAGCCCCATGCCGAGATCCTTGAGGTGGCCAAACCACTGCTGGCCAAGGAAGGGGTCGATCTGGAGATCAAGGTTTTCACCGATTATGTGCAATTGAATCCGGCCTTGAAGGACAAGCAAATTGACGCTAACTTCTTCCAGCACATACCCTATCTGGACGATTACAATGCCAAAAACAGCGCCAACCTGGTTTGGACCGTCAAGGTTCACAATGAACCGATGGGCGTCTACTCCAAACAGATCAAGAATTTGGACGAGCTGGCCAACGGTGCCAAGGTAGGCATTCCCAATGACGCCACCAATGGAGGCCGGGCCCTGATGGTGCTGGATAGCGCTGGTGTGATAAAGCTCAAGGAAGGCGTGGGAGTAACTGCTACCGACAAGGATATAGCCGAAAATCCCAAGAACGTGGTTATCACCATGATGGATGCAGCCATGCTGCCCCGGACCCTTGATGATGCCGCGATCTGCGTTATCAACAGCAATTACGCCCTGGAAGCCAACCTGAACCCGGTCAATGATTCACTGTTCATGGAACCCAAGGATTCGCCTTTTGCCAACGTGCTGGCTGTCCGGCCCGAAGACAAAGACAAGGATGTAATAGTCAAACTGGGTAAAGCCCTGCAATCACCGGAGGTCAAGAAGTTCCTGGAGGATACCTACCAGGGCGCCTGTGTGCCTTCATTCTAAACATAAAGTGTTTTTTGAGTTTATACCCCAGCATGGCTGGAACCGCCCGCCCGCCGCTGCCGGAACCGACACTGCCGATGCACCCACAGTCTAACCACTGAATCTGAAACGTTTAAGAAAGCTGAGCAGGACACCTGTTCAGCTTTTCTTTATGCTTTGCGTCGCCGGATAAGATGAGCAATAATAAGTAAAATAAAGGCAGCTTTCCAAATCTAATTTTAGTAACTGCCAGGAGAAAGAAATGAACGAAGCAGTCGCCAGCGGCCCTGCCGCGGCAAAGCAAAGGAAAAGGATCGGGACCCGGGGTACCATTAAGGTATTCATGGTGGCTCTGGCTTTGTTGGGTCAATTGGGGCTGTTATACTATCTGGTCGACACCCTGCGATCTCATACCCTGTATATCTACTTCCTGCTGGAAGTGCTGGGAGCGGTGACCATAATTTTTGTAGTGGCGCGGAACCGCAACTCGGCCTATACGATCGTCTGGTTGGTAATAATGATGGCCCTGCCTGTTTTTGGGTACCTGCTCTTCCTTTTATGGGGGACCACCGGCTTGACCCATAAGAGGAGCCAACAGGTCCGTGACAGCGTTGAGTATGGCAACAGTTTCACCGAGCAGGACCCGGATGTTTACCAGGATTTCGTGTCCACCCTCCCTGATCAGCAGCGCCTCGGTACCTATCTGATCAAAGAGGGGTTCCCCATTTACAACCATACCCGGGCAACCTACTATCCCCTGGGGGAGGTCCAGTTTGAGCAACTGATCCTTGACCTGGAGCAGGCCAGCCGCTTTATCTTCATCGAGTATTTTATAATCGCCGAGGGCCACATATGGGATCGGATTCATGACATACTGCGGGAAAAAGTCCAGCAAGGAGTCGAGGTGCGCATCTTGATGGATGAATTCGGCAGCATCACCAAGATATCCAATTCCTTTGTGGAGGAACTGAGGAGCGAAGGTCTGCAGGTCATGATGTTCAATCCCCTCCACACCAATATTTTCAGGATGTTTATCAATTACCGCAATCACCAGAAGATTACCGTCATTGATGGGAATATCGGTTATACCGGCGGTACCAACATTGCCGACGAATATGTCAACCTGGATAAGAAACTGGGCCACTGGAAAGACACTGCCATCCGCCTGGAAGGCAAAGCGGTATGGGGATTGACGGTGACCTTCCTGCAGATGTGGGACTCCGAATATGCCACCCAGTCGGATTATCCGCGTTACCGCCCCACGGTTCAACTGGAATGCCCGGGGTATTACCAGCCCTTTGCCGATGGACCGGTCAACAATCCCAAGAACCCCGCCCAAGAGGTGTTTCTGCAGATTATTGGCGAAGCCCATCAATATGTATGGATAACCACTCCCTATCTGGTCATCGACAACGCCATGCACGATATGCTCTGCATGGCAGCCAAAGGCGGCATCGACGTCCGCATCGTGACCCCCAGAATCTGGGACCACTGGTATGTTCACATGGTCACCCGTTCCAATTACGAGTCCCTTATGGAGGCCGGGGTCAGAATCTATGAATACACCCCTGGCTTCATGCATGCCAAAGTTATCCTGAGCGATGACAACAGTGCAGTGATGGGCAGCATCAATATGGATTACCGCAGTTTTTTCCTCCATTTCGAAAACGGGGTATGGATTAGCGGTTCCCCAGTGCTGGCCGATATAAAAAAGGATTTGCTGGACATTTTTGCAGCCAGCCAGGAAATAATCCTGGAGGAATGGAGAAAAATGCCGCGGCATACCAGATTCGGGCAGAACGTATTGCGCATATTCGCTCCACTTTTTTAATGCAAAAACTACATCCAGCTGTTATAATCAAGGACGTGATTAGTTTAATAACGGATAAACTCAACTTAAATATCAGTCTGGTCAACCGCCAGGAGTACAATCACTGCATCAGTGATGTGGCCGGCAGCGAACTGATACGAGATCTGGACGGTTTTACTCACCATTATCACGTAACCCGGCTGGAGCATTGCCTGCATGTGTCGTATCTTAGTTTCGTGATTTGCAGGAGACTGGGCTTAGACTACCAATCCGCCGCCCGGGGTGGGTTGCTGCACGATTTCTATTTTTATGATTCCCACGTGACCAAACCGGACCGCGGCATTCATTGTTTCCGCCATCCTGGCATTGCCCTGGAGAATGCTGAGAAGCACTTTCCTTTGAACAAGGTGGAGAGGGACATCATCGTCAAGCATATGTGGCCGGTGACCCTGACCCCGCCCCGTTACCGGGAATCTTACGTAGTTACCGCTATGGACAAATACTGTGCCAACCGGGAGCTGATTCTGGGCAAAGGCAGCCTGAGTTCGGCTGTCGAGGCGGCAAGCTGATCCGGATTGCAAGCCGGTCCACTGGACCGGCTTTATTGTTTTCTGGCTGGTGGAGACATCCGTTATAATGATTCTAACAGTCAAAAGGTGGGAGAAATCCGTTCGTGCGGGGCACACAAAAAGAGGGATCTGCCGCTGCTATTCGGCCCATCCCTCTCTCCAATGACAAAAATGGAGCTCCAACGAACCTTTCTCGACTTCCCGCCTTTTCTTCACCTTCCGCTTCGTTGCCCGTCTCCAGTGCCCCCAACTGCCTTCGTCTTCCGGATTCCCAACTACTGCTGGTCTAATCCAACTTCCCTCTACATCCATCCCCACACTAACTTCCTTTCATTGCTGACCGTCCGTTTGCCATGGATGGTTGTAGCCCTGGCTGTCATATTCCATTTTCATTGATCTTCCTTGGATATAGTGAATTGCTTCACCGGCTTCAGTTCTGCTGTCGACGTTACGTTTCTGCTTCCGGCTCCGTCCCGGCTTTCCGTCTTAGGAATTCCTTGGAGCTCAACTACATTATATTACGGGGACAAGCAGCAGTCAATTATTGTGAAAGTAATCATTTTCATTTTGAAGAGCAACCAAGGCCTAGGGGCATCTCGTGAATATGTATCGGTGGACGTTAAGAAGTAGATTTAAGAACAGGCGAAAGGAGATATTCAGCTTTGCAAGCTACCGGTACAGGGCAAGTCACCTGGGGGATGTTTCCCGGTCGGGGAGACTAGCCCCGCTTGGTGGTTTCGGTCGGTTCCGGTTCGTACTTCCAGCCAAAATCCTCGTGGTATATCATCAGCCGGCTCATTCCTCCATCCACCACTATATCCTGACCGGTGATGAAGCTGCTCTCTTCGCTGCACAAAAACATGGCCAACCGGGCTACATCAATGGGACGCCCCAGTCTTTTCACGGGGTGCTGTTCGCGGTCTTCCCGGCTCCATTCGCAACCGGTCTTGTCGATCCAGCCCGGGGAGATACTGTTAACCCTCACCCGCCCGGACAAGCTTATGGCCAGGGCATGAGTCAGTGCGGTTAAGCCCCCCTTGGCGGCGGAATAGCTCTCGGTATCCGGTTGGGACATGAAAGAGCGGGTAGAAGAGATGTTGACGATGGCAGCACCTTTATCGAAATGAGGCAGGAATAGCTTGGTCAGCATGTAAGGCGCCACCAACCCGACCCGGAGGACGTACATGAACTCGTCGTACTTGAGGTCAGACAGAATGCCCCATAGGCTTACAGCCGCATTGTTGATCAGGTAGTCGATCTTACCAAATTTGTCTATTACCTGGTTGGCGAAATCCTCCAGGACCGTCTCATCAGCTAGATCCCCACGATAATAGAAATCACAGTAGATCGGTCCTGGGGCGATGTCGATGACTGCCACCGTGGCTCCGGCCCGCATGAACTGCTCCATCATGGATTTGCCGATGCCATAAGCGCCGCCAGTGATGACTACTACTTTACCATTGAATTTCAAGACTACTATCACCTTTCTGCTAAGCAACTGATTAATTATTCGTCATAAGAAACATTTTTTCCTGCCGAATATCGTGGAACAACTTGTCGAATTTTAATGCGGTGATTTTGGTGATAGACACACAATAGGATACTTAAGGTTTACCGGTCAGGTATGAAAATAAAAAAACCTCCCAACCGTGACTTGCGGGAAGTCGGTCATTAAACATTCGGTTGGCGGGCAGGATGCTCTTTGATATGGGCAACTCCCGAGTCGGTACTCGATTTTTCAAGGCATTTAAGGCCTGGTCCAGATGCTCTCAGCCCACTCCAATTATCGGACCGACACTTATGTAAAGTCAGCTTGACAGTCACAGGATTCAGGGTTATACTTCTTGTAAAGCTAGCTTTACAATAGGGGGTGGAAAATTTGGAAAACCGGCTGCGCGAGCTGCGGGAGGAGCATGGGATTACCCAAGAAGAATTGGCCGCTCGGGTCAATGTCTCCCGCCAGACCATAATCTCGTTGGAGAAGGGCAAATACAACCCTTCCATAGGGCTGGCCTACAGCCTAGCCCGGGTATTCAAGATGCCGATCGAGTCAGTATTCATTTTTGAGGATGGGAAGGAGTGATCATGATGACTACCAAAAACCGATATTTCCTGAGTTATCTTGCCCTTGTCCTGCTATTTGGACTGGGCCTGTGGCAGTCCGTAAGAACAGGCGGTTCTTTTGGAATTGGATTAATGGCGGGGGCAGTCGGAGTTTTTGTTGCCCTGTCCTTCAAGCAGGCCCGCATACGGCGCCTGGAGGCACAGGGGATGAATGTCTACGACGAGCGAGTCTGGTTCGTAGCCGGCCGGGCCGCCTACTCAGCTTATGTCACGTTTGCTCTGGGATGCGCCCTGGTGGTACTGGTGGGCTCGATATGGGGCCCGCAGGTGCTGGTCAATCCCTATAATCTCCTAGGCGTGGCGTTGTGCATCCTGGTTTTGCTTTATATCGTGTACTTTTACTATTTTAACGCCAAATCCTAGACTTTCGGGCCAGTTCTTGGACCAACCGGGGCTGGCGTCTCCAGGACGTCAGCCCCCCATTGTCTGCACCAGGAATGCCACCAGCATGACTGCTATGCCGACCAAACAAAAAATTCCCAGGGGAATAGAGATATATACCAGGAGGGCTTTTTCGTGATGGCGATTGATGCTCCTCAAGCCTATCAGGGCGGCGCTTATGGCCGAGGCAAGGCCAAGGTAGATCAAGCCGGCGAAAACCGGTGCCACCCGAAAGTCGGGAAGGTCAGGGCTGCGCACCACTCCAGGCCAATCGACCGCGGCCCAAAACAGCAGGACGGCAGCGACGAACAGGGCCACCGACCATTTGCCGGTCTTGGTCTGCGGAAATACCCTGATACCCATCTTCTCCTCCTCTACGGCTTCTCGTTCATATATACACCGCTTAAGCTGAACCAGTAGGTGTGCGTGTCGCTGCGAACATCGAGGCTGATATCGACATAGCCGAACAACAACAGCAGCTCAACCTCCGGGGACTCCAATTTCAGGCTCATGTCCTCGACGGTGGCGGCCTGCTGCGGCCGTTCCGACAGCGGGTATTTAGCCATGAGCCGATCGATGTAGCTGTTGAGGTCCTGCTCCAGAATCACCCGGTCATCCAAGCTTACCCGCACCAGCGGAACGTTGTTGGGAGGCTCGAAATTCCAGTCTACCCGGTACACACCACGGTCTCCCTGGACGGTAGCCGAACCTTGACCCTTGTCAGAGGAGGGACCCAAAAGCAATACCCAGCGGTAGCCGCTGATGTCGATACCCTGCGAGGGCAGCGACAGGTTGGTGCTTAAATATCCCTGCGGCCCTTTGATAGGTTCCGCCTGGGGCCAGGTCATTTCGAATCCGAACTTATTCTTGAATACATCGGGCTGGTTGAAGTTTTTATCAAACCAAGCGGGAACCTTGGCATTCTGAGCGCCAGCTATATAGCTGACCGCATCGGTGATGGACTCGCGCACTGATTGCTCCGGCGGAGTAGGAGCAGGATTGACCTGATCGCCTTGCAACATCCCCTGACTCACCAAGGTCCTCTCCAATCGACTCAATTGTGCGTTGACGGGCAGCGCGTGCACCCCCACCACCGGCAATACAGTGATGATGGCCATGGCGCAAATCATGGCCACTATGGCCGGATAGGCCTTTTCCTTGATAAATAAGAGCAGCACGGCAGATACCAAGGCCACAACCCACACGATGGCGAAGGAGTATTCAGCCGCTTTCAGGCCGAATTTCTCCAGTTGCAGCACCAGGGCCCAGGCTTCGAATACCAGGATGATCAAAGCCGCGATGGGATAGACCCGGCGGTAAATCTTGGCCAGGCTGCTCTGGTTATGGGTCACCAGAATGTAGAGCCAGATACCCCCCACCGTGTAGGAGGTGGCGATGCTGGACAGCTCGAAAAAGGGGACATTCATGCCGCCCAGGATGGTGCGGCCTGCCCAAAGCAGCAGCACTACCGTCAATGCCAGCATTACCGGTACCAGGATGTACTCCAGCAGGACCTCTACAAAACGGGGCTGGGACTGAGTCACCTCGCGGCGCTCATCATCAGCTCCGGAGCGAAAATCAGGGAAATAACCGGCAAAGATAGTGAAGGCCAGGAACCCGATCAGGGTGGCCAGGTACATATAGACCTTCTCGCTCATACCTTCCCAGAGAAGGGCCCGGATGGCGCCGGCCACGCCGGAAGTACCGGCCATAAGCACCGAGCCGTATAGCAGCGCAATGAAGAAGGCTTTATGAGTCATGAAGAAGGAACGCGCGAAGTCCGACACTTCCCGGGGATAGCCGGCAAAATAAATAAAAGCCAGGAAGCTTATGGTTATGGCCGCCGTCATCCGTGCCGCGGCCAAGGCGGAAACGACCACGAAACGGGCTCCGGTCATACTGGGGTCAAGACCGCTGAACTGATAGAGCAGCAGGAATGCAACCACCGCTACAGCTACCCCAGCCAGATTGGCGTAAAGGAAAGCCCGGCCGGTTGCATAGCGGCTCTGGGCATAGGTTATGGCAGCCAAGCTGAATACCGCGCCCAGCGCCAAAGCCCAGTGCAGACAATTGAGCAGGAAATTATAGGACTCCTGCTCGGGCCAATCCATGTGTATCCTGACCATGGTCACAATCGCAAAAGCCAGCGCGCACCCGATTGCAGCCGGAAACGTCTGAAACGCTTGGGCCGCGCCCCTCATAACCTGGGAAACTGATCGAATAAAACTGTTCATCTTCCCCACCTTCTGACCAGCGGACCACGCTATAGTGACCGCCTGTCGTATTATTTGGCTTTGGCTTAATTATAGTCTATATGCATAACAGGAGATATAAAAAGAAGATGACGGCGTACTTCGGGTACGTCGCTGAGCGGGATTGGCGACGCAACGATGCCATCCGCCGTCGAAACCAGCCTGTATCAAAAAGGGATTTGCCGGGGTCCTTTTCTTATCCCCCACCAAATCCCTTAAATGAAAAGCTCCAACGAACCTTTATCGACTTCTTCCCTTCTCCGCCTTCAACTTTGTTTCCTTTTCTTTCAACCTTTCTTCATACCTTCGTCCTTGGAATTTCGTTTACTTTTAGTTCATACCAGCTCTACTTTACTTCCATCTCGTTTTACTATTATTCTTGTCAGAATTTTCGTAAACTTTGACTTCCGTTTCGTCTCTCTAATATAAACTAAGTTCTCTTACTCTTCTTCTGGATATAGTAGATTTCTCTACCTGGTATCCTTACTTGGTTGACCGATTTTCCGTTTCCGTCTTCCGGCTTCGATTGAGTTTCTGTCTTAGGTATTCCTTGGAGCTTAAAAACAGTATAATCGCCCTGCCACGCAGTGTCAACGATTGTGAAAGTTAGAATTTTCTTTAGTCCTTATCCTTTACGCCGCTCTCCAGCCAGAGGGCCAGGGCCAGCGGATCGGACCGCAGCTTGTCCCCCTCCCAGGTGACTTCCTCCAGCAATTCGTTTTCATCCTTAATGGAATTGAACATTTCCACCATGATGGGAAACAGAGCCGAAGGCTCCAGGGATGGGTCGCCCAAGCGCTTCAATTCCCCGGCCCAATGTCCGGCGGTCAATCCCCTCAGGCAAACGCGTACATGCACATAGGCGCGCAGGCGTTTCATGGTCGCGGTCAGGAATTCTTCGTCGATGGCAATGGTCTCCAGCCGACCATTGTAAAGGGCCTCGGCCACCTGTACCTTGATCTGGTCCGCCATCTCCACCTTTGCCCACAATCTGGCATTCAAGGCCGCCATCTGCGGGATGATGCGCCGATAGTTCAACACCCCAGTCTCATACGGGGAATTCGGCGCCTCTCCCTCCGGGTGATAACCCTGTTCGTCTTTGCCATTTTTATCGCTCATTTTACTTCTCCCCTTACAGGAAGACAGGCTGCCGCCCCACCTTAGATTGGAATGACGGCGCCGGCGCCATTGTTTCATTACCACCAACAGTTAATGCACCTGTCTTAATTATTCGCGATAAGCCCCAGTTTTCCTGCTGACATCCAGAGGCAAGATTTGGAGAAGGGGAGCTTCTTACTGCTCATATGGGAAACAGGAAGGATTCAACGCTCTGCGGTTCCGATGGCTGGTACTCCGATTGCCTTAATATTAGAAGGAGATTAAAATTGAAGATGACCAGACAGGCAAGCGGCAGTAAACTAGGGGGGTCGGTATGAACCTGTATGAGGGGCAGATGTACTGGGACCAGACAGTGGTAGATCCATTGCGGATCGAGAAGTTGGGCACAGGGACCGAAACCCAGGTCCTGATTATCGGCGGTGGTATTACCGGCAACCTGTGCGCTCATGTCCTGGCCAAGACGGGCCTTAAGGTACTGGTAGCCGAGAAGGGACATGTGGGACGGGGCAGCAGTCTGGCCAACACCGGCCTGCTGCAGTACCGCAGCGATAAGATGCTGATTGATTTCATGGATGACATCGGCCCTGAGCCGGCTTACCTATTTTACCGGATGTGCCTGGAAGCAATGGATCAACTGACCGACCTCAACCGTGGTCTGACTGCTCCGACTGACTACTCTTTACGGGATACCATCTATTTCGCCTCCAGCATGGAGGATACCGATCCGCTGCGCCGGGAATACCGCTGCCTGAAACGGTACGGCTTCCCAGTTGAACTGCTGGAAAGGGAGGAACTCAAACAGAGGTACCGGATAGACAAACCGGCCGCACTACGGACCTGGCACGATGCCGAGGTTAATCCTTACCGGATGATCCAGGCTTTGGTCCGGCGCAACCTGGAACTGGGAGTACGCTACTATGAGAATACGGAATTGGACTTGGACAACATTCACAGCAATACGATATTGACCAGGGATGGCCATCCAGTTGGCTTCGATTACCTGATCCTGACCACCGGTTATACTCGTCTGTACGAGACCATTAAGGATCGAGTAATCCCCCGCCGCACCTACGCCTTTTGTTCCGAACCGGTCGGAGGTGCTCCTTGGCCGGATAATGTCATGATCTGGGAGACCAGCCGGCCCTATCTCTACTTGCGCACCACTGCCGACAGTCGGATCATCGCCGGCGGACTGGATGAAGACAGACCAGATCCGGAAACCAATCCAGACCAAATCAGAGCCAAGGCCAGACTTATCGCCGATCAGGTTGAGGACTTGTTTCCCTACCTCAAGGTAAAGCTCGCCTACGCCTGGAACGGCCTCTTTTGCGGTTCCACCGACGGGCTGCCTTTTATCGGGCCGGACCCCAACCAGTCTAATATCTTGTACCTGCTCGGTTATGAAGGCAACGGAATGTGCTACTCCATGGCGGGAGCAGCTATCCTGACAGATTACATACAGGGCAGACCCAATCCCTACCAGTCAATCGTGAGACTGGATCGATAATTACGGTTATACTAAGGAGGTCGAAAAATGAAGGTGGTGGCATTCAACGGCAGTCCCCACAAAGAGGGCAATACCTACCACGCCCTGAGGATGGTGCTGGAGGAGCTGGAGAAAGAAGGAATCGAGACCGAGATCATCAATGTCGGCAACAAAAAGGTGGCTGGGTGCGTGGCCTGTCTCAAGTGCCACAAGAGCAAGGATCAGCGCTGCCACCAGACTAAAGACAAGGTCAACGACTGGATCCAAAAGATGGTGGAGGCCGACGGTATCATCCTGGGTTCGCCGGTCCATTTCGCTTCCGCCACTGCTACCATGACCGCCTTCCTGGACCGCGCCTTTTATGTAGGCGGGGCCAATGGGGGACTCTTCCGGCACAAGGTGGGAACCGCGGTGGTGGCGGTAAGACGGGCTGGAGCTACGGTTACCTTGGACCAACTGCATCGTTACCTTTTGTATGCAGAGATGTTCCTGCCATCTTCCAACTACTGGAACATAACCCATGGCGCTATGCCCGGCGAGGTTCTGCAGGATGCGGAGGGATGCCAGACTATGAGAGTGCTGGGGCGCAACATGGCTTTCCTGATGAAATCGATCCAACAGGGCAAGGATACCATCACCGCGCCGCAACAGGAGCGCAAGGTGTTTACCAACTTCATTCGCTGATGACAGCCGGCCTGTGAGCCGCGGTAACCTATGGCTGGCAATTGAGCGCCGGCGATATCTTCAACCCCATATGGATTATTCCTGACCTGGCCAGATCAACTATCATACCGATGGAGAATATCGATGCTGAAACTATTTCGAATCTTGCGGCCCTATTATTTGCTATTGGTCGGGGTGGTGGTGACCCTTTTTGGGCAGGCCATGGCCGAATTGGCCCTGCCCACCTTAATGGCCGACATAGTCAACAACGGAATGCTGAAGGGCGACACTGACTTCATCATGACCTTCGGGACCTATATGTTAATAGTGGCCCTGGCCAGCACCTGCTTCTCCATAGCGTCCAGTTTCCTGTCGTCCATCGTGGGGATGAGTTTCGGCCGCGATATCCGCAGCCAGGTCTTTGCTCATGTGGAGAACTTTTCCCTGACTGAATTTGACCAGATCGGCACCGCTTCATTGATCACCCGGACCACCAACGACATAACCCAGGTGCAGACACTCCTGGTGATGGGGCTGCGGTTCATGGTCTATTCACCCCTTATGTGCATCGGCGGCATCATCATGGCCCTCAGAATGGATCGCAGTCTGGCCTGGATGCTGGCAGTGGTGCTGCCCTTGATGCTGGTCGCGATTATAGGGGTAGCCCGGTTTATCGTCCCTCTGTTCCGTTCCATCCAGGCCAAACTGGATAAGGTCAATCTGGTTCTGCGGGAAAACCTGACTGGGATAAGGGTCATTCGGGCTTTCAACCGGCTGGAACAGGAGCGTCAACGCTTCGACCGCGCCAACCTGGACTTGACCCAAACCACCATCAAGGTCAACAAGATAATGGCCGCCATGAACCCGTTGATGATGATTCTGATGAACGTTACCACCATTGCCATCATCTGGATGGGGGGTATCCGCATCAGCCAGGGTACGAGCAGCATCGGTGACATGATGGCTCTTATGCAGTATGCTATGCAGGTTATGTTCTCTGTCATTATGGTGACCATGCTGTTCTTTATGATCCCCCGAGCCCAAGCTTCCGCGGTTCGCATCAACGAGGTGCTGGAGACCCCCGCTCAAATACTCGATCCCCAGTACCCCCTGACTCCCGCCGGCCGGCCGGCCACCGTGGAGTTCCGGGATGTGACCTTCTCCTACCCGGGCGAAGGTGAACATGAACCGGCCCTCAGCCATATCTCCTTCTCCTTGCAACCAGGCGATTTCACGGCCATCATCGGCGGTACCGGCTCCGGCAAATCCACCCTGGTCAACCTGATCCTCCGGTTTTACGATGTAGACCGCGGCGCGGTTCTGGTGGACGGCGTAGATGTACGGCATATGACCCAGCTCGACCTCCGCTCCCGGATAGGATTTGTGCCCCAGACCCCGATCATCTTCAGCGGTACCATTGCCGACAATATCCGCTACGGCAAGCAAGACGCCACTAACGAGGAGATCCGTCGGGCGGCCGAGGTAGCCCAGGCCCATGAGTTTGTCGCCGCCTTAGAGGGTGGGTACGAAGCTGAGGTTGCCCAGGGCGGTACCAACCTCTCCGGAGGGCAAAAACAACGCCTCTCCATCGCCCGGGCCCTGGTCCGCAAGCCGGAGATTTATATCCTGGACGACAGCTTTTCGGCTCTGGATTTTAAGACCGACGCCCGGCTGCGAGCGGCATTGAAAAAGGAGACTAAGGACGCCACCGTCATTATTGTAGCCCAACGGGTAAGTACGGTTATGGACGCCGACCGGATAATTGTCCTGGATGAGGGCAAGATGGTGGGTATGGGCACTCATAAGGAGCTCTTGGCCAGCAGCCAGGTGTACCGGGAGATCGTCCTCTCCCAGCTGTCGGAGGAGGAGATCGCATGAGCATGAAGGAAACAAAACGTCAGCCCCCGCCCCGGCATCGTGGTCCCGGCGCACCACCGGCCACCCGTCCTGTTGAGAAAGCCAGGGATTTCAAGGGCACCCTGCGCCGTTTGGCCAAATACCTGGCTCCCCAACGGGTTCGCTTCATCATCGTATTCTTCCTGGCAGTGCTGTCCACCATCTTTGCCATTGTCGGGCCAAAGGTCCTGGGGATGGCCACCACCAAACTGGGAGAGGGCGTCTTAGCCAGCTATGAGCAGCTCGTCCAGCTCAATGCAGCAATAGAAAACGGTGCTCCCCCGGCGGTGATCGAAGCCCTGCGCAATCAGATCAGGCCCGGTTTCGACTTCGAATACATCGGAAAGATCCTGCTGCTGATGATCATCTTATACCTGGTCAGCTCAGTGTTCACTTACTTGATGGGCTACATCATGGCCAGCGTCTCCCAGCTTACCGTGTACCAGATGCGCAGGGATGTGAAGACCAAGCTGGACCGGCTGCCCCTTAGTTATTTCGACCAGCGCACCCATGGGGAAATATTAAGCCGGGTGACCAACGATATGGACAATATCGCCAACACTCTGCAACAGAGTCTGACCCAACTGATAACATCGCTGGTGACGGTCATCGGAATCCTGGTCATGATGCTCAGCATCAGCCCGCTGATGACTCTGATCGCGCTGGTGTCATTGCCGCTGAGCATCGTGATCACCACCGTGATAACCAAGAACTCCCAGAAGTTTTTCCGGGCCCAGCAGAAGACTATTGGCGAATTGAACGGCCATGTGGAGGAGATGTACGGCGGCCACAAGATAGTGAGGGCTTTCGGTCAGGAGCAGGACTCCATCGCTGCATTCGACAGCATCAACCGGGATCTGTACCAGGTGGGCTGGAAAGCCCAATTCCTTTCCGGTATCATCTTCCCGGCCTTGAACTTTATCAGCAACATCGGTTATGTGCTGGTGTGCGTGGTGGGTGGCATGATGGTCGCCCGGCGGGCCATCGAGATCGGGGATATCCAGGCCTTCGTCCAGTATATGCGCCAGTTCACTCATCCCATCCTGCAGGTTGCCAACATCTTTAACGTACTGCAGTCAACCGTAGCCTCGGCGGAGCGGGTCTTCGAAATCCTGGATGAAGCGGAGGAGATCCCCGACAAGGCTGATGCCAAAGTTATCGAGTTTCCCCGGGGCGAGGTCCAGTTCGAACACGTTAAATTCAGCTATAAGGATGATGTCCCCCTGATCGAGGATCTCAATATCGATATCAGGGAGGGCCAGACTATAGCCATCGTCGGACCAACCGGGGCTGGCAAGACCACCCTGGTCAACCTTATCATGCGCTTTTACGAGGTGGGCGGGGGACGTATCACCTTGGACGGTGTCAATATAGCCGACATGCGGCGAGGCGATCTCCGTACCCTGTTCGGCATGGTGCTGCAGGATACCTGGCTTTTCAACGGCACTATCCGCGACAACATCGCCTATGGCAAGGATGGAGCCACCGAGGAGGAGGTGGTAGCAGCAGCCCAGGCGGCCCATGCCGACCATTTTATCAGGACCCTGCCTCAAGGTTACGATACCGTACTCAACGAAGAGGCTTCCAACATATCGCAGGGTCAGAAGCAGTTGCTCACCATCGCCCGGGCGTTTCTGGCCGATCCAGCCATATTGATCCTGGATGAAGCGACCAGCAATATCGATACCAGAACCGAGATCCTGATTCAAGAAGCCATGACCAGCCTGATGAAGGGCCGAACCAGTTTCGTCATCGCCCACCGGCTCTCGACCATAAGATACGCGGATCTGATCCTGGTCATGGACCAGGGCAACATCATCGAACAGGGCACTCACCAGCAACTGCTGGCCATGAATGGCTTCTATGCGGATTTATACAACAGCCAGTTCGCCACTGCCGCCGCCCAATAGCCCAATAGCCCGAGAGCCTCTTAACGAACGCCGGTCTGCCTTCTTGGTGCAGACACGTCAGGTGTGACTGATGGAGCTTAGGGGAGCCAGCATATGGACATGATAGTTGGAGGGCAAATATCTAAGCGTGTTCGGGGACGCTCACTTTCAGATCTTTGGTTGTTTTTAAGCCCTGCAGCTGGGAAACCAGCATACCCGAGAGCATCAGCAGACATCCCATAATCTCCCGGTTCCCCATTTGCTCACCCAATAGCAGGAATCCGCCCAGGACCGCGAACGATGCCTCCAGGCTAAGAATAATGGCGGCATGGGCTGGTTGAGCATGCTTCTGCCCCACCGCCTGGAGGGTATAGGCGATACCTACCGAACAGACTCCCCCATACAGGATTGGCACGGCTGCCGCCATCAGGTTGCTGACCACGATCGGTTCCATCACCAGCGCCACCGCCATGCTGAGCAGGGAACAGGTGACAAACTGGATACAGGATAACCGCAATACATCCACCCGCACCGCAAAATAGCCGATGATGAGGATATGCAGCGCCCAAAAAAAGGCCCCGATCAGCTCCAGCAGATCACCGGTCTGGATGGACCATGACTCCTTGATACAGAGCAGGTACAATCCTACCACTGCCAGAATGCACCCCAGCCAGGTCCAGCGGCCGTTCCTCTGTCCCACGAATATACCGACCACCGGCACCAGTACTATATAGAGACTGGTGATAAATGCGGCTTTGCCGGCGGTAGTGGTAACCAGACCTATCTGCTGAAACGAAGACGCGACGAACAACACCATACCGGCCAGCAACCCGGGAACCAACGGGCTTTTCAAGTTTGGGGCCAGATTCTGGCGATCAGCGCGGAAATAGAACAGCAGGGGCAACAGGGAAAGCGCGCCCAGCATGAATCGAACCCCGTTGAAGGTGAAGGGGCCGACGTGCTCCATTCCCACCCTCTGGGCCACGAAAGCCAGTCCCCAAATGGCAGCGGTGAGTAACAGCAAGAGGTTGGCTTTAAGAATGCTCAACGATTGATTCTCCTTGTCCTTGGTTTTTAGGCCCGGGTAACCGGGGTGCCCAGACTACTGTCTTGATTACCGGGCTGCTTGCGTTTAAACGCCCGACCATCCAGGCCGGGCCGCACCATGTGAAAATGGGCACTTTATACTTGTGATAGTATACCATTTTTCATCTCGGGCGTTAAACACCGACAAGGTGGGAATCCGCAGCTCCGATTCTCGCACCAAGGGCCGCGGGATTGCGCCAGGTTTGGCCGGGATACGGCCCGACGCTTGATTTTCCGGCGCACCAATTGGTAGAATTGTGTATTGACGTTTGGCGGACTCGGGATTAATATTGGATACAAGGTAGGACAGTATCACGGTAGAGGCCCTGGCAACTGAATCTGGGTATGCAGTACGGTAGGAACACAGCAGTTTACATAAGTGCCGAACAGATAGCTCCTGCCGGGAGCTTTTTCGTTTTTTCTGCCCGCCTGAATATGTGCAATCGGATGGAGGAGTAGAACTTGAAGAGAGTACTGGCATCATTGATTACCTTGCTAATGGTCATCGGTCTGGCCGGCTGTGCCGCCAAGACGGAAACCCCGGCCCCTCAAGCGGAAAAGGTCAACATCGGTATTGTTCAAATCGTACAGCATCCGGCTCTGGATTCAGCCCGGCAGGGATTCCTGGACGCACTGGCCGACAAGGGCTACAAGCAGAACGAGAACCTGGTAGTCGATTACCAGAATGCCCAGGGCGAACAGGCCAATTTACAGACGATTTCCCAAAAGTTTGTGCAGGATAAACCCCAACTGGTACTGGCGATTGCTACTCCTTCGGCGGTGGCCATGGCCAATGCGACCACTGAGATCCCGATTCTGATAACTGCCGTTACCGATCCGGTCAGCGCCAAACTGGTCAAAAGCAATGAAAAACCGGATACCAATGTAACCGGTACGTCTGACATGAACCCGGTGGCTGACCAGCTCAAGCTGATTAAAGAGATCATTCCCACCGCTCAGAAGATAGGTATCATTTACAATTCCAGTGAGGTCAATTCCCAGGTGCAGGCCGATATTGCTGACCAAGCCGCCCCCGGTTTGGGTGTAGAAATGGTCAAGGTGACTGTGACAGCCAGCAACGAAGTGATGCAGGCAGCCCAATCCATGGTGGGTCGAGTCGACGCCATCTATGTTCCTACCGATAACATGGTGGTCTCCGCGCTGGCCTCTGTGGTCAAGGTTGGGGAGGACAATGATATCCCGGTGTTTGGGGCGGAAAGCAACACGGTCGAAAATGGCGCTGTGGCCACGGTGGGGATCGACTATTACCAGCTGGGCCGTATGACCGGCGACATGGCGGTACGGGTGCTTAAGGGTGAAAAGCCCCAGGATATGGCCATTCAACAGCAACAAGGCTCGGATCTGATTCTGAACCTGAAGGCTGCTCAGAATATGGGAGTAACGGTTCCGGAGGCGGTCATAGCCAAGGCCAAAACGGTCATCAAATAAGCTGCCCCCGTACGTTAAGTAACAAAAGACAAAATACTATTTGTAACAGGTGATATGGTTGACATCAAGTATATGGTTTGGCGCCCTGGAACAGGGTTTGTTGTACGGAGTCATGGTGCTGGGGGTCTACATTACCTTTCGGGTATTGGACTTCCCTGATCTGACGGTGGATGGAAGTTTCACACTGGGCGGGGCGATTGCCGCCCGCATAATAGTGGAAGGTATGGACCCTTGGCTGGGGACGGCGCTGGCATTGGTTTTTGGTTTAGGGGCGGGTTTGGTAACCGGTATCCTACACACCCGATTGCGGATCGCTCCCTTGCTGGCCGGCATCCTGATGATGATCGGTTTGTATTCCATAAATCTGCGGGTGATGGGCGGCAAGGCCATGTTGTCTCTGTTGCGCTTGGATACCATTTATACTGACGTTGCCAAAGTGGCACCATCGGACTGGGCGGTACTGAGCTTGGGATTAATGGTGGCAGCCGCCGCCGCCTATTTATTGTATGTATTTCTGCAGACCGAGATGGGGCTGGCCCTGCGGGCTACTGGCGACAACGAACAGATGAGCCGCAGCATGGGGGTGAATACCGACTCATCCAAGGTGCTGGGGTTGGCCCTGGGGAATGGTTTGGTAGCCCTATCGGGGGCCATGGTGGCCCAGTACCAGGCTTACAGTGATGTAGGCATGGGCATTGGCATGATTGTGGTGGGGCTGGCATCCGTTATCATGGGTGAAGTGGTGTTCGGCAACCGGACCCTGGCCCGCACCCTGGCAGCGGTACTGATCGGTTCCATAGTATACCGCGAGGTGATAGCAGCCGTCATGCGGATGGGGCTGCCTACTTCGGATCTCAAACTGTTTTCCGCTTTGCTGGTTATCGCGGCGATGGCTTCGCCGATGATCACCGAAAAACTCAAGCCAGGCAAGACCGTGGAAAGGATGACCTGATTATGCTGCAAGTAATGGGCATTTCAAAGACGTTTAATCCCGGCGGGGTCAATGAACGTCGTGCCCTGGACGGGGTTGAACTGAAACTGCAGAAGGGAGAGGTGGTCACGGTTATCGGGGGCAATGGGGCCGGTAAATCGACCCTGCTCAATGCCATCGCCGGGGTTTACACGGTAGATGCCGGTACCATAACCATCGACGCCGAGGAAGTAAACCAACTGCCCGAATACAAGCGGGCCTCCTATATCGGGCGGGTCTTCCAGGATCCCATGATGGGTACGGCCGCCTCCATGACCATCGAAGAGAACATGTCCATCGCTACCAAACGGGGGTTGCGGCGTAAACTCAGACGGGGAGTCAAGAAGAGAGATCGAGAATTTTTCTGCGATCGTTTGCGCCTGCTGGGATTAGGGTTGGAGGATCGTCTCGCCACCCGAGTGGGTTTATTGTCGGGAGGCCAGCGCCAGGCTCTGACTCTGCTGATGGCCACCTTAAATACCCCCAAACTGTTGCTGCTGGATGAACACACGGCTTCCCTGGATCCCCACACCGCTGAAAAAGTGCTGGAACTGACGAAAATGATCATCCGCAAATACCGGCTGACCACCCTGATGGTGACACACAATATGGAGGACGCCCTGTGCATCGGCACCCGTACTATTATGATGAATGAAGGCAGGATAATCCTCGACCTAAACGATGCCCAGCGCAAAAACACCAGCATACCCGATCTCATGGAGATGTTTAAGAAGGCCAGCGGATTCGCAATGGCGGATGACAAGATGTTGCTGGCCAATTAAGGATACACTGATCTGCGCCCGGTTCGTCCGCAAGGGATTCCAGGTGATGCCGAATCCCTTGTTGGACTGCATTTAAATCCCTCCCGCCCAGCCTCGACTAGTTCCTCCTTGAATGTTTCCAGAAACCACCCCCGGTAGAGCTTCACGTAACAGGCACCGATCTGTCCCTCGATCTTCCTCCCTTTTCGCCGGTATTGCCAGTGAGAAACGGCCAACCTGCCGCAATCCGGCATGAATATTCCGTATACTATAGAAAACGCCTTTAGTAGATATCCCATTAACGCTGGTTTTTTGGTAGACTGACATATAATGAGAGAAATGTAGCCGAGGCCCAGCAATAAGACCAGAAGGAGAGTAACATGATCAAGAAAATGAATATCCTCTTGCTGGCAGTGATCGCCTTATTATTCTCCCTGGCTCCGGGGACCGCTGCAGAATATACTTATCCGACCATCGTGTTGGACGGGCGACCGCTTTCGATCGCCGTCCCCGCTATCGATGAAAATGGGAGAACCCTGATTCCGGTGAGGGAGTTCTTTGCGGAACTGGACGCCGCAGTAAATTGGGACCAGGACACTCAAACCGTTACGGTTACCGGGGCTGATAAGGAGATTAAACTGACCATCGGTCAAGACACCGCTGTTGTAAACGGGCAGGCGGTGAACCTGGATACCCCTCCCAGGGTTATCGATGGCAGAATAATGGCGCCACTCCGTTTTGTTGTTGAAGCCATTGGCGCTTCAGTAGCTTGGGATGCGGAAACCCATGAAATCAATATTCAGACCAATCCAACCCCCGACCAGGGACCCAACCTCCCGGTTGTTCCAGATTCAAGCCCAGATGCGATCGGGGAACAACCTGATATTACCGCTCCAGCTGCTCCTGCGCCGGGGGACAATAAATCTCGCGCTATTGATTTGTTAAACTCCCAGCTATCGCTCTATATACTGGTACCGCTCTTGCTTGCAGGGGTACTGGTTGGCGCCATAATGGTGCGCCGCTCTCGGATTGGTGCCGCCAATCGGCAGATTGATTCCAGTGATTTGGTGAACTCGATAGAAGCCACATCCAATGACGGCAGTGATAATGAGGCGGACGGGAAAGACATAAACGACCTGACGGTTACTCCCGATGAAGCTGATAATTTTGAGGATAAATACTTGGGGGCAATCCGCGATTCGGCAGCCGCGGCCGACGTCATTGACCCCACCGATACGCCCACTTCAGGGAGCCCGATCGGACTCGAGCAAGACAGGGACACCCAGGACGAGCTGAAAACCACCGAAGCGGACCAGCCAGACGAGATCCATGCCGATACAGGACCGGCCGAAGGAGACCAACCAGGGAAGACTCTGGCGGCGATGGACCCTGCCCGCACTGACCCCCAAGAAACAGTCCCTGATGACCGGGAGTCGGTGGAAGCCTATTACAATAAGGGGATCCAGATGATCCAACTGCAGAATTGGGCCGAAGCCCGAATGGCCCTGGTTTATCCCTCGATCGTAAAATACCGGGATTCCGAAGAACTAGGTTATTATATTGAGGCTCAGGAACAGCATCAGGAATCCCAGAATCCATCTGCGGCAGACCCGTATTGGGCCGCCGTTATGGCCGATTATTATTGCCGTAAGATCCCCGACGATTATGAAGGCAGTTTCAAAAACGAGATAGCTGAATTAAAGGCTCGGTGTAAAAACACCCTGGCCATACACATGCAAAACCTCCAGATTTAAAGGTGTGGGCGTTCATATTACAATTCCCAATTCTCCTAATGCTTGATCTGGTCAGATATCGACTTTTGTCAATGCAAAGGCCGGGCACTTCACCCGGCCTTTCTCTCTGTTCGCCAATACCTTGGGGCGGGCTTATTTGACCGCCTTGACCTCGTCCTCTTCCCCGGCCTGGGCCTTCTTAAAGCCGGTGATGGCTTTACCCAGCGATTCCCCCAATTGAGGCAGTTTGCCGGGCCCGAATACGATCAGCGCTATCCCTAAAACCAACAAAAGCTCCCACGGTCCCACGTTAAACATGTGTATTTCTCCCTCCAGCTTGACGTTCATCTGCTGACCGGACCTCAAATCCTGGTTCCTGAGATCCTTACCAACGCTCTCCATATTGTAAACCTACTGTACCCATATCGCCAATGAATTTTATGTATGCTTTGGCAACAGGCAGATTTCCGCTTTCTTGCTACATCAACTGATGCTGCGTTTGACAGCCCGATTAATGACATATCGGTCCGTTTCCCTGCTATAATTGAATTGACATCAATTACGAAAGGAAGTGGCTTAAATGATATTTGTTGTCGGCAAACTGACTCTGAAACCTGGTAAGAACACGGTGTTTATGGAAGGCTGGGCCGAACTGATAGAAGAATACCGGAAGGAGCCAGGCTGCATAATGTACCATGTGGGGCGTTCTACTACGAATGAGAACCTGTGGTACATGATCAGCCAATGGGAGAGCGAAGAACTGTATGATAAGCATTTGGAGGGGCCCTTCTACCAGCGCGCTTACGCCTATTCCATCGGATTTCTGACCAAGGAACCCGAAATCGAGCGCTGTTATATGGATGTATAGCCGCTGCAACGCGGACCAGCACCCGCGGGCAACGCATCGGCGGCGTGCCCACCGGCGCAGACCTCGAGAAAGCCAGTGTTCATCTTAAAAGGAACACTGGCTTTATTATTACGGTACGAAGGATTATCGCTGTTAAGAAAGAATGCGCCGTAACGACAATATCCAGGTTTTTCCGAGGGGCACTCCTGATCGAAATCAGCGGTCTTAGCCGTTCGTACCCTTTTTTGAGCCATTCGGCCCGATTCCATTGTTTAAAATCCAACGAACATCTAAATTACAATTAGTGCTTGTGCTGGGGAGGAGACAAACTATGCGCAGAATCATTTTATTAGTCCTGGTTTCAGCATTCCTTATGGCAGTAGCCCGCAGCGGGGCAATTCCAGCCTGCTGGTTCAGCTGGTATCAGCCCAAATTACCGGAGTAAGCCGTCGCCGCCATTTTGTTATGTACTAACCAAAATACTGAGGTAATTAAGCCCTCCGAACAATCCGCCTTCTTATGTACACCTAAGCCAATCCCAGGGTAAAACTATATTTTTTCGCTGTGGTTCGAGCCGTTCGTACCCTTTTTCGAGCCGTTCGGCCGGATTGCATTGTCAACACCCTGTTGAGCGTGTAAATTACATTTAATACCTATTATGAGAGGAGGTGTCAAGTAAAATGCGCAAAATGAGATTTTTGGGTTTCGTTTCAGCGTTCCTGCTGGCAATCGCCCAAAGCGGGGTGACTCCAGCCTGCTGGTTCAATTGGTATCAGCCCAAACTGCCCGAATAAGAAAATTGAGAACCCCGATTCCCGAGAAAATATCATGTTGGGCGCCGGCATTAGCCAGTGCCTTTTTTTCCTGCCCATAGCAGCTCTCAAAAATGCCCTTCGTCCTTCCCCCTGCTGATCGGTGCGAAACCTTTATTATTCAAATTTCCTACCGAAATCCTTCATTTCTAAGGAGGATTTCTTGTTGTCGGGGTAAAATCCCTGTATACAAACTTAGCTAATTAAAGCCCATGACCAGCATTATGTATATGACCAGCAGTTATGGATATATGTCATTGCAGGTCTACGCAGCGCGGCATTCCGTTTCTAACCATACTTCAACCAGTTTTAGTGATATACTATTTATGGAGTTCTGTTAGAATTTTTATATTTGGGGCTGAAGTTTGTTTGAGCACAGAGCCTTTATATCTGATAGTTCTGCATTCGATACCGGAAACGGGGATTTTGATCTCCCTGGGTGGCCTTCTCATCGGGATCAGGCCCCCATGGCAAAGGATACTGCTGGTGGCTGCACTAACAGCGCTGGCTAGCCATTTTATCCGGGTCCTGCCGTTACCGCCCGGAATAAATGTATTCCTGCAACTGCCTATACTTATTGGCTTGCTGGCCTATTTCTGTTCGCTGCCGTTAAAACATGCAACCATGGTGTCATTTCTGGGATTAGTTTTACTGGGTATCTTCGAGACCCTTTACGTCATGGTGGTCACAAGTTTAACCGGTATAACTGTACCCGAGGCTATGGCCCATCCTATATGGAGAGCATTGTTCCCTCTGCCGGAATTTTTGCTCCTGGGTTTGATAATCATGATCTTGATTCGTTATGACATAGTCATCTACAATATCGCCGAAGTGCTTGAAGAGAAGAAATTGAACCGTGAAGAACAGCAATCTAATTAACATAATAATCGCCCTGTTGGGTCTAGCAGTCGTACTGGTGGTCCTAGGGTTTGTATACCAATACTATCTGGATGGCAGGATATCAGTCCTGAGCCAATCCTTTATCGTGAGCAGCTTTTTGTTCATAATCCTGGTAGCTGTCTCGCTGTCTCTGTTCCTGACCAATCGTTTGCTGCTGATATCAGAGCAAAACCGCCTGGTGGAGGCGCAGAACTACCAGAACGAAAAACTATGGGAAATGAATCAGGTCATAAGGACTCAACGGCACGATTTCGTCAACCACCTGCAGACCGTGTATGGCCTGATTCAACTGGGCATGTATGACGAGGCCCAAGCTTTTATCACCGAACTATATACCGAATTACAGTTCAGCGGCGAGGCCATGCGAGTCGCCTGGCCCGAGTTGAGCGCCCTGTTGTTGGCTAAGTCCGGCTATGCGGCGTGTAATAATATTTCGTTTAAAATATCTGTAAATTCGAATTTATCAGGTTTGACAATCAGAAATTTTGATCTGGTGACCATCGCCGGCAACCTGATCAACAATGCCCTGGAAGCGGTTGAAAACCTGCCCCCGGCGGAACGTCAGGTTCGGTTCAAGGTTTTCGAAAACAATCGCTTCTTCATAATCCAAACCCACAATCCCGGTTTCATACCGCCTGAACAGCGCTCTAATCTCTTTATCCCCGGTTTTTCTACCAAACAGGGTGAAGCCCATCGAGGCCTGGGCTTGGCGTCTATAAAGAAACTATGTGAATCGTATCACGGCTTCACTGTAGCCAGCAGTCATCCTTGCCACGGAACCCGGATTACGGTGGTATTGCCCAAGTGTGTGGAAAGGAGGATTGCATGAGCCTCCATGAACTGTCGGTACGCTGTGCGGCTTATCTGGCCCGGGAGCTGGAAGCAGACCGTATTCAGGAAAACCGCATGGCCTTCGGTTTGGAACTTTTTCTAGGTGAATTGATCAAGCTGATCCTGGTCATAATGATCTCTCTGCTGTTGGGTATACTTCCAGAAGTTCTGACTGTAACCCTGGCAGCTGGTTTTCTGCGTTTGGCTTCAGGGGGAGAGCACTGCACTGCCTACTACCGATGTCTCATCGGCGGAATCACTTGTTTTTTGGTCCTGGGCGGGATAGCCCATTTCTTATATCCCCTGCTGGACCGTCTCAGTCTTCTGCTTGCCGTTGGCACCGGTTCCCTGATCAGTGCGGTCCTGCTGTATATGTACGCCCCCGGCGATACTGCCAACAAACCTATCAATAGCGACGAAGAAAAGGCCCGTTTCAAGAGATGGTCACTCACTATTGCCGGGCTGTATTTCGTATTAATGATTACAATGACGACGATGCTACCGACGAAAATACTAGTTCTCCCCATTTTGATCGGCATGCTGGAGCAGACTTTTACGGTAACCCCATGGGGCTATCGTTTCATTCACAGGGTCGACCGGTTTTTAGGCGGGGAACCCTGAATACCATAACAGGAGCTAGAAAATGGATATCCTCATAGTAGATGATGATCAGCGAACCGGCTTGTACCTGGAACACATAGTCTCAAAAATACCGGGTGTCAATGTTCTGGCGGTGCTCACCAGCGGTGAGGAAGCTATTAGCGTGGCCCGCGCCCGCAAACCTGATGCGGTATTCCTGGACATCGATATGCCCGGATTAAGCGGCCTGGATGTGGCTCGGATCCTGGCCGATATGTACAGCGATATATTCCTTATTTTTGCAACCGCCTATCCCGAATATGCCCTGGAGGCCTTCGAAGTCTACAGCTTCGACTACATACTGAAGCCCTTCAACGAGGAGCGGATTCACAAAACCCTCACCAAACTTGCCTCCAGTTTACAAGGCCAACTGCCGACAACCAGCAAATCCGAGGCCCTACCGGTGCAATGCCGCGGAAAAACATATCTTCTGCAACCTGATGAAATCCTGTATGTAGAAAGCTCCCGAGACAAGGTCGTCATCAAAACGACTCATAATAAACAATACAGTTTGAAGGGGACAATGACTGATTGGACCCAACGCCTGGAACGGTTTGGACTCGTCCCCAGCCACCGGAGTTACCTGGTCAATCTCAGTAAGATCGACGAAATCAGTCGTCACGGCTTCACCTATAATCTCAGACTGAGTTCCGGTGACAATATACCCTTGAGCCGCAACTGCGCCCAGACATTCAAAAAACGGTTAAGCAAACAGTGAACCGGAAAAGGATTAAACCGGTGCCAGCTGTATCCTAATAATCTGTGCCATTCGGCTCGATTTGATATTCAAAAGCCCCTATCCTTGTACCCTGCCGGCTCCTATGGGCGCTGCCGTTTGCCCCGTTTGCGGAGTAAGGGCGCATTATACAAGGGGTCCAGCTCCAGGTATTCTTCCACATCGATCATGTGCTCGGTCACATCCCGATCTTCGTTGACATTTTGCTCAAGCTTGCGATCCTCAGTCATAACTAAAACCTCCGCATAAAACATTTCTATTAGTTTTAACCGGAGGTGCATTTTTAATCAGCCTTGTGAGCGGGAAGGTTTTTCTCGGTCCAATCTTTCAGAACCACCGCCTGATTATATTTCGGATCTTTAGCGCTATATAGCAGTGTGATTTGGTCGTGGCGGAGTATGTCGGAGACCATCTGCAGGAATTCGGAGGCAGCCGGGTTCTGGTCCAGTTCGACCAGGTATTGTTCCTGGAACTCGTCCATCTTGGCGGGATCGTGGCCGAATTCCTTGCGCAGCCTATTAGATGGCGCTATGTCACGGGCCCAGTGATCCAGTCGGGCCTCCTCTTTGCCGATGCCCCGCGGCCAGATTCGATCGACCAGGATGCGATAGCCGTCGCCGGGTTCGGCTTTTTCATAAATCCTCTTTATCACCAGGTTGTGCATGTGATCAAACCCCTATCGATTAAGCCGGTTGTGATGGGAG